>APMI01044292.1_pt1 | contig 32295 bp, 25 predicted proteins | sample 667938 | NCBI WGS metagenome assembly APMI01 (sample SAMN01084076, study PRJNA167559) | wastewater metagenome | biome: Wastewater | place: Denmark: Ejby Moelle, Odense | collected 2011-11-28
GCACAGACCGGCTGGCGAAAATTTGCAGATCAAAATTCTTTTATTGATTATTTTATCATCAACGAGGTAAGCCGTAATGTTGACGGTTACCGTCTTAGCAGTTTTTTTTACAAAGACAGGTATAGTAAGAACGGTAAGATCATTGCCGGGCCGGTATGGGATTACGACCTTGCCTTTCGCAATGCAGATTATTGCAATGGAAGCAATGTAGACGGATGGGGTTACCAGTTCAACAACGTTTGTCCTTCTGATTACTGGCAGGTGCCTTTCTGGTGGAGCCAACTGATGGCCGACAGTTCTTTCAAAGGCAGCCTGCGCTGCAGGTGGAAAACATTGCGGACCAGCACACTGAGTCTTGACCATTTAAATCATTTAATAGACTCCGTTGTAACGCTCACGGCGGAAGCCCGGCAACGGCATTTTCAGCAATGGCCCATACTGGGACAATACATCTGGCCGAATCCTTCGCCCATTGCGCCAGACTACCAGGGTGAGATCAATACTTTAAAAAACTGGCTGGCCTCAAGGCTCGACTGGATCGATAAAAATTTGCCCAACACGGGAGCATGTTTAGATTACCCGTCTTATATCAGCAGTTCATTCATCATCACTTCTTTTCCAAATCCGTCGACCGGTAGCGATGTTGTAATCCAGTCAAGAGCAAACCAGCAGCTTAGGGTAAGAGTGGTGGATATGGCCGGCAGGGTATTGTACCGTTCGCCGGTAACACTTGTTGCAGGATTCAACCAGGTTCAATTGCCTTTTGCTTACTTGGCAGCAGGGATTTACTTTGTTGAATTTTCAAATGCAGCGGGGGAGAAGATTACGAAAAGGGTATTGAAGTAAAAACCTTTTATTTGGAGGCATTTTTTAAATAAGCAATACCCTGGTTTTCTTTTTGTCATTGCCAGAAAAAAAGTCCAGGCAGGAACGAATACAGCCCGTTCCTGCTGTATAGCTATATTAGCTTTTGTACTGCTGTATCTTCAATTTTGGTAATCCTACTCCTGAATTAAATGCAGTTTAATCGACAGCAATAGTCTTTTAAATTTATCCGTACATACAACACGCAAATATGATCATCTTATGAAATTCAGCATGCCACTTTTTTGTTTCTCACCAGTAACTGCATAAGCCGCCTCTTTTGGTTTGGTCACACCGAAGGTGAGATTCATCCCGAAAGCTTTCGGGATTGAAAGAAGCAAAAGCAGCGGCGGTGCAGTTACGCTCCCCGATAGCTATCGGGGCGGCAGTGGAGGCGAAGGCAATAAAATAAAAAGGGACTAATGAAAAGATAGCATCCGGGTCCTCGCTGTTGTCGCATTTTTTGTATTTGTTTCAAAACTATAATTGCTTCAAAAAAGAAGGCGCTGAAAACAGCGCCCTGGAAATATTTTTTTTAAAGATAATTTACTCTACTCCACCACCTCGCCTTCAATATCATAATCATAAGCCTTGGTGATCTTCACGTTCACAAAATCGCCGGCTGTTAATTTTTTCTTTGAATGAATGATCACTTCATTGTCTACTTCCACACTGTCAAACTCGGTGCGTCCAAGGTAGCGGCCAGCTTCTTTTTTATCAATGATCACTTTAAAAGTTTTGCCAACCTTCTCCATGTTCTTCTCCAGACTGATCTCCTGTTGCACTTCCATAATTTCCTGCGCCCTTTCTTCTTTTTCTTCCGCAGGAATGTCGTCGTTCATATCATAAGCGCTGGTGCCTTCTTCATGACTGTAAGTGAAAGTGCCCACCCGGTCAAACCGCATTTTTTGTAAAAAAGTTTTCAGTTCTTCCACATCATCTCTTGTTTCGCCGGGAAAGCCGGTGATCAGCGTAGTGCGGATGCATATATCCGGAATCTTATTCCGAATCTCACCAATCAAATCTTCCATTTCTTCCCGGGTGATCTGCCGTTTCATCAACTGCAGCATATTGTTGGCCGCATGCTGCAGGGGCATATCGAGGTAGTTGCAAATATTGTCTCTTTCTTTGATCGCATCAATAATATCCATCGGGAATTTTGATGGATAAGCGTAGTGCAAACGGATCCATTCTAAACCCTGTACATCCGCCAGTGCGTGCAATAATTTGGGCAATTCTCTTTTCTTATAAATATCCAGTCCGTAATAGGTCAGTTCCTGCGCAATCAGCATCACTTCTTTTACGCCGCGTTGTACCAAACGCTTCGCTTCATCTACCAGCGATTCAATGGGGCGACTCACATGCTGCCCCCTCATCAGGGGGATGGCACAAAAAGCGCAGGTGCGGTTACAGCCTTCGCTGATCTTCATGTAAGCATAATGCTGTGGTGTGCTCAGCAAGCGTTCGCCGATCAGTTCTGTTTTATAATCTGCATCAAACTGTTTCAGTATCATCGGCAGTTCCATCGTGCCGAAAAATGCATCCACTTCCGGTATCTCGTCCTCAAGATTTTGTTTATAGCGTTCACTCAGGCAGCCTGTCACATATACTTTATCCAGCTTGCCACGTTTCTTCAGTTCTACCTGCTGCAAAATGGTGTTAATGCTTTCTTCCTTGGCCTTTTCAATAAAGCCGCAGGTATTTACGATCACGATATTGTGGTCCTTCTTTTTATTCTCATGCACCGCATCAATATCATTGGCGATCAGTTGTCCGCTCAGCACCTCGCTGTCCACCATATTTTTGCTGCACCCGAGTGTAATGATGTTTACCTTGTCTTTGTGTATCTTTTTTGTCTTCATAATTGAGGGCGCAAAGGTAACGAGTTTGGGCTGGATGGGTTTCAGCTATCGGGAATTTGATTTTGTACGTCAGCATTGGGGTTTTACCCAGCTTCAGCCCGGCTATTCACTGCAAGTCCGGCACCGGCCAAAGCGGCGCTGCTTCACCGGGCTTTCCGTTCCTATCCGGCGTAGGGTTCAGCGCTTGTAATTTTATTGATCTTTCCGTAGAAATTGTATTCGCCCATCAATTTTACTCGTACCCAATGCACGTTGATCTCCTGTAATATTTCTCCCGCCTGAAGAATATTTTCCTCCTTTCCCAACACACGCCATCCAGGCTGCGTACCTGTAGGTGTACACTATCCCGGGATCATTTTAAAACCATTTTAAATAATACACATGAAGTATATCAATATCGTAAAATATGCTGCTGTAGCAGTTTGCAGCATCTCATTATTGGCCGCCTGTAAAAAAGACCCGGTAGATAACACTCCGGACAAGATTAAGAAAATGCTATACAGCTGGAAGATCACCGGCATCAGTGTGCCCAAGGCCAACCAGCCGGATGTAGACAGTTCATTGTTCAAGCCCTGTATGAATGATGACATCATTAAATTCAATAATACAGCCTTTGATTTCCAGGATGGCACCACCCGCTGCGACTCCACAATTTTTTATTACAGTAAGGGAAGCTGGTCATTTGATCTTGTAAAGGATTCTATAAAACTGAGTGCAACCAATCCTTCCAAATATGTGTCGTGGAAGGTTGTCACATTGAATGACAGCATTTTGAAAGTGAGATTCATTGACAGTTTAAATCCGGCCAGGATGCTCAACAAAACCATTTCATTCAAGCATTAAATAACCGGGCGCTGCTACGGGTAATCACCAGTGGCAGCGTCTTTCTTAAAGTATAGCCTGTTTATAATGATTGTAACTGAAGAAGAACTCGGTGAATTAATTGAATGCTGCAGGGCCAACGACAGGACTGCACAGGAAAGGCTGTACAAACATTTTTACGCTGATATGTTCAGGCTCTGCCAGCGATATGCACAACATCCCCACGATGCGCTGACCATTTTGAACGATGGTTTTTTAAAGGCATTTGTCCATCTTGCCCAATATAATAAACAACTCGGCGCTTTTAAACCCTGGTTAAAAACCATCATTATCAATACGGCGATCGATCATACAAGGCGTAGCAAAAAAGAAGCCTATGTGATCCATATCGACCAGTTTCATGAACAGGGCGACGACGATTTCCTGCTGGCACACAATTGGAAGCTGGAGGAAATTCTGCAGCACTTTAATTTGTTGCAACCATAACACGTATCGTGGTAAACCTGTTTGCATTTGACGGGTACACTCACAAAGACATTGCAGCCCAGTTGAATATTTCCGAAACCACCAGCAGGTGGCATTTGTCCGAAGCAAGAAAACGTTTGAGAGGGTCAATGCAGTTAAAACAAACTAAATAGTTGTAGTATGCCCGAAGCATTAGATATCAATGATGAACTTCCGTTTTCGCCGGGAGCCGGCTGGCTGGAGATGAAAGCATTGCTTGACAGTAACCTGCCTGTAAAAAAAAGCATCATTACCCCGGCAATAAAGCGTTGTATGATTGCTGCGATGATGTTGGTGATGGCAGTCTTTTCATCATTGCATTTGGGCGGAGACCTTTCTACATTCCATCCTGGTGCAAACCGCTCAACTGTTTTTCCCGGAAGTTTGATTGCTGCGGGTTCAATTGCAACCAGCAGTAACCAACATTCCATACCAGCGCAAAAAAATAATGATACCACACCCGGAAAAACTGACCGGGTATTGCTTATTGCGAATGAAGATAACCGTTTTGAAAACGCTGTTGAAACGGGTACATTCTCTATAAGCCGTTTGACTGAGCAGGAAATTATTCAGCATCGGTTTAATGACAGTGCTGAAAATAGAAAAGTGGCAAGTATTATCAGCAATACTTCTTTGAATAACCAACGATATTTCTCTATGACAACTACCCTCAAAGACAGGGCGCCGCAGGCAGGAACCTGGGAAGTAGCTGCAGGCATCGGTATGAATGTGGCTGCAGGTAAGCAGCAACACCTGCAGCCATACCCGGTGGCTGAAGTGAAATATAATTTGAATAAGCGGTTTTATGTTGCTGCAGGCCTTGCTGTTTTTTCACCGGCGCCAGCCACTGTTGCAGGTGTTACAAAAACGTTGTATGTAAACGATACCGCCAACAATATCCGGTTATATAGTGATTTGGTTAATTATGATCATTTGAGCTATGTTGATCTGCCATTATCCGTTGGGATAAATATCAGCAGGAAAATTTCATTTCAAACAGGGTTACAGGCATCTTTCCTGTTAAGCAGGAGTAGTAAAAAAGCGCAACAGGCCTACGGCTTCCAGGTAAGCAATGCCGGTTTTCCTGTGGAGCCGCCTGTAGCAATAATGGCCAACGCAGAACAGAATTTTAATGTGCAGTTGAGGAAAGTTGATTATCGTTTTCTTACAGGTATAAAATATAAACAGGGAAGCATGACTGCCGGCCTTACTTACCAATATGGGTTGCAATCGCCGGGTATGGGTGCAACTACCAGCAAAAACCGCAACCAGTTTGTTACGGTGAGCCTGTTGTATCAAATAAAATAAAGACCAGCCCCCAACTGCCTTGAGGTATGAACAACCTGTTTTGTAAAATACTACATAACAATTTTATCAAGCCTGTTTAAATACGATTCATCAAAACGGGCCCCCAGGCCAATTGATTCCGGCACAGCAATTTCTCCTTTGTTGGTATAACCTATTCCGCCAATCACCGGATCTTCTTCAAACATCAGGGGCGTATCAAAATCGCAATGCACAATTGTATCGCTGCTCAACGCCAGGTGTGCCGCTGCGGTAAATGCCAGTCTTGATTCTAAAAATCCACCGATCTGTATGTTTACGTTGTTGGCTTCTGCAATCTGAATGATCTTTTTGGCAATAAAAATACCGGCCGATTTACCCAGTTTGAGGTTGAAATAATCGCAGGCGCCGATATCCAGCAATCGTTGTGCATCATGCTCATCACAGCAACTTTCATCTGCCATTATTTTAATGGGGCTTTGTTTTTGAATGATGGGGAGTTCCATGAAATTCCATCTTGGTACCGGCTCTTCACAATGCTGTATGTTGTAAGGCGCCAATGCTTTTAAAATTTCAATGGCATCAGCCGTGTTCCATCCCTGGTTGGCATCAATGCGGAGGGGCAACTCATTACCGATCGCATTCCTTATCTGCCTGATCCTTTCAATATCATCTTCCTTTTTTCCACCGAGTTTTACTTTCACTACCTGGAAACCATTTGCTTTTATCTTGCCTGCATCTGCTGCCATCTTTTCTGCCGTATCAAAACTTACGGTATAATCGGTGATCAATGTTTTGTTGTTGCTGCCGCCCAGCAATGCATACAATGGTGCGCCTGCATGTTGTGCCGCAATATCGTACAGGGCCATATCAAAAGCGCTCTTAATACTGTTGTTGGCGTAGATCACCCGCTGCATCGAAGAATGACAGGCTTCTATATCCAGTGCGTTCTTTCCTTTTAAAACGGTTGCCAGGTATTGCCCCACCACCATACCCGTTTTCATGCTTTCACCATTGATGGTCATAAATGGACTGCATTCGCCGGTGCCGCTGATGCCTTCATTGGTCCTGATGATCACAATTACATTTTCGGCATGGGTTAATGGTCCCAATGAAATTATGAATGGTTCTTTCAGTTTTATTTTAGAGGCGTATAATTCGATGGAGGTAATAACAAGCTGCATAAATATTTTTTTTGCTGTCAACAAATATAAAGATTGCTGTTGAGGCTTCGGAAGAACAGGGTTGGCACCGAAGGTTAGGCGCTTTGATCAAAATATTCCCGGTCTGACCTCCGGTACCGACCGGTACTCAATACGGAAAGATTCGCTTTGCTAATCAATTTAGTATTGCTATATTTGATTTCTCATGTATGCAATTGTAGATATCGAAACCACCGGCGGCTATGCCTCGGCACACGGCATTACCGAGATAGCGGTTTATGTACATGATGGAGAAAAGATCATACAGCATTTTGAAACACTCATCAATCCCAACCAGTCCATTCCCCGGTACATACAATCCCTCACCGGCATCAGTGATGAAATGGTGGCTGCCGCACCGCAGTTCACTGAAGTGGCCGATATCTTGTATGAACTGCTGAACGATAAAGTGTTTATTGCGCACAATGTAAATTTTGATTACTCTTTTGTAAAGCATCATTTAAAAGCAGCAGGGTTTGACCTCACTGCAAAAAAATTATGTACGGTGCGCCTGAGCAGGAAGGTTTTCCCGGGGCTGCCTTCGTATAGCCTGGGCAATTTGTGCCGCTCTTTACAATTACCAATAACAAACAGGCACCGTGCCGGCGGCGATGCAAAAGCCACTGTAAAATTGCTGGAGTATTGTTTGGCCAACAATGGCGACCTGCACATTCAGCAAATGCTGAAGAAAACTTCTGCTGAACAATGGCTGCCACCACGATTGACAAAAGAAGATATACAGCAGTTGCCCAACTGCCCGGGCGTATATTATTTTTTAGATGCGAAAGATAAGGTAGTGTATGTGGGCAAGGCAGTGAATTTACGTAAGCGGGTGAGCAGTCATTTTACACACAATGATGCCGACCGCAAGCGGCAGAATTTTTTACGTACGATCTGCAAAGTGAAATTTACCACCTGTGCCACTGAGCTGGAAGCGATTGTGCTGGAAAGCAGTGAGATCAGGAAGCTCTGGCCAAAATACAATGTGAGCCAGAAACAGCCGCAGCAAAAGTATGCGCTGTATATGTTTGAGGACAATCGTGGTTACCTGCGGCTGGCCATTGATAAAAAGAAAAAGAATTTTCCATCGCTGTACAATTTCAATTTACTGCACGAAGGGTTGGTGATGCTTAAAAAGATGATGGAGGAATTTGAGTTGCATGAAAAATTATGTTTCATCGATAAAACAGCTTTTACAGAAAAAGACATTTCCTTCCTCGATCCGCCGCATTTGTACAACGGCAAGGTTAAAAAAGCACTGGAAGCACTGGATGAGCAATTGCCCACTTTTGCCGTACTGGATGATGGCAAAAAACCGGATGAGCAGTTGTGCCTGCTGGTAGAACGGGGTAATTTTTGGGGGATGGGTTATTTACCTGCTTCGCAACAGATCAATTCGATCGATGAAGTAAAAAGTTTTCTGCAGCCCTATGCAGATAATGATACGATCCGGAACAGCATTTATTCGTTCGTAGAACAGCATCCTTCCAAAAAAATAATGTTCGCTACAGGGCAGAATGCTCCTGTTTACAGGTAATGCTGCCCTTAACCCGCTAACCTCTGTGAAACTGATCAGATAATATCCATTTTTTTTACAAAAAGCGTCCTGCAAGGAACCAGGGGTCTCTGCCCGCCTGCTATTTTCTTGTGGCAGATCAATGAGGCGCAACCTGTTATTCAAAGACCGGCCGGAATGTGCTTAATCTTAATTTTTTATTTCGGTTCACACCGCTATTTTCGCAGCCCTAAAAATTAATAACATGCAATCATTCATACAACCCATTTCTGCCAAACTCAATTTAAAACAACAGCAGGTAGAAGCTGTGCTGAACCTGCTGGCAGAAGGTGCTACTATTCCATTTATTGCCCGTTACCGGAAAGATAAAACAGGCGCATTGGATGAAGTGCAGATACAGCACATACAGGATGAATCCAGATTTTTAAAAGAGTTTACCGAGCGGAAAGAGTTTATAGAAAAAACAATTACCGAGCAGGGTAAAATGACGGAAGCGTTGCAGGAAAAGCTCAACAGGGCAACTACCATTGCTGCGCTGGAAGATATTTACCTGCCCTATAAACCCAAAAGAAAAACAAAGGCACTCATTGCAAGGGAAAACGGACTGGAGCCATTGGCCAATATCTTGCTGGAACAAAAAGATGTTGACCTGGTGAGTGAAGCTTCGGCATTCATCAATGATACAGTGGCCGATGCGGATGCTGCATTGCAGGGTGCCAGGGATATCATAGCGGAGATGGTAAATGAAGATGCCACCGTAAGGGCAAAGCTTCGCCGTTTGTTTGAAACAGAAGCAACGCTGCAAAGTAAAGTGGTAAGTGATAAAGAGGCAGAAGGCGTGAAGTACAAGGATTATTTTGATTTTAGTGAACCCATCAGCAAAGCACCATCGCACAGGATACTGGCTGTACTGCGTGGTTTTTTAGAAGGCCATCTGCGCATTGCCATTGCACCTGAAGAAGAAAAAGCACAGGAAATGATCGATGAATTGTACATCAAAGGCATGAGCAGTACAAGCGACCAACTCCGCAAAGCCATTAAAGATGCTTACCGTCGTTTGCTGCAGCCAAGTCTTGAAACAGAATTTCGCACTGCATTAAAAGCAAAGGCTGATGAAGAAGCCATCAATGTGTTTGCCGAAAATCTGCGTCAATTATTGCTGAGTTCACCATTGGGCAGCAAACGAATATTGGCCATTGACCCTGGTTACAGAACCGGCTGCAAAGTAGTTTGCCTGGATGAAAAAGGAGCCCTGCAAAAAACAGATCTCATTTTTCCGCATGAGGCCAACCGTATGTATGCGGAAGAAATGAAGATCAAAAACCTGGTGGAACAATACGGCATCGAGGTATTTGCTATCGGCGATGGCACCGCAGGGAGGGAAACGGAACAGTTCATTAAAAAACTCAATCTTGGTCTGCCTGTTTTTTTAGTGAATGAAGATGGCGCTTCTATCTATTCCGCTTCTGAAATTGCAAGAGAAGAATTTCCCAATGAAGATATTACTGTACGGGGCGCCGTTAGTATCGGCAGAAGATTGATGGATCCATTGGCAGAACTGGTAAAGCTGGATCCTAAAAGTATTGGCGTAGGACAGTACCAGCATGATGTGAACCAGTTTCGGTTAAAAGAAAGACTGGATGCAACGGTAGTAAGTTGTGTAAACAATGTTGGGGTGAACCTGAACACGGCGAGTAAACATTTGCTGAGTTATGTAAGCGGCATCGGTGCCAGCATTGCAGACAATATCATTAAGTACAGGAATGAAATAGGTAAGTTTACCAACCGCAAACAATTGCTGAATGTGCCAAGATTGGGCAACAAGGCTTATGAGCAATGTGCCGGGTTTCTGCGTATCAAAGGAGGTGAAGATGTGCTGGACGATAGTGCTGTGCATCCTGAAGCCTATGGCGTGATCGGGCATATTGTGAAAGACCTCGGTGCGGATGTAAAAACGATCATCGGCAACGAAACATTGTTGAAAACGGTGGATCCCCAAAAGTATATTACTGAAACGATCGGGGAGTTAACGATCAAAGATATCTTGAACGAATTAAAAAAGCCGGGTCTTGATCCGAGAAGTGAGGCACAGGCTTTTGAGTTTGCTGCCATTTACAGTATCGATGATGTAAAGGTCGGGATGGAAGTGCCGGGAGTGGTTACCAATATCACGAGGTTTGGCGCTTTTGTTGATATCGGTGTAAAACAGGATGGCCTGGTGCATGTGAGTGAGATTTCTCATAAATACATCACTGATCCCGGCGAAGCGTTGAAGTTGAACCAGCAGGTGAAAGTAAAAGTAACGGATGTAGATGCGGCCCGTAAAAGAATCGCTTTGTCCATCAAACAAACAGAATTGCCGCCTTCAAAAAATCAGCCACAGCATAAACAGGGTGGGCAGTTGCATACAAAAGCAAATAAGCCGAAGCCGGAACCAACCATGCATGATGCACTGGCAGCGCTAAAAAATAAATTTGGAAAATAGGTGAGAAGGAAGTCAGGTTTTTAAAACTTGACTTCCCTGTATAAAAACTTTCAGCAATTATTGTTGAGTAGTTCAATAAAATCTTCCCGGTCGATCATCTCTGCTCCCAGGCTTTCCAGATGCTCTGTATAAACCTGGCAATCTATCAGCACAACGCCTTCCCGTTGCAATTGCGTTACATAATTGATGAAAGCGAATTTGCTGGCATTGCTTGTTTTGCTGAACATGCTTTCACCAAAGAATACATGGCCGATCCGGATGCCGTACAGGCCGCCTACCAGTTCTCCATCCATCCACGCTTCTGCACTGTGTGCATGGCCAAGTGTGTGCAGTTTCGTATAGGCTGTTTGTACGGCCGGGGTGATCCAGGTGCCGTCCTGTCCCTCCCGGGCCACCGTTTTACATTGTTGTATCACCTGTGTAAATGCACGGTTGATGGTGAAACGAAATTTGCCGTTCCGTAAAACGGATTGCATGCTTTTGCTCACTTTCAACTGTTCGGGAAACAATACAAACCTTGGATCAGGACTCCACCAAATAATGGGCTCTCCTTCATTGTACCAGGGGAAAATTCCACTTCGATAGGCAAGCAGCAGCCTGTCTGTATTTAAATCTCCGCCAATGGCCACAATGCCATCCTCATCGGCATTTTGTACTGGTGGGAAGAACAGTTTTTCGGAGAGTATGTACATGGTGCGTTGGAAAACAGCGCTGCTGTTCAAAAGTAAAATAAGTAAACCGGTTGTTGAAAATACAATCACCCGTGAAGCGGAACATTAAAGGGCAGTCACTTCAATGGTGGCGCCAATGCCTCTTTCTGTGATGGCATCGCACATGGGTTTAAGGCTGTCGTAGTCGCCTTCCTTTACAGCATATTTGCCCTTGCTGTCGATGATAATGGCGCATTGTTCGGCCTGCTCGTTGCTGTGACCACAGACCTCCATCAATGCCTGTATCACCCATTCAAAGGTATTTACGTCATCGTTCCATACAACCAGCCTGCAGTAGTCGTCTGCCAGCGCCATCGTATCTGTTTCGGGATTAACTTTTATGTTTGGTGATGTGGTCATAATGCTGTGATAAGGCAAAAATAATATTAACAACCCTTACAAGTGCAATTTGGTTGAAAGAACGGGAATTATTTTTTTAACAAACGGAAGCAAGGCGGGGATGGTTTGCTTGGCAGGATTTTTTTTCATTATTTATTAAGAAATTGTGATATGCAACATTTCGGGCATCAATGTTGTCTGTACAGTTGTCTGTTGCTCAACAATCAACTGCTTTTTTGTTCATGCTGCATCTTTTACGTAAGAAAAAGGCTGGAAATACCGAACCTGCAAAGCAGCAGGCAATTGTTTTGCCGCTTCATTCACCCAACCGCAGCCTTGAATTTCTTGCCGAATTGATCAATAAGATCCGGCCGGATGAACCGGAGGATATTGCACAGGCAGAATTAAAATTCCAGGCACTCTTATTCCAGGTGAGCCAGGACCGCACTTCGCTGTTTTCCCTGCGGAAGGCCCTGCTGTCTCAATTTTTAAAAACAAATATTGTACAGGCCCTTTCCGAAAGTGGCATTGTTAGCAGTCGTGGCTTTGTGCAGGAACTCATCACCAAGTTAAAACACAAACTGCTGCCTGAGCTGCAGGCGCCCGATAATTTTCTCTATGTCATCAATAAAATATTCTCCCGCCGTTCTGATTATATCTGGGTGGAAGGTATCAGCGACGAACTGTGGAAACAATTCTTTGAAGTACTCGGCATACAGATCAATCTTACGGAACCGGCACTGATCCGCCAGCTACAGCAGTCACTGCAGATACTCAGTTACCGCACCACTACACTGGGGCTTGAGAAAGAGATCACCCACCGGTACGATAAATTTGAAGATGCTGTTTACCCCTTTTTAGAACAGAACCGGCTGATCAACGAATATATTTTTTTGGGCCAGTCGGCTGCCAATACAGAGAAGCAGAGAATATTGCTGGCCAACATCACCGAAACCCTGCACAACTGCAACCAGAGTATACAATGGATCAGGGAGCAACGCATTGCCTACGGCACCAGCCTGGCGCAAACTTATATCCTTACCAGGCTCCAGCAGCAGATCAACCGGATGTTCATTATTGTGGATGTGCTGGACATGGACAGTCTGTTCAATACAGAACGGTTTGTAATGTATTTCCGCACAGTGGTACACAATGAGAACCGGAAGCATTCACTCAAAGAATTTTTGAGTGAGAATACCGGTTACCTGGCCTACCAGATCGCAGAACACGGAGGACGCACCGGTGAAAAGTTCATCACAACAACACGAAAAGAATTCTGGCGCATGTTCCGCAGCGCTGCAGGTGGAGGTGTTATTATTTCCTTTATCGGCATTATCAAAAACCTGCTGGGCAAAATTCCGGTTACGCCTTTCTGGCTGGGCTTTTTATACAGTGCCAATTATTCCCTGGGCTTTATATTAATACAGGATACAGGCTCTACACTTGCTACCAAACAGCCGGCCTACACTGCCAACAACGTGGCCAGTTCCTTTGATGCACAAAAGATCGGTGACCGGCCCGACCTGCGCAATCTTGCCATCACCATTGGTAAAGTAAGCCGTACGCAACTGGCTTCTTTTGCCGGTAACCTGCTGGTGGTGTTTCCGCTAACCTATTTACTGGCCTGGCTTTTCTTTGCATCCACCGGGGTTAAGATCGCCGAAGGTGCGGCTGCTCAAAAATTGTTGAGCGACCAGCAGCCATTTCATAGTCTTGCCTGGTTGTATGCCTGCTTCACAGGCTTCTTTTTGTTTGCCAGCGGATTGATCGCCGGTTATGTCGAAAATTACCTGGTGTACAGTAAAATAGGAGAGCGGCTTCGTCACTCCACTGCATTCAGGTATGGCTTTGGTGAAAAAAGGCGCTATAAGATCATTCATTACATCGAAAACAATATGGGGGCGCTCATTGGTAATATTGCATTGGGTTTCTTCCTTGGTATGGCCGGATTTTTCGGGAAAACCTTTGGCATTCCTTTCGACATCCGGCACATCACCATCTCCGCTGCCAATGCGGCCATTGGCTTTTTTGGACTTGGACATAATATCAGCGCCGGGGAATTATGGTACACCCTCTTTGGCGTATTTGGTATCGGTTTTTTGAACTTCGCCGTGAGCTTTGGCCTGGCGTTTTATGTGGCTGTTAAAAGCCGTGGGATACGCTTAAAAGATTATCCTGAATTCCTGGGTATCTTATGGCGTTACCTCCTCCGGTATCCCAGAGATTTTTTCAAGGCACCCCAGTCAAGAACTGCAGCGCAGTTAAAATAGCATCTTGCAGCAAAATGAATTTTTACTTCCCGTTTTTAACCGAACCTGCTCATACCGGGGGCACTGCTTAACATTATATTGACAGCGCTGCTGGTGCAAAGACTGTATCATTGTGATCTCCTGCTACTGCAGGAGGTTATTCGAAAGCTAAGCCGTCTTACTTTTAAGATGGCTTTTTTATTTTCTGCCGGCTGCATCGGTATTTTACCGGTTCCTGTTATAAAGCTGCATAAACTGAATGCAACCATTGAAAAATGACTTATATTGAAAAAAAATTTCCCGGTTCCTATGCGGAATTTTGACATACCAACAGCATCCGCTTCATATCATCCCTTTCTTTCCGGTGGCGGCGAAATGGGGCAGTTGATGCGCTCTAAAGACTGGTCGCAAACAATGGTGGGTACACCGGACCAGTGGCCGCAGAGCCTGCGTACGGCCGTCAGTATTATCCTTCATTCAAAATTTCCCATGTTTTTATGGTGGGGACCCGGGCTGGTATGTTTTTACAATGATGCTTACCGGCCAAGCCTGGGGGAGCATGGGAAGCATCCCGGTATCCTGGGCATGCCTGCTGAAGAAGCGTGGCCTGAAATATGGCATATCATCAAGCCACTGATCGACCAGGTGTTGTCTGGCGGAGAGTCTACCTGGAGCGAAGACCAGTTGATTCCGATCTTCCGAAATGGCAAGATAGAGGATGTTTACTGGACCTTCAGCTACAGCGCTGTAATGGACGAATCCGGTATGCCGGCGGGCGTGTTTGTAACCTGTAGTGAAACGACAGAAAAAATCACTACGCTAAAAAAACTGGAGGAAAACAGGGACCAATTGGAATTTGCCATTGAAGTGGCAAGGCTCGGCACATGGGACTACAATCCTTTAACAGGAAAATTTATCACCAACGACCGGTTAAAAGAATGGTTTGGGTTGCCGCTGAATGAGGAAACGGCACTAGACAAGGTCATAACTGCCATTGCTGAAAAGGATCGCCAGCGGGTGGTGGCAGCAATAGAGGCGGTACTGGATCCGGCTTTCAGCCACCAGTATGATGAAGAATACAGTGTGATCAACCTGGTTACAAAAAAAGAGATCGTTGTGCAGGCGAAGGGCCGTGCCTGGTTCAATGAAAATAATATTGCTTACCGCTTTAACGGAACGCTGGAAGATGTGACCGAAAAGGTGGGCGCAAGAAAAAGAATTGAAGAGAATGAGCGGAAGTTTCGGAACACCATTAACCAGGCCCCAATAGGTATCTGTATTCTTAGGGGAAAAGAGTTTATTGTTGATGCTGCCAATCAAACTTACCTGGACGTCGTTGACCACAAAGAGCAGGATTTTGTGGGAAACCCACTGTTCAGTTCATTGCCGGAGGTAAAGGACCGTGTATCTGTATTGCTCAACAATGTTCTGGAAACCGGGGAGCCTTATCATGGATTTGAATTCCCGGTAACACTTAACCGGTTCGGTAAAAAAGAAACCTCCTATTTTGATTTTGTGTACCAGCCGCTGAGGGAGGCGGATGGCCTTATTGCAGGTATTATAGTGGTGGCAACTGAAGTAACCGCCTCTGTAAATGCAAAACATAACCTGGCCGAAAGCGAGCGGCAATTCAGAAATATGGTAATGCAATCGCCCATACCAATGACGATACTGAGAGGCAGCCGGCATATTATTGAAATGGCCAACACGGTGATGTTTCAAAACCTATGGCGGAAAAAAGAAACCGACGTGATCGGCAAAAGTATTCTGGACGTATTTCCTGAATTGAACGATCAAAAATACCCTGCACTGCTTAACAAAGTTTTTTTAACAGGAGAAACACACAGCGAAAAAGAATCGGTTGCATACGTGCAGGGAGATGATGGCATGAAGAAGTTTTACCTTGATTTCGAATATGCGCCACTGTTTGATACAGAGCGCCTGGTATCGGGTATCATCATTACTGTAAATGATGTAACGGAGAAGGTGGAAGCCAGGCTGAAGGTAGAAGAAAGTGAGAAGGAATTCCGGCAGTTAGCAGATTCGTTGCCGGAACTGGTATGGACCACAGATGCCAGCGGGAAGCAAACCTTTGCTTCAAAAAGATGGAAAGAATTTACCGGCCTGGATCCTTACGATGAAACTACTTTTGAAAAGGTTGTTCACACGGATGATTATCAAAACATCATTGACACATGGACCGGTTGCCTGCAAAGCGGCAATATTTACAAGGCACAGGCAAGGTTAAAAAACAGGGAGGGTAATTATGAATGGTTTTATGTACACGGTGAGCCGGTAAACGATGAAACTAACCAGATAGAAAAATGGATCGGTGCCTTTACCAATTTTAATGAACAGAAAAAGGCAGAAGAAGCATTAAAGGAAAATGAGAAAATGTTCCGGGATGTTGCCAATACGGCCCCGGTATTTATCTGGCTTTCCGGAACTGACAGTGCCCGCTATTTCTTTAATACTGCCTGGTTGAGTTTTACCGGTCGCACAATGGAAGAGGAAATTGGTAACGGATGGATGCAGCGGGTACACCCGGATGACATTGAACATACCCATAATGTATACCTGAAAGCTTTCGAAAAGCAGGAAGAGTATCACATGGAATACCGCCTGCTGCGGCACGATGGACAGTATCGCTGGATATCTGCGAGGGGCGTACCGAGGTTTACTTACAATAATATATTCGAGGGCTACATTGGCGCCTGCATGGATATTCATGAACAGATACTGATACAAAAAAAATTAAGGGAAGACGAGGAAAGACTGAACATCGTGATCACCGCAAGCGATTTGGGAACCTGGGAACTCAACCTCAAAACCATGCAGGTAATTTATTCTGATAGGTATATACAAATGCTGGGTTATAAGAAGGGTACATTACTATCACATCAACAGTTACTAAGGCACATTCACCCGGATGATATGGAAAGGCGAAAGCAAGCTTTTGAAACAGCCGTTGCAACCAGTATGCTGCAATATGAGGGAAGGATGATCTGGAACGACGGCTCCGTGCATTGGGTTGAAAATAAAGGAAAGCTTTTTTATGATGATGAGAACAAACCTCATAACATCATCGGCACTACCCGGGATATAACAGATGAAAAAAATTACGCACAGGAATTGCTTGGGAGGGAACAAAAATTTCGGTTACTGGCAGACTCGATGCCGCAATTCATCTGGACCGGCGATGCAAAGGGAAACCTGAATTATTTTAACCAGTCTGTATACGCCTATTCAGGACTAAACAGAGAACAGTTGGAGAAAGAAGGCTGGTTGCAGATAGTGCATCCGGACGACAGGGAGGAAAATATAAAAGCATGGATGCACGCTATCAGCACCGGGAATGACTTTATTTTTGAACATCGCTTTGGCAGGTATGATGGTGAATACCGCTGGCAACTGAGCCGGGCCATTCCTCAAAGAGATGCCGCAGGCAATATACAAATGTGGGTAGGTACCAGTACCGATATACAGGATATTAAAGAACAGGAGCAGCAGAAAGACTTTTTCATCAGTATGGCCAGCCATGAATTAAAAACGCCCATCACTTCCATCAAAGGATATGTGCAGATATTGCAGAGTACCTATGGAGGCGGGCAGGATCCTTTTTTGAAAAGCTCATTGAATGTGATCGACAAGCAGATCTTAAATCTTACCAAACTGATCGCCGACCTGCTCGATGTTTCAAAGATCAAAGCCGGCAGCCTCTTGCTGAACAGGGAAGATTTTGAATTAACAGAACTGGCCGATGATATGATCGGTGAAATGAAACACATCAACCCCGAATACGAATTTGTTTTTGATAAAAACAACCCGATGCAGGTGCATGCAGATAAAAGCAGGATAGGGCAGGTGCTTGTTAATTTTTTGACTAACGCCGTCAAATATTCCCCGGCATCAAAAACGATCGTGGTGAAAAGTTTTGTGCAACATGATTATGCTACCGTAACCGTACAGGATTCGGGCATTGGTATCAGTAAGGCTGACCAGGAAAAAATATTCGAACGTTTTTACAGGGTAGAGGGAAAAAATGAAAAGACCTTTCCGGGTTTTGGTATTGGCTTGTTTATTGCCTCAGAGATCATCAACAAGCATTTCGGTAAGATCGGGGTTACCAGTGAACCAGGCAAGGGATCGGTTTTCTATTTTGCCATCCCCGTAAAAAAATAATTTAAAAGAACTAAGCATGCTCCCGGAAAAACCACATTTACTGGTGATCGACGACAATGAAGATATTTTGTATATGCTGCAGGCCATGCTGCGGCATAAAGGGTACGAGGTTTCAGTGAAAGAAAATACCGAGGGTATTGAAGCTGCTGTGGTACAAATTGAACCGGATATCATATTGATGGACATGTTACTTTCCGGGGCAGATGGAAGGCAGGTATGCAGGCAGTTTAAAATGAATGCTCAGCTTTCAGCGATACCTGTTATCATGTTATCTGCCCATCCGCAGGCAAGGGTAGAATGCATTGCTGCAGGTGCAGATTATTTTGTAGAAAAACCATTTGAGATGAGTGAATTGTTGCGAACCGTTGCCGAGGCGGAAGATGCGTTGAGCAGGAACCTCGGGAAATTTACTTCTTAAAAAACTTATCGCTGTTGCCAAATCTCCTGCAACAAACTACAACCGCATTTCATCGGCCCTCCAGTTTTTAATAGCTCGTTTAATATGATCGCCGCTGAGTTTTTCAGTCATGGCCCTTTGCAGTAAGTCTTCAAATTCTTCATCCCCGGCAAAGCGCAACGCTGCTACCTGGCTAAAGGAGAGTTGCTTTTCTGCGCTTGCTGATGATCTTCCAAACACTTCAAAATACCGTAGCCTGAACTCCAGCCTCACGATCCTGTCCTGGTTGCCCAGTGCATAGTGCTGCCGCAACATGATGGCAAGATACAAAATGGCAAAGGAGAGTACACTAAACAGCAGCCAGGCAATGGCATTGCTGTCATCACTATAAGCCTTGCTTATGCCGGTGACAATAAATGCGGTCATCATCGGTAGAAAAATAAAATGATGAGGGATGTAATATTTTTTGTGGTTGGAATACTGTTGTTTTTTCATACGATCAGTAAAACAAAAAGCAAACCATAAAGTTTAAGCCCCGGGCGGTGAAGCTGGTTTGGTTCCTGTTGGCAGGTGTTCAGCCAGCAACACGAGGCCGGTACCAATGGCATAAGCAACGATGTCCATCCAGGAAAAAGAAGTGCCGATGATGATCCTTGCAAGCGTGCTTTTTTGAAGCCCGAGCCGCTGTACAAGATGTATGTATTGCAACATTTCAACAAAACAGGCAAAAAGAAATACCGCGATGGCTGCATTCCATACCGGCAAACTGAAAAAACTTTTGACTGCGCAATAGATCAGTATCACAACCAGTAAGTCACCAACAAATGGTCTGATAAAATCATCGTGTGCATACAGTGCAATGAGCAGCTCTGTAAGAAATAACAAGACGGTGAGCAGGAAATAATTTTTATTGAACCGGATCATGGTGCCGCTGTTGAAGGGTTGAATCATTTAAGGAGCGCTGCCATTTCATCCTGCGACAATTTTTCTTTTCCCCTGCGTTCAATCTCCACTATGCAAAGGAAACTGCCATTTCCTGATTGCCGGAATAAAATATACCGGATGCCATTTTCAACACCACCGTGTTTAGGACTGCTGTCGATGCCAAGCTTGCGGGCAAGATACATGGAACCTTCGCCGATCTTATCAGCCGGTCCTTTGTCCGCAAAAATGGCGTAGCAGCGGCGGTTATTTTTTTTGTTGATCACCAGTGCCACATCTCCCAATTGATACAGGGAAGAAAACCCTACCGGTAAAGCTATGTAAGGGATGGAGTCCGAATTTACGAAACGATGTGGATCATTGATCGCTTTGCTGTCATCTTCCAGTGAGGTCATGGAGATATAATAACCGGGTGCTGGATCTTTGCTCGTCTGAACCAGTGGTATACCATTTTTGTTTGTTACCAGTGCCCACCAGTTGCCGGGCTTGCCTGCGATGGAAAGATGATCGAGTTACAGCCGGTCATTTTTGTGATAGGCTTTTGGGGCTCCGTCTGCGTCGATCATACATCCGGCATCAAAAATATAGATGCCTTTGCTTTCAATATTATAAATCGTATTGCCGGCGATCGTTTTAAAAACTGTTTTTGCAGGTTGTGCGTCCGCCTGCAACGAAACCAGCAGCAAGAGCGGCAGAACATATTTCTTCATGAACTCAATATTTTTTTATGAGGATTATTTCAAGACTTATGCGACAGCCAAACTTACGCACTCTTTTCACTTTAACCGGAAGTAAAGAGTTAAAGACCGGCCTGGTTGCAAAAAAAGTGAAAGCCCGTACGATCACGGGCTTTGCTTTACTGACATGTTGTATGAATTTTTACAGGGCGTAACCGGGCGACCATGCACTATAGGCGCCCCAACTACCATCAACGCATTGAGCTCTTACCATAAAGTGGATCTGCCATCCGCCTCCAGTCATATTGCTATAGTTTATTATTGGCCATACAGTGGGTGGTTGGGAAGAAACCTGGAAGGTTTGCTGAGGCATGGTTGCAGCAGGAGACACCCTGTATACTTCATACACTACCTGGTAGGTATAGCAGTTAAAAACCGGTGTCCAGTTGAACCTCTCATAACCGCAGTTGATCACACAATTTGGTGGCGTGCCGCATACACATGATGCAACAAGATTGGATGGAATTCCTGCTCCGCAACTGCCTGTTGAAAGTACATTGAACCAGTCAGAAAAATCAGTGCCGGTACATGCTGTAGCAACGGTTGCGGCTACCCTGTACTTAAACGGTGTTCCATAGGGTACATCGGTAAAGGCATAAGTTGATCCTGTATAGGTGATCACTTTACTTCCGGAAACATTGGTCAGCAGGTTTACCCATTCCAGTGTATAGGTATTAATAGTGCCCACCTTGTTAAAGTAAAGCTGGCATGCACCCTGGCCCCAGTTTCCCCCAAGTCCGACTGGTACTACGGGGCTGCAGGGGCAAATGTCGAACCTGGTTTGAGGCATTGTAATGCCACAGGCAGGGAGGTTTGCCCATATCATCGTGTAACCCGTAGATACCGGAACCAAAAAATTATTTGAATTTACGGTTGCTACTGCAGGATTACTGCTGTTCCATACGATCGTTTGTGAATTCACGCCCAGTATCTGTATCGGTACATTGGGAACAGAACAGGTGGTAGTTGGCCCGGTATAGCCTGGCGTAAAGCCGTATCCCCAATATTGGGGTGACCCCGCACAAATGGTATTTACGGTTGATAAACCACAGGAGTTGGCATCTGCTGCATATGTGCTGTTCGATACAGCATAAGGGCCGTAAGTGTCATACTTTTTTGTACGTACCCTGTAATAATAGTTGCCACTTGCAGAAGTACCACCGGTAAATGGATTGTTATCAGTATAGGTGTAAGAGTACCCGCTGCCCGGTAAGCCATTGGCTGGCTGGTGCCCCGGAACAGTTGCTATCTCAATAAAGTTAGTGCCGTCTTTCGATCGTTCAATTCTTATAACATCAGTCGCATATTCTGTGATGCTGTTAAAACTAAGGAATATAGAACAGTTGGATTGTCTTGTTGCAGTAATGCTTCCAAACTGTGTTTGCTGTGCATTTGTCAATGCGATGCATGCAACAAATGTGATTGAGAAAAGGATTTTTTTCATTGTTACTTTTTTGGAGGTGATAAAAAAGAAAACATGTCAGCAATCGTATACAAAATGTACACTCTTAAAGTTACCTCCAATGTTGATAGTAAGTGGTGTAAGAACGGTTATTTTTTGATGATGGTAAAGTGAAATATTGGAAGGGTATTGAACATGTTCTTTTGTGATGAAAACGAATGAGTACAATCATCCGGAGCACTGAGTGTTCTCATTGCTGCAAGCCATGAGTCTATTCTGTTTGCTGTGGTAACTTTGCAGGATGTGTGCTGATTCCGATACGGAGGAACGGTGGGTGAGGTTTCAACATATACTCACTGAAAAGTTGGGCAGACCACCCAGTCTTAACGACATACTGCTTTTTGTTGGAACCAGGGAAGCCGGCCTGCCTCCCAAACAATTTTCCGACACTGAAAAAGTCAATCTTGTGCAGATGGCTGTTTGTACGATCCTGGTTCCGGCAAGGTATTATGAATTGTACTGGGTAGAAGACAGCGGCTGGCCACATTATAACCAGTTACAAAGATTGCCTGAAATGACGGAAGATGAGAAGGTTGTTTTTCTTAAACCTTACCTGCTGCTATGGGCAGAAAAAAATAAAATTCTTAAGTAGTTAAAGATCGAAGCAAAACCTGATCCCCATAGAAAGGTTCGGCATGATCCGTTTGGGTTCGGAAGCTTCATTCTGCCTCTGCCAGGCATCATAATTAAGGTCTACCGGGTGAATGATCATGTCGTCTCTTTTCCTGTCATATTCTTTGTTGAATGTTTGGGTGCTGATAAAGCGCATGCCAACTCCTGCATACAGATCCATCGATAGCTTGCCGGATAGCCTCCGTTGAAACCCATAGATGAAATTGAATCCTGTCACCTTTTTTCTCACTCCAAAAGCATCACTCCTTAAAAGTGCGGTATCTGCCTTGTAATGATAGCTTACCGCTGTGTTGTGTTGATTCTTCGTTAAAAAGAAGTTGAAAGCAGCGTAGTAAATGCGACGTTTACGGGAGTGCCTGTTGTTAAAATAATATCTCAGCTCTGTTTTCAATTTAAATCCATTTGATGCAATAAAGCTGGAATCGGTAGCGGCTTTTTCATAGTAACTTCTTCTGTAGCGGATGCCAAATTCGTTGTACCATTTTATATTTTTCGAAAGCCTGCATTCAATGCCGGCCTGCAGGGTAGGAAAGCTGAATTCATCCACCAGCGCCAGGGGACAAAAAGCAATGGACAGATTTCCTTTTTGTGCATCACTATCAGCAATTGAAAAAGCGAACAGGAGGGTGAGTACATATTTCATCAAAAGGCAACCGGGTTTTAGGTCGTTTTAGTAACAGCAGTTCTACGTACCAGCATGCTGCCTGCAGGCAAAAATATATTTTCCGTTTTTCTAACGATCAAAATTGGATTGATGACAAACCATTTTTTCAGACCGGTTATACTGGCTATTTTCGTTGTACAATGAAAACACCGGGGCATATCGCTGTTTACCTTTCTGCAGAAGAAAATGTACCAGAACTTATCCAGCTCATTATGGAAGGCCGCCGGTTTGATTTTGCTGCAGGACTCACTCCGGAAGGCGGTGCCCTGTTTTCCTCCCTTGCCATCCGGCATTTTGTGAACGAAGAATTAAGGCATGATCATTTCAAAATTGCGGTAAATGGGCATTCTCTTGCAACCTCTTCAAGCGGGGAACAACGAAGGGCATTGCTGCAGCATATCCTTTCAGAAGCCCCGGCGTATATCATTGCCGACAATGTATTTGAGAGCATTGATGTGGCAGGGAGGGAACGCATCACGGCTTTGCTTGCAGCGGCAGCAAAAGATACCCTGGTCATCCAGTTGCTGTACAGGAAAAGCGATTGCCTTCCATTTATTGATACCGTTGTTACCGTCAAAAATAAAACGGTTGTCAGGCAGGAATCAAGAGAGGTATTCATGAAGAGTCCGTTCTTTCCACCGGTGTTCAATGGCAGTATACCGCCTGCTTACAACAAAGATGTCAATAAAATTCCTTTACTCATAGAAATGAAGAATGTATCTGTACATTTTGATGGACGGCCGGTGCTTCATAATATTTGCTGGCAGATAGCGCCGGGTGAGTTCTGGCACCTCACCGGTCCAAATGGTGCAGGTAAAACGACCCTGCTTTCGATGATCATCGGCGATAACGTGAAAGGTTATGGCCAGGAGCTTTATATTTTTGGAAAGAAAAAAGGTACAGGTGAATCTGTCTGGGATATCAAACAGCAGATCGGTTATTTTAATGCTGCTGTTGCAGATTTCTCCGGTCATCATTCGGCGGAACAGATGATCCTTTCCGGCTTTGCGGACTCGATTGGATTGTATACAAAACCTTCGGATCTTCAGATCAAACTTGCAGGGGAATGGCTCGGTGTGCTGGGGTTGTCTAACCAAAGTCAACAACCGTTTCGTTTTTTTACCCTGTGCCGGCAGCGCATGCTGCTCATTGCCCGGGCCATGGTGAAACATCCGCCCCTGCTTATTTTGGACGAACCTGCTGCCGCACTGGATGATGAAAATGCATTTTTGTTAACATCATTGATCAACAAGATTGCTGCTGAAACTACTACAACGATCCTTTATGTATCGCACAGGGAAGAACCTGGATTAGTGCCGCAAAAAGTATTCGAACTGAAACCGTCCGCAACAGGTTCTACGGGGATTGTGAGATGATAATTTATACAGTGATTTTTTAGCGAAAAATAAAAGGGCTGTCGTTAAACAGCCCTTTTGACTAATGCACCGCAATGTAACGGCAACGGTTAGTCGCTTACCAGATAGTTTCATTTACTCGTTGATCATTTCCTGCTGTTTGGGTGTCCTGTCCACAAACATGGCGGCTACAACAAGACCTATGATAAGGGCGATAACTCCCCATACCCATGCCTGGGAAAAGAACTCTCCATAAGTATAGGTGCCGTCATCATTTCCAGTATCTGCCAATGCAATACCCTGTATGCCGAAGAATGATAACAGTAGCAGGAACCTGGTGGCTATTTTTTGAAATGTCTTTTTCATAATAAATTGTTTTGTTTCAGTTTGAATAATAAAATAATCAGGCCAGTAATTTTAAGCTACGTTATTTATCTCCGAAATGGGGATAGATTTTAACAACTGGTTTTGATGGTTAATGAAATTATTGTAAGTGAAATATCCTGTACCAGAGTAGCTTTGAGTGAAGCAAAGTCGTTTTTCGGAATGATTTGATCATTTTATTCAGCCATCATTCCTATGTGAATTACCAGGTGTCAAAATTCAACAGTTGAGAAAATTAGGCGGCGATCTTACCCAAAAAATTGTAACACTGCATGTGTACACAAGTTTATAATGTATCGGGTATCTGAAACACTACCACTTCCTGTGATCATGGATTTCCAAATTCATGAACTACAGTTTCCCGGGTATTTTATTGCACAAATGAGGCAATTAAATGCCTCTAAAACACATTGCCCTCATCCTTGTCTGAATCTTCGCCAGCCTGAACAAATAATTCGTAGATGGAGAGCAGCGCAAATGCCTGTTCACGTAAGCACAACACAACGGGTGTTCGGTATTCTAATGTAGTGCACCTGTTTTGGTTTGCAAATTGCAACTCAGTAGTATTATTAACTTCTAAAAAAAATCATCATGTCAGACGTTCAAAATTTATCCAACAATGAAGCAATATTAAAATTGAAAGAACTGGCGGAAGAGATTAAGGTATGTATGTTTTGCACCAACCTGTCTTCTTCACCTTTTTCTACCAGGCCGATGGGGCTTTCAGAAGTAGATGAAGAAGGGAAGCTTTGGTTCCTGAGTGCATCAGACAGTAACAAGAACTGGGAATTGCAGCAGGATGAAAAGGTACAGTTGATATTTTCAAGTCCTTCCGGGTCACATTTTTTAAATATATTCGGGGAGGCAGATATTTTTACCGATGAAAAGTCCATTGAAAAAGCCTGGACGCCTATGGCAAAAGCATGGTTCAAGGATGGTAAAGACGATCCGCAGCTTTCTGTAATAAGGGTATACCCACTGGATGCTTATTACTGGGATACCAAAAATGGAAAAATGGTATCATTGATTAAGATTGCCGCCGCAGCTATCACCGGCACTTCAATGGATGGTGGGGTAGAAGGTCAATTGGTAGTAGATAAATCAAAATACTAAAACGTTAATATGAAAAAGATATTGATCGCTCTGGACTACGAGCCCTTTGCCGAAAAAGTTGCCGCTACCGGTTATGCCATCGCAAAAGCCATGGGTGCAGAAGTACTATTGCTTCACGTAGTAATGGAACCTGCTTACTATTCCAGTACCGAATATTCACCCATCATGGGATATACGGGCTTTGGTGGAGTGGATACCATTGAATTGGAAAAAAACCTGGAGCAGCAGGCTTACCAGTACCTTGAACAATGCCGGAAACACCTGGGCGATGAAAACATAAAGATCGCTGCTGTAGAAGGTGATTTTGCTACGGCGATCATAGATGCGGCTGCGGAATTTGATGCCGACCTGGTAGTGATGGGTACACAGCAACGCAAGGGCTTTGACAAATTTTTTATGGGCAATCTTGCTGAAACGATCCTCAATAAAACGTCCATTCCTTTACTGGCCATCCCCGAAGGAAGTGTGCATTAACTCATCATTGGTTGCGTGAATGCCGTGCAAGGTTTTATGCTTTACACGGCATTTTTATTTTATGAACACAGAAGAGATACAATGATCATTGTTAATTCTGTTTTATCTTGTGGTATCAATGAAAGATCTGTTTCATTGTTAACCCTTTATTCCCTTTTATGAAGCAGTTAATAACCAGCATTGTCTTGCTCCTTGCCTCGCATGCAGCGGTCTGTCAGCAACAAATTCCAGCCTTTGGTGATATAAGCAAAGAAGAATTGATGCTCACGAATTGCAGTTTTGATAAAAATGCAGAAGCGATGGTACTATTCGATTCGGGTGAATTTCGCTCTACCAACAGTCTGCCGATTTCAGTGTTGAATGAACGGCATGTAAGGATAAAAATTCTCAAAGAAAAAGGACTCTCTGTGGCCAACGTTCACATCTACTATCATAGTTTCAATGATGACGAAGTGGTGAAAGACATCAGGGCCCAAACGTATAACATAGATGGCAGCGGTAACATTGTTGTGTCGAAACTTGATACTTCGCAGATCTTCAAAAAAGCGATCAACAAAAGATACAGTGAGTTAACCCTGTTGCTGCCGGAAGCTAAAGTAGGCAGTGTGATCGAATACCGGTACAGCATTGAGGGCTCCGGGAATTACCGCTGGTATTTTCAACGGGCAATACCGGTAAAACAAAGTGTTTTTAAAGTAGATTTTCCTATAGAGTTTGAGATTGGCATTGTACCGCATACCATGCTGCCTTTTAAAATGGATACCATAAAAAATCCAGGCAGGGATGTGTACCTGTATTCAATGGAAAACGTACCTGCATTGAATGATGAACCCTTTATGCTGTCGCAGGAAGATTACCTGCAGCGCTTTGATGCCAGGATCATATCACACAACCCGTTTGGTTTTGCGGCCGGTAGAACGTATGACCGTACCTGGGAGGATGTGGTGATGATGCTGATGGCAGACGAAGATTTTGGTGAGCAGCTTAAAAAAAATGTGCCCCGTACGGGTGAACTCGATGATATGCTTAAAACCATCAAAGAGCCTTACAAAAGAATGGCCACTATTCATAATTATGTACGCAGTAAAATGGACTGGAACGGCTACGATAATATATGGGCTTCCAACGGGGTAAAGTCAGCATGGAAAGCTAAAAAAGGAACCAGCGGCGAAATCAATCTGATACTGGTGAACCTGCTGCAGGATGCAGGCATTGATGCCCATGCACTGCTGGTTAGCACCCGCAGCAACGGAAGGATCAACCGCAATTTACCCAGCAGCAGGCAATTCAATAAAGTGATGGCTTATGTAGAAATGGATGGAAAAAAATATGTACTGGATGCCACGGAAAAAATTACACCAACACGGTTGATGCCGCTGGAGGTGATGGCTACGGATGGACTGCTGATCGAAAAAGTAGAGACGAATAAATGGGGCTGGAAAGTATTGTGGGATGAGGAGGAAATATACAGCAATGCGATCCTGCTGAGAGCTGACATTGATAAGGATGGAGTAATGAAAGGGGAGGCCGTGATCACTTCAACCGATTACGGGCGGGTACTCAGAGAACCGAGGCTCAAACAGGGTAAAAAAGATTTTATTGAATATTATTTTAAAGATCACGATGCAACAATTGATTCGGTGTTTTTCGAAAATGAAACGGATGACAGTCTGCCCCTGGTGCAGCATGTGTTGTTTAACAAGCCGGTAACGGCTTCCGGCGGATACAATTATTTTACGGCGAACCTGTTCTCCGGCATGGAAAAAAATCCCTTTACTGCCGATAATCGCTTTTCCGATATCTTTTTTAGTTACAAACAGCAGGTGAGCATCATCGCCAATTTCAGCATCCCGGAAGGATATGCATTTGAAGAGCTGCCAAAGAATGTACAGATGATCACCGGCGATACCGGCATTGTATTCACCAGGATGGCTTCCGCCAGTGACAACCAGCTATCGGTAAAGATCAGCATCGATTTTAAAAAGCCCATCTACATCACAGAAGAATACAAAGAGTTCAAGGATTTTCAAAAGCGTATGTTCAACCTGCTGAACGAACAATTCGTTTACCGGAAAAAGTAATACGGAGGTTAAAAAGAAAACCCTCCCGGTTTCCCGGGAAGGCTTCTTTTATTGGCTAACAATCGCTACAAGGTTTATACTGTTGGTGCTGCTGCAAGAATAGCTGCGGTAACACCATCGGCGTATTTTTTAAAATTTTCGATGAACTGGCGGCCCAGTTTTTTTGCTGCCTCATCATAGGCAACTTTATCAGACCATGTGTTGCGTGGGTTTAAAATTTCTGCAGGAACACCCGGGCAACCGGTTGGTATCTGCATTCCAAACACAGGATGCTGTTCAAATTGCACCTTGTTCAGTTCGCCTTCGAGCGCAGCTGTTATCATGGCCCTGGTATGATCCAGCTTCATTCTTTTTCCAACACCATAGCCGCCGCCGCTCCATCCTGTATTGATCATCCACACATTTACATTGTGTTCCGTCATTTTCTTACCCAGCATGGCAGCATACTGGCCCGGGTGCAGGGGTAAAAATGGGGCGCCAAAACAGGCGCTGAAAGTAGCCTTTGGTTCCGTTACACCTGCTTCAGTACCTGCTACCCGGGCGGTGTAGCCGCTGATGAACTGGTACATGGCCTGGCCTGCAGATAATTTACTAACTGGTGGAAATACCCCGTAAGAGTCGCAGGTTAAAAAGAAAATATTTTTAGGGATGCTTCCAACAGCAGGTTCCAGCGCATTGCTGATAAAATGCAACGGGTAACTCACCCGGGTATTCTGCGTAATTTCTTTGCTGGTAAAATCCAACTGGTTGGTGCCTTTTACAAAAGGTACATTCTCCACCAGCGCACCTGGCCTTATCGCACGGAATATCTCAGGTTCTTTTTCTTCTGTGAGGTCAATTGTTTTGGCATAGCAGCCGCCTTCAAAATTAAAAACCGAGCCGGCCGTCCAGCCATGTTCATCATCGCCGATCAGTTCCCGGTTAGGATCTGCACTCAGGGTGGTTTTGCCGGTACCACTCAATCCAAAAAAAACTGCGGTATCTCCCTCTTTGCCAACATTGGCGCTGCAGTGCATGCTGAGTACGCCTTTGTCGTGCGGCAGTATATAATTCAGTACTGAAAAAATTCCTTTCTTCATTTCGCCGGTATAGCCGGTACCGCCGATCAGGATCATTTTCCTGGTAAAATTCACGATCGCAAAATTGTGCTGGCGGGTGCCATCCGCAGCGGCATCGGCTTTAAAGCCCGGCGCCTGTATAATGTGCCAGTCTGCTGTGAAATTTTCGAGTTCCTCTTCATTCGGGCGGAGGAACATATTGTACGCAAATAGATTGCTCCATGGATTTTCATTGATCACCCTTATGTTGAGCCGGTAGCCCGGGTCGGCACAGGCATAGCAATCACGAACCCAGGTTTCTTTACGATCAAGATAAGCGATCATTTTTTTATACAGGGCATCAAAACGGGCAGGCTCCATCGGGATATTGAAATTGTTCCAGTTCACTGTATCACGGGTGATATCATCTATCACGGTGAATTTATCCTCCGGACTGCGGCCGGTAAATTCGCCGGTGTTGATCACCAGTGCACCGGTATCGCAGAGAGCACCTTCACCACGGGCAACGGTTTGCCGGGTAAGTTCTTCGGGCGGTAATTGATAATGGATATTGTTGTTCGGGTTAAGGCCAAGTTCAGTCAGCGCATTCTTAGGGTAAGCAAACATTGTTGTTACTGGCATAGCATAGCGTTTAATGAGCAATAGTGTTTTCAGCCGCAATATAGGAGTTCGGGTTTTTATGAAATTTCTAAAAAAGCCCCTCCAATTGCAGCGTTTTTTGCCATTTCGTTTAAAGATTGGCATTTATGCAAACGTTTCCGTAAATATTGAACGCCTTTGAACAAAGCTTTAGTATGATTGAATAGTTTAAATATTTTTAGTGATTTACGTGTACAATTGACACGAAAGAAGCGCCAGGCAGGCGCCGTTTTACCGACATCTTCAACATTTTTAATGTATGGAATTGGGCAAATCTCAATTTGTATTTTATCGCAATCCAGCCGTCAATATTGGGTTTCAATCATGGTTGCTGCCTGCCTGCAAAACATTTTTACAATAACCGTTTTGTAACAATTACTGCGTTGCTGTATTGCCTTCCGTCTTCTTTAATACCGTATATTGCGTTTCTAAACGATTCAGCATGAAATACCTTCCGCTAAACCCGGACATTTTTATCCAGAACAGGAAACGTTTTATCGAAAAAATGGACAGGAACAGCATTGCCATTTTTAACAGCAATGATGAATTACCAAGTAATGGAGATGCGTTACACCGCTTTAAACAAAATTCTGACCTGCTGTGGTTAACGGGCGTTGAACAGGAAGAAACCATGTTGATATTGTTCCCGGATAACCCTGATCCAAAATACCGGGAAGTGCTGGTACTTACCAGGCCGAATGAATTAAAAGAAAAATGGGATGGACACCGGCTGCGTTCCAATGAAGCCACTTCCATTTCCGGCATCAGCACCATCGTTTGGCTCGATAGCCTGGAAGGCGTGCTGCAGCCATGGATCCATCTTTCAGAAACGATCTACCTCAACAGCAATGAGAATGACCGCAAAGCCAACCTGGTACCGGTGAGGGATTACCGTTACGCCGTGGAAATGAAACAGCGTTATCCGCTGCACAACTATAAAAGAAGCGCCAGGATATTGAAAGAGCTGAGGGCCATCAAAACGCCGCTGGAAATTGAAGTGATGCAAAAGGCGATGGATATTACAGATGTTACCTTCAGGCGTTTGCTGCAGTTCATCAGGCCCGGCGTAATGGAGTATGAAATTGAAGCAGAGATCATGCATTCCTTTTTATCGCAGCGGGCAACAGGACAGGCGTATGGTTCTATCATTGCCAGCGGTGACAGGGCACGTACCCTGCACTATGTAGAAAATAACCAGGAGTGTAAAGATGGAGAACTGATACTGATGGATTTTGGTGCAGAATATGGGAATTATTGTGCAGACCTTACCAGGACAGTACCCGTGAACGGCAGGTTTGGAAGGAGGCAAAAAACGATCTACAATGCCTGTTTGCACCTGCATCATTATGCGGCCAGTATTTTAAAACCGGGCATCAGTATTTTGGACTATACCGAAAAGGTGGGTGATGAAGCAACCATCGTTTTCCAGAAGATAGGTTTGCTGCGTAAGAGTGACGTTAAGAATGAGAGCCCGGATAACCGTGCCTACAGGAAATATCTTTATCATGGCATTTCACATCATCTTGGTATTGATGTGCATGACCTTGGTACCCGTACGGAACCGGTAAAAGCAGGAATGGTATTTACGATAGAACCCGGTATCTATATCGAAGAAGAAAAGATCGGAGTACGGATCGAAAATAATTTCTGGATCACAAAGAATGGCAATAAAGACCTGATGAAAAATATCCCGATCACAGCAGAGGATATTGAAGCATTGATGAAAAGATCAAGCTGAGCATTGACCGGGAGTAGTAACGGTAACCTATAAGCGCTTTTTATGCAAGGAAAAGCAAAGCGCTCACAACCGGTGAGCTAAATAAAACCTTAAAAAATTAATCATTAAAAATCAACACGACGTTCCTTCGCCTGTAAGCAGTCGCCGGCCGTTTCTATAAAATGAAAAACTTACCTAACCTGTTCACGCTTTTGAATCTCATCTTTGGTTGTGTCGCAATCGTACTGGCGCTGCAAAGCAATAATATCAGCATTTATGTTGGCGAAGATGCGGCAAGCAGTTTCAATATTCCCGAAAATTTATCATTGGCCGCTTTATGCGTTTATGCTGCCGCATTGGTTGATTTTTTAGATGGTTTTGTAGCAAGGATGTGTAAGGTATGTTCAGAAATGGGCAAGCAACTCGATTCGCTGGCAGACGTGGTTAGTTTTGGTGTAGCACCCGGTGTTTTTTTATACCAGTTGCTCCGCATGAGCTATATGAAAGAAGAAAACGGGCTGGATGTGTCCGTTGCCTGGTTGCTCCCTGCTTTTATATTGACTGCAGCGGCTGCCTACCGGCTTGCAAAATTCAACATTGCCACCGACCAGTCTTATGGC
>APMI01015506.1_pt1 | contig 32240 bp, 32 predicted proteins | sample 667938 | NCBI WGS metagenome assembly APMI01 (sample SAMN01084076, study PRJNA167559) | wastewater metagenome | biome: Wastewater | place: Denmark: Ejby Moelle, Odense | collected 2011-11-28
TTCGGGGGGTTGCGGGTCGCGCCGACAAGCGGCGATTCGGTCACCACGTTGAGGCCCAGTTCGGGCATCGTTGTCCGGGCGATCGAGATCGGGCCGGCACTGGCGATCGCCTGGGTATAGGGCGAGTCCTCGCGGGCAATATGGTCGCGCAGCGCTGCGGAACCCCAGCTCGCCGGCACGCCCCTTTCCATGATCGCGTCCTTGATCATCGTCGGAATGCCCGCGAGCGGCCCCGTGCGTGGGACGGCCGCCTCGGCGCGCGCGCGCGCAAAGTTCGGCCACGCGATCAGGTTGAGTTGCGGATTCACCGCCTCGGCCCGTTCGATGGCGCGCTCGACCAGCCCGGCGGGGGTGGTGAGACCCGCCTCCAGCGTTTCGCGCATGCCGATCATGTCGTCTGCGCTGCCGGTGGAGGCGTTGCGGCTTGTCATGCTTGATCTCCGGGAAATAGCGACCGGACAGCCCGGGCGGTAACGGCAAAGTGCCGCGGTGCGAGTGAAATCAGGATGGCGGCAAGGATCAGCGACGGCACACTGACGATCGCGATCGAATAGAGCATGCCGCGCGGCCCGCCGATCAGCCCGGAGACCGTTCCGACCGCGAGCGGCGAGACGGCGAGGGCAAGCGCGTTCACGATACCAAGCAGTGCGAGCACGCGCGACCGCAGATGCTCCGGCGCAAGGTCCTGGATGATCCCCGGCATCAGCGCCGAGCCGGCAATCCCCATCGCACCCTGAAGCGCAGCGATGGAATAGGCCTGGAACGGCGAGGTCGCCAAAGGCAGGAATGCCGCGGGTAGCGGCGCGATCCAGATGAAGAGACTCGCGGCCCGGAGCGGTGACCAGTCGGGGATGCGTCCCCCGAGCCTGAGCGTGATGCCGGGAAGGAACACCCCGATCAGGGTGGCGATGGTGACCGCGGTGCCCAGACCGACACCGACCGTCGCGGGGTCGATCCCAAAGGCGCGGGGCAGCGCAAGCGGGAACCAGCTCAGCGCCGCGGTCATCGCAACGGCCATCGCGAATATCGATCCGAAAATGCAGCCGAGCGTGCGACCATGCGCGCGCGCATAGGGCAGGAAGGCGAGGATCGGTTCGCTGCTACCTGCGTGCGCCGCTGGTGCGGGAGCCGCGCGTTTCGACAGCGGCATGGTCGCAACGAGCAGGAAGAACAGCGGGCCGGGCAGTGCGAGTGCCAACATGGCGATGCGCCAGTTGTCGAGGCCCGCGAGCGCTGATGGCAGGGTGCCGGGCGACGCTGCGAGCCATTCGAGCATCGCGCCGCCGAGCGCCACGCCGAGGCCGGCACCGAACAGGGTTCCCCCGTAGAAGATGAGGTTGGCGGCGTGACGTTTTCGCTCGGGAAAAAGGTCGGGAATGAGGGCATATACGATCGGCGCCAGCCCCGCCTCGCCGATCGCGATCCCCACCGTTCCCAGGAACAAACCGCCAAAACTGTTCTGAAACACGCAGAAGAAGGTTGCGGCCGACCATATGGCGACGCCGATCGCGAGGATCAGCCGGCGGCCGAAGCGGTCCGCGAGCCATCCCATCGGATAGCTCGCGACGCATGCGAACACCGCCATGCCGAGGCCCTGTAACATTCCCAGCTGAAGGTCGGTGAAGCCGAGCGATGTTTGCAGCGACGGCGCGATCAGGCTGAGCATCTGCCGCACCACCACCCCGAGCAGCGACGTCGTCATCAAAACGCCGAGGCCATACCAGGCCAGCATCACCATGCCGCGCGACTCGCTCGCGGGAGGCGGACCGGGTGCTTCGGTTTGCAAAGGGGCAAGCGGAAGCCGCGTGGCGATGCCCTTTGTTCCGCTTGTCATGCGTACCTCCCTTGCCGTCATTTTTCGCCCTCGACCGGTTACGGCAATCGCAAACATAAACAAGTTGACTTTATTGTAAAGTGAGCGGATGACGACGCCTATCGAGCGGGCGCCGTGGCAAGCCCATCGAATCTCGCCGCCAAAAAAGGCGCGGGCTGAGGAGCAGGATGATGGAATTTTCGGTACGGGCATCGCTCGAGCAATTCACCCTTGCGCACCCCGCAGGCGGGGCGCCGATCACGATCAGCGTAGCGGCGCCGGCGGTGGCGCCCGATGCGAATGTACCGATACTCTTTGTCGTTGATGGCGATCTCGTCTTCGGGATGGCCGCCGAGATTGCGCGCGCCATGTCGAGCGTCGGGGGCGTGCCCGCCCATTATGTCGTCGGCATCGGATATGACGCCGATTATGCCGCATTTCTAAAGTTGCGAACCGCCGATCTTACCCCGCCGCTGGCGGCACAGGCCCGCGAGGCGATGGGCGCGTTCGGCGCGATGATCGGCAGCGAGCGCAGCGGCGGGGCCGATGCCTTTCTGGCCTTTCTCGTGGATATGGTGATGCCCGAACTGGCGGTGCGCCATCCCCGGACGGTGGGCGGCGCACACATCTTGTTCGGGCATTCGCTGGGCGGGCTTTTCGCCGCCAATGCCCTGTTGACCCGGCCCGACAGCTTCTCTGCTTATGTCATCAGCAGCCCGTCGCTGTGGTGGGACGGATTTTCGGTCCTGCAAAAACTGCCCGCCTTTGCCGGCCGGCTGGCGGCGCTGCCCCGGCAGCCGCGGATCTTTGTCGATGTTGGCGGCAAGGAACAGGATCTGCCGACCCATGTGCCGCCCGAATTGGATGCCACGCTTGAGGAGGTGCGGGCGCAAATTCTGGCGTGCCGAATGGTCGATGCCGCGGTGGAATTTGCCGACGCGCTGACGGCGGCGGGCGCTTCGGTCCTGCGACGGATCGTGTTTGCCGAGGATGATCACATGTCGGTGGTGCCCGCCGCGCTTCTGCACGGCGCCCGCTTTGCGCTGGGACACGTGGGCTGAATGACAACAACCATAGAAATGGGGGGAAATATGCGGCGTTTCAAAACCATATTCGCGGGAACGGCCCTTGCCATCGTCATGGCGTCGCCCGGCGCGGCGCGGGCGCAATCTTCGGGCGATGCCGCCCCGGAAGCCGGGCGCGACCTGGGCAGCGGCGAGATTGTCGTGACCGCGCAAAAGCGCGAGGAGCGGCTGATCGATGTGCCGTCTGCGGTGACTGCGATCGGCGGCGCGACGCTGACCGAGCGCAATTTGACCCAGATCGAGGAAATCGCCGCGCATACGCCGGGCCTCAGCGTCAGCCAGACCGGGGTCGGCGTGCAGCTCACCCTGCGCGGGCTCAATGCGAGCGGGCAGGGGGCAACGACGGCGGTGCTGGTCGATGATGTTCCGCTGACGTCGGCATCTTCCTATCAGCAGACGACGACACCCAATTTCGATACCTATGATCTTCAGCGGATCGAGGTGCTGCGCGGGCCGCAGGGGACATTATATGGCGCCTCGGCCCTCGGCGGGCTCGTGAAATATGTCACCAAAGCCCCCAATCTGACGCGCTTCGAAGAGCGCGGGCAGGTGGAGGTCAGCGATGTCCGCGGCGGCCAGATCGGTGTGGCGGTGCGCGGCGCGGTCAATATCCCGATCATCGAAGATGCCGTTGCCATCCGCGTCTCGGGTCTCTTCGAACGCCTGCCGGGCTATATCGACAACAACCTGCGCGGTGACCGCAACGCCAATGGCGGCGAGCGCTATGGTATTCGCGGCTCGCTATTGTGGCAGGCCAGTCCCGATTTCAGCGTCCGGCTCGCCGCGATCTGGCAGCATGACGATCTGGACGCTGCGCCAACCGTCGAACTCGTCGGCGCGATGTTGACCCCCGCCGACCCGCCCGCCAATGCCACATCGGTCGCTCATGGCGGCGATCTGCAACGCAATTCGCGCATCGCCGAGCCGGTGAAGCGCGACGCGCAAATCTATAGCGCGACGCTGAACTATAACGCCGGTCCGGTCGCCATCACGAGCGTGACCAGCCTTGCCCGAACGCAGATCGATATGGTGCTCGACGACAGCTATGAAAGCGCCGCGATCGGCGTGACATTCGCGGATTTCGTCAGTCCACTCTATGGCCAGCCGATATCGATCCGCGGTGGCAATCTGGCGTCGGTGCGCCGATTCAACCAGGAAATCCGGGTCGCGTCGACGCCCGGCGACGGGCCCTTCGAATATCTTCTCGGCCTGTTCTACGCCAATGAGAAAAGCCGCATCACCCAGGTTTTCGATATCCTGTCGGTGGCACAGCCCGTCAAGGTGCTGACGGTGCCGTTTCCGGGCGGCGCGCTCGATATTCCGGCGAGCTACGAAGAGCTGGCGGGGTTCGGGCAACTGACCTGGCATGTCGCGCCCAATGTCGATGTGACCGGCGGAGGACGCTATTCGCGCAATTGGCAACAGTCCCAGGCGACGAAACTATTTGGCTTCGCCACGCAGTTGACGGGCAATGTCACCGATCCGCTGTCGAAAGTCAGTGACGGCAAGGCGACCTGGTCGGGCGCCATTAGCTGGCATCCGGTTGAACGGGTCAATCTATATGCTCGTGTCGCAACCGGTTATCGCCCGGGCGGTCCGAACGCGATCCCGTCGGTTATGTCGGCTGGATATTTGACGCGTTACAAGCCCGATACGACGGTAAATTACGAACTGGGTGCGAAAGGTGAGCTCTTCGATCGCCGCCTCGCGTTCGATGTGTCGCTGTTCACGATCGACTGGACCGACATCCAGATTCCGACCATATCGATCAATCCCGACACGGGCGTTCCGCAGAACTTCACCGCCAATGGTGGCAAGGCGCGCAGTCGCGGTGTGGAATATGCTCTGCGATTTGCCGCGACACCGCAGCTATCCCTGTCGGTGTCGGGTTCGCTGGACGACGCCGACCTGCGCGCCGATGCGCCGACGATCGGCGGCGTCCGCGGCGACCAGCTGCCCTATGTGCCCAGGTTCTCCAATACGGTGAGCATGGATTACCGCGCGCCCATCGGCGGCGATGCCAAGATCTTTGCCGGTATCGACTGGGCCTATGTCGGTGCGCGCTATTCGAACTTCGCCGCCACCCCGGTCCACACGATCCACCAGCGGTTGCCCGAATATCACAACGTCAACTTGCGCGGCGGCGTTGATCTCGGCCGCTTTCAGGTCGACGCCTTTGTGACGAATGTCACTGATTCGAGGGGGCTCTATTCCTATCTCAGTGGCGCGGGTGCGAATGCTACCGGTACCGGCGTCATCCAGCAGCCGCGAACGTTCGGATTGCGCTTTGGGGCCGAATTTTGAGACTGGTCGAGCAGCGGCCGCGGCTGCGCGGCGCTGCTTGCCGGTCGCAAGCGCCGCGCGCGCAATCGAAAAAAACGCGGCTATGAGCCACGCCGTCGATGTCATAGAGGAGGTTTCCGATATGACGGAGAAAGCCGCAAAACCCCGGCGTAGCCAGGCGGACCGAAGCGCCGCCACCCGCGCCAAGGTGATTGCGGCGGCGCGCGACGTTTTGTGTGCGCAGGGCTATTCGGGCGCCACGCTGCACGCGATCCGCGACGCGACGGGAATGAGCCTGGGAGCGATCCAGCACCAGTTTCCGACCAAAGCCCGCATGATGGCGGCCGTCGCGGCGGAGTTTTCGGACTATCGCACGAAGATCTATTCCGAAGCGATCAGGCGGGGAACGACGCCGCCGCAATCGCTCGAGAATTTGCTCGATGCGAACTTCGCGATGCTGGGGCGACCGGAAATGGCGGCGCTGCTGGAAATTCACCTGGCGCGCCGGAACGACCCCGAACTCGATCGCGAAGTCGCGCCAAGCACGCGCCGGTTCGACCGGCGTGTTCGACTCTGGGCTCACATGATCTTGCGCGCAGCGGGAATCCGCAACGACGAGGCGGTCATGGGCCTTCAACTGCTCAACAATGCGATCACACGCGGGCTTACGGTCGAATATATTCGCAACGCGAACAAGGACGAGATCGAGCGGGCTGTCCGGATATGGAAAAGGCAGATGCTGACGCTTTTGTTCGGAGACTGAGCGTTGCCATTTTGCGGTTAGCGCAAGGCGGTCTCGCGATCGAATGATGTAAAGCTGGCATTTGGCCCGATGGCGCAGCGCCCGCCAGCCACTCCTGTCATCGCTCGACGCGCTCGCAGTATCGCGCTGGAGGAACAATTTTCTCTTTGGATGCTTGGACTCGGCACATAGCCACGGGGTTTCCCATGAAGACGAAGGTCGCAACCGCAATCATCATCGCGGCGCTTACCACGCTAGCTGCCTGCAACACGATCCACGGTGCGGGAAAAGACGTGTCATCCGCAGGCAATGCCGTTTCAAACGCCGCGAAGTAGCGCTCTCCCTCCCGGCAATCTCGCGTGCCGGGATCGCGACGGTGGCCGCGAACGAGCGGCGGCGCCAAGGCGAAGGCGCTGGCTTTCGGAGCACTTCCGAAGGTTGATGAGAACTCGCTGATTGACCTTTGCCCTTGCCGGGCGGACCTTGTGTCTACGCATATAACACGCGCCCGATCAGGAGAACGTCGATGAGGATGTCCCTTCCCGCCATTGCCTGCATGGCATTCCTCGGCGGTCCCGCACTTGCTGCCGGACCAGTTGCTTTCAGGACGATGCTTTCCGGACCCGCCGAGGTGCCGCCCGCACCGGCCGCCGGCCACGGTACCGCGAGTGTCACCATTGATACCGCCAAGGGTCAGCTCTGCTACGAACTGTCCGCCACCGGAACGGACACGCCGACCATGGCGCATGTCCACAAAGGTGCGGTCGGGGTGGCCGGCCCGGTGGTCGTCCCACTCGATCCGCCGGCCCAAGGCTCGTCCAAAGGCTGCGCCACCGCCCCTGCTGATACTCTGGCAGCGATCCTCGCAGATCCATCCGGCTATTATGTGAACGTCCACACGGCGAAATATCCGAAAGGGGCAATGCGCGGGCAGCTCAGCAAATAGCCGCCACAGACGCGCAGCGCGACCGCTGAGCGCGGCGCCGCGCGCGGCGGACTTCGATGCGATCGCAGGCCCACGCGATAAAGAAGAACCGGAAGATCCCGATCCCGCACAACGCCATGCTATATCGCCGGCGCGACGAGATCGAGAATATATTCGGCAGGCTCAAGGACTGGCGGCGCATCCATACTCGCTACGACCGATACGCGCGCATCGTCATGTCCGCCATCTGCATCGCCGCAACCATCATCTTCTGGATCAACAAATGAACCATCATTTTAAGATATGATTCTTACCGCTGCTACACTGTTAGTCGCGCCTATATCTGCGCCCGCCCCGCCGCTGGCCGCTGGCGCGTGCAAATGGGTGCACGGCCGGTTTAATGTTTGGAATGGCTCAAGCTTACGACGCATTTGGATAGTCGGCACTCATCGCCTGATAGCCTTGAGAGACGACGACGATGACGTGCCGCAACAGGTCCGTGACTATCTATATGCTGGACCTTACCCATTAAAAACGGACGGTTTGTTTGGCGATTTCCGTGTTTGCGCGCTTGAACCAAGCCGCATCGGCCATATGCAACATATCCGCTTGACCGCCGTGAGGCGTCTTACGTTTCGTGGAATGCCATTCAATCCTAAAAAACAGCCGCCTGCTATTGAGGCGCGAGTTGCCAACGGCAAGGGGCCGAACCGGCACCGGTCGCCGGGATCGCTGTAGCGATATGTCTACCAGCTCCGCCACGCTCGCGTCGTCATCTAGCGTCTGAGCGGACGGGCCAGCCGACCGACACTGGGGCGCCCGCCGTCCGGCCGGGATCGAGAATGCGGACTGGCGGCTATCCGCAAATCGCACTTCAACCGGTCCGCCGGCAATGTTCCGCGCGCTTTCCACGAAGCTCGCCTCGAAACAGAGTAGAATGCACCCTCCGACGGGTGCAGAGATAGGGCGTGGACACCAACCCGCCGAGCGACGTTATGCTACGCGGATGGAGGGCGCGATGCACTTTACGATCAACGGGGCGCAATATGATGCGGATATCGACATCCGCACGTCGTTGCTCGATTTGCTGCGCGAACATCTCGGCCTCACCGGAAGCAAGAAGGGGTGCGATCATGGCCAGTGCGGGGCCTGTACCATTCTCGTCAACGGGCGGCGGATCAATGCCTGTCTCACGCTGGCGGTGATGCATCAGGATGACGCCATCGTGACGATCGAGGGCCTTGGCACGATCGGCGATCTCCATCCGATGCAAGCGGCGTTCGTGCAGCATGACGGCTATCAATGCGGCTATTGCACACCGGGCCAGATATGCTCCGCGGTCGGGATGCTGGACGAGGTGGCGCGCGGCTGGCCGAGCCACGCATCCGCCGATCTTGCGCGCCCCTCGTTCGGTGACGACGAGATATCCGAGCGGATGAGCGGCAATCTCTGCCGCTGTTCGGCTTATCCCAATATCGTCGATGCGATCCGCGAGGTTCACACTGCATCGATCGAGCGGGAGCAGGCGGCGTGAGAGCGTTTGACTTCGCCCGCGCGGATAGCCCGCAGGCAGCGGTGGCAGCCGATGGTCGCTTCATCGCCGGCGGCACCAACCTCATCGATCTGATGCGGTTGGAGGTGGAGACGCCCGAGCGGCTGATCGACATCAGCCGGCTCGATCTCGCGCAGATCGAGGAGCGCGCCGATGGCGGGCTGACGATCGGCGCATTGGTGCCGAACAGCGATCTCGCCGCCGACCGCCGCGTGATCGAGCGTTACGAGGTGTTGAGCCGCGCGCTGCTTGCCGGTGCTTCGGGGCAACTCCGCAACAAGGCGACGACCGGCGGCAATCTGCTCCAGCGCACCCGCTGCTATTATTTCTATGACACCGCCGCATGCTGCAACAAGCGTTCGCCGGGCGCGGGGTGCGACGCGCGCGGAGGCTTCAACCGTATCCATGCCGTATTGGGGACCAGCGACGATTGTATCGCCACGCATCCCGGCGACATGCCGGTTGCGATGCAGGCGCTGGATGCGGTTATCGTCACGCTCACGCCGGGCGGAGAATGCCGGCGGTTGCCGATTGCAGATTTCTACCGCCTGCCGGGAAGCACGCCGCAGATCGAAACCGTCCTCGAGCCCGGCGAACTCATCACCCATGTCGAATTGCCGCCGCCGGTCGCGGGGGCGCGACACCTCTATCGCAAGGTGCGCGACCGCGCCTCTTATGCCTTTGCACTGGTCTCGCTCGCGGCGCTGGTGAAGGTGACCGACGGGCGGATCGCTTATGCGGCGCTGGCCTTCGGCGGCCTCGCGCCGCGACCGTGGCGCGATCCGGCGGTGGAAGCCGCGCTGATCGGCCGGGAGCCAGGCGCCGAAGCCTTTGCCGCTGCCGCCGACATATTGCTCGGCGAAGCGCGAGGATCCGGCCATAACGATTTCAAGATACCGCTCGCGCGCCGCGTGCTGATCGCCGCGCTTCGGGATTTGACGCAATGACCGAATATCGCATGGACGAGGCGCATCCCGGCCTCGCGCTCGATCGCGGGGTGCAGGGCATCCTCGGTCGTCCCATCGATCGTATCGACGGCCCCGCCAAGGTGACAGGCGAGGCCTCCTATGCGCTGGAGCACCGGCTCGAGCATCTGGTGTGGGGCGTGGCGATCACCGCACCTGTCGGCAAGGGCCGTGTCGTCGCGCTCGATACCGCCAATGCCGAGGCGATGCCCGGCGTGCTCGCAATCTATGCCGGGGATGAGGCGCTTCCCCGCCAGACCCCGGTCTTCGGGCAGGATCGGGTGCAGCCCTATGACGGGACGATCGACAGTTGGGGCGAGATTGTCGGGGTTGCGATCGCGGATAGCTTCGAGGCGGCGCGCGCCGCCGCTCGGGCAGTGATCGTCACCTGTGCGGCGGAGGACGGCGTATTCGCGACCCGCGACGGTGAGGGCGATGCCTTCGGGCCGCCGGAAGGCGCGCTGCTCCCCAATATCGTCAAGGGTGATCTCGATCGCGCGATGGCCGAGGCGGCGGTGGCGCTGGACCTCGATTATTCCACCCCGCGTCAGGTTCATGCCGCGATGGAGCCACATGGCACAATCGCCGAATGGCATGGCGACAAGCTGACGTTGCGCTGTTCGATGCAGATCTTCCGTCAGGCGCGGCCGGTGCTGGCCAATTCGCTGGGTATCGCGCCGGAGGATATCAGGCTGATCTCCCCGTTCATCGGCGGGGGGTTCGGCGGCAAGAATGTCAGTGCGGATGCACTGTTGGCAGCGGTGGCGGCCAAACGACTGGGGCGGCCGGTGAAGGTCGCGCTCGCGCGGACGCAGATCTTCCATGCCTGCTATGGCCGGTCGGACACATATCAGCGTATCCGGCTGGCGGCGGACGCGGACGGACGACTGATCGGCTATGGGCAGGATAGCCTCGTCAGCCAGAAGGTCGGCGCTAAGTCGTTCGAGCCGGTGCCGCTCGGCGCGATCGCGCTCTATCGTGGCGAGCATCGCAGTTTCACGACGCGCATTGCCCCGGTGAACCTCGTCGCGCACGGCCCGGTCCGCGCGCCGGGCGAGGCCGTCGGCATGATCGCGCTGGAATGCGCGATGGACGAGCTGGCGCGCGAACTGGGGCTCGATCCGATCGAACTGCGCCGGCGCAACGAGCCCGAGAACGATCCCACGACCGGCCGCCCCTTCTCCTCACGCCGGCTGAGCGAATGTTTCGACGAGGGCGCGCGCCGGTTCGGCTGGGACAGGCGCGACCGGCGGCGCGAGGGCGAATGGCTCGTCGGCCACGGTGTTGCGACCGCCGCGCGCGTCAATTTCCTTGCGGATTCCAGCGCGCGCGTGACGCTGACCCGCGAGGGCCGCGCGATCGTCGAAACCGACATGACCGATCTCGGCACCGGCACTTATACGATCCTTGCGCAAGTCACCGGCGAGGCGCTGGGGCTGCCGGTCGAATGGGTCGACGTGCGGCTGGGCGACAGCGATTTCCCGACCGGCGCCGGATCGGGCGGCTCGTTTGGCGCGGCCTCCTCCGCCTCGTCGGTGGCGCTCGCCTGCGAGGATATCGCGCGTCAACTCGCCACGGCGATGGGCGCGACGCCGGAGGAAATGACGCTCAAGGACGGTCACGTCATCGCCGGCAATCGCCGCGTCGCGCTGGGTGAACTGGTCGGCGATGCGCCGATTGTCGCGATCGGCACGATCCATCCCGGCGCGAACAATCGCCGCTTCAGCCAGGCCGCGCACGGCGCGCAATTCTGCGAGGCGTGGGTCAATGCGGTGACGGGCGAGGTGCGCGTGAAGCGGATGCTCGGCGTGTTCGATTGCGGGCGTATCCTCAATCACAAGACGGCGCGCAGCCAGGCGATCGGTGGGATGATCTGGGGCCTCGGCTATGCCTTGCATGAGGAACTCCATATCGATCCGCGCACTGGCGCGATCGTCAACCGCGATTTCGGCGACTATCACATCCCCACCAATGCCGACGTGCCGCAGATCGAGGCGTGGTTCGTCGAGGAGATCGACCGCCACGCCAATCCGGTCGGCGCGAAAGGGATTGGGGAGCTTGGCATCTCCGGCGCGGGCGCCGCGGTCGCCAATGCCGTCTTCGACGCGTGCGGCGTGCGCGTGCGCGACATGCCGATCACGCCGGACAAACTTCTCATGGGGCTACCGGCGATCTGATGGCCGACAATGATGCTGTTCTCGCCGCCGCCAAGGCATGGAAGGGCGCGCCGATGGCGCTGGCGACGGTTATCTCCACCTGGGGTTCTGCCCCACGCCCGCGGGGAAGCCATATGCTCGTCCATGCCGACGGCCGGTTCGAGGGATCGGTTTCCGGCGGGTGCGTGGAGGGCGATATCCTCGAAACCGCGGCACAGGTAATCGCAGGCGCCCCGTTCCAGCTGAAACATTATGGGGTGGCGGACGCGAATGCGTGGGAGGTCGGTCTGCCGTGCGGCGGCCAGATCTCGGTTCTGGTGCAGTCGATAGCGGCGCAAGGCTTTCCGCCCGACCTGTTCGAGCAGATCGGAGCGGCGCGCGCCGAGGGGCGCGCGCTGGACATATTTACCGACCTTGCGACCGGAATAAGCGGCGTCGGGCCGGCGGCCGGCGACGCGTTCGTCAATCGTTATGACCCACCCCGTCGACTGCTGATCGTCGGCGCGGTGCAGATTGCGCAATCTCTGGTCGCGCTGGCGCGGCCGCTCGGCATCGCGACGGTGGTGATCGATCCGCGCGGCAGGTTTCTCACCGGGGAGCGCTTCCCCGACACGACACTCGACGATCGCTGGCCGGACGATGCCGTCGCCGCTTATCGCCCAGGCCCGGCGACCGCCGTCGTGGCGCTGAGCCACGATGCCAAGATCGACGATCCGGCGCTGATCGCGGCGTGGGCGCTCGATGCCGGCGCGGGCTACGTCGGTGCGCTCGGAAGCCGCCGTAGCCACGCCGCGCGGCGCGAGCGGCTGACGGCAGCGGGGATATCGTCGCTCATGCTCGACCGCATCGATGCACCGGTGGGATTGGATATTGGTGCGATTGGGCCGGCAGAGATCGCGCTTTCCATCGCAGCCGCAATCGTCGCGCGATTCAATGAGCAGAGTTGAATGAGTGCGGAACGTGGAGGGCCGGGTGGGACTGGGCGGCTGCGGTCAGGTGATCCAATTGCTGATTGAATCGAACTCCCATTTGCCGCCGATCAGGCGCAGGCGATAAGTTCCGCCCGCCCAGCCGGTCGACCAGCGGACATACCCGCGATCATGCGCGCGGTTGAAGATGATATTCGGGATCTCCAAGGTGTGGAAGGCGGGCGTGAAGGCCTGCAGCGCCTCAATATCATCCTTGCTATAGACGATGATCGGCCGCCGTGCAGAAAGGCAGGTGAAGTCCTGAGGCGCACCGAGCAGGAAGACAGGCCGCTCCGCCGCAGCCGTCGCACGAAGCCAACCGGTCGCGAATTCGCCGGGCTGGCGATCGATCGGCTCGACTATGGCCGCCTCGCTATCGCCGGTGATCCGGCCGAGCAGCTCGATAACGGCTAGTTTCCCGGCTGAACGCAGCCCTTCGCACCGAGCGTCGGTGTCGCTACCCACAACGAACGGCGTGCCGCGACCAGATTTTACGCGATCCAGCAGCAAGTGATCTGCAACGATGTCCGTGACCCCATCGCCGTTGCTGTCACGCCGCAAACGTTCAATCGGTATGGTGAGGTACCGATCCTTCGCGACCCGGCGACTGCGCAGTCCGACCGGTGGATAGGTGATGGTGGCCGTATCGATCTCGGCGATATTCACCGCCAGTCGCAGCGTGTCGCCATCGATCAAGGGCAACCGTGATGCCTCAGTGACGACATAGGGAAACCGCTGGGCCAGACCCGTATAAAGCGGGCGCTCCCAGTGTTTGCCGCCATCGTCGGAAAGGTGCACCCAATAGCCGCCTTGCGAGATTTCCCCGGTCGGATCGTAGGTTTGCGATACGCTGACGGCCACCGCCCGTTTGCCGGCACGCTCCATCCGGACGGGCAAAAAGCCGTTGGGCAGTGCGGCGAACCCCTTGGTGTTAGAGGGCGGCGCCTCCCCCAGATATTCCAAGGGGATGGCCCTTTCCTCAAAATCCGGTGCCACTGCGGCAACGGTGCGGCGCACATGAAGCGATGGTTTCGCATCGCCCGGCACGTCATATGCGCCAAGGATCGATGTGCGCAGGGCCCTCAGGTTTGGAATGGCCCGCTCGAGCGCAGCTTCCGTACCGGCCACATCCTGCAGCGGTGGGCTCACATCGCTGAAATAGACATTGTCGGGACCGGCGACGCACAGATCGGGATAGACCTCTTTCGGAAAGAGCCGGCACAGCACTGCGTTGCTCGCAGATATCCCGAAATTGCTCCCCGACAGGGTAGTTTCTGCAATCGGATACGGGTCGGCTTCAGGCGTGTTCAGAAGATGGTCGACCGGAAGCGCTCCCATCGGCAGTTTATCAAGATCACCGCACCGGACCTTCGGCTGCCCGGCGCTGCGATAGACGCAAGCGCCAGCCGCGCGAGCCTCCGCCAGCCCGGGCAGGGTCGCCAGCATCCGGCGTGCTTCGTCGTGACGGCCAGCGAGCGCCATGGCCTCCGCGAGCCGCAGGATCGGCGCATCAATCGACGACAGGTCGCGCGGCTTCTCTTTCGTCGGAACGGATTTAGCCGCAGTAAACCGCTTCTTGGCCGTTCCGGCCTCAAGGGCGTCAGCCGCCTCGGCGAGATCTTCTGCAAGCTTCTCGCTCTGGCGCCCTTCGCCGTCGAATGTCATCGCGATGTCATCGATCACTGCATTACGCCGCGACGATCCTTCCGGCGATACCGCGGCGGCGCGCAGATCGGATGGAAGCGCATCGAACAAGGCAAGCGCCTGGCCGTGTAAGCCAGCGTCGAACAAAGCCTTGAGATACCGCTGCCAGAGGATCGCAGACACGGCTGCGCGGTCTTGTTTGCGGATATGCCCCAGCGTCGCCGGGCTGGTGAGCCAAGCGTAGATCGGTAGGACATCGCGTGGGGGCAGGCCGCCATATTCGGCGGCTCGGATCAGCGCCGGCATGGCGCGATCCCCGGCGACGGCTGCCGCTCGGACGAAGTTCGCGGAACAGGTCGCGGAAACCGCAATGCGATAGCCGTCCGCCGCAGGATCGGCTGAGCCCTGTATCAGCGCCTCGAAATCCTGAGCGGTGCAGTTCTCCGTTGTCATGTCGAGCGTTTCGGCGAGCAGGCTCAGCGCCAGCGGGTTCCCGCGCAATCGCGGTGCGAGTGCGAGGAGTTCCTCGCGCACGGCGGATTTCCAATCTTCTCCACCCCCATACCGATGCGATTGCGCAATGACCCAGGCGCGGACCAGCCGGCGCATATCTGCGCTCGCGATGCCGTGCTTCGCTGCGATGCTGTCAGCAGCCACATCAGGCGAATGCGTCCGCAGGCTTAGTCGCACCTCGTTACGCAGGATGCCAACGCCGCCGTCGGTATAAGGCGCATAATCCTGTTCGCCGAGCGCTTCCTGCACGTCGGCTTTCGACGGCTGCAACGGCTGCGAGGAAGCCGCCAATAGCCCAAGCATCGTTATGATCATCTTTACCGGCCCGCCGCCTATCTCCGAGATACATTATGCTACCGCAGAGCGAGAGAAACGGAAGCCGAAAGCCTTTTCTTTAGGGTATTGCACTGCTTAAGTCGTGAAGATGGCCCGGTTTCAGCCATTTCCGGCGGAACGGCGGCCGTTGGATAGCGATTGAAATGAAGCAGACGCCGTCCTTGCGACAGGCAAGGCATCCGATCCGCATAGACAGCGGAAGAAAGGTCTTCGGCGACACCCTGATCGATCATGACGAGCAGATCGGCACGCCCCGCGAAATCATCAGTGTCTGCGAGTACGATTAAGCTCCTCGCGCCAGCAGGCGTGCGATACGAGATCTACACGGCGGCCGGTTGCGGACCCCCGCGTTTTGCGGGCGCACTCCAGCCTATCCAGACCGCCGCCGCACCGGCCACAAGTCCAAACGTCATCACCACAGTCAGCGGCAGCGTCGCCAGCGCCAGGAACGCCGCGCGCCAGGCGCTGGTCGCGGCGAGGGTTTCGAACGCGGCCATCTGCGCAACGATCACGCCCAGCGCAACCGCCCAGGGGCGGCCCTTCCTCGGATCGCGGCGCCATAGCCATAGCGCGACGATCCCGGCGATCAGGTTGGCAAGCTGAACGCCCGCACCGAATAGGCGAAAATCCCTGGGCCCGTGGATGATAAGGCCGGGCACGGTGCGGTTTATGGCGCGACCCAATACCGGACCGAGCAGCGGCAGGGCGGTCGAGAGCATATAGCCGGCATGAAGGCGGACGTCGCGCCGGTGTCGCAGTGCCATGCTCGCCGCGTACAGCAGCGCGCCGAAGGCGAGCGCGTCGATAAAACCCAGCGATGCGCCCCATATCGCGTACAAGGGATCGTCATTTGCCGTCCCGACCGCCATCGAGTGGATGACCCCCATCGCTCCGGCAGCGAACAGCGGGACGGCAACGAACGTCGCGCGCCCCACGGCGCGGTGGAGCCTGATCTGGCCCCGATGCGCGGTCCAACTCTGCGCTAGAAGGAGCAACATCCACAAGGTTGCGGTGACACCGTGCACATGAAACCCGATGGGCGCCATGGACAGTGCGCCGAAATAGCTACGCCAAAACGCGAAGACGGCCGTCGCGATCAGCGCGACAATGAACAGCCAAGCGTATCGATACGGCACGCTTCCCCCCAAGCTTATGCAGCGCGGATATTATTGCACACTTTGGAGGAAATGCCGAACGGACTGACTGACGCCTTGCTGTGCCTTCTCCAATGCCCCGGCACGCCGAGGTCAGGCGGCGAGCGCGATTGTCTGACGCTCGATCGAGCAGCCGGGGATGATTGTTCGGAGGCCGTGATCGAGTGCGTCAGCTGCCTCATCGAGCGCGCTCGCCGGCATCGTCCCGAGACTTTCCAGTACGAACCACATACGGCCGGTAAGCGCATCGAGCCGGGTGCGCGATCCTTGCCGCCAGTTCCAGCGTCGGCAGGTGACGCCTTGGTCGTCGCGCCAGATGACCTCACCGGGTGTCGGATATTCGATGACCGGCTCACCGTTCATGATCGTATCGAAGGGCTCGGTGCCGTTCGCGATCGTCAGGCGCGGCGGTCCGACATAAGCGGCCGCATCTTCGCCGCCCACCGGGATCGCGAAGCGCAGGCTGACAGCGTTGTAGAGGTCGACGACCGGATTGATCGCGGGCAGGGTTCCATCCTTGAGCACGCGCTTGCGAAGGGCCTGCGCCGAGCACGGCGTGCGGTTCGGCCTTGCACCGAAACGGCCGTATGCATCGGCCCAGCTTGCAAGATGGGCTTCCGCCCAGACGGGACCGCCTGCCCGCGCCACATTGCATGCATCGGCAAGAACAGCAGGATCGAGGGCATTCGCTGCCACGCCATGCGCGTCGGCGAACAGACTGACTGCCCTGAAATCCGGCGCGATCGCGGCGATCGCGGGATCGATGATGGGCGTCGGGTCCATAGCTCGGGTCTTTCCAGCTTCACGCACGGGTTGGGGTGGTTGCGCCGCTCTTCAGGCGCCTCGCCTGATAGATCCGCGCCGGGGCAAAAATGAAACGCTTTTGGCTAAGGTTGATGAAGCACGACTTCATTGCATCAGCTCGCGCTGCGCCACCTGCAGGATGGCGTCGGTCAATCGGGCAAGTGTTGCGGCATGGAGCCGGGCGACGGTCCAATAGAGCGTCACGTTCAATCGTCGCCGCGGTGCCAGCTCGATGAGGCGGCCGGTAGCCAAGTGAGTTTCTGCAAGCGCCACCGGCTTCATGCCCCAGCCGATGCCATTGAGGATAAAATCGAGGAAGCCGTGGGTAGAAGGGACCCGGTGAACGGGACCCGCGAGATCGGTGCCGAACGCTTCGCTCGCCCACCGCGCCTGCAAAGCGTCATGGCGATCGAAACGGACGTAAGGTGCCTGTGCCAGCGTCTCGGCGTTGACACCGCCCGCGAAATGTTGCGCGGCGAAGGCCGGGCTCGCGCAAGCGACATAGGGAAGCGCGCCAAGGGGGATCGTCTTGCAACCCTGCACCGCCTCCGGGTCGGCGGTGACGGCTGCCAGAACCTCGTTGATGCGCAGGCAATCAGCGGTGCGGGTCTCGTCATCGAGCGTCAGATCGAATGAGACGTTCGTGTCTCCGCCGAATGCCGCGATGGCGGCCGGAAACCAGGTCGACAGGCTGTCCGCATTGACCGCCAGACTGACTGTTATCGGCGAACCCGCCTCGGTCGCGACCCTTCCCAGCGCCGGTGCCAGATCGCTTTCGAGCAGCCGGACTCGTTCGAGATGGGCGCACAGCGTTCGGCCGAGTTCGGTCGGGGCGCAAGGCTGGCCGCGCACGATCAGGATCGCGCCCAACCGTTCCTCAAGCCCGCGGATGCGCTGGGAAATGGCAGAAGGGGTAATACCGAGCGTGGCGGCGCCACGCTCGAACGTCCCTTCGCGGATGACGGCGGCGACCGCGGCGATAGCAGCATAATCGAGCATGGATGAAGCTGTGCTTCATCGTCTTAAGAAGAACAAGCTTCACTAATGCGGCGGCGTAAATCACTCGCGCGGCATGACCGAGATTGTCGCGCCATTCTTCACCGGCTTTGCCCTGTCCGCCGCACTCATCATGGCGATTGGTGCGCAGAATCTGTTCGTGTTGCGTCAGGGCCTGCGCCGCGAACATGTCGGTCCGATCGTGCTGTTCTGCGGCAGCGCCGACGCATTGCTCATCATCCTCGGTGTTGCCGGCGTCGGTGCCTTCCTTTCGGCGATTCCCAGCCTGACGATCGCATTATCGCTCGGCGGCGCGGCGTTCCTCGGCTGGTATGGCATCACGGCGTTTCACCGCATGATGGCGCCCGATGCGATGATCGTCGCCGACGGCGGCGGCATCACGCTCGGCCGCGCGATCTCCGCCACCGCTGCGTTCACGTTGCTCAACCCGCATGTGTATCTCGACACGATATTGCTGATGGGAGCGGCGGGATCGGCGCAGCCGGCCGCGGTTCGACCCGTCTTCGCGGCTGGCGCCGCAACCGCGAGCTTCATCTGGTTCGCGTCACTCGGCTATGGCGCGCGGCTGTTGAAGCCGGTCTTCGCCCAGCCCATCGCGTGGCGTGTGCTGGACGGCTTTGTCGGCACTGTCATGCTCGGCCTGGCCGCAACGCTTCTGATGCGCGCGCTGCCGCCGATGATTTGATCAGGTGGCTTGCGGAACAAAAATACGATCGTCTAAGGCGACCGAGCGGCGACCACGTTCCCGCCTCCAGCCGGAGCCTCAAGACCGGGACGGCCCGGCAGCTCAATTGCGGCGGAGGCTGAGATGGCGTGGGTGATTCTTGTCATTGGTGGATTGTTCGAGGTCGTCTGGGCCTTTGCGATGAAGCAGTCGAACGGCTTTACGCGGCTCTGGCCGAGCGCGATCGCGGTTGGCGGTGTGGTCCTGAGTCTCGGGCTGTTGTCCTGGTCGATGCGCACGCTGCCGCTTGGCACGGCCTATATGGTGTGGACCGGCATTGGCGCGGTCGGCGCATTCGCGGTTGGTATTCTGATCCTTGGCGAGCCCGCAAACCCGATGCGGCTGGTCGCCGCGTTGCTGATCCTGAGCGGTCTCGTTCTGATGAAGCTCGCCACGCCATGAAGGAAGGTCGACGATGAAGGAATTGCTGCTGGTCTATGTGGCCTATGTGATCGCCGCGGGCAGCCCCGGGCCGAGCACGATGGCGATCATGAACGTCGCTATGGCGCAAGGCCGACGCCCGGCGCTGGCGCTGGCCGCCGGCGTCATCACCATGTCGTTCTGCTGGGGGTTGATTGCCGCGACCGGCCTCTCGGCGCTGCTCGCCCGCTATGCGCAGGCGCTGATCATCCTCAAGATCGCGGGCGGGCTGTACCTGCTTTGGCTCGCATTCAAATCGGCGCGCTCGGCGTTGAACAGCGGCGCTGCGGCCGTGCCGGCCGCTCGCGATCGACCAAGCCCGCGCGCGCTCTATCGGCGCGGGGTGCTGATGCACCTCGGCAACCCGAAGTCGGTGTTGTCGTGGCTGGCGATCATGACGCTCGGCGTCGGCCCCAACGCTTCGGTCGGGCGTGTCGTCGCCGCCTTCTCGGGTTGCGTGCTGCTCGGCGTCATCCTGTTCGGTGGCTATGCGCTGCTCTTTTCTACCGCGCCGATGGTCAAAGGATATGCGCGCGCGCGCCGGTGGATCGAGGGTGCGCTGGCGGTCGTATTCGCTGGCGCCGGGCTCAAACTCCTCTCTGCGCGCTGAACCGAAAGGACCGTCAATGTCCAAGCTGTTCGCCGGCCTCTCGGCCTTCCCGCTGACCCCCGCCGATGCCGAGGGGCGCGTCGATACCGATACGCTCGGCGTGCTCGTCGACCGTCTTGCCACGGCCGGAGTCGACTCGATCGGGTTGCTCGGCAGCACCGGGATCTACGCCTATCTCGATCGCGCCGAACGCGCGCGTGCGGTCGCGGCAGCGGTGGAGGCTGCTGCCGGCCGCGTGCCGTTGATCGTGGGGGTCGGCGCTTTGCGGACAAGCTGGGCAAAGGAGCTTGCCCGTGACGCCGAACGTGCGGGGGCCGCTGGCCTGTTGCTGGCGCCTGTGTCTTATGTACCGCTTACCGAGCGGGAAGCGGCGGCGCATTATCGCGCGGTTGCCGGTGCGACAGCGCTGCCGCTGTGTATCTACAACAATCCGGGCACGACCAATTTCGTGTTTTCGCCAGCGCTGATCGCCGAGCTGGCGGGGGTGCCGGGCGTCGCCGCGATCAAGATGCCGCTCCCCGTTGCAGACGATTATGCGGGCGAATTGGCGCGGCTGCGCGCCGCAGCGCCGGAGACGTTCGCGATCGGCTATAGCGGTGACTGGGGCGCCGCTGCCGCGCTGCTCGCGGGCGCCGACGCGTGGTATAGCGTGCTCGCCGGCCTGTTGCCTGAGCCGGCGCTACGCCTGACACGCGCCGCACAGGCCGGCCGGCACGGGGAGGCAGGTGGCGTGGATGCGACCCTTGAGCCGCTATGGGCATTGTTTCGTGCGCATGGCAGCTTGCGCATCATGTATGCCATCGCCAACCGTCTGGGGCTGGCTGTCGGCGATCCACCGCCGCCGATCCTGCCGCTGACCGATGACCGTACCGACTCCGTCGACGCGGCCATCGATCTGCTGGCGATATAATCCACTGTCGCTACAGTGTGTTGAATTTATTTGATTTATTGCCGAGCATTCGTCCTCACTCCGTGCCTGAGGCCGGTGTTCCGTTGGCAGTTCGCTGACGGTGGGCGGCAATGCAGACAAGCACGCTGGTCACGACAAGGATGAAGGCGGCAAACTCGGACGCTGTTGGCAAGCGCTGCTCCCAGACGAAGCCGTAGAGCAGCGCAAACATCGTCTCGAAGAGGATCATCTGTCCCACCATCGCCAGCGGCAGCAGGCGGCTCATTCGGTTCCACAGCGCATTGCCGATGATCGAGGCAAGGACAGCCACCCCAACCGAAACGCTCGCGAAGTGCAGCCACGCGTCAGTCTGGTGGCGCATGGGCTCGGCGATGACCGTGACCGGGATCAGGAGCATGACCTGAATGCCGGTCACGACCCCGGTCAGCAGGTTCCAATCCTGCTCGGAAACATGGTCGAGACGCGCCAGGCAGCGACGATTGCCGACGGCAAAGGCAGTCCATAATGCAAGCGCGCCAAGCGCGCAGAGCAAGCCGACCAACTGGCCATTGCCCGCGGCAAACGTCATGCTGGCCTGCCAGCCGATGCAGATTGCGCCGCTCGCGCAGAGCAATAGCGACGGGGCGAGGTGCCGTAGCGGCACCGCGCCCCGGTCCCGACTGCCAATGATCGTGACCGCGACCGGTAGAAACCCGATCACCAGCGAGGTCATGGCGATACCGCCGGACTGAACCGCCATCGACAATAGCACATAGTAGAATGTGTTGCCGGCCAGTGCGAGCCAGGCGAGCGACCCCCAATCGCGCCTTGAAAGCGTGCGGACGACGTCGCGCCATCGCGGCGCGATCAGCACCGCCGAAATCAGGCCATAGGCAAGATATCGCCCGATCGCGAGTTGCAGCGGCGTGAAATCCCGAACCAGCGCCGGCGCGAGAAATACGAGGCCCCACAATGCCCCGGCGCCCACGCCGCAGGCGATCCCGGACCCGAATTTGCTGCTTGCCGGCATGCCGGCAACGGCGGTGCTCATACGCTTCCTCGCTACTGATCGAGCGGGAAATATCACCGGGCAGGCGAGCAAAGGGCTCTTGTTTGGGGTCTGAAATGCAACAATTACTCATTGATGACTCGTGTCTCACCACCTGAACGGCGTGCGCTCGACGGTTTCGACCGCGCGATCCTGCGCATTATCCAGCGCGACAATAAGACGCCGCAGCGGTCGATTGCCGAAGCGGTCAATCTTTCGGCTGCGGCGGTACAGCGCCGGATCGCGGCAATGGAGGCCGCGGGCGTCATCGCGCGAAACGCAGCCGTCATCGACACCACCGCAGTCCAGATGGCGATCACATCGATCGTCGAGGTGCAACTGACAGACGAGCGACTCAGAACCGTCGACACCGCCAAGGCGCTGTTCCGTGACGCGCCGGAGGTCCAGCAATGCTATTATGTCACCGGCGGCACGAGCTTCGTGCTGGTAATCGTTGCACCCGACATGGCGGCTTATGAAGCGATCACCCGTCGGCTGTTCGCGCAGAATGACTCGGTCGCGAGCTTTCGCAGCCTGATCGCGCTCGATCGCGTCAAGGCGGGGATGGAAATCGTGATCCCGTGACGGGAGCTGGCGACGCCGCCGGCGAAGCTTTTCTTTTGAGGTCGCGCGTGTCAGCTTCGGCCCGGCCGACCCGTCGCGCGCGGCTGGGGCGGAAGGGCGATAGGTCCAGCGAATATTCGGAGAGGCGTCATGCTCGTTGTTCATCATCTCGGCCTCTCGCAATCGGAGCGCATTGTCTGGCTTTGCGAGGAGCTTGGCATCGAATACGAACTGAAGCGCTACGATCGGCGAGCGGACAACAGACTGGCGCCCGACGATTACAAAGCGCTTCATCCGATGGGAATCGCACCGGTTATCACCGACGGCGATCTCCTGCTCGGAGAAAGCGCGGCGATCTGTGAATATATCAACGCTCGCTATGGCGAGTACCGCCTGAGCCCCGTTTTGGGTGACGCCGATTATGCTGATTACCTGTTCTGGTTTCACTGGTCGAATGCGACCTATATGGCGACCAAGATGATCGCGATGGGGATCGCGTTCAGTGGCGGCGAGATGGCGAGGGTGCCGTTCGTCACCGACCGCGCGCAGCGGAGTCAGGATCTCATGGAACGGCGCCTCGCTGAGGTGCCGTTCTTCGCGGGTCAGCGTCTCACACTCGCTGACATCATGATGGTATATAGCTTGACGACTTCGCGCGCTTTCGGTGCGCCGCCGCTAACTGATCTTCCCCACACGCAGGCGTATCTGCGCCGCATTGGCGAGAGACCTGCCTATCAGCGCGCAATGGCAAAGGCAGAACCAGGTATGCGGCCGATGATCGATTGAAGCACGGTGGGTCTGAGCGCAAGCCGTTCGTTCGGGGAGTGGTTGAGTCCAAACCCTGACATTTGCGGTACCTGGCATTTCGAAATGTGGAGGTCAGCTTCGGAGAACGCCCGAGATTGTTGTGAGCAGCAATAGTTGAGTCGACAACGGACTGATCGGTGTTGGCGGTGGGTTCCGCGCCAACGAACGTGCTGTAGTGGGTGGCTAGGCGACAGGCGGCTTCTGGCCCAAGCAATTTGGAAACCTGCCCTAGCAGCGTGTAAGCTCGACTGATGAACGATGGCGCCATTTTACTCGAAGATTACCGAAGCCGGCTCGTCGGACTTCCCGTCTCCCATGTGTGGCGGGGCTACGGTTCGGCGTTCTGTATGGAGTTTGGACAACTCACCCCCAAGTTTCGGAAGGATGGACGTCCGCTCAGCTCAGAGGGTGAGTTTTCGCTAATGATAGAGTGGAGTTGGCGCATCGAGACCGGCAACGCCATCATCTGCGGAAGCTGGAGCGACGAGGAGCTATGGCCATCGTCAATGTTAGGGCTGGTGGGCCGAAGCATCTTGGATATTGGTGTCTCAGGACGACTGCCCGAAATTCTGCTGACTCTTTCAGACGACGCTTTTGTGATGTCGTTCATGACTTCCGACGGCGATCCGGCTTGGTCGCTTATCGATCACCGAACAAATGGCCTCCCGTCTCTTTTAAGCCGGAGCGGGCGTCTAATAGGAGAGCAATAGGCGGCGGCTGTCGGGGACCAACGCGCGGACGTTTGACAGCGGCCTTTGGAGCGCTTCTTGTCAATCCTCATTCAAGCGCGCGGAATGCCCCTGAGCGCACGTGCGCCCGAGAGCTACCCAGTCCAGCCCCAGGTTTGAACGAGCTTGGCCATCGCCGTCTGCCACCCCGGCATGAAGTAGAGCTGCGACGCCAGAGCTTCGCCGCTCCACAACAGCGCAACCTCCAACAAGGTCGAGCGCATGACACGACGATGCCGGATGAGATCCCAGGCCAGCATGGCGATCAGCAGCAGCGCGGTTCCCCAATAGTAGATCAGCCAAACCTCCAGGGGACGGGTTGGCGCGGTGGTGAAAACCAGGTTCGTTGCAATGCGGCCGGAGCCGACGTCCATCAGAGCGATGGCGGCCAGGATCATGTAGCGGCTGTGATCGAGGCGTTTTTTGCGCGTTACGACGCCTGCTATGGTGCTGTGCAAGCTGTTCCATGGCCGCTGTTCACCTTCGGCGCCTGACTCGGCGCCGTCGTGGGCGGCTTGGTCCGACCGGCGGGCGCAGGCTGCGAATTGCGGTGCCAATGCGGCGGTCTGCCCGATGCCGAAAGGGACCTCTGACTCCGTGCGTCGGGTTGGGCTTACGAAGGGTGCGGCGCTTCGCGACGGCTCGGGGAGCGAAACACCTCCGCGCAGACCTCCTCCGCCTCGCGGCGATGCCTGAACAATACGTCGAGCCACCGGTCCTCCTTGAGGAGGTACAATCCCCATTGCGTGTTGAGCTCCGGCTCAAGGCGCTTGGCGATCACGATATTTTGGTCGATTGTCACGACGTTGTCATACAATGCCTGTTCGGTTCCGGATAGCGCTCCGCCAATCGATCTGTCTCACATTAGGAAAATAGGATTCATGCGCGTTCTCGTGCTCGCAGCCGCTGCGATCGCCCTGGCTTCGTCGAGCCCGGTGCTCGCCTGGGGGCCGATCGGTCATCGCATCACCGGCGCGATTGCGGATGATAATCTGAGCGGGGCGGCACGCGCGAATGTCCGGTTGCTGATCGGCTCCGAGACGCTGGCGGAGGCCTCGACGTGGCCCGACGATATGCGATCCGATCCGGCTTCGTTCTGGCAGAAGCTCTCCCCGCCGTGGCACTATGTGACGCTGCCTGAGGGCGACACCTACAAGAAATCATTTGCGCCGCCGGAAGGCGACGCAATGACTGCGCTCGATCGTTTTACCGCGACCCTGCGGGACCCCAAGGCGTCGCTTGAGGACAAGCGACTGGCGCTGCACTTCGTCGTCCACATCATCGGCGATCTGCATCAGCCGCTTCATGTTGGCCGTGGCAACGATCGCGGTGGGAACGATGTGAGCGTCACCTTCTTCAACAAGTCGACCAATCTGCATTCGCTCTGGGATTCCGGGCTGATCGACGAGCGCAAGCTCTCCTACACGGAATATGCTGCATTCCTCGAGCGCTCGATCGCGCCGGAGGAGGTTATTGCCTGGAGCGATCCGCGCCCCGCAACATGGATCACCGAAAGCGCCCGGCTGCGCGAGAAGATCTATCCCGCCGACCCGAAGCTGTCCTGGTCTTATGCTTATGAGCACCGGGCGGAACTCGACCAGCGGCTGAAGCAGGCGGGTATTCGGATTGCGACCTACCTAAATTGGCTGTTCGCGCCCACGGCGAAATAACTCGCATAGGCTCGTGTAATTGCATCGCTGTCGATGCCGATCGCTGTCCCTCAGCGTGACGCCTGCCGCGGGCTATGGATGTGGTGGAAAGGCATTCTTCCGGATTGCGCAGCAAGATAATCCGACAACGCAGGCACACGTCGCGTTTGTCGCACCAAATCAAGAAGCCATTGGGGCTGCAACGCGGCGCTAGCGTGTGGCGGGGCCGACAACGGTGTTCTCAGGCCGAGGCCGCAATTTGATGACCGCCATTTTTCCGGCTTTGTCTTCGACCCGGATGGGAACGACATCGAAGCCGTTATTCGATAAGCGTAAAAAGGTGGCACGATGAGCGCCTACAAAGGCGGGGAGGCACAAATTATAAATGATTGAGCAGGTTGCCAATTTGCTTCGGCCTGTTGCAGGAGAGGCCAACCCCGCGCGCTCGCGATCAGGTGGGATAATCTACTTTTCTCCTTTAGCCAGCACATATGCGACAATTGCATTGGCATGTCCGTGACCCATGTTGTGATCGTCCTTCAGCATCGCGACCAATTCCATATGTTTCGCGGGGAGTCGTTCTCGCACCAGGGCTTGCCATTCACCGATAGGACGCCCGTACTTTTTCTCGATCGAAGGGAAATAGGAGGCTGGCCCTTTGACGACGTCATCAGCCATGGTTGTTGCTTTCTATGTTTCCAGGGGCATTCAACGACGCGTGGGTCCGGTTTCCAACGGGGAATATCGCTCTGAGCGCGGGATTGCGGAGCCAGAGTCCGCCCCACAGGAACAGACCGAGATAAAGCCCGAACAGGGTGTGGCTAAACAGCGGACTGTCGACCCTGACCTGCGTCGCGATTGCGCCACCCAAAAGCCCGGTCGTCACGATCGCGCCGAGCACGCTGGTCCGCGGAACGGCGTACAGGATGACGCAGGTCAATTCGATCAGCCCGATCAACAGCGTGTGGCGCGGATCCCAGCCGAGCGATCGGAGGGACTCCGTCGCAACCGTCGCACCGACGAGTTTGGGGGCGACCGAGGCGATCAGGAGAAACAGGATGACGAGCATGGACATTGCCCATCCCGTCATGACGAGTTTGGGATTCATGCCTGGCCCCCCGGACTCCCGCGTTCCGGATCGACGATGTTCCTGCGACGAAAGTGTTTGCACAATCGTACCTTTCCCTGGCTTTTCCAGCAAAGCGGTTATATCTTGATGGCGAGATAATATTCTCATTTATCTTGCCGTCAAGAGAAATTCATGGACCACCTGTCATCTCGTATCGAGCAATGGCGTCGGGAGTTGCCCGATGTGGATACCGCTGGAATGGCCATCCTTGGCCGCATGCGGTGGATCACCCTGCAAGTCAGGCCCGAAATTGAAGCCGTGTTCGCCCGGCACGATCTCGATACCGGCGAGTTCGATGTTCTCTCGACGCTGTTGAGAGCAGGGCCGCCCTATCGGTTGCGACCAACCGAGCTCTTTCGATCGCTGATGATCTCGTCCGGTGGCCTGACGGCGAGGTTGGATCGCCTGACCAACCGCGGCCTGATCACACGGGCGGAAGCGAGCAGTGACAAGCGGAGCCTGCCCGTCGAATTGACCGCGGGGGGCCGTGCGCTGGTTGAAGCCGCCTTTCGAGAGGACATGCTCGTTGAGCGAAAACTCATCTCCGGCCTGTCCGATCACGAAAGAGCCCAACTCGCCAAGTTGCTCGAGAAGCTGGCCTTGGCCGTCGGGCAGGCCGCGCAGGAGTAGCGGCAACGAGGGCCCGATTGAGAAAGCTCGGCATATTGCCAGAATTGGCTACCGGCGAACCCGGCAAATTAGGAGAGGAGTCATGCACCGATCGCGTATCAATGGCATGCTGATCGACTGTCGGACTGAAGATATCGACGCTGCAGCGCGCTTCTGGGCGGCAGCGCTCGGGCGAGCGATCGATCCGGACCATCCGGGTACCCGTGGAAACTATAGAATGCTCGAGACGCCGCCGGGCGAGATCAGCGTTCAGATCCAGCGCGTAGATCACGAGAGCCGAATACACCTTGATATCGAGACCGACGACGTAGCGGCCGAAGTCGCGCGGCTCGAGAAACTGGGGGCGATGATCGACAAGCGCATGGAGCGCTGGGTGGTCATGCGCGCGCCATCCGGGCACCGCTTTTGCGTCGTGCGGGTGCAGCGCGACGGGTTTTCGGACGACGCGATTACCTGGGAGTAGCCAATCATGACCGTGGCAAAATTTGCGATCGAGGCCATGATTCTTCCTCCCCTTGTTCGGCGGGATTCGTGACTGAAGCCCAGCTCTCTTGTTAACCTAATTGAGATTAAATATCCTGATTGGGAGCCTATTTTCGAGCATGGACGGAGGCGCTGCCGGGAATCTGGCGCTTGCGGCGATCGTCCGAATTTTCGGATTTCCCCCGAACCAGGGAATTGCGTGTCAGCGGACGCCACCGGGGGTGTTCCCGGCTTCTCTTGGAACTTTTCACATATTGAAAAATTTTGACGAATCGGCGTAATGTGGCCCAATAAGGATAAAGGATGCCAACTCCATGCCGACGATCGACACGCCCAACAGATGGCGCTGGCCCAAGCGTATCGCGAAAGGCGCAGCGGCGCTGGTCGCGCTCACGATCGTAAGCGGCACGATCTATGAAACGATCGGCCGCATCAACGCGACGCGATCATATCCGCCGCCCGGCAAACTGGTCGACGTTGGTGGACGCAACATGCACCTTGATTGCCGCGGCGCCGGCTCGCCCACCGTCGTGTTCGAATCCGGGCTTGGTTCCGGTGGATCGACCGACTGGCGGCTGGTGCAGGACAGGATCGCCGGCTTCACCCGCGCCTGCGCTTATGATCGCGCCGGGATCATGTGGAGCGATAGCAAGCCCACCGCGCAGGATGGCGCGGCGGTGGCGGCCGATCTTCACACCCTTTTGAACCGCGCCGGCATTGCCGGTCCGCTCGTGCTGGTCGGGCATTCGGTCGGCGGCCCTTACACGACGATCTATACCGCCAAATACGGCGATCAGGTCGCGGGCCTCGTGCTGGTCGACCCCAGCCACCCCGATCAGGTCACGCGGATGAGCGCGGCGGTGAAGGCCGATCTCAATCCCAGCGGCCGTATCGGGCTGGTGCGCGCGGCGGCGAAGCTGTCCTGGATGGGGGTGCCGCGGCTGTTCGTCGCGCTCGCCGGCGGATCGCCGAAATTGCCCGAGCGCACCAATGCCGAAATCGGCGCCTACAGCAGCCATTCGATCCATGGATCGTTGAAGGAACTCGACGGCTTCGACCGGACGCTGGACGAGGCGCGTGCCAGCCACAATTTCGGTAATCGCCCGCTGATCGTGATGACTGCCATGGCCCCTTATACGCCGGCGCAGCTCAAGGGGCTGGGGCTGCAGCCGCAGGACGGCGTGCGGCTCAAGCAATTGTGGCAGGGCCTGCATAGCGAGATGAGCCATTGGTCGACCCGCGGGCAGCAGCGGATCGTTCCCGATTCCGGCCATTATATCCAGGTCGACTATCCCGATAATGTGGTGGCTGCGGTCCGCGACATGATCGGAATGGTGCGCGCCGACGAAGCCGCGGCGCATGCCAAATGATGCGCCTCGCATCAGGGCACTTCCTCGGGGTCGCTTGCTAACGCGCAAAAACGTGCGCATGAGCGGCCATCACCGCGCAATGAACGCCACTTTGGTCGACGTCGCGAATGATCCCGAACGCGACAGGCAAATAGATGGATCGGCGTCCTACATCACACAAAGCGCGTGCGCGTCTTAGCTATGCCTGGGTCGACGGTAAGGCGAACAGGGCCTCACCGGCATCCCGGCCGTCACAACCAGCCCGAGGCGTCGCGACGGCACCGCAAACCGATCATCCCGTGGAAGTTGTTGATGTCGCGGACATTCCGGGCGGGGGGCAGCTTCACCTGCTGAGGTGCGGCAAGGATTTTTCCATCCAGTTCAATGACGACGAGTTGATGGGGAGCAGCGATCACATTTCGGAACAGGCGTTGGCGACGTTGACCTGCGAACGCCTGGCCCGAAATGACGGGCATGTGCTCGTCGGCGGCCTCGGGATGGGCTTTACGCTGCGCGCGGTGCTGCAGGCATGGGCGCCTAATTCCTCGGTGCTGGTTGCCGAACTGGTTCCCCAGATCGTTACATGGGCAAAGGGGCATCTCGCACACCTTTTTGGCACCAGTCTGTCGGACCCCCGCGTCTCGATCCAGCTTGCTGATGTCCACGATGTCATCAGCGAAGGGCGGGATCGCTTCGATGCCATCCTCCTGGACGTCGACAATGGTCCTGACGGATTCATGACGCCCGCCAACGATCGCCTCTATTGCGATTGGGGCCTGCGGGCGGCCTATGCCGCGCTGCGCCCACGCGGCGTACTGGCCGTCTGGTCGGCCTATGCAGACCCTGCCTTTGCCCAGCGGCTGGCAGATGCGGGCTTTGCCGTTGAGGAGGCGGTATTGCCGGCTTTCGCCGGCAGCAAGGACGACTGGCATAACATATGGTTCGCATCCAAGCCGAGCCAGGAAGCGATCGCGGCCTGACTGGCTTTCTTATCATATATTTTCAATATCTTATAGAAAGGTGCATTGACTTCGAGCGGCGTCGGTCCCATCTTTCGCCGGCTAACGTCGCCTGCGACGGAATTTGATGCCATGAGGCTCGCTTCCTTTCTCTCGCTACCAGCTCCGCCTGCGCTTTTTGCGGGCGGGTAACCTGTTTTCGTGAAAGGAAACTTCCATGCCCATCGGCACCGTCAAATTTTTCAATGCAGATAAAGGCTATGGCTTCATTGCGCCCGAAGATGGCGGCAGTGACAGCTTCGTGCATATCAGCGCGGTTGAACGTTCCGGTATGGCGACGCTGCATAAGGACCAGCGCCTGAGCTACGAGATCGAAACCGATCGTCGTGGCAAGCAGTCCGCAGTGAATCTCCAATCGGCCTGATTTAGGCCCGTTGCGGGATCGGTCAGGGGGCGGGGCACGGAAGGCGGTTTGAGTCTTCTTCGTCTTGCCCGCCTCCGGGCCATTAGGTTGCGGACATCCCATTAATTTTATCATCGGCGCAGCATGTAATGCGCCCGGACAATCATGAATATCAGCACTATTAAAACTGTTACACGTCGACCCATCAATTCCCTGTTTCATCTCAAGCCGGCTCGGCCTGTCGGCGTCCTGTCGCAACAGGATCTGAAGCGGATTGTCGCCGAAGTCATCGGCTAAAAATCGGCATTGCCTCGTCCTATCGCTGGCCATTGACGGAAGTGAACCTGCGCAGGCAATAGGGGTTATTGATGCTCGCCGCTCGGCGCTGCCTGTAGCTCGTCCTAAAAAAATCGGACATTTCCGAGCGGGCTGCACACGATTGCATCAATCTCACTCATTAGGCCGATCACGGTCTTGTCGTACCGAACACCTCTTCATCACGCGGCCGGGGCGCGGCCCGATTGCCGTCTAGCGTGGCGCCGATGTCGCCAAGCCGCTCGATTGACCCCGCGAGGCGGTTTTGAACCAAGCGCTTGAGACGCAAAGCGGCGAGACGCATCAAAAGCGGTTCGCGCGGGCGTGTGCCGCGAGCACATGCGCGCTTGGCTTGATAGTGCGCCTGAAGGTCTTGCGATCGACCGAGACCAGCCCGAATTTCCTGTCGTAGCCCGAGGTCCACTCGAAATTGTCGAGGAGGGACCAGTATAGGTAGCCGTTAACCGCGATTCCGTCGTCGATGCAGCGCGCGACCTCCGCGATCGTCGCCTCGATGAAGCGCGCGCGGATCGCGTCGTCCTGGGCGGCGATGCCGGTCTCGGTGAGATAGATCGGGCGGCCGATATGCTCGGCAGCGTAGCGGATCGTCGCGCCGATCGCGTGCGGGTAATTTTCATATCCCATGTCGGTGAGCGGGACCGCCGGGTCGGGCGGCATCAGGCCGTTGGCGTCGATGCGCAACCGCGAATAAGTCTGGACGCCGATGAAATCCGACCTGCGGGCGGCGTCGATCCACCCGCCATATATCGTCTGCTCCGCCGCGCGCGCGCGATTGCCGGGGCCGATGCCCTCGATCTCCTGCATCGACAGCGTGACCCCGACCGGGAAGTCGCCCGGGCCGGCCTTGATCGCCGCATAGCCCTTCGCATGCGCGTCCAGCATCACCGCGCTGATCCGATCGGGATCGCCGAACAGCATCGACGAGAAGCCGGGCGAGCCGGTCCGCCGTGCCGCCGCGGCAATCATCGCGCGTGCGTTCGCCGCCGCGGCGTCGCTGGCGAAGCGCGGGAGAACCTTGCGCAGCAGCACGATATTCGCTTCGTTGAAGGTGGAGGCCATGCCGATGAGCGCGCCCAGCCGCGCGGTGACGCGCGCGCAGAAACGCGCGAACAGATCGGCGCCGTCCGCCACCTCGAACCCGCCGCGCATCGCGAACCACAAGGGCACGGTGAAATGGTTGAAGGTGACGATCGGCAACAGCTTGCGCGCGTGGCACGCCTCCAGCACGCGGGCATAATGATCGAGTTCGGCGTCGGAGAACATGCCGGGCGCCGGCTCGATCCGCGCCCATTCGATCCCGAGGCGATAGCAGTTCAGCCCAAGCGCGGCGGCGATATCGAGATCCTGCGCGTAGCGATGATAGCTGTCGCAGGCGTCGCCGGACGCGTCCTTGAACGCGGTCGGGAGGTTGGTTTCCAGCATCCAGCTGTCGGAATTGACGTTATTTCCCTCGCTCTGGTGGGCGGAGATCGCGGTGCCCCAGAGGAAGCCGGGCGGGGCGGGGCGCGAGGCTGGCGCCGCGATGGCGCGCTTTATGCCCGCGACCGGCGCCCGC
>APMI01003257.1_pt1 | contig 32238 bp, 24 predicted proteins | sample 667938 | NCBI WGS metagenome assembly APMI01 (sample SAMN01084076, study PRJNA167559) | wastewater metagenome | biome: Wastewater | place: Denmark: Ejby Moelle, Odense | collected 2011-11-28
CCAGGCGCCCCCCGCCCAGCGGCGACCAGGCGAGCGGCACCAGCCCCATCGTCATCGCCTGATCCAGCTCGCCGTTCTCGAAGCAGGCGATGCGCAGGGGGCTGATTTCGGGCTGGGTCGCGACCAGCTTGTGGCCGAGGAAGTGCTGCAGCGCGGCGATCTGGTGGATGGTGAAATTCGATACGCCCAGCGTCCGGATCTTGCCCGCGGCCACGGCGTCGTCCAGCACGCGCGCCACTTCCAGCGGATGGGCGAGGATGTCGGGCCGGTGGACCTGCCACAGATCGATCACATCGGTGCGCAGGCGGCGCAGCGAGGCATCGATCGCCGCGTTCAGGTAGGCCGCGCTCTGGTCATAGGGCAGCGGCGGCAGGATTCCGCCCTTGGTGGCGAGCACCATCCGCGCGCGCAGGCCGGGTTCGGCCGCAAGCACTTCGCCCAGCAGCGCTTCGGCATCGCCGAAACCGCCGGTCCCGTCGAAGCCATAGATATCCGCCGTGTCCAGCAGGGTGATGCCGGCATCGAGCGCGGCATGGACCAGCCGGGCGGCGTCGGCCGCAGTGCGGCCATCCTCGGCCAGCCGCCACATGCCCCATGCCAGTGGAGAGATGGAAAGGCCGCTATCGCCCAGCGGGCGTGATGCGGCGGGAAGGGAAAGCTGGCTCATGCAGATGTCCTGGGTGCTGCTGCGTCAGGGATGCCGGGACCGGGCCGCGCCCGATCCTCCTCTCGGTATCGATTATTCGATATGACAACGTGAGACATATACGGACGAATGCGATCGCGCAAGGGGCAGGCTGCCGGATGCCGTGATCGCTCGAACGTTAGACATGCGATTCCGGTTCAAGGTGGCGCCAGACCTAATCGATCTGGCGCCTTGAGCGTCGGTGCGCCGGCGGCTCAGTTGAAAGTGACCTGACGCCCGCCGCGCAGGAACGCGATGGCGTTGCGGCGCAGATGGTTGGAGCCGGGATTGATGATCGGCTCGGGCGAATACTGCGCCAGATAGACGCGGCGCATGTTCGGCGTGGAATTGGAGCCCGTCGCATGAAGCGCCAGGCTGGAGAACGCAACGACACTGCCCGCCGGCACTTCCAGGGTCACGCCTTCGGCATCGCCGGTGTAGCCAACCAAGTCGTTGCTGCCTTCCTGGCGGATATGCGGCACGATGCCATCGCGCGTTTCCGGCGCCTGCGAGAACGGCAGGATGCGTACGGTGCCGTTGGCGACGGTGGTGTCGTCCAGCGTGCACCAGCAGGTGAGGTAGGGCTTGTGGTCCGCTGGGCCGCCGTTGCCGACGACATAGCCCGAATCCTGGTGCCAGCTGAACGGCATGCCCTTGGAAGCGCCCTTCAAGACATACTGGTCATAGAAGAAGTAGGCATCGTCGCCCAGCGTCGCGCGGCAAATGTCGGCCATGGTTTCGCTGAACAGCATGTCGCGCAGTTCGGGCTGCACGCGCTGGCATTCGCCGGCGAAATAGCGTTTGCCCTTGTGGCTGATGCCATCGACTTCGACGCCAAGCGCGTCGAGCCGGGCATCCTCGCGTTCGATCACGCGGGCGCATTCGTTGCGCAGCAAGTCCAGCAGCGGTCCTTCCAGAACCCGCTCGAACACGGCGTATCCCTCGCGCTCGAACTGGGCGCGTTGCTCGGCAAACCTCATTGGACTCTCCCGGTGTCGTGTGGTTGACCCGTTCGTAGAGCGCGATCGGCCATCGCATCCAATCAAATTGCGCTAGCTAATCATACGCCTATACTATGACCATGCGTATGCGACAGGTTGAGGCGTTCCGCGCCGTGATGATGAGCGGGGGCATTACAGCCGCCGCGCAGATGCTCAATGTCAGCCAGCCGTCGGTTAGCCGGCTGATCGCCGATCTGGAGCGGGCGGTGGGATTCCGCCTGTTTGACCGGCGCGGCGCGCGCGTACACCCCACCGAGCAGGCGCAGATGCTGTTCGAGGCGGTGCGGCGCAGCTACACCGGTCTCGACCTGCTCGATCAGGCGGCGCGGCGCATCCGCGCGCATCCCGTCGGCACGGTGCGGATTGCCGCGCTGGCGGCGATCGCGATGTCGATTCTTCCGGCGGTGATCCAGCGCTTTCGTATCCTTTATCCCGACATCAAGGTCACGGTGGAGTCGCTGGGGCAGCGCGGCATCGAGGAACGCGTGTTTCTGGGGCAGGCCGACCTCGGCGTGGGCGTGGACATTCCCCCGCGCGAAGGCATCCGGACGACCAGCGTGGCGCGGGCGGAATATGTCTGCATCCTGCCTTCGGGGCATCCGCTGGCGCAGCGCGGCAGCCTGGCTGTGGCGGATCTTGCCGGCGAGGAATTCATCGGTCCGATGCATGAGGCTGATGCCTTGTGGAATGGCATCGACGCGGCGCTCGCCTCTTCGGGCGTCGCGGTTTCCCGCCGGCTGGAGACGCAGCATTCGCAGATTCTCTATGCTTTCGTCGAAGCGGGCCTGGGCATCTCCATCGCCGAGCCGTTCAGCGCACCCCTGTTTCACCGGGTGGGGGTGGCGATCCGCCCGATCACGCCGCCGGTCTATCTCGATTTCGCCTTGCTCGAGCCGGATATTGGGCCGACACCCGAGATCGTGAGCTGGCTGCATGTTGAAATCATGCGCGAAACGGCGGCCTGTCTCGATCATGTCCACAAGCTCATCGCCACAAGGCCATAGCATTTGGACATAGCATACCGATTTTTCTCGATTGGACTGCAATGACCAAATTGCGCACTCCATGACATAGACGGTCGACATTCACGCCATCCGACAACGGAGCGGGTGTCGATCTCCAGCCTGCCTCGCTTAACCGGGCGCGGTCCGCTGGATGACTGTTGGGGAGGATTGAGTATGCAAACGAAAGCGAAGCTGTGCCTTGCGTTGTCGACCGCGCTGGGCATGTCCTTGTTCGCCGCGCCGGCTATTGCCGCCGAGGCGCAGTCGCCGGCCGGTGAAGAGAACGGCGGCATCGGCACTGGCGAAATCATCGTTACCGCGCAGAAGCGCGCGCAGAACCTGCAGGACGTGCCGCTGGCGATCTCGGTGGTTTCGGGCGCGCAGCTCGAACGCGCCAACGTCAATTCGGCGGAGCAGCTGTTCCAGCGCGTGCCGACGCTCACCTTCCGCAAGGGCAACACCAACAAGGATTCGGCGCTGTCGATCCGCGGCGTTGGCACCATCTCGTTCGCTTCGGGCGTCGAACCTTCGGTTTCGACCGTGATCGACGGCGTGGTTTTCGCGCGTACTGGTCAGCAGACCTCCGACTTCCTCGACGTCGAACGCATCGAAGTGCTGCGCGGCCCGCAGGGCAGCCTGTTCGGCAAGAACGCTTCGGCCGGCGTCATCAACATCATCACGCGTGATCCGCCCAAGGCGTTCGGCGGCTATCTGGATGCGGCGTGGTACGAAGGCAACGAATTCCGCGTGCGCGGCAGCGTCGGCGGGGCGCTGGGCGAAGGACTGACGGCCTCGCTGACCGGCTTCTACGCCAAGTATGACGGCAACGGCGTGAACGTGTTCAACGGGCACAAGATCAACGGCTACGAACACTGGGGGTTGCGCGGCAAGGTCGTCTATCAGCCCAACGACACGTTCAAGCTGACCGTGATCGGCGACTACGCGCAGAACAACGACAACGGTTATGCCGACAGCATCGGCCAGGTCTTCCCCGGTGCCTACACCACGGGCGTGTTCATTCCGTCGCTGGCGCCGCTGACGCTGAACGACCGCAACAAGAACATCGACAACGATCTCGATCCGCTGACCAGGGACCGCAACAGCGGCGTTTCCGCGCAGATGGACATCGATCTGGGCGGCGCCACGCTCACCTCGATCACCGCCTACCGCCACTGGTACAACTATCAGCAGCGTGACGGCGATTTCCGTTCGGATGCGCCGAAGTATGTGGCCGCCGGCGCCGCCGCGAGCGATGTGTTGTCGCACGACCGCGGCGATCTGAAGTTCGACCAGTTCACCCAGGAACTGCGCGTTGCCTCGTCGGGCAAGCAGTTCCTCGAATACGTGGCCGGACTCTATTACTACCACACCAAGGAAGTCGATTTCTTCAACCGCACGGTCAAGGCCTGCACGGCCTCGACACTGGCGCCGGTGAACGGCCTGACGCCATGCGATGCAAGTTCGACCTACCTGACGCAGCAGGGCAACGCGGATTTCACCACCAAGCTGACCAGCTATTCGGCCTTCGGCCAGGCGACCGCCAACTTCACGCCCACGTTCCGCGGCATCATCGGATCGCGCTATACGCATGACAAGGTGGCGTTCGACTTCAGCCGCCGCTCCACTTCCGCCACGGCCTTCCCCGGCGTGAACCCGGCCTTTGCCGCCACCGGGGCCACCGCAAAGGATGGCTGGTCGGGCAATGTCGGCCTGCAGTACGACGTGGACAAGGATGTCATGGCCTATGGCACCTATACCCGCGGGTACAAGGGGCCGGCGATCAACGTGTTCTTCAACATGCTGGCGCGCGATACCGGGCCGATCGCTCCGGAAAAGTCAGACGCCTATGAAATCGGCCTCAAGACGCGGCTGTTCGATCGCCGCCTGACGTTCAACATCGCGGCGTTCTACGCCAAGTACAACAACTACCAGGCGAACTTCCTCGATCTGGTGGCGGGCCAGGTGGTTACGCGCCTGACCAATGCGGGCAGCGTTTCGACGCGCGGTGTGGAAGTCGATTTCAATGCCTCGCTGACCGACAACTTCTCGCTCAACGGTGGTTTCAACTACACCGACGCGCACATCAACAAGTTCAATTGCCCGACTGGCGCGGCAGTGACGTGCGCCGATGCCATCAACGGCAAGCCGCTGCCCTTCGCGCCGAAGTACAAGGGCACCGTCACCGCCGACTGGCGCCTGCCGCTGGGCCTGGAAGCGTTCAACGTCGATCTGAACACGTCGGTGGTCTATCAGAGCAAGACCAGCTTCGACATCAACCAGAACCCCTATGCCATCCAGACCGCCTATGCGCTGTGGGACTTGGGCGTGACGGTGCGGACCAAGGACGACAAGTACAGCGTCTCGTTCATCGCCAAGAACCTGACCGACAAGCACTTCGTCATCCAGCGCATTCCGAACGGCACGGCGTTCATGCGCCAGATCACGCCGCGCGATGCGCAGCGCTATTTCGGCGTCTCGGCGCGCATGAACTTCTGATCGGGTCGCAGGGCCGCCCGGGTTTCGCGCCGGGGCGGCCCACCCGTCACGCAACAGACCGCAACCTCGCGAAAGGCCCATGCGATGCGCGGGTTGATGCAGGACTGGCCGTTGACGGTCGACCGGATCGTCGACCATGCCGCCGACTGGGACGGGGATCGCCCCGTCGTCAGCCGTCAGGCCGACGGCTCTCTCGAACGTACCGACTATGCAACGATCCGCGCGCGGGCACGGCGCTTGTCCGCCGCGCTCACCGCGCTGGGTATCGGGCGCGGCGATCGGGTCGCCACCATGGCCTGGAACAATGCGCGCCATCTCGAAGCGTGGTTCGCGATCATGGGCATGGGCGCGGTGTGCCACACGCTCAATCCGCGCCTGTTCGCCGACCAGCTCCGCTATATCGTCGACCATGCGGGTGACCGCGCGATCCTGGTCGATCCCTGCTTTCAACCGCTTCTGGCCGAAGTGCTGGCTGGAACTGCCTTCAACGGCGCTATCATCGTGCTGGGCGATGCCGCTGCCGTCGATGCCGGGGTGCTGCCGGGTGCGGTCCCGGTCGAAGCCCTGATCGCGGAAACCCCGGGCGACGTGCGCTGGGGCGATTTCGGCGAAGAGACCGCCTGCGCGCTCTGCTACACCAGCGGCACCACGGGCAACCCGAAGGGCGTGCTCTATTCGCACCGTTCAACGGTGCTGCACATGCTGCTGACCTTGCAGCCGGACGTGTTCGGCCTTTCGATCAACGACGTGGCCATGCCGATCGTGCCGATGTACCACGCCAATGCCTGGGGCATGCCGCTGTCGACGGCGGCCGTCGGCTGCAAGCTGGTGCTGCCCGGCGCGCAGCTTGATGGCGCGTCGCTTCACGCCCTGATCGAAAGCGAGGGCGTAACGTTCTCCGCCGCCGTACCGACCGTGTGGCAAGGCCTGCTCCACCATCTCGATACCACCGGCGGCCGTCTGACCAGCCTGCGCCGGGTCATTATCGGTGGCGCCGCGCTACCCGAAAGCCTGGTCCGCCGCCTGCGCGAACACGGGGTGGAGACGGTGCAAGGCTGGGGCATGACCGAAACCTCGCCCATCGGCACGCATGGCAAGCTGACGCCCGAAGTCGCGGCCCTTCCGTTCGAGGAGCAGCTTCCAATCCGGCTCAGGCAGGGCCGCCCGCCCTTCGGCATCGAACTGAAGATCGTGGACGATGCCGGCGCGCGTCTGCCGCACGATGGGGTGACGCCGGGCAGGCTGCATGTGCGCGGCCCGACGGTGGCGTCCGGCTATCTGGGCGGCGCGGCGGGCGAGATCCTGGACGGCGAGGGCTTCTTCGATACTGGCGATATCGCGACGATCGACGCGCAAGGCTACATGGCCATCGTCGATCGCGCCAAGGACGTGATCAAGTCCGGCGGGGAATGGATCAGTTCGATCGAGATCGAGAACATTGCCGCCGGCCATCCCAAGGTGGCGCTTTGTGCGGTAATCGGCATTCCGCATCCGCGCTGGGATGAACGTCCGCTGCTGGTCGCGGCGCTACATCCCGGCGAAGAAGCGACGGCGGAAGAGCTGCTCGCCACCCTGGAAGGCCGTATCGCCCGCTGGTGGATGCCCGATACCGTGGCCTTCATCGACGCGATGCCGCTGGGGGCGACGGGCAAGATCGACAAGAAGGCATTGCGCGCGCGCTTTGCCGCGATGACAGATAGCAAAAGGACTGCAAACCATGGCGCCTGACGCGCTCGATACCGGCTTCGAGATCCGCCTCGGCGGAACCACCATCCTGGCGCACGCGGCGGGGGCGCCCTGCATCGCGGTGGGGCGCGGGCAGGCGCATGTTGCCGCGCGCCGGGGGCATTTCGATGTTTCGCAGAGCGATGTCGAACGGATCGCGCTGACCCACGCCGAGGCCGATGGCGACCGCATCCGGTTGGCGGAGCACGCGGGTGGCCCGTGGCTGCTCGAACTTACCGTTTCCATCACCGGCGACGATGCGGTGATCGCGCCCAGGGCGCTCGATCCCACGCTCAACCGGCTGTGGTTGCGCGTACCGGCTGAGGCGGACGAACACGTGTGGGGCGGCGGCGAGCAGTTTTCCTATTTCGACCTGCGCGGCCGCCATTTTCCGCTGTGGAGTTCCGAACCCGGCGTCGGCCGCGATCCCGAAGCGACGCTGTTCCAGCAGGTGGAGGCGCTCGCCAAGGGTGGCGGCGGTACCTCTGCCCACACCAACTATCCGCAACCGACCTTCATCAGCTCGCGCCGCTATGCGCTGCACATCGACAGCTATGCCTACGCCGCGTTCGATTTTCGCGATGCTGCCTTCCACGAGGTCGAGGTCTGGGAGATTCCGGCCCGGATCGAACTGTGGGCGCGCCCGCGCTTTGCGGACATAGTAACCGCACTGGCGGATCGCTTCGGCAAGCAGCCGCCCTTGCCCGAATGGCTCTACAAGGGCGCGGTGATTGGGCTGAAGGACGGCGCGGAAAGTTTCACGCGGCTCCAGCGCTATGAGGAGGCCGGCGTCGCCGTCTCGGGCCTGTGGTGCGAGGACTGGGTGGGGCTGCGCATCACCAGCTTCGGCAACCGACTGTTCTGGGACTGGAAGTGGAACACCGAACGCCATCCCGATCTGCCCCGCCATATCGCGGAACTCCGGGAACGTGGCATCCGCTTCCTGGGCTACGTAAATCCTTATCTGGCGGTCGACGGTGAACTTTACGCTCACGCGGCGGAGCACGGCTATCTCGTCATGCGGCCCGATGCGGACGAACCCTATGTCATCGACTTCGGCGAGTTCGATTGCGGCCATGTCGATTTCACCAACCCGGCGGCGGCCGACTGGTTCGCCGAGGCCGTGATCGGCCGCAACATGCTCGATTTCGGGCTGTCCGGCTGGATGGCCGATTTCGGCGAATACCTGCCCGTCGACGTCCGTCTGGCCAATGGCGAAAGCGGGATGACCGCGCACAACCGCTGGCCAGCGCTGTGGGGCGAAGTCAACGCCAAGGGCGTCGCCGGGCGCGGCAGGACCGGCGACGTGATGTTCTTCATGCGATCGGGCGCTGCGGGCGTGCAAAGGCATTGCCCGATGCTGTGGGCCGGGGACCAGGCGGTGGACTTCAGCCGGCATGACGGGATCGGCACGGTGATCTGCGCTGCGCTCTCGGCCGGTCTGTTGGGCAACGCGCACCACCACAGCGACACCGGCGGCTATACCAGCCTGTTCGATACCACGCGTTCGCCGGAACTGGCGATGCGCTGGGCGGAAATGGCGGCCTTCACATCGATGATCCGCACGCACGAAGGCAACCGGCCGCGCGCCAATACGCAATACGACGACAGCCCCGAACTGCTCGCCCATTTCGCGCGGATGACGCGCATCTACGCGCATCTCGCGCCCTATCTGCGCACGTTGTCGCACGAGGCGGCGGACACGGGCCTGCCAATCCAGCGCCCGCTGTTCCTGCATTTCGAGGACGATCCGAAAACCTATGCCATCCAGACGGCCTATCTGCTCGGCCCCGACCTGCTGGTCGCGCCGGTGATCGAGCAGGGGAGGATGGACTGGACCGCCTATCTGCCCGCCGGCACCCGCTGGGTGCATGTGTGGAGCGGCGAACAGCATGAAGGGGGAAGGCACGTGACCGTTCCCGCGCCTTTCGGCCAGCCGCCGGTATTCTATCGCGCGGACTCCGCAGAGGCTGATCTGTTCGCGGCCATCGCGATGCTCTGACTTACGGAACGAGAGAGAGCATAGGGGGGCGGATTGCCAAATCCCGAATCCGCTCGTCCTTCGGCGGACTGAGGACGAGCGGGATTTCGTATGCCAAAGTCCACTATCGCGTCGCCTGCAGAGTATCCAATCCGGCGGGAAGGGCAGGTTAGCGGACGTTAGAACTTGACGCCGCACAGCGACAAGAAGGTCCTCACGCTCTGTCTGTCGGTATCGTTCAGACCAACTGCCATGGTATACCCAGTGGTAAAGACTGAGACCATCGTGGCCTTCGCTAAGGCTTTCAAAGCCTTGTCGTTTTTCTCGAAGCGGAGTGTCAAGTTCCAGCCTCGAATGGCATTAGGAGAAACTTCTGCGAGTTTGAAATTCGGCGCGTCTTTTTCACTCGTTGCCAGTGCCATCAGCGCTGCGCCTGGAGTTATAACGGAACCAGGCGTATCTCCAATTTTTACATTGGTTTGAAGATCAACAAGATCGGTCACTCCCAACTCGGTGAGAACGACATTTGTGGGATGGCATTCAAATAAATACGATGCTTGAGTGTCGCCCTTATAAACCAATTGCAAGTTGCTGGTTACCGGAGGCTGCTGGACTTCCCAGCCATCTGCGAGTGCAGGTGACACTACCCCCGTAGACAGAAAAAGTCCGAGCGTGAACATCCCTTTGGCCATTCGACCCACCCCTCGTTAAGTGCGAGCAGACGCTAAGCCAGGCGATCCAACATCCGCAAGTTCGTAGTGTTTCAGCGCCGAAGTCTGTCCAAGCCGCTAAAGTACCAACAATGTCACTCTACCAAGGCGCTTTGGTAAAGTGACACAGATGGAAAAAGTGCGGGGATCGAAAGGCGCCTGCACTTTCACGATTCACACGGAGTCCGCTTTGTGCTTGATTCGTTCCATGTTGGAATTGCCTTTCAGTTCGGTGCCCAAACCCGTTGCCGCCGCCAGCGAGCGGCCGCTTGACCTGCCCGGCATCATGCGCGCCATCGCCGATCATTCGGCGCGGCCACGCTATACCTTCATGGTGCTCGACTTGATCGCCCGCGCCGCCGGGCGGGGTGGCGCGGCTGGCCCTTATGTGCGCGAAGGGGAGCAGCTCGTGCCGATCCGCGAATGGCTGTCCGCCGCGATCGCACCCACCGCCGCGCGGCACCACTATCGCCGCGTCACGGTGGGCAAGGTGCGCCAGGCGCTGGAGGAGCAGGGGCAGTTGCCCGATGACGCGGCCGCATGCGAGCGCGTGGTGGAGGAGGAAATCGCCAACCGCCTGCGCGCGTCAGGCATGACGGCGGTCAGCCGCGCGGTGTCGGAACTGGTCAAGGCCGGCCTCGTCAAGCGCCACTATCAGGGGTATCGCGTCGATCACGAAAACCGGGGCGCGCAGCGGCTAGCGGTCTATACCGTGCCGCCGTTCGTCCGCGCCGTCCTCGACCGGGGCTATGCTGTTCAGCCCTGATCGCGCGCAACGCCCAGCGCGCCCTTGAGCATTACCGCCAGGTGCGTGCGGATCGGACCGCTCTCCATCTCGGTACCCATCGCCGCCTCGATCGCCAGCCCGGCCTGAAGGCTGCCCACCACATAGGCCGCCGTCAGCGGGTCCAGTGCTGCACTTATTTCGCCGGCCGCCTGGCCTTCGGCGATCATGGCCTGAAGCCTCTCGGCATAGCGGTCCTGCACCTCCTGAAACACCACCCGCGTTTCCAGCCGGTTGGCCAGCATGGCGCTAAACAGTACGAAATAGGCGCGGACGGAGATGTCGGTGGACATCAGGTCGGTGAACCGGTCGATCATCGTCAGCAGTCGGTCGAGCGGGCGGGAGACATCGGCCACGGCCAGATCGAGCTGGGCATGAACATGATCGGACACGCGCCGGATAACGGCTTCGATCAGGCCATCCTTCGATCCGTACTTGCGGCTGGCGAGCGCGCGGCTGAAGCCGGCCCGATCGCCCACGCGCTCCAGCGTGGCGGCCGTATAGCCATCCTCGGCGATGATCGCCGCCGCCGCTGCCAGCAGGCGGTTTTCCGAATCCTCGCTGCGTTCGCGCTGCGTCCGGCGCGCGGGACGTTCCACGTCGTGACTCTCCAATTTATTTGTTGACCAACAACCAACATAAAAATAGCTTTCCGGTCAAGATATACGAGTCTCCGCCCCGACGCGGAAAGGCAAGAGGAGAGGATAGCCATGGCGCTGGAACAGACGCTCGCGGAAACGGTCATCAACGCGCAGGCCTATGCCGACGGAGACAGGGTGGATGCCGCGTTCCGGCGTATCCGCGCCGAAGCGCCGCTCGACGTGGCGGAACTGGAAGGCTTCGATCCGTTCTGGGTGGTCAGCCGCCATGCCGACATCAAGGATATCGAGCGCCAGCCCGACCTGTTCCACAATGGCGATCGGTCAACTTTCATGTCCAGCCGGGAGAACGAGGCCAAGGTCAAGGCGCTGACCGGGGGCGATCCCAACCTGATCCGCAGCCTCGTTTCGCTGGACGGGCAGGAGCACAAGGACCTGCGCGGTATCCTGTTTCCGCACTTGACGCCCCGCGCGATCCGCCCGCTGGAGGAACAGGTCCGCAAGATCGCGCGCGAATTCGTCGATCACATGCTGGCGAAGGGCAGCGAATGCGACTTCGCGATGGATGTCGCCTTCCTTTATCCGTTGCGCGTGATCATGACGGTGCTGGGCGTGCCGCAGGAAGACGAACCGTTCATGCTCAAGCTGACGCAGGAGCTGTTCTCGAACGCCGATCCCGAACTGAACCGTTCCGGCAAGGAGCAGACGCCGGAGGAAATCCTCAAGTCGCTGTGGGAAACCACGATGGAGCTGGAAGCCTATTTCGGCGCCGTGACCAAGCGGTTCCGCGAAAACCCCAGCACGGAAGTGAACAGCCTGATCGCCAACGCCAAAGTGAACGGCGAATACCTCAACCACCGGCAGATCATGGGCTATTACATCATCGCCGCCACGGCGGGGCACGACACCACCTCCAACACCACGGCGGGGGCGATGTGGGCGCTGGCCGAACGGCCGGAACTGCTTGGGCAGATGCAGGCGGATCCCTCGCTTATTCCCGCGTTCGTCGAGGAATCGATCCGCTGGGTCGTCCCGGTAAAGCACTTCATGCGGTCGGCCGTGGCGGATTGCGAGATCGGCGGGAAGCGGATTGCCAAGGGCGACTGGCTGATGCTGTGCTACCAGTCCGGCAACCGCGACGAGACGGTGTTCGACGATCCCTTCGATTTCCGGCTGGACCGCGGCACCAACCCGCAGATCGCGTTCGGTTATGGCGTCCACGTCTGCCTTGGCCAGCACCTCGCGCGGATGGAAATGCGCATCCTGTGGGAAGAGCTGTTCACGCGGCTCAAGGCCGTGGAAATGGCCGGCACGCCCTCGCGCACGATTTCCAATTTCGTGTGCGGGCCAAAGCACGTGCCGATCCGCTTCACCGCGCAGTAAGGGAAGGGCAGGCGCATGGGCACCTCATCACGCCGCTGGCGTTGCCGGAGCTGCGGCTACATCTACGACGAAGCGCTGGGCCTTCCCGAACAGGGCATCGCGCCCGGCACGCGGTTCGAGGACGTGCCGGAGGATGCGTTCTACTGCCCCGACTGCGGCACCGAGAAGCAGGACTTCGAACTGATGGATTACTGAAGCGGGCACGCCTCCCCGCTCGGGCCTGCCGAGGATTATCCTTATGTATCCTGCGGTATCCTTGCCCGCAGGCGTGGCGCGGCGAAATCCCAGAACGCGCGCAGCTTCAAGGGCAGGATCGCCTGACCGGTGTGGACCAGGTGAACCGGCGAAGGTTCCGGCTCGAACGCGCCCAGCAGGCGTACCAGCTGCCCGGCCTCTATCGCCTCGCGCACCTGATAGCTCAGCAGCCGGATGATCCCCAGCGCGCCGCACGCCGACGCGATCGCCGCTTCGGCCGAATTGACCGAGAGGCGGGGCTTTACCGTCACGGCCTGAGCATCCTTGCCCCGGCCAAAGCGCCACACGTTCGTTCCATATATGCCGTCGAACAGCACGCAATCGTGCTGTGATACATCCTCGGGTGCGACAGGCGCGCCCCGCGCGGCAATGTAGGCAGGGCTGGCGCAGACCCGCCAGACCACCTCGCCCAGCCGCGTCGCCACCATCGTGCTGTCGGGCAGCGCGCCGATGCGCACGGCGGCATCGACGCGATCATCAATCAGGTTCACCACATAGTCGGCCAGCACCAGCCGCACGTCGATTTCGGGATAAGCCTGCAGGAATTCGCGCACCACCGGTTCGACATGGAGCCGTCCGAACATCAGCGGGGCGGTGATGGTCAGGTGCCCGCGCGGTGCGCGGTATTCGCCCATGGCCAGGCGCTCCGCTTCCTCGACGTCATCGAGAATGCGGCGGGCGCTGGCGACGTAATGCGCCCCGGCCTCGGTAAGCTGCAACCGCCGCGTCGTGCGTACCACCAGGCGCGTGCCGAGATGGCTTTCCAGATCGGAAATCTTGCGGCTGACCGTGGCCAGCGGCATGCCGAGGGCGCGGGACGCGGCGGTCAGGCTCCCGCCTTCGATGGCGGCCAGCAGCGTTCGCATGGCATCGAACCGGTCCATCAAACTCTTCCATAATTTAGAACAATGCTTCCTGAATTGGCAGGATACTCCATCATATCGGGATTACATAGATCATTCCCATCGCCCCTAGCCGATGAGGAATTCCATGTCTGATACTTCCCCGACAGCGTCCCGGATCGCCGGACGCATCGCTGGCGTCGCACTGACCGGCGCGGTTGCCGTGGCCGGCCTTGCCGCGCCCGCGCTGGCCGCCGGAACGCTCGAACACCCGATTACCACCGTCGCCGATCCGGCGCAGGTACGCTATGGCACGGTCCCCGTGGACGGCCTCAACATCGCTTACCGCGAAGCCGGAGACGCCAGCCTTCCCAAGCTGGTTCTGCTGCATGGCTGGCCGTCGTCCTCGCACCAGTTCCGCGATATGATCCCGCTGCTGGCACGCCGCTTCCATGTGATCGCGCCCGATTACCAGGGCTTTGGCAACAGCGACGCCCCCGATCCCGCGAGCTATGCCTACTCGTTCGAGGGCATTTCCCGCACGATCGAAAAGTTCCTGGCGGCCAAGGGCTTCGACCACTACGGCCTGTTCGTGCAGGATTATGGTGGCCCGGTGGGCTTCCGCATCGTTTCGCGCCATCCGGCGGCGCTGGACTGGCTCGTGGTCCAGAATTCGAACGCTTACGAGGAAGGCTTCTCGCCCGCGTGGGACGGCTTCCGCAATGCGCTGTGGGTCAACCGCAATGCCGACACCGAAAAGCCGCTGGCCGCGTTCAACACGCCGGAAGGGATCAAGGGCGTCTATCTCGCTGGCGCGGGCCACCCGGAGCTGGTCAGTCCCGATGCCTGGCTCAGTGACAGCGCCTTCGTCGCCCGCCCCAACAACCTGCGTATCCAGCTCGACCTTTTCTACGATTACCGGACGAACCCGCCGCTCTACCCGGCGTGGCAGAAGCTGCTGCGCGACCGCCAACCGAAGACGGTGATCTTCTGGGGCCAGCACGATCCGTTCTTCCTGCCTGCCGGCGGCGAAGCCTTCCTGCGCGATTTGCCCAAGGCGGAAATGCACCGGCTGAACGCGGGGCATTTCGCGACCGAGGACAACCTTCCCTACATCGCGGGGCACATGATCGATTTCTACGATCGGCAGGTCGCCAAGGCCCGCTGAGGCATCGTCCGGCCTTCGGGCCGGTGGCAGCCGGTGCTCCCCCTCCGCACCGGCTGCCCTGTTCCATGCGGAGCGGAGCAGGTCCCGAGATGAGCGATTTCCAACGGTTTCCGAAGCGCCGCCATTTCCTGAGCCTTGCGCTTGGCGGCATGGCCGCCTTTTCCGCCGTGCGCAGGGCCGTCGCGTCTCCCTTGCGAGGCGCGCCCAATGGGGAGGCGCGACCGATCCGTGCCCTTGCATTCGATGGCTTCACGATATTCGACCCGCGCGCCGTCTCCGCGGCGGTGGTGTCGGCCGTGCCGGACCGGGGCGCGGCTTTGGCTGCGGCATGGACCAACAAGCTGTTCGCGCTGTCATGGCTGGAAACGGCGGCAGGCCGCTACAGCGGGTTCGGGCGGTTGGCCGATGCCGCGCTGGATTTCAGCGCGCAAGCCATGGGCATCCCGCTGACGCCAGCGATCCGGCGCGATCTGGTGGCGGTGTTCGGGCAGCTTCCGGCCTGGCCCGATGCGGCAGCCGCGCTTGAACGGTGGCGCAGCGCCGGCATCCGTCTTGCCTTCCTGTCCAATCTCGAAGCCGAAGTGCTGATCGCGAACACGCGCCGGAACGGGTTGGGCGGTCTGTTCGAGACGCCATTGAGCACCGACCGGGTCCGGGCTTTCAAGCCATCGCCCTGCGCCTATGCGATGGGGCCGGCGCATTTCGGCCTGGCGGCGCAGGAGATCGGCTTCGTCGCGTTCGGAGGGTGGGATGCCTTGGGCGCGCGCTGGTTCGGCTACCGTACCGCCTGGATCAACCGCCTGAGCGTGCCGGAAGAAACGCTCTCGCCGCATCCCGACAGCGCCGGACCGGATCTTGAGGCTGTCGACCGGCTCGTCCGATAGCCGAAGGTATCGCTTGCGAAAAAAGAAAGGCCAGCACGAAGGCTGGCCTTGGAAAGTTTGGGAGAGGATGCCTGAAAGGCCCGTTCTCTAAAGCGGTCTGACCACCTTCCTGCAAGTGCGAAGAACGGGGTTCGGCTTGCATGAATTGCAAGTTGCTGACAACGGCGTCAGCCGCGCGTCAGCGGCAGGGCCTTGGGGCTGCGGAAATTGGACGAGGGCACCCAGTCCAGCACGGGTTGCGTCCGGGCAAATTCCGGTATCCGCGCCAGCAGTTCCTCGTAGGCGATCTGCGTCGCCAGGCGGCCGATCATCGAGCCGAGGCAGGCGTGAACGCCGCCGCCGAAACCCAGATGCCGCTTTGCGCGCCGGGTGATGTCATAGACATCGGGGTTATCGAACATGCGTTCGTCGCGGTTGGCGGCGCCATAGGCCAGGATTACGAAATCTCCGGCCTTCATCGTCTGGCCATGCAGATCCACATCGCGCGTCAGGCACCGCTTGAACCGCTGGGCCGATGTATTGAACCGCAGCGATTCCTCGATCGCATCGGGGATCAGCGCCGGATCGGCGACCAGCGCGCGCCGCGCTTCGGGATAGTCCGCCAGGTTCAGCCCGAACATCGCCATGAAGCCGGAAAGGCTTTCGATCCCGGCCATGATCAGCGTCGTCACCGTCAACTGCACTTCCCGGTCGAGCAGCTTCTCGCCGTCGATTTCGGCGGTGATGAAGTTCGACAGCAGATCGTCGCCCGGTGCCTTCTTGCGCGCCTGCACCAGCCGTTCGGCATAGTCGGCCATCCATCGGAACGCCGAGAGATGCGCCTCGGTCTTCTGCCGGGTGACGGGATCGGTCTGCACCATCAGCACCGCATTGTCGCGGACCTGGTCCGCCCCTTCGGCCGGAAGCGCGAAAAGGTGGAACAGGAGATCGACCGTTACCTTGCCGGTATAATCGTTGACCAGATCGAACACCGGCCTGCCTTCCAGCGCGGCCAGGTGCTTGCGGCACGAGGCGCGCGTCGGTTCGATGATGTGCTCAAGCGCCCGTTTCGTCACGGCGGACTGGATCAGCGCGCGCAGCCGGTCATGGCGCGGCGGATCGCTGCTGCCCAGCGTGGCCCCGGCACGGCCGGGAAACTCGTTGACCAGGTTTCCCTTGGCCGAACTGTAGGTGCGCCAGTCCTGCAGGGCGTTCAAGACGTCCTGATAGCGCGACAGCACCCACATTCCCGCCTCTTCCGACCAGAAGCAGGGGTATTCGTCGCGCAGCGTCTTGTAGGCGGGAAATGGATCGGCATCGATCGCGGGAGAATAAGGGTCGAAACGGAACGCCGCGCGCTCCATCACCGGGGCATCGTTCATCGCGCTATCCTCTCTCGGCAACTTCTCTCGTGCCTTGTGGCACAGGCCCGCATCATGCCCCGCGCGGATCGCCGCTGCCACGCAGCTTTACGGCAATTTCTTGCACTTTTCGCGCACTCTGGCCATCTTGGTGAAGGAAGGGGCCTGTCATGCGCGGCAAGGAAGTGAAGCGGTTCACGCTCTATGGCGAGGATGGCCGCACCATCGGTCCGGAGTTTGTCCATATCGAGCGGATTGCCGATCGCTCCAGCCTGCACGATTGGACCATCGCGCCGCACAGCCATCCCGGCATGGCGCAAGTGTTGATGATCGAAACCGGAACCGTCGATGTCGCCAGCGATGGTTCGGCGCGCAAGATCGCGGCGCCGGCCTGCATGATCGTGCCCAGCGGCTGTGTTCACGCCTTTCGCTTTGCTGTCGCGGCTGAAGGCTGGGTCCTTTCCATGGCCATCGCGCTTTTGCACGATCCGCGCATCGCCGGTCTGCTGGAAGGACTGGGTCTCGATGGCGGCGGCCTGCGCGTGATCCCGCTGGAGACGGAAGAACGGCAGCGCGCCCGGCTGAGCTGGCTGCTCGCGGATATGGCAGACCGGCTGGAGCAGGGGCTTCGCGCCACCCCGGCGCTGATCGCGCAGCTTGGCCTCGTTCTCGCCACGCTGGGCGAAACGCTGGCCGCATCCCTGCCACAGGATGCCGGAAAGGACCGCCGCGCGGTTCTGGTGGCCCGCTATCGTGGAATGATCGAAGCGCAGTATCGCGATCACTGGCCGATCGAGCGGTACGCTCACGCCCTTGGCGTCACCTCATCGACCCTGACGCGAGCGTGCAGGGCTGTCGTGGACAAGTCCCCGGGCGATCTCCTGCACGATCGCCTGGCATTGGAAGCGATGCGCTTTCTGGCCTTTACCGGGATGGGAATGGCGCAGATCGCGCATCGTCTGGGCTTCGAAGATCCCGCCTATTTCGCCCGGTTCTTCAAAAATCGCACCGGCGAAACGGCCAGCGCATTCCGCGCGCAAAGGGCGTGGGAAGGTTTGGAACGGTGATGGAATGGCACGGAGTGTCGGTTAAACAAGGCCCAGGTCCACCGGCGGCATTTCCGGAAAAACCGCAGCCACCTGCCCAGCGCTGAGGCCATAGAGCCGCGCGAAAATGCCGCCGAGCATCGCCCGGTAATCCGTCAGGACGGGGAAATCGCGCTGCTGGTTGAGCGTGTCGGCCGAAACGCGCACTTGCGGGCCGACCATGCGTCCGCCCCGCACATTGCCGCCCAGCACCCAATAGGTGCTGCCATGCCCGTGATCGGTGCCCTTGTTGCCGTTTTCGCGAAAGGTGCGGCCGAATTCGGAAATGACGATCACCGTGGTATTGGTCCATTGCGGCCCGCTGGCCTCAGCGAAAGCGGCCAGGCCCCGCCCCAGATCGCCGATCCGGTTGGCCAGTGCGCCATCGGCGGCGCCCTGGTTGGTGTGCGTGTCCCACCCGCCGACATCAAGGAACGCGAGGTTGAAGCGGTCCTGCATCAGCGCGGCGATGCGCCGGGCCTGCGCCTCGAAACCGCGCGGGTTGACCGCTCCGCGACTGGCCTTGACCATTTCGTCCTGCAACGCGCCATAGGCGTCTTCGCGCACGCTGAACCCTTCGGTCACCGCGACTTGCGGGGCCAGGGCCTGTGCCGTTGGCGTGGCATACATCGCCTCGATCAGCTTTTGCTGCCGCGCGTCGAAGCTGGGCTTGGTGACGGTGTTCACCGCCAGGTTGGGCACCTGGAGACTGGCCGAGTGGAACGCGATGGGCACCTGGTTGCTGAACGCGATCGGATGGCATCCTGCTACCGTGGCCGCAAGCCGCCCGAGAAAGCCCGAGCGATAGTCCCGGCTGCCCGCAAGGGGCTGGCCAAGCTCGATGGTATCCTGCGTCTCGAAGTGGCTGCGGCTCATGTCGTCGGTGCCGGCGAAGGGTACGAACGCCAGCTGGCGCTTCTGCCAGAGCGGGTAGAGGCTCTCCGCCAGTGCGGGATGCAGGCCCCAGTCGCCATCGAGCGGCAGCGCGGCCTTGGGATTGGCCGGATCGGGACGGGCGATCGCGATCGTGGGTCGCGCGGCGTAGTAGAAATCGCTCGACACGGGAACGACGATATTGGCGGCATCGTAAGCGCCGCGCAGAAACACCACGAGCAGGCGTTGAGATCCCAGCGCGGGCACCGCCAGAACGCGCGAACTGGCCATCAGCGCTCCGCCGGCCAGACCGGCGCCAAGCAGACCGCGGCGGGAAAACGGGAAGGTGGTCATGGTGCTATCTCCCCATGAAGTCGGGCGAGGCGAGGAACAGGATATTCCATTCCTGCGGGCTGGCGGCCTGCTCCAGCGCGGTACGCGTGGCTGGCGACAACTGCTTGTCCAGCCCGCCGTAATAGAGCGCGCCCTGCAGCACCGGAAAGGCTTGCCGCGGGGTGCTCGACGGCGCCTCGCCCTTGAACAGCCCGGCGGAGCCGTTGCCGATCGCCTGCGCGATCTCGAATCGTTGTTCGATCTGCCCCGGGCCGTTCCACGCGGTACGTTCCAGCGGATAGCCGTCCGGGGTAAGATGACCGTAGAAGGGCTGGCCCAGCCGGTTCAGCCAGTTCACGATCGGCTGCGTATTGGCGATCAACCGGTCGTCGTAGGCCATCCGCACCGCCGAGAGCACGAAGTGCTGCGGGTCCTTGAGCAGCGGTCGGGAAAGCGAGGCCCGAAACTCCGGGCTGTGGAACAGCAGGTCCAGCACGGCGGCGATATCGCCCCCGCTTTGCGCCCAGCGTGCCGCCATCCGCTCGATCAGCGCCTGCGGAGGGCTGTCGGCGACGAAATACTGCGCCAGCTGGCGCGAGACATGCCGGGCGGTGGCGGGCTGGGCGCACAGGATATCGAGCGCCTGACGCACCTCGTCATAGCCGGACCCTTTGATGACATGGCCGAGGAAGACCTTGTCGCCCATGTCGTGGCGGCCAGGATAGAAGGCGAACATTCCATCGCGGATCGCCGCGGGATTGGTAGGGCTCGGTCGCTCCGGCCGATCGGGGTTGACGATGCCCACGCCCGTCAGAATGCGCGCGAGTTCCTGCACGTCCTTCTGGGTATAGCCCGAGCCGACCCCCATGGTGTGCAGTTCCATGATTTCGCGCGCGTAGTTCTCGTTGATGCGACCCTTGGCGTTCTGCGCGTTGTCGAGATATTGCAGCATGGCCGGAGAGCGCAGCGTCGCCTCCAGCAGATCGCGGAACCGCCCCAGGGCGTGCGGGCGAATGGCCTGATCCTCGTAGTCCCGCACGAACAGCCGGATTTCAGCCTTGTCGGCATAGACGTTGAAGTGGTTGAGCCAGAACGCGGTGAGCTGCTCGCGCAACTGACTGGGCGCATAGAGCGCGCGCAGAAGCAGTCGGGTCTGGTCCTGCTTGAAGGCATCGCCGAGCAAGTCGCGACGTACTTCCTGCGGGGTGGGCGGGGCCGGGGGTTGCGTAGCCGTGGCACCGGATGGCCCGGCCTGCAACGGGTTCGGAGCGGCCGGACCGTCGGAGGCAACGCCTTGACCCGGCGGCGACATTGTCGCCTGCGCCGCCTTCGCCGCTGTTACCTGTTCGCGGAAATCGCGCACCAGAGCGACGGTGCTTTGGCCGCGCATCGGCAAGGCATCGACCATTGCCTGGGCTGCGGGGGGCAATCGTTCTGAAGCGGGTGGATGCAGCTCCGCCTGCAACCAGGCTTCCGCACCCATCGCCCGCATGCGCTGCACCTCGGCTGAGGTTGCCCCCCAGGTCAGCCGGTTGACCATGGCCAGGTCGAGATCGGGGGAGGGCTCGTCCTCGGCGAGCGCCGGTCTTGCGACCAGCGCCAGGGCAAGGGCGGCCAAACTCTGTCCCAGCAGCGGACGACGCATGGGCGGGCTCCGTTCGGTATCGTCACGGTTCCATGATCCGTGCGCCCTTGCGCGGAGATGAATAGTGCGGATCGGTCATGCCGATGACCGATATTTCATGAAATAGATAATATATTACAGTTTTTTACCGCAGCATCTTGAGGTCCGGCCGCCGGTGGGCCAACCGGCTCCGCCGCGACGGAACCGGCTTGTCCGATCACTTGCGCGGTTCGGGCGCGGGCGTGAACAGCAGGTCTTTGTAATCGAAACTGAAATCGGCGATGGGCGATACTGGCTTCGCGGAAATGGACGATACCTTGCCGTCGGCATCGAGCTGGAAGGTGAGATAGGCCTTTTCGATCCCCGGATCGTCGAACTGGGCGATGAACGTATCGTACTGATAGTGGACAAGGCGCCCGCTCATGCCGGCCGTGGGCACGAAGCTGACCGTCAGCCCCTTGGCGTCCGAACCGATCGCCAGCTTGCCGTACCAGGGATCGCTGTAGGTCCCGGCATAGCGGTCGAGCGGCAGCGAAGGGCCAACCTGCGCCGGCGTGGTCGCCGCCTGCTTCATCGCCGCAACGGCATCGACGATGCGCTTGGCGCGATAGTCGTGAAAGCGCTGCGGCCAGTCCTGCCGGGGCAGGCCCAGGTAATGATCGAGCAGTTCGTACATCAGCCCGTGGCGCGGCTCGCTTTCCTCGGCGTTCACCTCGATGGCGAAACCGACGTTCTTCTCGGGGATCAGGCACACGATCGAGGTGAAGCCGAGCAGCCCGCCGGCGTGCCAGACGATGCGCGTGCCATGATAATCGCGCACTTCCCAGCCCAGCGCATAGGCATCGAACGTCGGCGTGGTCGCCGCGATCGGTTCGGGCGCCGGGGTGATCGGGATCGGCGTGACCGGCGACCACATCTCCTTGCCGGCCGCCGCGCTGAACAGGTGGCCGCCTTCGGGCAGCGCGCTGCCGGCAAGCTGGATCTGCAACCAGCGCGCCATGTCGTTTGCGCTCATCGCGATCAGGCCCGCCGGGGCCATCGCCCGACCCAGCTGGTCGCGCTCGTCGAGTACGACTTGCGGGCCATCGCCGCGCACCATGCCGACCCGGCCATGCGGCTGCGCGCGATTGGGCGCGGAGGTCTGCGTCCTGAAGTCGGCCGCCGCATCGCGCATCCCGGCCGGCGCGAAGACATGCGCCTTCATGTAATCTTCCCAGCTCTGCCCGCTGACGCGCTCGATCAGCAGCCCCGCCACGCCGTAGAGGATGTTGTCGTAGGCATAGCCGCTGCGAAAGCTCGTTGCCGGCTTGATGTAGCGCAGCCGGCGCATCAGGTCGTCGCGCGAGATCGCGCCGCGCGGCACGGTGAGCAGGTCTCCCGCTCCCAGCCCCAGCCCGCTGCGATGCACCAGAAGGTCGCGGATCGTCATCTCGCGCGTGACCCAGGCGTCGTACATCTGGAAATCGGGGATGTGGTCGATGACCTTGTCGTCCCAGCCGATCTTGCCGGCATCGACCAGCGTGGCGAGCGCGGCGGCGGTCAGGGCCTTGCCGGTCGAACCGATCATGAAAATCGTGTCCGCGTCCACTTTCGCGGGCGCGCCAAGCCGGCGTTCGCCATAACCCTTGGCGAGCACGACCTTGCCGTTCTCGACGATGGCAACGGCCATGCCCGGCGTGCCCGAGGACTGGCGGATTGCCTCGATCCGCGCATCGATGTCTGCCGGCGGCGCGGCAAGGGCAGCGTGGGGAACCGAGGCGGCAAGGCAAAGCCCTGCCAGCAGGGACAGACGTTTCATCGGGCTTCTCCTGGGGCGAGCTGGCCATTGCGGAACCGCCAGAGACCGATCGTCAGCAGCGGCAGGATGTAAAGGGCAAGGAGCACGAAGGCGAGCGCGCGATAGCCGTTGGCAATCAGCGCGATCAGTCCGACGCGGTCGGCCACCACCATGCACAGGACCAGCAGCGCGATCGTGATCGCGGCCCGCAACGGCACCGTCGGCGGGGCGCCGCGGTTGTGCCGCCAGGCCGCGGCGATGCGTTCGTTGATCGCATGGACGGCACCCGTGCCGCTTTCGAGCAGCGCGGAGAATATCATCAGCTGGAACAGCACATGGAACAGGGGCTGGCCAAGCTGGCGCAGCAGAAAGTCCGAAGGCAGCGCCTCGCCGGCGATGCCGGGCAGGAAGGCGGCCATGCACACGAAGAACATCAACGCGGGCAGCATCGCCAGCGGCCCGGCGATCGCCCCGGCAATCACCGCGTCGCGGTTGCTGGCGAGGTGGCGGGTGACCGGCAGGATCACGATCGCGCCGATGATGTTGTAGCTGGCATATGTCAGCCCGCCCCCGAACCAATCGGCAAACCAGCCGTGACCGGCCGGCGCGCCTTGGGCAAAGGCGGCGGCGATGCGGTCTCCGAAGCTCGACAGCGCGAGGACGAGGAACACCGCATAGACGCCGTAGAGCAGCACCGAAACCCAGGTGAAAAGCCGCTCGACAGCCGTGTTGCCGAAGGCGGCGAAGCCGGCGATGCCGGCCATCAGCGCAACCGTACCGGCCATCGGCGGTAGGCCGGCGGTGTGAACGATCTCGCCCGCCGCCGCGCCGAACACCGCGAGCAGCAGCATCACGAACAGCGCATAGGCGATCTCGAACAGGATCCAGCCACGGCCCAGCAGCACTTTGAAGAAGGCGCGATAATCGCGCGCCCGCGCCGCACGGGCGACAAGGAACGTCGCCACGCAGACCGCGCTCCAGATCGCCGTTGCCAGCGCGATCGCGGCGATCCCGCCCCAGGCGCCGGCCGGCAGGAAGAACTCGGCGATCTCGCGCCCGGTGGCATAGCCGCCGCCGATCACGACGGCCTTGAACGATAGCCCCGGCAGGAGGAGCCGCTTGAACCAGCTCTCCGGAGCGGCTTGGCTCATCCGGTGCAGGCGTCGAGCAGGCGCTCGAACGCCATGCCGCCGCGGATCGGATCGGCAACGGGCAGGCTTAGACGCGCGGCCACGGCGGCGATTTCCGCTGCCGCCGCATCCTCGCTCATGCCCGCAGTGTTGAGGCTGACACCGGCGCAGCGGATCGCCGGATTGGTCAGCCGGCCCAGCGCGATCGTTTGCGCGATGACATCCTCGATCGCCGGAACGGCATAGTCGGGCATGCCGAGGATGCGTTCGCGACCAGGCTGGTGGCAGACGACGAAGAGATCGGGTTGGCTGCCGTGAAGCAGGCCGAGCGATACTGCCGCATAGGCGGGGTGATAGAGCGAACCCTGGCCCTCGATGACGTCGATATGCGCCGGATCGGCCGCGGGAGTCAGCGCCTCGGCGGCACCGGCGACGAAATCGGCCACGACCGCGTCGATCGGGATACCCGATCCCGCGATCATGATCCCGGTCTGCCCGGTCGCCCGGAACGTGGCATCCAGCCCGCGCTCCTGCAGCCCCCGGGCGATGGCCAGTGCCGTGTATTTCTTGCCGAGCGCGCAATCGGTGCCAACGGTCAGCAGGCGCCTGCCCGAACGCTTGCGGCCGGTCGCCACACTAACGCCCTCGGGCGGGGTGCGGACATCGACAAGCCGGCGGCCGTTGTTTTCGGCCAGGCGGCGCAGTTCGGGAATGGCGTTCAGCTTCACATGCATGCCGGCGACGATGTCGAGCCCGGCATCCAGCGCGGCGAGCAAGCTCGGCACCCAGTGCGGCGGGATTGCCCCGCCGGGACTGGCGACGCCGATCAGCAATGCACGGGCGCCACGGGCATAGGCCTGCTCCAGTTCGAGCCGTGGAAGGCCGGTGGATACTGCCGCACCCGGCAGCACGAATTCCCCGACGCAGCGCTCCGGCGCCCAGTCACGCAATCCGAACGCGGTCTTGGCAAATCCCGGTTCGGTCGTGTCACCGAGAAAGAGCAGGTAAGGGCCGGGCAGCGTCAGGCTGCCCGACGCCTTGGCGGCCGGTGCGGCGGCCAGTGGAAATTCAGTATTGAGCACTGAGCGAAAGTCCGAATGTGCGCGGGCGGATAACGCCGGTGATGATCGCCCCGCCCGGGTTCAATGGCAAGCCATTCGCGGTCAGCGCGCCGGTCGAGGTCTTGCCTTCCGCATCGGTCAGGTTGCGGACGTAGGCCTCGATGCCGAACTTACCGAAATCCAGGCCCGCGCGCAGATCGACGGTGGCGTAGGAAGGAAGCTGGCGCTGCCGGCCGTTTGCGGCGCGGAAGGTGGCGTCGAAGCTGCCGCTCTGCTTGGATAGGAAGCGCAGCGAACCCCCTATGAAGGCCTTGGTGGTTCCGCCAAGATCCCAATCGTAATCGCTGTTGAGCGAGATGGCATACTTCGGCGTGAATGGCAGTTGATCGCCCTTGCGGCCGCCCACCAGCGCCGGCGCGTCCGCCTTCAGCTTGGCGTCGGTATAGGCGCCGTTGAACGAAACCACGAAGCCCTTGGTCGGCCGCATGGTCAGGGTGAATTCGGCGCCCTGACTCTTTGCGCCGGCGCCATTGATGTTCACGCCGAAGCCGTTGACCACCGTCAGGAGCTGGATCTTGTCCCAGTCGATATGGAACACCGCCAGGTCCAGCCCGAGGCTGCGATCCGCCGTCTCGCCCTTGAAGCCTACTTCGTAGCTGACGGCCGTGTCCGGATCGAAGCTGGACGGGGTTCCCGCCGGGGCATTCGGCGCGATCACGTTGGGGCCGCCCGGACGATAGCCCTTGGCGACGCGGGCATAGAGCGTCGCGCGGTCGCTGATCTTGAACTTGGGCGCCACCGAATAGGTGAAGACGTTATCGGACGAGCGCAGGTTGCTGTTGACCGGCACATTGCCGGCAAGGACGCCGCTCGCCGCCTGGCTGGCGACCTGCTTGTTGTGGCTATAGCGCCCGCCGAAATCGACGTCGAACATGGTGCCGAGATGCAGGGTCAGGTTGGCGAAGCCCGCATATTCCTTGTACTTGGATTGCAGATCGACATGGCCCAGCACGAAGGGGAAGGCGATCGGTGTCGTCGTGCCCGGCGTATAGGCGGCGTAGTCCTGCAGCAGCAGGCCCTTCTCATCGTTGTAATAGCCGCCGATCAACCAATCGAGGCTGTTCCCGACCGCACCGGCGAGCCGCAGTTCCTGCGTCCACTTGCGCGTGTTGACCTTCTGGTTGAGCACGAAATCGTTGGCCGGCGCGCCCAGCAATGCCTGCACGATGCCGCTGAGATTGAACGTCGCGTCGTCGCGGAAGGTCTGCTTCTGCGTCGCGTAGCTGGTTGCGCTGGTCAGGGTGGCGAAACCGAGGTCGGCAGTGATCGTGCCGCTGTAGACCCGATAATTGACATTGGTGAATTCGGGCGAGAACTGCGACTGGGTGGGGCGGCCATAGAGCGTGCGCAGCGTGGCCGGATCGCTCTCCACCGAAGAATCGGCATTGGCGCGGATGTTCTGGAGATAGGCCGTCAGACGGACGTCGAACATCTCGTTCGGCTTGAACAGCAGCGAAGCGCGGCCGCCATAGACCTTGGAGTCGTTGATGTTGCTGGCGACGTCTGAGGTGACCGGGCTGGCGAACGACGTGCCCGATGTGCCGATGGAATCGATCCAGCCGCCGTTCTTGTGGTAGAAGCCCGATGCGCGGAACGCGAGCGTCTCGCCCAGTGGCAGGTTGATCATGGCGTTGCCGTGGTACGACATCGCGCCGCCCTTGGTCGCCTCCGCCGCGCCGCGCACCGCGCCTTCGGTGGCGCCAAGCTTGGGCGCGTTGGTGACGTACTTGATCAGGCCGCCCAGCGTGGAGGCGCCATAGAGCGTGCCCTGCGGCCCGCGCAGCACTTCGACGCGCGCGATGTCGAAAGTATCGAAATCGCCGGCCAGCACCGCGCCGTTGGCGAGGGCCGTCGACGAGCCGAACGGCGTTTCGTCGACATAGACACCCACCGTCGAGGCGACGCCGCCGGTGTTGAGGCCACGCAGCACCAGACGGCCCGCGCCGGGTGTGGCCTGATTGAGCTGAAGGCCCGGGACGTGGTTGAGAAAGTCCTGGAAGTTGTTGGCCTGCGATCGTTCGAGAAGATCGCCAGAAACGACCGAGATCGATTGCGGCACGTCGATCAGGGTCTGTTCTCGCTTCTGCGCGGTCACGACGATTTCATCGTCGCCGAACGTGCCCTTTTCGGAATCGGTCGCCGACTGCGCCAGGGCCGGGCCGGATGCGATGGCCGTCAGGCAAGCGGTCATCAGCAAGGTGGTGCGAGCTCGTCTCATGGTATTCCTCCCGAATTCGGGTCCGTTGGGACAAGGCGTGCCGGAAGGGCCCTATGTGAACCCCACACCCGTCCGGAACGCCGCGTGACATTATTATCCTGATAAGGACGTTATTGTCTCAATAGGAAAACTGTCAATCCATTTCGGCCGATTTGCGCACATTCTGCGCTGTCCGTTGTTCGATCGTCTCTGTCGGGGCGCTCAGAAGGCGGAGGAGCAGGGCGGACAGGCAGGCCAGCCCGGCAAGGACGAGAAAGAACGGCGCGGGAGCGAGGCGGCTCCACAACGTGCCGACCACGCCGGCGCTGAGGCTGCCGGTGAAGGTGATGAAAAACCAAGCCGCAACGGTAGTCGCGCCAAGGCTCAGAGGCGCGAGGCGCGCGAACAGGCCCAGACCGGTCGGCAGGATGAACAGTTCGCCGAAGGTGAAAATCAGGAAGAACGCGGCAAGCCACATCCAGTTGGCCCGCGCTGGTCCGGTCGTCCAGGCGATGGTGGCGAGCATCGCGTAGGCACCGGCGACGATCAATGCGCCCATCGCCATGCGGTGTAGCGGCGCGGTATCGCCCGCGGCTTCCGCCCGGCGGCGCCAGAAGTGGAGAAGGGGCGGGGTCAGCAGCATGACGAACAGCGGATTGAGCGACTGGAACCACGTCATCGGTATGGCAAGGCTGCCCGCGCTCCGATCGATCCCGCTGTCGGCCCACAGGGCAACGGTGTTGCCCACCTGTTCGTAGGCGGAGCGGAACAGCGTTACCGCCAGACCGATGCCGAGCAGGACGGCGGCCACTTTCGGATCGAAGGCGAGCGGCCGCGCCTCGGTGGCGCGGGCGGGCTTGCGTTCGGGGGGCAGGTGGCGCTGGCCGGACAGGTAGATCACCAGCCCCAGACCCATCCCGATCCCGGCCACGCCGAAACCGTAATGCCAGCCATAGACCTCGCCCAGCGTGCCGCAGATCAGCGGCGCCAGGAAACCGCCGATGTTGATGCCGACGTAGTAGACGTTGTAGGCCCAGCCACGGCGTTGATCGTCGGGCTTGTAGAGATCGCCGACCTGGCTTGGCAGGCAGGGCAGAAACAGGCCGTTCCCGATCGCGATCGTGGCGAGCGCGGCATAGAACAGCGGCTCGAAGGTCATCATGAAGTGCCCGGCGCACATGATCGCGCCGCCCAGCACGATGGCCCGTCGCTTGCCGAGCACACGGTCGGCGATCAACCCGCCGAGGATCGGGGTGAAATAGGCGCCCGCCGTATAGGCGCCGTAGATGAACGACGCGTGGGCCTGGCCCAGCAGGAGCTGCTTGGTCATGTAATAGACCAGCAGCGCCCGCATCCCGTAGTACGAGAACTGCTCCCACATGTTGGTCAGGAACAAGACGGTCAGCCCGCGCGGCTGACCGAACCAGGTCTGTTCCGGCATCATGCGGTAACGGGCGCGCCCGATCCCCACACGGCCGGGCCGGCGAAAATATCGCCGTTGGCATAGGTGACGCCCGGCACCCGGTCGCGGGCGAGGAAGGTAGGCCCGTCGAGATCGACGACATCGCAGAGCTGGCCCAGTACGAAGCCCGGCGCCATGGCCAGACTAGTGCCGACCATGTTGCCCACCATCACGTCGAGACCGAGCGCGCGCGCCTTTTCGGCCATGAGCAGGCCTTCGGTAAGCCCGCCACACTTGTCGAGCTTGATGTTCACGACCTGATAACGGCCGACCGCACCGGGGATGTCGTCGAGCGAGAGGATGCTCTCGTCGCCAGCGATCGGGATAGGCGAGGCGAGCCCCTCCAGATCGGCCTCGCGTCCGCGCGCCACCGGCTGTTCAAGCAGCGAAACCCCCTCGGCGACCAGCACCTCGATCAGCGGTCCGAGATCGGCCGCCGCAAAGCCCTGGTTCCCATCCACGCCCAACCAGACATCAGGCCGCGCGGCGCGGATGGCCCGTACCCGCGCGCTGTCGAGGTCCAGATGGCCGGTGAGCTTGACCTTGATCGCGCGGGCTTCCGCGTAGTTCACCGCGCCCCGCGCCATAACGTCGGGCGTATCCGCGCCGAGCGTGAAGGTTGTCCGCAAGGCCCGCGGGCTGGACTGCCCGGCAAGCTGCCACACCGGCACGCCCGCCCGGTTCGCTTCGAGTTCCCACAGCGCGCAATCCACCGCGTTGCGCGCGCCGCCCGGTGGCATGATCGTGCGCAGTTCCTCGCGCCCGATCCCGCTTTCGATAGCGGACCGCGCCGCCGCGATTCCGGCAAGCATATGCGGAACGTCATCGCCCAGGAAGAACACGCCGCCGCCTTCGCCGCGCCCGGCGTGATCGCCATCGTCCAGGGTTACGACAATCACCTCGGAACATTCGAACACGTGGCCCGCAATGCGGAAGGGTTGTGCCAGCCGCAGCGTCTCCGTCGCGACCGTGAGCGTGAGGGCGGCCATCAGTAGGCCACCGTCATCGCCACCAGCCCGAAGGTGACCGCGAAGTAGAGCACCATCAGCGAGGCGAGCAGCAAAAGAACGGCCCACAGCTTGCTGAACCAGCCGCGTTTGCCCTTCCACGCTTGCCAGGCATTCCAGGCGGCGATCGGCACCGCGCCGAAGAACGCGATCAGGCCAAGGATCTGCAATACCCACAGCCAGGGATCGAGCCCGCCCGCCAGGAAACTGGCGCTTTCCAGCAGGAGCGAGAAGGCCACGACCCAGCCGATCAGCACGGCAACGGATACGGCACTGACGACGCGCACCGCCCGGTATGCCTTGAGAGCACCGCGTTCGAGGCCAAAGGCCGCCTTGTAGCGCCGCCGCGTGAACCAGCCCCATGGCCAGGCGATCAGCGTCAGCACAAGTACGCCAAGGCTGGCGTAGAGTGCCGGCAAGACCCACGTGGCCGACCGGCTGGCGGGCACGCGATCGAACACTTCGAACGGGGAAAAGAAGTCCATCGACCAGCGGACGACCTTGCCGTCCACCACCTTGGCGGCCAGGCGATCATGGCCGAACTTGTCGCGCCAGACGAAGGGCGCGATCTCGACCCATTCGCGCGGGCGGCCGTTCGGCCCTTTCAGGCCGGGGATGACCAGCTCGCCCTTGTCGTTGGTAGCGACCTTGAACTGGCCGAGCAGGTTCACCACGGAGAAATAGTTGGTCTGCCACCGGCGGCTCGCATCCCAGCTGCCCGCCATCATCTTCGCGTGTTCTTTCGCCGTTGCGGCATCGACGCGTCCGTCGGCCGGGCCGGCATAGGGCAGGTAGCGATCGGCGAAATCCATGAACAGCGCGTTGCGCAGGTCGCCCGAAGCGCCCTGCCGCCCGCCGCTGTTGAACGAGACGTAGAAGCCGATCCCGTCCTTCATGAACAGGTGCAGCGAGGTGTGGAAGGCCTCGGTATCGCCCAGATGCCCGATGACTTCGCGCCCGTTGACGTTGGTTTCGAAGAACCCGAGTTCCATACGGTTGAGCGGCGGCACCAGCGAGAAGGGGTCCACCTTGGCGAGCGGGCTGTTGTGCATCATGTCCGCCGTTTCCGGCTTCAGGACGCGCTGGCCGTCGATCTCGCCACGCTGCAGGTGGGCGATCATGAAGCGGCCCATGTCGGTGCCCGATGCGGAAAGCGATCCAGCCGGCCACGGCCCCAGAATCTCGAAGCCCTCGGTCGGCTTGCCATCCTTGTAGCCAATCGACATGTCGGGCACGAGCCGCTGGGGCAGGGGCTGGCGCATCGACGACTGGCGCATCCCGATCGGCCCCAGAACATGCCTTTCGGTATAGGCGAAGAAGTCCTCGCCCGAGGTGCGCTGCACGATATAGCCGGCGAGGGCGGTCCCCCAGTTCGAATAGGCGGGGGTCGAACCGGGCGCGAAGATGCGCACGGGGATGGCGCGCTTCAGGTAATCCCCCAGCGGCATGTCCCACTTCTTGTCGTAGAAGATGATGCCCTTGCCGGTTTCCTCGAAGCCGCCGGTATGCGTCATAAGCTGGCGCATCGTCACCGGCTTGCCCTGGTACGGCGGAATCCGGAAATCGAGATAGGCGTTGACGTCGCGGTCCAGGTCGATCTTGCCCTGTTCGACCTGCTGCATCACCGCGGTCCAGGTGACCAGCTTCGATACCGAGCCGGGCCGGAACAGCGTGCGTTCGGGATCGACCGGCTTGCGCGTGGCGACATCGGCATAGCCGAACCCGCGCGCGGTCAGGATCTTGCCGTCCTTGACCACGGTGACCACCGCGCCGGGAATATCCCCGCTACGCAGCGCTTGCGGCATATAGCCATCGAGCCAGGTATCCACGTCCGATTTGGTGAGCACGGCCGGCGCCGGCTGCGCCGTGGGTTGGGGTGCCGCGCCAGCGACAGTGGGAGAGGGGGCCTGTCCCTGGATCAACCCACCGCCGCACAGCAACAAAAGTCCGCCGACGATGGCCTTGCGCCATGTTCGCATGATCCTGAACTCCCTTGATGCTCACCGGGATTGCTCTGGCCACGCCAGACCAGTACAGTGTGCAAATGCTCCAATTGGGATTAATTTATCCTGATTGGAAAATCAGTCAACGAATAAGGATCGTCCGGATGTCCGCAGCTACTCCCACACTCGGCGCGCTGGTACGCGGATTGCGCAGCCGTAACGGGTGGACGCTCAAGCAAATGAGCGAGAAGGCGGGCATTCCGGTCTCCACCTTGTCGAAGGTCGAACACGATCGGCTTACGCTGACCTACGACAAGCTGCAGCAGATCAGCCAGCGGCTTGGCTTGCGGATGTCCGAACTGTTCGCCGAAAGCAGCCGCGAGGAAACGCCGGCCGCACAGGTCACCGCCCGGCGCAGCAAAGGTCTCCTGAACGAAGCGCTGCGCGTCGAAACGCCCAATTACGACTATTACTACCTCTGCACCGAGCTGCGGCGGAAGCGCATGATCCCGGCGATCACCAAGATCCGTGCCAAGACGCTGGAACAGTTCGGCGATCTCGTGCGCCACGCGGGCGAAGAGTTCGTCTATGTGGTCCGTGGCAGCGTGGTGGTCGTGACGGAGTTCTATGACGCGATGGTGCTTAACGAGGGGGAATCGCTCTACATCGATTCCAGCATGGGCCATGCCTATCTCGCCGCGGAAGGCTGTGATGAGGCCGAGGTGCTTGGCGTGATGTCGAGCAGCGATGCCGAGCTGCTGGATTCCCTGCTCGACATTCACGAGGAACAGCTCGGTGGCGCGCCCGAGAAGCGGCAATCCCGCAAGGC
>APMI01003620.1_pt1 | contig 32138 bp, 25 predicted proteins | sample 667938 | NCBI WGS metagenome assembly APMI01 (sample SAMN01084076, study PRJNA167559) | wastewater metagenome | biome: Wastewater | place: Denmark: Ejby Moelle, Odense | collected 2011-11-28
CATTGAGGATGCTCTGGAGCACCTTGGCCGTCAGGGGGTTGTCGTCGAAGATCATCACCCGCAGGTTCCTGCGGTTTGCGGCAGCACTTTTGTTCATGGATTCAGGCGACGTACCAGCGGTTTCCACCGGCGCGTTTGGCGGCGTACATGGCCCGGTCGGCGAGGGCGGTCAGGTGCTGGAGCTCGTAGCCATCTTCCGGATAGACGGCTATGCCGATGCTGACGCCGAGCGGGCAGGAGGCGATTTCATCACGGGGAATGTCCGCGACGGCGGTGACAATGCGATCGCAGAACTGGGCGATGTCGTCGGTGCCATGCAACAGGGGGCACAGAATGGCGAATTCGTCTCCGCCGAGGCGGGCGACCACGTCGGTTGCCCGGGCGGTGGCCTCCAGGCGCTCGGCCAGGGAGGTGAGGATCTGGTCGCCAGCGGGATGGCCGAAGCGGTCGTTGATCGGCTTGAAGCCATCCAGGTCGAGCATGAGTACCGCTCCGCACAGCTTGTCGCCACGGGCCCGCATGAGAATGGCACCGGCCAGTTCGGAGAAGGCTTTGCGGTTGGCGATGCCGGTCAGCGGGTCGTGGCGAGCCATCTCACGCCAGCGCTGGCTATCCAGTTCGACGGCCCGGTGTCGGCGGATCATGCCGAGAACGATGAGGAGGAAGTTGGCCAGTGCCATCACGAAGGCGCTGCTCTGGACAAGCCGTAGATCCCGGGTGCGGCGAACGGAGTCATGTTCCAGCGCCGAGGTCAGACGGTTCATGAGATTCAAAATCTCGAGGTTGTGCGCCACCATGTACTCGGCTGCCCGGGCGCGTTCGGCGGCATCCAGGGGGTGGTGCTGGTCCGTGCGCATCCGGACGATGGGGGCGATGAGCTCACGCGCCCTGGAGACCGCCTGGGCGCCTTCACCGCGGACGGGCCGCAGCTGCACGAGGGTGTTGTCCCCACCGCGGGCTTCGCCACCATCGGAAAAGGCAGCCAGGGTTTTGCTGAAAAGCCCGAACGCGTCTTCAAACTCCCTTTCGGCAGTCGTGTCTCGCGCGTCGTGACCAGGCAGGGTGGACTGCAGCAAGGCTTTGGTGGTCTGCTGGGAGAGCATACGCTGGCGGCCGGCCAGGTTGATCGCGACCGCATCCTGTGCCACCTGCTCGGCAATCCACAGATTGATGAGCAGCACCGTCAGGTCGAGCAGAACGAACAGCACGATCGCAGTGACCAAGCGGCGGGTCGATCCAATCAAGGTGCTGATCGGGATGGGCATGAAGGAGGTGCGAAAAACCGGATTTGGATAAATTTGATTATCGGCGCGCCGCGGCTTTTTTGCAGGGGCACACCGTCAAAAAAGAAAAATGCGGCCCGGGGGCCGCATTTCTGGGGATGCAGGGACGCTACTCAGTCCTTGAAGCGCTCTTCGAGGGCGGCGATGGCCGGCAGGGTTTTGCCTTCGAGGAATTCGAGGAAGGCGCCGCCACCAGTGGAGATGTAGCCCACGTCGTCCGCGATGTTGAATTTGGCAATGGCAGCCAGGGTGTCGCCGCCGCCAGCGATGGAGAAGGCTTCGGAGTGGGCAATGGCGGAGGCCAGCATCTTGGTGCCGCCGGCAAACTGGGGCAGCTCGAACACGCCGACCGGGCCGTTCCAGACGATGGTGCCGGCGTTGGCGATGATTTCGGAGAGCTTGGCGGCACTCTTCGGGCCGATGTCGAGAATGCGGTCGTGGGCGGACACGTCATCGACGGAAATCTTGTTGGCGCGGGCCAGGGCAGAGACTTCGTCGGCCACGACCACATCAACCGGCAGCGGCACTTCGGCGCCGCGTGCCTTCATGATGTCCATGATGACGTGGGCTTCCTTGACCAGATCGGGCTCGGCCAGCGAATCGCCGATGCGCTTGCCGGAGGCCAGCAGGAAGGTGTTGGCAATGCCGCCGCCAACGATCAGCTGGTCAACCTTGTCGGCCAGCGAGCGCAGGATGGTCAGCTTGGAGGACACCTTGGAGCCGCCGACGATAGCTACCAGCGGCCGGGCCGGGGCGTGCAGCGCCTTGCCGAGGGCATCGATTTCGGCGCCCATCAGGATCCCGGCGCAGGCCACGGGAGCAAAGCGGGCGATCCCGTGAGTGGTGGCCTCGGCGCGGTGGGCGGTACCGAAGGCGTCGTTCACGTAGATGTCGCACAGGGCGGCCATCTTCTTCGACAGTTCTTCGTTGTCCTTCTTCTCGCCCTTGTTGCAGCGGCAGTTTTCGAGCAGCACGACTTCCCCCGGGGCAACACTGAAACCGCCGTCGACCCAGTTCTGGATCAAACGGACTGGCTTGTGCAGCAGCTGGCCAAGGCGCACGGCGACCGGCGCGAGGGTGTCGTCGGCGGTGACTTCGCCTTCCGTCGGGCGGCCCAGGTGGGAGGTGACCATGACCGCGGCACCGCCGTCGAGCGCGTAGCGGATCGACGGGATCGAGGCTCGGATGCGCGTGTCTTCAGTGATGTTGCCGGCTTCGTCCTGCGGAACGTTAAGGTCGGCGCGGATGAAGACGCGCTTGCCGGAGACGTCGAGCTCGGTGAGTTTCTTGACTTGCATGATGGTGTTCTTCTTGGTTTCGGAATGAAAAACGCCCCGCACGGAGCGGGGCGTCGAAACAACTGGATTACTTGGCGTTGACGAAGGCGCGGGCCGCGTCGAGCATGCGGCAGGAGTAGCCCCACTCGTTGTCGTACCAGGCCAGCACCTTGACCAGCACGGAGCCGTCTTCAGCCTTGATGACGCGGGTTTGCGTGGCATCGAAGGTGGAGGAAACGGTGGTGTGATTGAAGTCGGAGGAGACCAGCGGTTCGTTGTTGACGGCCAGGATGCCCTTCAGGGGGCCGTTGGCGGCAGCCGTCATCAAGGCGTTGATTTCTTCCTTGGTGGTGGCGCGCTCGGCGGTGAAGGTCAGATCGACCAGCGAAACGTTGATGGTCGGCACGCGCAGCGCGAAACCGTCGACCTTGCCAACCAGCTGCGGCAGCACCAGGCCCACGGCCTTGGCCGCGCCGGTCTTGGTCGGGATGATGTTGGCGGCGGCGGCACGGGCGCGGCGCAGATCCTTGTGACGGACGTCAACGGTGACCTGGTCGTTGGTGTAGGCGTGGATGGTGGTCATCAGGCCCTGTTTGATGCCGACGTTGTCGGCCAGGATCTTGGCCACCGGGGCCAGGCAGTTGGTGGTGCAGGAGGCGTTGGAGACGACGGTCATGCCGGCGCGCAGCACTTCTTCGTTGACGCCCATGACGATGGTGGTGTCAACGTCGTCGCCACCGGGAGCGGAGATCAGCACGCGCTTGGCACCCTGGTCGAGCAGGGCCTGAGCCTTGGCCTTGGTGGTGTAGGCGCCGGTACATTCGAGCAGCACATCCACGCCATGGCTGGCCCAGTTCACGCCAAGGGGATCCTTGGTGGAGTAGAAGGCGATCTTCTTGCCGTCGATGATGATGGTGTTGTCACCTTCGGTTTCCACCGGGGTGGCGAAGCGGCCATGAGTGGTGTCGTACTTGAGCAGGTGGGCGTTGGTGGCCAGGTCGCCGGCGGCGTTGATGGCAACCACTTCAAACTCGTTTTGCAGACCCTGCTCGTAAATGGCACGCAGCGTACAGCGGCCGATACGACCGAAACCATTGATGGCGACCTTGATGCTCATCGAATCTTCTCCCTAGTCTTAATCACACAAAAACAAATCCTGCGGATGCGGCCGGGGCCGCATTTCCGATGACGCGAACGACGCTGCGTCAGGCAATGACCTTCTTCACCGCGGCAACTACCGCATCGGTGGTGATGCCGAAATACTTGAACAGCTCGCCAGCCGGCGCCGATTCGCCGAAGCGGTCGAGCCCGATGACGGCGCCTTCGAGGCCTACGTACTTGTACCAGCCGTCGGTGACGCCGGCTTCGACGGCCACGCGGGGCAGGCCCTTGGGCAGCACGGCGGCTCGGTAGTCGGCGTCCTGGCGGTCGAAGACATTGGTGCTGGGCATGGAGACCACGCGCACGGCTATGCCTTCATCAGCGAGCTGCTTCTGGGCGGCCGTGGCGAGGGCCACTTCTGAACCGGTCGCTATGATAACGGCTTGAGCTCCGGCGGTCTGTGACGCAGTACCCGCTTCGGTCAGTACGTAGCCACCGCGGCGGATATCGGCGGTTTGCTCGGCCGTACGCACCTGGAAGGGCAGGTTCTGGCGCGAGAAGGCGAGGGACGACGGGCCGTCCTTGCGCTCAATGGCCGCAGCCCAGGCGACTGCCGCTTCGGTCGTGTCGCAGGGGCGCCACACGTCCATGTTGGGAATCAGGCGCAGCGAGGCGGTCTGTTCGACCGGCTGGTGGGTCGGGCCGTCTTCGCCGAGGCCGATGGAATCGTGGGTGAACACGAAGATCTGGCGGATTTTCATGAGTGCCGCCATGCGCAGGGCATTGCGGGCGTACTCGCTGAACATCAGGAAAGTGGCGGTGTAGGGGATCAGCCCGCCGTGCAGGGCGACGCCATTGGCGATGGCGGCCATGCCGAATTCGCGCACGCCGTAGTAGACGTAGTTGCCGCCGTTGGTCTTGCTGACGCCCTTGGCGCCGGACCAGAGTGTGAGGTTGGAGCCGGCCAGGTCGGCCGAGCCGCCGAGGAGTTCGGGCAGCTTGGGGGCGAAGGCCTCGATACTGTTCTGGCTGGCCTTGCGGGTAGCGATGGTTTCGGCCTTTTCGGCGACCTTTGCCAGCACGGCGTCGACGTGGGCCGCCCAGTCGGCGGGGAGTTCTCCGGCCATGCGGCGGGTGAATTCAGTGGCCAGTTCGGGGAACTCGGCAGCGTAGGCGGCGAAGCGGGTGTTCCATTCGGTCTCAAGGGCCGCGCCCTTGGCCCTGGCGTCCCAGGCCGCGTAGACGTCGGCGGGGATTTCGAAGGCCGGGTGTGTCCAGCCGATGTAAGCGCGGGCAGCCTCGATTTCGGCGGCACCCAGGGGGGCGCCGTGTACGTCGTGGCTGTCCTGCTTGTTGGGGGCGCCGGCGCCGATGATGGTCTTGCAGCAGATCAGGGTCGGGCGGCCGGTTTCCGCCTTGGCAGCCTGGATGGCGGCTTCGATCTCGACCGGGTCGTGGCCCTGGACGTCACGCACCACGTGCCAACCGTAGGCTTCGAAGCGCTTGGGGGTGTCGTCGGTGAACCAGCCATCGACGTGCCCGTCGATGGAGATGTTGTTGTCGTCGTAAAAGGCGACCAGCTTGCCCAGGCCCCAGGTGCCGGCCAGCGAACAGGCTTCGTGGGAAATGCCTTCCATCAGGCAGCCGTCGCCGAGGAAGACATAGGTGTTGTGATCGACGATGGCGTGGCCGGGACGGTTGAAGCTGTCGGCGAGGATCTTCTCGGCCAGCGCCATGCCCACGGCGTTGGTGATGCCCTGACCGAGCGGGCCGGTAGTGGTTTCGACGCCGGGCGTGTAGCCGACTTCCGGGTGGCCCGGGGTCTTGCTGTGCAGCTGGCGGAAGTTCTTCAGGTCGTCGATGGACAGATCGTAGCCGGTGAGGTGCAGCAGGCTGTAGATCAGCATCGAGCCGTGGCCATTGGACTGGACGAAGCGGTCGCGGTCGGCCCACAGGGGGTTGGCGGGGTTGTGGCGCAGATGGTGGCGCCACAGGACTTCAGCGATTTCGGCCATGCCCATCGGGGCGCCAGGGTGACCGGAATTGGCCTTCTGGACAGCATCCATGGCCAGCGCACGGATCGCGCCGGTCAGGGAGTTGAAGACGGGCGGCTTGACGTTACGCGAAGAAGACATCTGAGAACCTTGGGCCGGGGGAACGGCGCGCAAAGACCGCAATTATCGTTGATTCGCGGGTGCTTGGGTAGCCTTGGCGGGGGATTTGTACCCGCTGGGCGGCGCTCGGTCGCGCCGGAAAAACTGCGGCATAATCGCAGTCTGCTCAGGAGTATTACATTTTCTTACATCGCCCCTGCTGATGCCCTTTCTCCCGCGCCTGACGGCCCTTGTCATCCTCCTGTCCGCCCTGCTTCTGGGTGGGTGCAGCACAATGAAGTACACCGTTGATGATGGCCGCAAGGTTAACGAAACCCTCCTTTCGAACCTGCGCCTGCTGGGGCACGGCGAGCGTTCCCTGCGCCCGGCCATTGTCCGCTCGGCGGGGCTCAAGGACCCCGATTGCAGCCACCAGTGGGAGCTGCCCTTCAGTGTGGCGACCAGTTATGAGTGGGAGGAGGACGACCGGGTGGCCTGGGTACGGGCACTGCAGGTGGACGAGCGTCTCACCGTGGTGGCGGCGGCGCCCGACATCGGCCTTCAGCCCGGCGACAAGATTGTCGATATAAAAGGCTTCAAGAAGAATGACGCCAACAAGATGCTGGCCGAACTGGCCGAGTTGCGGGACGACGGAGAGCCCTTTCCGGTCAGGACGGCGGCCGGCAAGACGATTACCGTGAGGCCGCTTCAGGTGTGCCGCGGCTATGCCCGACTGGCGCCGCCGGTGACCCCGGAGTATCAGGATTTCCACTGGTTGATGAGTATTCATCCGCTCGAGATTTTCGGGCCGCAGATCACGCCGGACGAGGCCCTGTGGATGGTGCTATGGACCCAAGGACTGTCTGAAGAAGGCGGTGCCCGGATGAAAACGTATCACTACACGAAGGAAGTCGTATCCACGTTGTTTGAGATTGCCTCGCTGGCGACCGGTCTCAACGCTGCAGCGCAGGCGGCAAAGGTTGCCGTCAACCAGGCCGCCCAGGCGGCGGCCGCCGCGGCTGCAAAGTCGGCCAGCGAAGCGGTGGCCAAGCAGGCGCTGCAGGAGGCAGCCCGGAAAATCGCCGAGCAGGCGGCCCAGGATTATGCCCAGAAGGTTGGTGAGGAGCTCGTCAAGTCGGCGGGGCGGCAGGCTGGCAACGTGCTTCGCGACACTTTCATGGCGCGGGTGGGCATGTCGGTGTCGAGCCTGTCATGGGTCGCAACCACTGCTTTCGACGATGCCGATCGCTGGGCGTATGACCGCATGGGCAAGCTCGGCGGTGATCCGCTGGCCGGGGCCACGCTGCATCAGAAGCTTCTCGACAAGACGCTGGTGCGCAATGCATTCGTACTCGACGAGGAACGGCTCCAGGATATGGCCGGGCTGGCCCGTCAGAGCCAGCGCGGTGACATGCTGGCGGCTGTCCTCAAGGGCGCGTCTCTCGAGGTTTTTGCCTTGAAACTCTCCGACTTGCCGAGCGCCACCGAGGATGCAGGCGGCCTGGCGATGCAGTCGGAAAGCGATGACTTTCGTGCCCTGCCCGGTGGCGGGACGGGAGGCTTGATCGATGCCATGTTGAGAATGCCCCTTGAGTCGGGGGCGGATTGATTTCATGAACAACACGCCTATTCGCGGATTGACCCTTTGCCTGGTGGCCCTCGCGGGCCTCGTTCCCGTTGCCGGGCTTGCTGCTGCAGAGCCGTCGGCGGCCATGCCTGAGGCGTCGGGGCCGGCGCCGACGCCTGAGTGCCCGGTGTTCATGCAGGAGGCCGAGGCGACCTTTGAGCGGGGCCGTCAGGCAGCAGCCGTCAAGCACTGGAAAGACGCCATCCCGCTGCTGCAGGAGGCCAGTGGCACCTTCCTCAAGGTGGCGGCCGGTTGTCCTGCATTGGCCATTCAGGCCAACAAGCAAGGCGACCGGGCGACGGCTGATCTCAAGGTCGCCGAAGGTGCTGTGACGCATCAAAGCGAGTGCCTGCCGCGTTTCGACAAGGCCCTTGGTCTGGATATCCGGGCGGCTGCCGCGCGTGGCGACAAGGGCGATCCAGCGGAAGTCGAGCGCCTGCTGGCCGAGGCGGAAGCGACCTGGCAGGAGGCGACGCGCCTGTGTCTGTCACCCCACCGCGAGAAGGCCGAGAAGAGTCTCGCTGCCACGGTGCGCACGCGTGCTGTCAACGCAGAACTGCTCAGTGCCGGCCCGGCCTGCGATGCGGCGTGGAAGAACGCCGGTGCGCTCATTGACTATGCCAAGGGTGCCTGGAAGGACAGGCGCTGGGAAGACGCAGCCATGCTCTATGGCAAGGCCGTGATGGCCTGGGAAGGGGCCGCTTACAAATGCGTCGGAAGCCGACAGCAGCAGGCGCAGCGTAAGGTGGAGCAGACCCAGGTCGACGCTCACAATGCCGAATTCTGCGGACCCCTTTGGGACAGTGCCACCGAGCAGAGTCAGCGTCTGAAGGCTGCTGGATCGAGCGTCTCGGCTAGCGAGCGGGATCTGCTGTCGGTGAAAGCGGAGGTAGTCTGGCGGGACGCCCTCGCCCAGTGTCACGGCAGTCCGCAGAGCATCGCCCGCAGTAATGCCGATGCGCTTGCCCGCGAACGGGGGGCGCCTCTGCCGCCTCAGGCGATGGCGATGTACGGCAGCAAGAAGGCCGCCCTGCCCGCCGCCGGGCCGGCTCCATTGGCTTCCTTGGCGACGCCTCCCGCAGCCCTGGCGCCAGCCTCCGGCCCGATCCGGAACCCCACGGTCGCCGTGAAGCCGGCCCCTTTGGCCGCTGCTACCACTCCGGTCCTTGTACCTCCCGAAAACCCGCCTGTGGCGGCCGCTGCCAGCGCATCGGAGCCCCCCGCAGTGGCTGCCGATACCTTGCTGGTGGCTGGCGATACGACTTATCGCGGGGCGTTTGCGGTGGATCTGAAGACTGGTGCGGTGAGTGGCACGGGCACTATCGACTGGGGCAACGGGGAGCGCTTTGCCGGTACGCTGGTCGATGGTCGCAAACAGGGCAAAGGCCGCTTCGACTGGGTTGGCGGGCAGTGGTACGAAGGCGACTGGGTGGACGACCATGCCACCGGGCATGGCGTGATCCAGTTTTCAGGCGGTAATCGCTACCAGGGAGCGGTGATCGATGGTGATCCGCAGGGGCGTGGAACACTGGTTTTTCCGACCGGCGACCGTTTCACAGGCGACTTCGTACGCGGCGCTTTCCACGGTCAGGGCACTTATGCTTGGAAGAACGGCAACCGTTACGATGGCGCCTGGAGTCTTGGCAAGAAACATGGCCATGGGCGCCTGACGTGGGCTGGTGGCGATGCTTGGGAAGGGGAGTTCCGCGACGATCAGAAAACCGAGTCGGGGCAGAGCGTCGCGGCGGCTGCGCCGACCCGCTGATGGCAACTCCGGTTGTGTGATTCAGCGCGCCATCAGACCCACTGGCGGCGTCGCTCCATCAGCTTCCAGATCAGCGGCGTCAGGATCAGCTGCATGGCCAGATCGAGCTTGCCACCCGGCACTACGAGGGTGTTGGCGCGGGACATGAAGCTGTCGTGGATCATGCGCAGCAGGTAGGGGAAGTCCACGCCGCGTGGATCGCGGAAGCGGATGATCACCATCGATTCGTCGGCCGTCGGAATGTCGCGGGCGATGAAGGGGTTGGAGGTGTCCACCATCGGCACTCTCTGGAAGTTGATGTGGGTGTGGGAAAACTGTGGGACGATGTAATGCACGTAGTCGTGCATGCGGCGCAGGATGGTCTCCTGCACGGCTTCGAGTGAATAGCCGCGCGTCTTGGTGTCCCGGTGGATCTTCTGTATCCACTCCAGGTTGGTAATCGGCGCCACCCCGATCAGCAGGTCGGCATGGCGGCAGGTATTCACCTTCTCGGTGATCACGGCGCCGTGGAGACCTTCGTAAAACAGGCAGTCGGTGTCGTGGGGCAGATCTTCCCAGGGGGTGAAGTCACCCTGCTTAAGGCTGCGCCGGAGGGCTTCTTCGGTATGGTGCAGGTAGAAGCGGCGCTTGCCGCCGCCAGACTCACCGTAGGTGCGGAAGAGTTGTTCGAGCTCTTCGAGCAGGTTGGCCTCCGGGCCAAAGTGACTGATGCCGCGGCGCCCCTGGCTTTCCGCCTCGATGATGAGCTTGCGGATTTCTTCGCGCGTATAGCGGTGGAAACTGTCGCCTTCGATGATCGCGGCGTTCACGTTCTCACGCCAGAAAATCCCTTCGAAGGTGTGTTTGACCGTCGTGGTGCCCGCTCCGGACGAGCCGGTCACCACGATGATGGGGTGCTTCATGGACATGGAGTGTTCCCGAAAGTGAGTAGTTTTGGAGCAGGGCACGAAGTCATGGCCTGTTCCAAAAGCACTCGGTCGGGGGCTTGACGCTTACCCGACCAGGCTTTCGAGCAAAATCCGGGCCGCCCGGAGGCGTGGCGCCTCAGGAGTGGGCGTGAAGCCAGGTTCGCCACTGCTCGAACAAAGCCGGGCTGGCTGCCGCGATTACCGACCGCTTGATGGCCGGGCCCGCTGTCAGCGGGGTTCCGCCCAGGGTGCTGTAACTGCCGCCGGCTTCTTCGAGGATCAGGCGGCCTGCCGCGTAGTCCCACAGCATCTGGCCGCCGTGGAGGTACACATCGAGGCGGCCTGCCGCCACATAGCACCATTCGAGGGCGCTCGAGCCGAAGTTGCGCTGGGAGTAATAGGGCGGGCGGACAGCCAGTTCGTCGCCGAGGTGGTGGCTGATGCGCTTGAAGTCCACGCCGGCCACTGCATCCTTGAGGCGCTCGGCCGGCTTGCGCAGGGGCAGGGAAATGCCGTTGAGCCAGGCGCCGGCACCACGGCCCGCGTAGAAGGCTTCGTCGGTGACCGGGTTGTAGACGACGCCGATCTGGGACTTGTGATTGACCAGATAGGCCACCGCGACCCCGAAGAAGGGGATGCCGTTGGCGAAGTTGGTGGTGCCGTCGATAGGGTCTATGACCCACAGGCCGTCGACGCCCTCATGCCATACGCGGCCTTGCTCTTCAGCGGTCATCTCTTCACCGAGCACGGGGGCCATGATCAGTTGTGGCAGGCGTTCGACCAGCGCCGCCTGCGACGCCAGGTCGGCTTCGGTGAGGACGCTGCCGTCGGCCTTGTGCTCGCGCACGGCACGCAGGTAACGGGGAAGAATGGTGTCCTTGGCCATCTGGCGAACCAGTTCGGCGAGGTCACGGGCGAGTTTTAGGCGCTGGGCGCTGGTCATGGATTGGCTCTCCACACGGTGGAGGCGCTGCTGTAGGGACGGTGCTCCCGCAAATGGTCGGCAGGCAAAGCAAAATCCGCTATCGGAAAGCCCGAAAGGCTATGAAGCGCGGTGAAACTGAGCATGATCTTCGTTTCAATCCCGTTGAGGCACGCGGTTTTTGCGGATAATAGCATGATGAATCCGCGCTTCTTCTGCCCTGAGGGTTTGCTCCCCGACTCCGATATGCCTCTTCCCGCAGCCGTGGCTCACCACGCCGAGCGGGTCTTGCGTCTGGCCATCGGTGACGAGGTGATTTTGTTCGATGGTGCCGGCGGTGAATGTGCGGCGACGCTCCTGGCTCTGGGCAAGCAGCCTGTGGCACGGCTCGGTCCGCGGCTGGCCATGGAGCGCGAGTCGCCGCTGGCGATCACCCTCGTGCAGGCTTTGGCGAGTGGCGACAAGATGGACTGGATCGTGCAAAAGGCGGTCGAGTTGGGCGCCGTGGCGGTGCAGCCGGTGGCCGCCGAGCGTTCGCTGCTCAAGCTGTCGGGTGATCGTGCCGCCAAGCGGGTTGCGCACTGGCAGCAGATCGCCGTGTCGGCCTGCGAGCAATCCGGCCGTAACCGGGTGCCGGTGGTGGGCGAGATTTTGCCGCTGGCCCGGTATCTGGCTTTGCCCGCCCAAGGCCTGCGCCTGATCCTGGCGCCCGGTGCCGACGGTGCGCTGGCCCGCAGGGCGCCGCCCGGTGGGCCGTTGTCTGTCCTGATCGGGCCGGAGGGAGGCTGGTCGCCTTCCGAACTGGCCTTGGCCGAGCACGCCGGCTGCGCGCCGCTGGCCCTGGGGCCGCGGGTGTTCCGTACAGAAACTGCCGGGCTTGCTGCGCTGGCCGCATTACAAACCCTGTGGGGCGACTTTCCGGGAGAGTGACAATGTTTGAGTCTGCGGAACTGGGGCACCGGCTGTCGAAGGCCGACTACGAGCAGATCGAACCGCAACTGCGCATCGATCTGCTTGAGGCGCAGTTCGAGCTGCTGGAAAAAAAAGGCTTCGCCGCGGTGATTCTGATCAACGGGATCGATGGTGCCGGGCGCGGCGAGACGGTCAACCTGCTCAATGAATGGATGGATCCGCGGCATATCGAGGTGCACGCTTTTGACAAACCCACCGACGAGGAACGCGAGCGGCCTTTCCTGTGGCGTTTCTGGCGGGCCTTGCCGGCCAAGGGGCGGATCGGCATCCTGTTCGGCAACTGGTATTCCGACCCGATTGGCGACCGGGCTTTCGGGCGCATCAAGAAGGCTCATCTCGATCAGCGCCTGTCCGATCTCAATCGCTTCGAGGCGATGCTCGCCGCTGAAGGCGTGCTGCTGATCAAGTTCTGGTTCCATTTGTCGCGGCAAGGCCAGAAGAAGCGCCTCAAGGCCCTGGAGGCGAACCCGGATACCCGCTGGCGGGTGCGCGAGGCGGACTGGCTGTTCTATGAGGAATATGACCGTTACCGCGCAGTGGCCGAGCATGTGCTGCGGCGTACCAGCACCGGCATCGCGCCGTGGGTGATCGTTGACGGTACCGACCCGCAATACCGCGCAGCGCAGGTCGGGAGAACCCTGCTCGAAGGCTTGCGGCGCAAGATCGAACAGGTCAACAAGGGCTATCGTGCGCGTCTGACGGCGGCACCGCTGGCGCCTGCCGTCGATGAGCGCAATCTGCTCAACGCGCTGGTGCTCAAGCAGCCGATGGACAAGAAGGATTACGAGAGTCAGCTGGAAAAGCTTCAGGGCCGGCTGGCGATGGCCTTGCGCAGTGATGCCTTTGCCAAGCGCAGCCTGGTGGTCGTCTTCGAGGGCATGGATGCGGCCGGCAAGGGCGGCGCGATCCGCCGGGTGACGCAGGCACTGGATACGCGGCAGTATCATGTGTCGCCGATTGCCGCTCCGTCCGACGAGGAGCGTGCGCAGCCTTATTTGTGGCGCTTCTGGCGACGGCTGCCGCGGCGCGGCAAGGTGACAATCTTCGACCGCTCCTGGTACGGTCGCGTGCTGGTCGAGCGGGTCGAAGGCTACTGCTCCGAAGCCGACTGGATGCGTGCTTACACCGAAATCAATGATTTTGAAGATCAACTGGTATCGGCGGGTGTCATCGTGCTCAAGTTCTGGCTGTCGGTGAGCGACGAGGAGCAGTTGCGGCGCTTCAAGGCGCGGGAGTTGCAAGCCTTCAAGCGCTATAAGCTCACCCCCGACGATTGGCGCAATCGCGAAAAATGGCCACTTTACGAACCCGCCGTGTGCGACATGATCGACCGCACCAGCACCGAGAACGCGAACTGGACGCTGGTTGAAGCGGATAATAAATATTACGCACGGGTAAAGATCCTGCGCGCTCTGGTCGATAAGCTTGAACTAGCCCTGAATTAAATGAAGACTGCTCCGGAACCCCTAGTGAATTCGCCTGATATTGTCCCCGCCCTGGTGCAGGGAGACCACCTTTCCCAGCGCTTCGTTGCCTGGGTGAGAGCCGCTGCGCCCTACATCCATGCTTTTCGCGGCAAGACCTTCGTGCTTGGCTTTGGCGGTGAAGTCGCTGCCGGCCACCTGGCCCAGACACTGGCCTACGACTGTAACCTGCTTGCCGCCCTCGGCGTGCGGTTGGTGCTGGTGCATGGCGCGCGCCCCCAGATCGAGGCAGAACTGGTCCGTCGCGGTCTGACCCCGCGTTACCACATGGGCCTGCGGGTAACCGACGCGGCGGCACTGGAGTGCGTCAAGGCAGCCATGGCCGTCACCCGAATCGAGGTCGAGGCGCTGTTGTCGCAAGGTCTGCCCAATACGCCGATGGCCGGCAGTTTCATGCGGGTGACCGGTGGCAATTTCATCACTGCCAAGCCGGTGGGTGTGGTTGATGGCGTGGACTACGGTTTTACCGGCGCGGTGCGTAAGGTGATTGCCGAGGAAATCGCCGCCGATCTGGATCAGCAGAACGTGGTGCTCATGTCGCCCCTTGGCGTATCGCCAGCCGGTGAAATCTTCAACATGAGCATGGAGGCGGTCGCCGAGGCGGTAGCCATCGCCTTGAAGGCCGAAAAGCTGATCTATCTGTGCGACGCGCCCGGACTGCTCGACCTGAAGGGCGCGCTGATCGAGGCCATCACTGCCGACGATGCAGAAGCCAAGCTGATCGCCGGTGAAGGCATGACCGAAGACCTCGACCTCTATTTACCCTGCGCCATCCGCGCTGTGCGTCAGGGCGTCGGCAGGGCCCACCTTATCGATCGGGACAAGGATGGCGGGGTGTTGCTGGAATTCTTTACGCCCCAGGGCGTGGGCACCGTGCTGACCCGCGACCCGCTGTTCCGCCTGCGCGAGGCGACCATTGAGGATGTTGGCGCACTGGGTAGCGTGATCGCCCCGATGGAGGCCGACGGCACGCTGGTGCGGCGCAGTCGCGAGCGCCTGGAGCAGGAGGTCGAGCGTTTTACGGTAGTCGAATACGACGGCCTGCTGGTCGGGTGTGCCGCGCTGTATCCCTTTATCGACGAGCGCGCGGCCGAGATGGCCTGCGTCGCCGTGGTGCCCCAGTATCGCCGCGCCGGCCTTGGCGAGATGCTGCTCCGGCGGATGGAGTCGCGTGCTCGTGCCCTGGGCGTGGAGCGCCTTTTCGTGCTCACTACGCGCACCGCCGACTGGTTTCGGGAGCGGGGTTTCCGTGAGGCACCGCCGGAGGATCTGCCGCGCCAGAAACGTGAAATGTACGATGTAAGCCGCCGTTCAAAAATTTTCATGAAGGCCTTGTGAGCGCCTTGTCTTCTCCTTCGCGACTGAAGTTGGCCACGCTGTCTGCTGCCATGTTGCAGGCCGCGCCGGCTCTGGCAGGCTTGCCGGAAGGCATGGCTTCCCCATGGGTGACGGTGACGACCGGTCTGGCCACGATGCTGGCGGTGGCTGGCGGTGGCTATCTGTTGCTGCTGCGCCAGCGGATCACCCGCCTGCAGGCGCAGTTGTCTGCTGCCGAGTGCCATACAGCGCCGGCTGGCGAGGCATTACCGAAGGAGGCTGTTCGCTCTGGAGACGAGCAGGATCGTTACTTCCGGCTGGCTGCCGAGGCTGGTCACGGGGTCGAGGGCTGGATCAATCTGGAAGGTCGCCTGTACTGGGTCAATCAGGCGGTCGAACGGCACACCGGCTACACCCCCGAGGCGGTGCTGGCGGGTGACTTCATCGATCTCCTGATCTACGAGCGTGACCGGCGCTATTGTCGCGACCAGATCAGTCAGGCGCTGGAGAGTGGGGTGCCTGCGGAGTTCGAGCTGCGGGTCATGACGAGCGCCGGGAGCCTTTTGTGGATGGCTTGTCACTGGCAGCCGATCCGCAACGAAGCGGGTGCCTTGCTTGGGCTGCGGGCCTCCATGCGAGACATCCAGGCACGCAAGGAGGCGGAGTACAAGCTTCTCGAATCCGTTGCCGCGCTGCGCCGTGCCCAGGCCTTGTCGGAGCACTATCTGCGGCGCAGCAACGAGGAGCGCTCTCGCCTGTCGGCTCTGCTTGATGTCGTGCGCATGGGAATCCTGTTCATGGACGCCGATCGTCGTGTGGTCTTCTGCAACCGGGCACTCTACGATATCTGGGGCATGCCGCTGGGGGAGAGTTTCGTCGGCGTGCGCGATGTGGCGCTTCAGCAGTATGTTATGGAGTTTCTCGAGGGGCCGCTGGACTACCAGCGGCATATCACCGAGGTGCTCGAGCACCGGGAGCCCAGCGAGCCGTTCGAAATCCATTTTAAGGATGGGCGGGTCATAACGGATTTCTCCCGGGTCGTTCCCGGTCCTGATGGTGCGCGACCGATAGGGCGCATGTGGGTCTTCGAGGACGTTACCGAACAACGCCGGGTGGCTGCCCAGCTCATGCGCCTGGCTGAACGGGATCCTCTCACCAACCTCTACAACCGCCGCCGCTTCCATGAGGAACTGGAGCGGATGCTGGCCGATGGCAGGCGTCATCCTCAGGAGGAGGTCGGCTTGCTGGCCATTGACCTGGATGGTTTCAAGCCGGTGAACGACCGCTACGGTCATCAGGCCGGTGACGAGGTGTTGGTGGGGCTGGCCAGTGCGTTGGCTGCCGTGGTGCGCCGCAATGAGATGTTCTTCCGGATGGGCGGCGACGAGTTTGCAATCCTGGTGCCCTCAGGCTGTGCCCAGGAGCTCTCTGAACTGGCCCGGCGCGTCTGTGTGTGCATCGCCGGAATGCGCTTCAGCTTCGCCGGGGATCCGGTTTCGGTAACCGCGAGTATCGGCATCGCGCTTGGCCCGCGGCATGACAATGACGCGGAGCGATTGATCGGCGCTGCCGACCGGGCGATGTACCTTGCCAAGGCGATGGGCGGCAATTGCTGGGAGCTGGCCCGGGAGTCGAACAGCGAGCGGCTGGCTTGAGTTGCCCCGGCGGGCTAGAATCTTGCTACCTTTTCCGGAAGCAGAGACACTGCTCCGGAATCCAAACTCGAGAGGTGATACATGGTACGGATGGTCAATTGTGTGAAGCTCGGTCGTGAGGCCGAAGGTCTGGATTTCCCGCCCCTTCCCGGCGAACTGGGCAAGAAGGTCTTCGAGAATGTATCGAAGGAAGGCTGGCAGCAGTGGGTCAAGCACCAGACCATGCTGATTAATGAAAACCGCCTCAACCTGATGGATGCCCGGGCACGCAAGTACCTGTCGGAGCAACTGGAGCGTTACTTCTTTGGTGGTGGTGCCGATCAGATTGGCGGTTTTGTTCCACCCCAGTCCTGAGCCTTCAAAGGCGTCAGGGTGTAACGGCCCCGGATTTCGGGGCCGTTTTGTTTTGCGTCCCCTGTTCGAGGCTGTATAGCCAGGCGAGGAGTTCCGCCACCGCCACGTAGAGTTCCTGCGGGATGCGGGCGTCGAGATCAACCTGCATGAGCAGGGCGACCAGCTCGGGGGATTCATGCACGTAGACGCCGGCCTCTTTTGCGCGGGAAACAATTTCGGCGGCGATCAAGCCACGGCCCTTGGCGACAACGGTGGGCGCGGCGTTGCCCGCATTGTAGGCAAGGGCAACCGCTTCGGCGCGCTGTTCTGCGGGTTGCTCGGGGCTGTTCACGATTCCTGCCTCAGTTCGGCGACCAGGCCGGTGAGTGGCACGTTGGCGGCGGCAAGCGCATCGGCCAGGCGCGATTCGGCGGCTTCAAGGGTGTTGCGGGTGGCTCTGTCATCGGCAATCAGGCGCACTGCAAGGCCCGCCGGTGTGAGGTGCAGGCGCGCTTCAACGCCGCCAAGGCTAGGCAGGGTTAGGCGTAGCGTGGTGTTCCAGGTGGCGTCCGGTTCGTCTGCGCTACCTTCGCTGTCCCGGGCCGGATCCTCGATCTCCCATTCCATGTTCTGCCCCGGCCAGATCTGGCCTTGCCAGACAAGCTGATGGGTGGCGATGGCGTCGAGCTGCTGGTGAACGAGGGGCAACAGTCTCTCCGCTATCGGGGTAAGTTCAGTTTTGGCGGTGGTGGCGGTTGTTGTTGTTGTTGTGGCGGCGCTGGCGCTCTCTGCGGACCCGGTCAGTGTCGCGGGAGCGGTTTTCAGGGCGGCGGCCGATTCGCGCCCCTGAGGTTCCTTCAGCAGCGCGGCAGTATCGGTCTGACCAGCAAGCCAGCGCGCCTGGTGGGACTCATAGAACAGCCCGCTTTCTGCAACTGCCGCGCCCAGCGTGCCGGCCAGCTGGGCCGTCGCCGCGGCCGTTTGCGGGGCCGTGGCAAGCAGCGGCTGTCCGCCATTCAGGCTGGTGGTGCCGGCTGCCGGCTGACCGGTCAGCAGGAAGCTGATCAGTTTGCCGGTCTGGCTGAGGGCGGCTCTGCTGGTGGTGTCAGCAGCCGGCTGGGCCAGGTTGGCGAAAACGGCCTGCGGCGTAACATGGCTGACGATCAGTTCAAGGGTGTCACCTGCCTTGACGCCTTGGGGAAGGGACAGGATGACTTCCCGTCCGTCGATCCGGGCCTGGTAGGTATTGTCCTGGGCGGTAGCCTGCAGGCTGGCGGTGATGCGCTGGCCGGGGGTGAACTCGGGCAGATTGGCCGATATGGCCTTGACCCGGGCGAGCGGGGCAACATTGGGCTCGCCCGAGAAAAAGCTGGCTTCATTGAGGGTCCGCAGGCGTGCGGCGAGGTCGCTGGGAATCATGATGCGGCCACTCGCCTGCCGGACCGTCAGGTGTTGTCGGTGTCGCCATAGGCCGTGCGAACGTCACGTCTGCGCACACCACCAGACAGCAACTGGCGCACGTTGTCCATCCACGGTTCGGTATGGACGCGGACTTCCTTGTCATCGTCCAGGATGCGCCGGATCAGTGCGATTTTCTTGAGCCGTTCTTCTTCCGGCATGCGCTTCGGGCGGGACGGGAAGGCAAGGGCTTCCTCGACGCCGATGCGGTTGCGCAGGGTGGCAACCTGTCGTTCGAGGCGGGTAAGGCGGTCCCAGTCATTGGCGCGGGCAGCGTCCACCATTTCAGTGGAGTAGTTGCTCATCTGTTCCAGGAGGGCGAGGGAACTCATGAAAAATGTCTCCGGCTATCTTAGAAGTTGGCCTGGTCGGGCATGCCGATCTCTTCCCAGGCACCTTTGAGTTCAGTGAGCAGCCCAGCGACCTCATCCATGGCGGGCCGGCTGTTGCGCAGGTTGGCGTAGAGCAGGCGCTGGGTCATGTAGTCGTACAGGGCGCCCAGGCGCTGTGCGAGGTCGCCGCCGGCATCGAAATCGAGGCTGACCTTGAGTCCGTTGGTGATGATCTCGATGGCTTTGGATATGGCCAGTCCTTTGGCCGGAACGTTGTTGCTCTCGAGAGCCGCGACGGCCGTGCCGACCTGAAGTATGGCGCCTTCAAAAAGCATCAGGATCAGTCTGTGCGGGTCCGCGGTGGAAACCCCGGTTTGGACGCTGACTTCACTGTAGGCAGCGGCGGCGCGGCGGGTGGCAAGGCCAAACGACATCTGCTTGTTCTCCGTTCGGGGTTAGTACTGGCTCATGTTGCTGAGGAGGGTCAGCTGCTGGGACAGGTAGCTGCTCGTCGTGCTCATGCTGCTCATGCTGGTGTCCAGGGCCGTGAATTGGGCGCGGTAGGTCTTCTCGATGGCGGTCAGGCGTGTATTGAACGCGTCGATCCGCTTGGTCATGTTCTTGACGCTTGCATTCAGGCCGTCTGTCCGGCTTGCAATCACACCACTGCTGTCAAGCAGATTGGTTGTTGTCGTTTTCAGTGCGCTACCGTAGGCGCCGATCGCATTGGCGACGGCGGCGAAGTCTGCGCTGGAGGCCTTGTCGAACTTGCTCGTGTCGGCCTTGAGGCTTCCGTCGGTCTGGAACGAGATGCCCAGATCGCTCAGGGTTCTTACCGAACTGCCTTCCAGACTGGCCGGAACAGTGGTCAGGGCCGTACGCACCTGGGACTGGATGCTGCGCAGGGACGAGTCGCCATTGAGTGCCGCACCGGTTTTGGTGCTGGCGTTGTAGGCACCAAGGCTCTTGATGGACGAGTTGAGGCTGTTGTAAGCCGTGATGAAGGCGTCGAGCTTGCTCTTCAGGTCCGTGTTGTCGCGTGTGACCGTAAGCGTTGTGGAGCCTGTCTTGGTGAGCTCCAGGGTCACGCCGTCGATGGCGTCGGTGATGGTGTTGCCGCTGGTTGCGATTGACACACCCTGCATTTTTACAACCGCATCGGTAGCTGCCTGGGTCTGGGTGAAGGCGCTGCTTGCTGCAATCGGTGTGCCCGGTGCGGCCGGGTCGATGAACTCGGCTGTTCCGGAGATGCTGACCGCGTTGGCAGTGCCGCCGGTTGTCGCCGTCAGGAGCAGGTTCTGCTTGCCGCTGGTGTCGGTGACGATCGTCGCATTGACGCCAGCCGCGGCGTTGTTGATTGCGTCGCGAACACCGGCGAGGGTGTTCTGGCTGCTGTCGAGAGTGATGTCGACGGGCGTGCCACCCTTCGTGATCGTCAGGGTCCGGGTGCTGTCGGTGCCGAAGTCCAGGACCGCATCACTTGATCCGTAGGTCTTGCCTAGCGCCATGCGCTGATTGCTTGCCAGCGCCGTGACTTCAAGGGAATAGGTGCCGGCAACGGCCGCATTGGTCGTTGTTGCCGTTGCGATGGTCGAATCGGCAATGCTTGCCTTATAAGCGGAAAAAGCTGCCGATGGACTCTGGAGCGTTGCCGGTGTGAGTGCTTTGGCGGCGGTCTGCAAGGCTGCAAGCGCGCTCTTCAGGGTGCCAATGGCGGAGATCTTCGACTGGTAGCTGGTCTGCTGCGCCTGGAGCTTGGTAAGTGGCTGTCGTTCCGCAGACATCAGGCCGCTTATGATCGACTCGACTTGAAGTCCGGAGCCAACGCCTGCTGATGAAATGTTCGCCATGGTGCCCCCGTGTTGCGGTATTGCTATTGGTCAGGATTACGGCCGACGCAGGAGAAACTTGAGCGCGTCAGCGTTGCTGCCAGTCATGTAGCATGGACCGTGCCGACAGTTGCGCGGTTCAGCCGCCGCTGAAAAAAATCCCACCGCTTGGGTGGGATTAACGTTGCCACGAGAGGGATGGCAGTTCAGGCCTGCTGCTTGACCAGCAGACCCTGCAATTTGTCGAGAGCCTTGGCGATGGCCAGGACTTCTTCCGAGGGAATCTGACGAATGACCTTTTTGGACTCCGTGTCCACTACCTTGACGATCGTCGAGCCGCTGTCCTTGTCGATGGAGAACTGGAGGCTCTGGGCGGTTTGCTTGATCACGTCCTGGATCTGTTTTACCGCCTGGGTAAGCTGTTCTGCCGTTGGCTGCAAGTTCTGAGCATCCTTGCTGTCTTTGGCGGCTTGGGTTTCTTTCGCTGAGGTGGGGGCGTCCGCCTGCCTAAGCGCCTCCGGAGCGCCGGATGTTTTTGCCGGTGCTGTGTAGAGTGCGGAGCCTGCGCCGACGGGTTGAATACTCATGATTTCCTCCCCCTTGTGCCTGCGGCGCCGCACCAGTCAAGGCTGCGGCGCCACTGGCCCTTTTAGATTCAGATCGTTACTTGAGGAGCGACAACACGTTGTTCGGCATGCTGTTGGCTTGCGCAACCATCGCGGTGCCAGCCTGTTGCAGGATCTGGCCGCGGGTCATGCTGGCAGTTTCCTTGGCGAAGTCGGCATCCATGATGCGACCGCGAGATGCCTGGGCGTTTTCGGAGGCAACCTGCAGAGTCTGCACAACAGAGCTGAAGCGGTTTTGTACGGCACCCCAGGTTGCACGAGCGGTGTTCAGGACGTTAAGGGCGGCATCGATGGCCGAGATGGCCGCTGTTGCGGCGGAAACACCGGCGCTGCCCTGACCCGAGATGGTACTGCCACTGATGGCGCCCGCGGTGGTGGTACCGAAGGTTGCGGATGCGAGGGTGACCGCGCTACCGACGGTAATCGTGTCGGTGGAAGCCGTGCCGGCGCCAACCTGGAACGAGAAGCCGCCGGAGACTTCGCTCAGAACGTTTTGTCCGTTGAACTGGGTGCCCGAAACGACGCGCGCAATTTCCTGGTTCAGCTGTTGATATTCGGTGTCCAGACTGCCCCGGTCGCCGCTGCTGTAGGTGCCGTTGGCGGCCTGCACGGCCAGTTCGCGCATCCGTTGCAAGTTGTCGGTAACTGCCTGCATCGCGCTTTCAGCGGTCTGCGCCATCGAGATGCCGTCGTTGGCGTTGCGGATCGCCACGTCGAAGCCCTTGGCCTGGGAATTCATGCGGTCGGCAATTGCGAGGCCGGCGGCGTCGTCCTTGGCGCTGTTGACTCGCAGGCCTGAAGACAGGCGCTGGACCGAGGTTGCCAAGCCCATCTGGGAGGTGGAAAGGTTGCGTTGCGCATTGAGCGACATCGCGTTGGTGTTGATTGTGGCAGCCATTTTGGTTCTCCTTAAATCCGTTCAAGATAAGCTTTTGGGGCTTAACTTTGGTTCGCCTTGCCCGGGTATGTGTAAGGCAACCGCCGTTGTGATCATTAACGGGGAGAAGCGAAAAGACTTTAGAAATTTGTTGACTTTTTTGTGGTTGCAGATTCTTTCAATTTTCCTTGCGGAGTACCGCTTGGCTTGTGATAGCGGCTCCGAAAATCAAAGCTTTAGGACTGATTTCGTTGGCTGGCCGGGTTTTCGGCCGTTTTTTCCGTATGCGCATGGACTAGTGAGCAAAGCCCTTCAAGGTGCGTAGGCTGCAAACCAGCTTGTGGCGTGGTTTTCAAGGATGAAGCTGTCGTGCACCCAGGCCTGCAGGGTGAGTCCTGCTTCGCGGAGGGCCTCAGGTTCGGCGAGTTGTTCGCGAATGGTCTTGATCCATTTTTCGGGCTCGTTGGGAAGTCGCGTGACCGGCGCGTTTTGATACGGGTAGATGTCGGTGCAGATCACCGGCCATCCCATCGCGCCGTACTCGAGCAGGCGCAGGTTGCTCTTGGCTTCGTTGAAGGGATGGATGTCGAGGGGGGCGATGGCCAGATCGAGGTCGAGCTTCGCGAGTGCCTTCGGGTAAGCGCTGAAATCGATTTCGAAGCCGTGGGATTCATGGACGAAGGGCTTCAGGGCCTCGGGGCACATGCCCATGAAGATCCAGTCCACTTCACTGGCGAGGGTTTCGACCACGGAGTAGATGAGTTCCAGGTCGCCCTGATGCTGCTGGGCGCCGGCCCAGCCGACACGGGGCTTCTTGCGTGGGAGGCGCGGCGGGACTGCATCGCCCCACACACTCCATTCCAGGCAGTTGGGCATGACCCGGATGTCTTCGATCATGTCGACGCACAAATCGGCCAGCGGCCGGGTGCTGACGACCAGACGGTCCATCAGGGATAAGTTACGGCGTAGACGCTGGCGCCCATCCTTGTAGCCGGACTTGTAGAGCGGGTGCTTCCTGGGCAAGTCGGTGACGAGGTCGTCGATGGTGAGAATCCGCCGCACCTTGGGCAGGTAGCGGGCGTAGTTTTCGATGGCATCGCTCTGGGTGTCGTCGAGCGGCTGGTGGAGGACCAGGGCGTCGGGTGCTGCGCGGGCGATTTCGACCGGGGAGAGGATGCGCATCGCGAAAGCTTTGGGCGACTCGCAGATCATGGTCTGGGCGAGTCCGGCCTGCCCGACGATGCGCAGCGGCGCACGCAGGCGGTATTCGCCGGCGCCGCCGGGGACCGGGATGGCGAGGATGCGTGGCCGGTCGTGGAAGTTGAGGTCCCAGTCGGTGGGGGCGACGTGTTCCGGCTTGTAGGGCTCGAGCAGGCTCAGGTTGCGGTTGTAGGCCGGGTCGTGGACCAGGCGCGGCATCCAGCGGTGAATGAGGGTTTCGTTGGCTTGCTGGGCAGCCAGCAGGTCGGTCAGTCGCCCTTCTAGTTTGCGCTGGCGGGCGGTGACCGAGATGCCGCCGTAATGAACCAGTGCGGAGTGGGGGGTGAAGACGATCTTGTGGCCGGCGTGACCGGCCCGCAGGCACAGGTCGAGGGCGCCATGGACAAGCCCGAAATCGGCCGTGTCGAAGCCACCCAGCTGAACGTGGGCGCTGCGGCGTACGAGCAGCGCCGAGCCGCTTGCCGCGCTGACGTTCTGGTCGCACAGGGCGCGCCCCATGTAGCCGGGGTCGGAGAGTTCGAGCTGGTTGTCCCAGGGGCTGCCGGCCGTACCGTAGAGGCCGAGAATCGAGCAGCCTTGCTGGACCCGGCCGGTTTCGGGATAGGTCAGCCGGGGTGCGACGATGGCGACTTCGGGACGCTGGGCGATGCTCATCAAGCGTGACAGCCAGTCGTCCTGAACGATGTGGAGGTCGTTGTCGAGGAACACCAGGTAGTCGCCGTCGGCGGCCGTGGCGCCGGTGTTGGCGCAGCGTGACCAGCTGAACTCGCCGGGGACGGGCAGGACGCGGGTGCGCTGCGGTTGGTCGGTGCCGGTCAGGCTGGCCAGGTAGCGAACGGTGTCCGGGTCGGTGCTGTCGTTGTCGAGGATGATGATTTCGTAGTTCGGGTAGCGGGTCCGTTCATGGAGGCTGTCGAGGAGCGGGCGCAGGTATTCCTCCCGGTCGCGGGTCGGGATGATGATGCTGACCCGGGGCGTTGCAGTCCATTTGTAGTGGATGCGGCGAGTGCCGAAGAGCGCGCCGTCGAGGACTTCGGCGTCGAGGCCGCAGCGTGCGAGGTGGTCGGCGACAGCGGCTGTTTCAGCTGCGGGCTGCATGGCGCGCTGCGAGTCGCGCGACAGGTGGGCGAGCATCTGGTCGATGTGGCCGATACAGCCCTCGCCGTTCTGGTCGAGGATGCGCAGGCTGAGGTCGTAGTTCTCGGCACCGCTCTTGTCGCCGTAGCGGCCGGCGGTCAGGAAAGCCTGTTTTTCGACGACGACGAAGCAGCCGAAGTAGGCCTGGGCGCGCAGCAGGTCGAGGTTGAAATCGGGTTTGAAGAGCGGCTGGGTGTAGCTGTCGTCGGCTTCACGGGTGTCTTCGTCACAATAGATCAGGCGCCAGTCGGGCTTTTCGTTGATGTAGTCGGCGACGACTTGCAAGGCCTGGGGCTCGAAGGTAAGGCCCGGATCGATGCGGGCCAGCCAGCTGCCCGGCGAGGCGGCGGCCATTTCGTCGATGACGTAGTCGATGTGGGCTTCCTCGCGCAGGGCCAGCCACTGGATGTTGGGCGTCTCGCCGAGGCCTTCGGGGGCCGTCTGGGCCGTCACGACGGTCAGCAGCCATTCGGGGTAGAGCTGGGCGGCGAGGCTGTCGAGGGTGTCGGCAAGGAGGGATTCTTCGCCCTTGTGCAGGGCGAGCAGCAGGTGGATGCCGGGGCGGCTCTTCCACTTCAGCACCATGCGCTCGGCGAGCAGCTGGGCGTCGATCTCCTGGAGGGTCTTGCGGCGCCGCCAGGTGGCGTAGCGCTGGCTGGCTTCGGCCTGGACAGGATCGTCACCGGGCAGCTTCGGGACGTCATGCACCGGCATGACCTGAGTGACTTTGACAAAATGTTCGAGCTGACCCCAGAAGCGTTCTTCGGCCGCCCGGTAGGTATCCTTCATCTGGCCGACGGTGCGCCTGGCGAAGGCGATTTCTTCCGGCGAGTCGTCGATGGCAATGCCGTCGCGACCGATTTCCTCTTCGCTGAGCAGGACCCCATTGAAGTACGGTGAAGGCAGGAGGATGGCCGGGCAGCCGCACAGGATCGCTTCGAGTGCGATGGCGGTGGACTCGAAGCAGTAGACCGCCTCGCTGCGCCGGAATAGCTCGGCCATGTCGTGGTGGGACTCGGGCCAGGCGGAGGTGATCAGTGTCGCCTCGGCGGCCAGTTCCGGGTAGCGCGCCAGCCCCGCCTGATGGCGTCCGGGGTAGAGCAGGACACCGCTGCGCTGGCTGTCGAGGGGATTGTCGAGGTTGTTGAAAACCTGGGTGTCGATGGGCGGCAGGAAGAGGATGTTGGCCTGATCGGCGCCCTCGGGGAGGACGTTGCGACCGTAGCCGAAAACGACTTCCGTTTCGGCGTAGGCCTTGTCGCCGCCGAGCAGCCCGGCCTTGTTGAGGACATAGCGCACCACCGAGCCTGCCCGGCGCGGGTTGCCGGCGACGACTTCCGGATAGACGACTATCGGTTCGCGCTTGGCCTGCTTGTGGCGCTCGGCGATTTCGGCGGTGAGTATCGGAGTGTCGAGCTCCGGGCTGGTCGTCGTGTTGTAGACGTAGGCTTCCTCGCCGATGCTGTTGAGGGCATGACACAGCAGGTGCAACACCCGGATGCCCGCCGATGTGCGCCGGTAGGCCGGAGCGTCGATGTAATACGGACGGCGGGGCTGCGAGTAGAGGTGGCGCGTGGCGGACATGGGCTGTGCTCAGGAATGTTGATGGGGCGTGGCACTGGCAGCGGTGAGGCGGATGGCCTGGTCGAGAGGCGTCCAGACATCCAGTGCGAGTTCGCTGCGGGCCCGGTCGATGGCGGGGATGTAGCGGGAGCGCAGGGCGTTGTCGGGGGCGCTGCGGGTGATGTTCACGGCTTGCTCCGGGCTCAGCGTGTCGCGTACGGTTTCGGCAAGCTGGCGGATCGACACGGCCTGATCGGAGCCTACGTTGTAGGCTTTTCCATGGGCGCCCTGAAGCAGGATCTTGAGCAGCCAGATGGCCAGGTCGGCGCCGTACAGGTAGCTGCGCAGCGGGGTACCGTCGCCATTGACGCGAATCGGGCGGCCGGCGAGGGCGTCGCCGATGAAGTTGCCGATGGCGAAATGCCCGTTGAGGGGCAGGCCGGCGCCGACAAACGCGAAGCAGCGGGCGATGGGAATGGCGATGCCGTGCGCCAGGCCGAATTGCACGCACCACTGTTCCGCACCGCGCTTGGCGGAGCCATAGGCGCTGTCCGGATGGGTGGCGTCGCAGGCGCACGAGGCGGATTCCGGGAGCTGTTCCATGTCTGCCGGCTGTACGCCGTACACCGCCCCGGAGCTCACATAGAGAACCCGGCTGACGCCGCTGGATACGGCATGGGCAAGGGCGTGGCGGGTGCCGAGCAGGACGTTGTCCATGATGGCCAGCGGATCGCGGTGGGCGGCGGCGTCGGTGTCGGTGGCGGCGTGGATGAGCAGGTCGGCGGGGGTGGCGTCCGCGAAGCTCTTGACGTCGCCTTGCACGCAGCTGACCCACGGCTGCGTGGCAAAAAAGGGCGCCATGGCGGCAAAGGCAGCCGGGTTGCGGGATAGCAGACGCACCTGGACGTCCACGCCACCTTGGCGGAGCAGGTCGAACAGACTCAGCATCCAGTAGCCGAAAAAACCGGTGCCGCCGGTGATGAAGACGGTCCGGCCGGCCAGCGGCTTTGCATCCAGATGGCCGAGCAGGGCCGTCAGGCGACCCTGGATGGACGGGCTGCGGGGGTCGGCTTGCATGGCGGGGGGCGCTCGGTGGCTGGCGGGCTCACAGGCCGCGGTCGTAGATCAGCTTGCGCAGCACTTCGTTCTGCGAATAGGGGCTCTCCACGTCGTCGATGGAGAGCGCCGTGTCCTTGCTTACCGGTCGGGTCAGCTTGAGGCCGTTCATCGTCTCACGGCAGGACAGCTGGCCCTTCTGCAGCGGGATGGCGAGGTAGAAGTCGTCCTCGAGATTCTGGTGCTGCAGCTCGTAGCCGGCGGGCAGGTCACGCTTGGCATAGACGCCGCGCACGAGGCCGTCCAGGTATTCGGTTTCCTTCCTCTTCGGGACGCGTTTGGAGGTGCCGGTGCCGCCGCACATTTCGACGGCCTTGTGATAGGCCTTGAACCATTCATCGATCTGGTGGGGCAGGGAGCAGTAGGGCGCGACCGGGATGCCGCCTTCCTCGATGTCGATGTGGCGCTCCCAGGTGCGGGCGCCCTTGGCGTAGGAGACCAGCATCGACGACGTCCAGTCGTGGTACTCGTGGGTGGACAGGCCGACCACGTTCTTCGGGTAGCGTTGGCGCAGGAAATCGATCTGGTTGAGCTCCAGTTCGTCGTCTTCGCTCGGGTAGATCGAGACGCAGTGATTCACCGCCAGCGGAATGTTGCGGTTGGCGAAGAAGGTGACCATGTCATCAACGTCTTTCTGGGTGGACCCGCCGGTGGACACGATGACCGGCTTGCGCGTCTCGGCGATGCGCTCGATGAGGAACCAGTCGTTGATGTCGGAGCTGGCGATCTTGATGATCGGCAGGTCGAGCTCTTCGCACAGGTCCACCGAGGCTTCGTCGAAGGCGGTGGCCATGGGGATGCAGTTGCGCTCCCGGATGGCCTTCACCAGCGTGCGGTACTCGGCCTTGCTGAGCCGGGTGGCTTCGGTCTTCTTGATGTAGCGGATGTCCTCGCGACCGCGGAAATCCTTGTGGATGAAGTGGTCGGCCTCGCGGAACTGCAGCTTGATGGCAGCCCGCACGTTGTTGAAGCGGACCACCTGGGCGAAGTCATTGACGATGCGCAGCCCACGGTCCATGCGGCCCCAGTGGTTGTTGGCCAGTTCGAGGATGAACAGGTTTTCAAAGATGTCGTTGTTCATGATTGAGACCTCAATAAGCGTAGAAGACCGCGTCGAAGGAGTTGTGGGCGTGGATCCGGAAGCGCAGCCGGTAGTCCAGATCGAGGCCGGCGATCCAGGCGGGAATGCGCCACAGGTCGTCCCAGCGGTGATAGCCGGCGATGGCGAGAATCGGGCGGTTGCGGCGGATGAGAGTCTCGGATCCGCCGAGGGCCTCGAGCTCATGGCCTTCCACGTCGAGCTTCAGGTAGCCGACTCGGCCGTTAGGCAGGCAGTCATCGAGCCGGACGACCTGTACATGGCTGTTGCCCTCGCCACCCAGGGTGCTGGCTTCGCCGTGGCCACCCGAAAAGGCCAGATTGCCGTTGCTTGAGGACACACCGCAGGGCAGGCACACCGTGGGCATCGGTAGCCTGGCGGCGCGTGCGGCGAGCAGCGGAAAGTTGCCGGCATCGGGCTCGAAGGCCCACGCTTCGCGCAGGGGCAGGTGTGCTGCCGCCTGTTCCAGCGTGTCGCCGTTGTAGGCGCCGGCATCTATGAAGCCCAGCGGGGCATGATCGATGGCTGTCAGGAAGTCCGGGAAGTACTGGGTGCCGGCTGCGGGCGCGCCGGCAATGCTTGCGCATGCGCCGAGCCGGAAACGCAGGATGTCGGCGAAGAAAGTACGGCTCGTTGCGTCTTCGAGCCGGGCGTAGCTTGCGCGCAGCTCGCTCTCGCGGGTCGCGTAGGCGCCGCGTTCGGTGAGCCAGTAACGCCAGCCCAGCCGGGCGCTGACGATTTCGAAATAGTGCTGGGGTAGCCAGGTCTGCGTGAAGCCCGCGCCTGAGCACGCCGCGAGGATGGCGGCGTAGTCGGCCGAGGGTTCGCGGTTGAACACGCCTATCCACAGCGGCAGGGCGCTCCAGCCTGGCGGCAGGGCCGTGAGCGCGGCAACCGGCAGGCCGGCGCAGGTGCTGGCATTGCCGCCGGACACGACGAAGCCGCGCACCGCAATGCCCTCGGCGTCCGCGGCGCGGTGCAAGTCCCGCGCGAAGCTGCCGCAGCCAAAAATCAGGATGCCGCTGTTGCGCGCCGCCGCGGGGGAAGCGGCCTCGAAGGCGAGGGACGGGAAGGCATTCACGGCTGGGCTCCCAAGGGCGCAAGAGCGCGGATCCGGGCCGCTTCGGCACGCACGGCGGCGAGGTCGGCAGGCGGCAGGAAGGGGAACATGTCGTCGAGCTCCGGTGTGGCGAAGCCGCCTTCGGGTAGGGCGCGGGATTTGATGCGCGGCTCGAAGCCGGGGTCGGGATCGACGTGGGCGGCGATGAGGATCGGGCCGCGGCGGGCGAGGGCGGCATCGAGGGCAGGCAGATCGTCCGGTGTGGTAAGGCTGACGGTGTCAAGGCCGTAGGCGCGGGCAACCCGCGCGAAATCGGGGAATTCGACGCCCGAGGCCGGCGTGGCGCCGACGATGCGGCCGAAGAAGTTCTCGTGGGTCTGGCGGATCGACAGGTAGCCGCCGTTGTCGATGAGGACGATCGCCACGTCGAGGCCGAGGGTCTTGAGGGTTTGCAGCTCCTGGATGTTCATCTGCAGGCTGCCGTCACCGGCAAAGCACACCACCCGGCGCGTGCCGGCGGCACGGGCGGCGCCGATGGCGGCGGGCAGGTCGTAGCCCATGGAGGCCGAACCGGAGTTGCTGAACATGCGCTGGCCGGTCTTCAGGTGGCCGACCTGGAAGGGCAGGATACAGGCCGAGGCGTTGCCGCAGACCACGATGTCGTCGTCGCGAAGCTGGTCGAAGATGCGGCTCACCAGCGTGTAGGGGTGGATGCCGGCGCTGGCCGGCGGGGCACTGAAGATCGGGTAGCGGGCGCGGATGTCGCGGCACCAGGCAGCCCACGGCGAGTAATCGGGCAGCGGCGTGGTGCAGGCCTCGCGCAGGCTGTCGAGGAAGATCCGCGCGTCAGCGGTGACGCGCAGGTTTGGCTGGACAAAGGGCTTGGCGAATTCGGCCGGGTCCACGTCCACCTGGGCGATGAAGGCGTTTTTGGCGAAGCTGTTCCAGTTGTAGCTGACCTGGCGGATGTTCAAGCGGGAACCGATGACCAGCACGAAGTCGGCGTTCTGGGTGCAGAAGTTGCCAGCGCGGGTGCCGATGGTGCCGGGGCGGCCGGCGAACAAGGGATGATCGCTGGCGATCAGGTCGTGGGTCCACGCGGTGGCGACCGGGATGCCTTGGGCTTCGGCGAAGGCCAGCAGGGCCCTTTCGGCGCCGGCCAGACGCACACCGGTGCCGGCCAGGATCAGCGGCCGGTGAGCCTGGCGGAGTTGGTCGACGATGTGCCGGCAGTGGTCGGCCAGATCGGCGGGCACATTGGCCGCAGGCAGGACCAGCGGGGGAATCGCGGCGCATTCGGCCGCTTGCACGTCGAGGGGAATGTCGAGCCACACCGGGCCGGGGCGCCCGCTGATGGCGGTGGCCAGCGCGCGGGGCAGCAGGTCGATGAGGGCTTCGGGGCTGGCGACGCTTGCGGCCAGCTTGGTCACTGGTTTGGCCATGGCGACGACCGGCCCTTCCTGGTCGCCCAGCTGGCGCAGGCCGGCTACGGGGGTGTAGTCGAGGCAGGTGGCGCGCTTGACCTGGCCGCCGATAACGAGCATCGGGATCGAGTCGGTGAAGGCGCCGAACACGCCATTGAGCGCATTGATGCCGCCGGGGCCGGTGGTCACCATCACTACCGCCGGCTTGCCGGCGATCCTTGCGTAGCCTTCGGCGGCCATTGCACAGGCCTGCTCGTGGTGCATGAAGGTGCAAGTCAGGCGCGGGTGGCTGGCGAGGGCCTGGTTCAGATACATGGCGCCACCGCCGGTGACGGTGAATACCTGTTCGATGCCATGGTCGGCCAGCCAGTCGGCGATCCGTTCGGAAGCATTCATGGGCGTTCGGTGATGAAGTGAAGGTTGCGGGTGTGTCCGGGTTCAATACGGCTGATTTCTGCCGCGATCTGATGGGGGTTTACGGCCACGCAAACCAGAACTTGCGCCTTCGGGTGACGACTTAGTCCCTCGGCAGGGGCGACGACGGGCTTTCCGGCGAAAAGATGTCCCTGCTTGTTGGGCGCACCGTCGAGGAAGGCCGCGACTTGCTCCAGTGGAATGGCGTTTTGCCCGAGCAGGCGCTGGGCCCACGAGCCGGCGCCCCACACCAGAAGCGGTACGGAGGGATCAAGGGCCGGAGTGATGGTGATGCTGTCGGCGGCGCGGCGGGCGCTGTCGGCGATGTAGGCGCGCAGGGCGTCCAGCATGTCGGGACCGCCGTTCGGCATGCTGGACGCCGGCACCGCGCGGGCGACGCCGGCGAAGGCCGGGTAAGCAGTGCCGTCGGCCAGGGCCAGCGTGCAGTCGATGAAGGCGCTGGGCGATAGATCGGCCGAGGTGAACAGCCGCGCCAGTGCTTGCGGGCTGAAGTGGTTGATGTGTTCGCTGTCGAAATAATAGAAAGGTGGCCGTGGCCCGCAGCGGTAGCCGCGCGGATCAGGGACTTCCACGTAAAGGGCGCCGCCGGCGGCGAGCAGGCCGGCCAGTTGCGGCAGCCAGTCGAGATCGCGCAGGTGTTCGGCCACATGGGACAGTACGATCATGTCGAAGCGCCGCCCGGCGTAGTGCGCCGGGGCGTCGCTGAGGAGGCCTTCCTGCACGACAAGACCATGGCCGTGGGCGGTGACAACGGCGGCCGGGTCGGGGTCGAGCCCTTCGATGCAGGTGTAGCCGCGGGCGGCCAGCGCGCCAAGAAGCCCGCCGGCGCCGCAGCCCAGGTCGAGCAGGCGGGCTTCGGGCCCCGGCAGCCAGGTTTCGATGCGCGTGGCGAGCTGTTCGAGGCGGAGCTGGTCGGCCGGATTCTGACCCGCGCCGGTGCCGGTCGGCCCGCCGTACTTGGCAAGGGTCTGGTAGTAAAGATCGTAGGCAGACTGGGGCGCCGGCGTGTCGGCGAAGGCGAAGTCGCAGGCGCTGCAGGCGACGAGGCGATAGCCCTTGGGCAGGGGTGAGCCGCTTGGCTGGGGCAGGCTCACGGGCGCCAGCGTCTCCAGCGTGCGGCTGGCGCACACGGGGCAGGGGCGGTGGAGGACGGCGGCCATGGCAGTGTTGTTCGGCCTACAGGCCGACACCCAGGAATTGCCCGATGAGTTCGGCGCTGTAGTC
>APMI01021844.1_pt1 | contig 32132 bp, 27 predicted proteins | sample 667938 | NCBI WGS metagenome assembly APMI01 (sample SAMN01084076, study PRJNA167559) | wastewater metagenome | biome: Wastewater | place: Denmark: Ejby Moelle, Odense | collected 2011-11-28
ACGCTCTTCCGATCTAATATAAGAAAGTATGCGTTCTATAAACTATTTGGTTCACTTACTTCAGATATATTTTATTGAACTAAACAAATAAATAATCATGTTTCAATTCTTATTAACAATCATTGTACTTGAGATGTCATTGTGCCTAAACTTATAGTGCTTGTTATCGTCTTTCCTGTGTGTTCTGATCCACAGACGAGAATCGCTTCCTGTTAGTGTCGACCTTGCCATGAACACCACTGAATTTGGAGAGCTTCCACTGCTGTTTGAGATTATCGCGGCGAGCCCAGTCAAACACGGCCATTCTCTTGTTCGTCGCCTCCTTTAACAGGTTATGGTTCTTAGTCTAAAAATAAACAAATTGTTACAATATAGCAAGAGAGCTTGCGTTTGTCCGCTTCTCCCTTGCTGCTCAGCATCCGATACACAGTGTGCCTGAATACTTTGTCTGTTTCACCGTAGTCATTCGCCATCACTAGCTTTATGGGGTCTTCTAGCTCTCCAGGCTTCCCGTATGTGAAGTTTTACTAAGGCAGCCTAATTTTCAATTGAGTTGATCCTTATTTGACTGGCTTAAACAGAGTTTATGTTTTTCGGAACGCTGAGTTGCCTGATGAGGTGTGGATTAAACTTTTCACCGCTGCTTTATTGGTTTGAAGCAAATCCTTGATCTTACCCAAGTTCTTGTTCTACGACAGCTGATGGTAACTCCAGTTATATATCAGGTCATTTGCTTTCTCAGGGTCTTGATCAATTAGCTTGCCATATGTGAAGTTTTATTCAGGAATGTCGTAATTCGAGGGTTTATTTCTACCCAACTCAGATTGCACTAGTACTCTATTACCTGTGCGATCCCATGGCATGTATCCTGCCCTGTGCTTGGTTGACATGAAGTTATAATTTTATTTATTGCTCTCACCGCTCACATTAAAAAGCTAATTAACTTAATAAATTTACAATAATAACAAAGCACTTTGAAAATGATAGATTTATAAATATTCTAGAAGCCTTAGTTAAATAAAAATATTAACCAAATAACATAAGCATGGTTCATGCAAATTAAAAACTGTGAATGATAAGTTCACTTGAATTTTCTAGAAATATTGGAAACAGAGTTGGAGTGTACAGTCCTGCCCCACTCACGTAAGTTGCTCCCCACAAGTTTTGGTACAAGTGAAGTTGGTACCTCCCGAAATTTACGCGAATCCTTTCTCACGAGTGAGTGCTATGGAATTGAAATGCCTAAATATAATTTAAAGTACTTGGCAGTCTTGAATCGTTGTTGTCGTCATCGTTCACCAGTAGGATTTGACTACGGTTTATTGATGGAATGCCTAAATTATGCTTCGTGATGTTGTGACGTAGCTGATTTAGTAGAGTGACCACAATTAATCTAACATCCTGATTGCTCCATTCACTTATTTGTTTCTTTTTTATGCCTCGTATGTCCAATAAAAATTATTACTTTTCGTTTTCGTTAACCCGCACATCTGTTTTCCCTTCCATTATGTCCTCATAGTATTTTAGTAATATAACGGAGAGCTCGTAACTCTTCTTTTCGTTTTAACGCAACTTGCTCTTCAGCATTTTGTTTTAGCTTTCGGCTAATTGAGCTTCGGTATTAGCTTTCACGATGCCTCTGTCTTTTTCTTAAAGTGCTTTGCTTAAAGTTATTATCATTTATTAGTGCTTAGCAATATCACCTTCCACTTTGTCGGATGATTTTTTGGAGTCAGGAAATCCCCCATTACTTTTATATTTCTTAAGCTAATCTTCTAACTCTGCGATTTTGTTAGTTAGTTTCTTTATAATACCCTTTGACATATGTGATCGTTTTGCTAACTCTTACTCGATTTACTTATGAATCTATACATCCTTTTGCATGTTGTTAACTTTTTTAATCAAACTTTCATTTTAAAATAGCAATTTTTCGGTTTGTTTAGACTGGTACTCGAGCTCGCTCGTCAACTGATGATTCTGCAAAACTGCAAGTCGAGTAGTCGTAGACAACTGTTCCTTCTTTAATGAAAGTAAATTCGTTCGCATGTCTCTAATTTTTAACAGCATTTCATCCTTCAGTTTATCAGTTTCTTGCACTTTCTCCCGCTCTTTGTCAGCTAGCTCTCTTGCCTTTTCTTCCTTTTCAGTAGACAACTCATTCTTGAGCTTGTTTTTCTCTGCGAATAGTTAGTCCCTCTCCTTCATGTATGTGGTGTACTACTTGAGCTGGTTTTCAAGAACTCCCATCTCAGAGCCCACTAATTTTTTGTACTCCTCCATTTCTCGCACTCTGACTTCCTATAGATGATCTGTGTATCATTAATAATTACTAACCTGCTTTTATAGCGAGTTTATCGTTGACTCCAGCTCCATTTTGATGACCTCAAGTCTTTGGTTTTTTGAGCTCAGCTTCTCGATTGTGCTTTAGTGGCTTTCCAAACATATTTGCTGTGAGTGAATTTTATCTTCATATTTTTTCTGTGTTTGGTCTTGCGTGGCCACTATTTCGTAATTCTGTTCGGTCCTATATGAATCGATGGGTACATTCTACTAATGCGATCCTGCAACTGCTTAATTGTGAATGACTGCTATAGTATTTATCTCTTTTGCTCCTCTATTTGGACTTCGAGACTGAATAATGCAAGCACTTACTTTTGGTTATTGTCACTTTTCTTATCTTTATTACCCTTCTTTGACATCCTTTATAATTCTATATAAAGTTGCATTAATTTGCCAATCTTACACCTTCCCATCAATAATTGATTAAATCAAAGCAGATCAATATCGAAGATTATTTTTAGAAATGTAAAATAATATTTAGTCTTTCAATTAAGTAGCTACCGAAATTGATAACACATTTTTAAAATAAAATATGAGATTGATTTAAATTACTTTCATATATTTACAACAAACTATATCTATATTTAATTTATTGTGAATAATTTACATCATTTTAAAATAAAATGAACTATTTTATAATTTAAGTCTCATTATCATTCCACTATGCTCAACATTGAAGTTAGTATGTTATTTAATAAATACTTTTATTAGTTTTATTATCCATCATATTAATATCGCCGTATAATTGTGCACAAAAATGCCAACGCTAGGTAAAATTAAACTCATTGAGGGAAAAAATTAACGTTTATTAATTAACAATTTGCTATTAATTGTAAGAAAGCTCGAAAGGTATTGTTTCTTAAAAATTAATTTATGTCAAAGTAATCGCTTACATGAATCAAAAGCAGAGACAAGCAGTATAAATTAGAGATTTACCAACTAATAGAGCACATTTTACAACAAGAATGTTCTTAATTAAGGTAACAATGTATTAGGGATAAGAAGCAATATAAATCAAAACAGAGTAAATTCATCAGGCAGATGGCAGTTCATCTCGCTAAGGAAGCGGGATATGTCGAATTGTTCAGCAGCCTTCGCCTCGCACACCATCGCCATATTTGGACAAGTGGAATCGAAAGGAGAATCTGATTTTATCTACTTAATATTATTCCTATTTTATCTATGGTTATATTCTGTAATTTTGTGAGGGTTCAAAAAGTCTTATTTTTATTCTACTTTCTCATCCTTATCTTCATTATAATTATTCATGACCTACTCAATTATATTTTCTCCGTTTGAAATTATCTTTTTGCACTCTGACTCGCTGTGCTTCTTCGGCTTTATTGATCGGAAGCTTCGAGTCATCAAATTAAACCTATTTAGCCTGTTTATCAATATGCACGTTGATTAAATTTCCATTTTTTCTACTCCTGCACATACGATGCTTAGTATTTCATCGCGAAGATAGAAACTCTACTATTTTAACTCATTGCTGAGGTTTCTAAAGGTCTCCGCTGCCTCAACTGCTCTGAGAACTGATTAAAAGCGTAATTTTTTTTTCATTTTTTGGTCTCTGCCTCTGCTAATAGCATTCATCTTCCTGACTGTCTTTCTCATAGTGCCATAAAATTTATTTTTTATCGAATTTTATGATCTACGTTGATTTATGCTTACTTTCCGGGCAGAAGGTGCGCGATTTTAGTCCAGCTCGCCCCTTGTTTCTCAAACTAGTTATACAAAGTTGACAGCTCTTCATTGGTCCAATCTGATTGGGCTGTTTTTTCGTTGCAGAACGCAGAGTAATTGATAAATCTTTAACGGCATTGCTTAGACGTTCTGTTTTTGTTGAGGAATTCCGCATTCATGCTGCTGGCAATTTAATTCCAATTCATTTTCTGGCTCAAGTCCACCAGTTTACTGAGGTAGGCATCTTCCTGAGTGAGTAAAATTTTACATCTCCTGTCCAATTTTGCCTTGAGCACATTTTTCAATTGATTGATTGTTTTTGTAATAATTATATCAGGAACTTAATTTCGCCACTAAAATCATAGTTCTAGTAAGCTGTTGGCAACTTCAACAAGGTTTAATCTTTGTACCGGTAAAATATTGCTTCCAGTATTTTTAATTTGCATTCAAAAGCATATTCTGATGGGAGTTACATTATATTTTTGAACTATTATGAAATAGTAGTTTGACAAGTGTCTTAATAAAGTGAAATCTATATATTGGGAAAAGTTTGGTTCGATCTGGAGATACGATGGTTTCGAGATGATTTGAACATTGTTAAAATTAAATTAGATATAATAGCATCACGTAGTCAGAATATTCGATATGTATTATGGCATCTCATCAATTATTTTAAGTGCAGGATGTATTGACATAATAGTCTGAAGTTTATATATGTTATGCATTGCATACAAAGTATTAGTATTCATTAATGTTGTTTAATAGTTACTTAAAATAGATCTACTGGTTATCAGCTAATTTAATGCATTGAGTCTCAAATTCATAAGCTGTGTTGTTCAAATCAGTTGTGTGAGTAAAACTGGATAACCTAATATAATTATACTTAATACATATTAAACGGATGAAATTTACATTCAATATTATATTTTCAATGCAAAAAAAAAGTTCATGCATTAATAAAATACATAAATATTTTTATTGTTTTTGTTTGATTCGTTTCATAGTATATTTGACTATTTTAGTTTTACACTTCTATCTATATAATAATTATATGAAAAAATCCCAGACTGAAAGGGCTCCACAAACGACCTGGATTGAGGTGCCTGACAGTTTGAAGCTCGGTGTTCCCTTCATCAGAGCGACTCCTCTGCGTCCTGTTGGAACTGACAAAATTGAGTACGAGGCAGTTACAGATCGCGGAGTCGTCAAAGTCTAAGTACTAAATAGCGCTTCATTCATGATGTCGAATGGACAAATCTTCGATGACATGTGCGATATGGATGTATTAAACGAACCAGAAATTCTAAACAATCTCGTTGAGCGGTACAAGAAAGATAAGATTTTTACTTTCATAGGTCCCACCCTAATTGTGGTGAATCCATATCGGGTGATCCCTGAATACTTTAGCACCTAATGCATGGCTCGGATTAGAGATAAAATTGTGTCAGGCAATACAGGCAGCGAAAAGCCCCATATTTATTTGATTGCAGGCAATGCATACGTATCCATGATTGATCAGCAAAAAAAGCAGGCTATTGTAATTTCAGGCGAGAGCGGTGCTGGTAAAACTGAGTCAACTAAATACTGCATGCAAATATTAACCTCCTTAAGTCACAAAGAGAGTCTCCCTATTGAGTCTAAAATTTTGGCTTGCAATCCTCTGTTGTAGGCTTTTGGTAACAGTAAGACAATTAGAAATGATAACTCGAGTCGTTTTGGAAAATACGTGCAAATTTACTTCTCAGGAGATAACACTATAGTTGGAGCAAGCATCAACAGCTACTTGCTTGAGAAATCAAGGGTGGTGTCTGCAGCCGAAAAATAAAGATCTTTCCACATTTTTTATGCTTTACTTGCTTCAAACTAGCACGGAGTTCAAAGCCCAAGTCAGTACAATTACCTATCGAAAACTAAATGCTACGACGCATCTGGCATTGATTAAAAACAATATTTTTCATAAATAAAGAGATCAATGGCAAGTATTGGATTTTCAGAAGGATAACAAAAGAAAATTTTTGATCTTCTTCTCAGTATTTTATAACTAGGAAACGTCGAATTTGATGAAACAGCACATAAAGAGAATTAGTCCCGTCCTTGCATAATTAAGAGCAAGCAAGATTTAGGAAAAATAGCTCAGATGTTGGGAGTAAGCAAAGCAAGCCTCTAATAGATGCTGTTGTTTGAGAAAAAGAAATTCTTGAAGGATGTAAATTTGAGTGCATATAACAAAAATAAATGCGTTTCAAATATTAACACGTTAAGCAAAGCAATATACAATGCCATATTTTAGTTTGTGCTCTTCAAGGTTCAGAAATCTTTGCGACCATCAACAAATAAAAATTACTTATCCATTAATATTTTGGATATCTTCGGGTTTGAAAATTTCGATTTCAACAGTTTCTAACAATTTTGCATCAACTTTACCAACGAGAAGCTGCTCAAGCTCTACAACAAGTACGTGTTTGAGAGAGAAATGGACATACTCAAGTAAGACGGGCTGTTCTAACAAGTTGCCAATATTCGTCAACCTACGAATGATGCGATAATAGAAGTAATATCAGGTAAGCTCTCCCTCTTTTCTATAATCAATGACTTGACGATGCCTCAGCAGTATAAGGACATGCATATTATTCAAAGTTTCTAAAGTAAACTAGGTAATTCACCTTTTGTCAAATTCGATAAAATTAATAAAACTCAGTTCACATTGGTGCACAGCCAGTGCAGTGTTAAATATGATATTGAAGGATTTAAGGACAAAAATCAAGATAAAGTTTTGCCTGAAATACTTTAGATAGTCACGAATCTTTTTGAACATGAAAGTAAAGATCAAACTGGAAAAACACTTCTATCAAAGTTCTCGTTGGAAATTTAGTAACTTATGAACGAATTAAGCTCATCATGTGTCCATTTCATACGGTGCATCAAGCCAAATGAGAAAAAAATGCCACATTTGGCCGAAGAGCAGTATATGATCACGCAGATTCGGTATCTGGGTGTTTTTGAGACAATTCAAATAAGAAAAAAGACATTCCCTTCTCGTTGGCTCTATGATGAGTTCCTGTAAAGATTTTAGAATTTATTTCCTCTTTCGATCGGCAGTCCTCGCAACAAAGTTTAGAAAATAATGAAGTCTCTCACCGGTGATGCATCGTCATTTCTACTAGGTAACAAAAGAGTGTACATGAATCCGTAGATATAATCTAAGCTTTCTAAAAAATTGCATGAGCAAATGAAGAAAAAGATAGATGCTGCCAAGAAGATTTTAAGAAAATATCGGAAATACAAATTTAGAAAGAATCTTACTTCAAAACTTAAGTTGTTGGTGAAAAGGAAGAACATTTGGAGAAAATTTAACCAAACTCAAGTAATTACATTTCTAAAGCAAGCATTTGGAAGAATAAAGTAAACAGTTACATAAAAAAAGTAACAATAAAGAATACTAATGAATAAGAAACTAATGGAAGCAAAAATAAAAAGGGAATAGTAATAATTAAAACTAAAATAGTTAAATGTAAATAAAAGAAGCTAAAAATCAGGAAAAATATGTTAAAAAATTATTTCAGTTTGGACTTTAGTCTTGAAGAGAGCTGCGTTTTCAAAGTTAAAAGCAACTCATATTGTCAAATCAAAAAAATCTATTGATGAAAAATTTGAATTAAATGTCAACGATTCAGTTCTTAACTAATCAATAATTATAGATGATCGAAAAAACTACAGGCGAAGAGAAGAGTTCAAAATTGATCATAAAAGTTCGTTTTAATTCAATGAGAGCTTTCTTAACTAGAAATCTATAATTGCTTCAGGAAGTAGTGACATAGTATTTTAAGGATCTTTTAATGTTGACATTTTTGATCCGAAGCTTACTCCTAATTTTGAAAGACTGCGATTAATTTTAGCATAAAAGTATCAAGCAAGTTACAGTGGATCATAGGAAGATTATTTTTCACCTCCTAGTGATGACTCCAACTTCCAAATAGAGCAGACTGATAACTAAATGATGAATAAAATAATCAATTTTGATTCGAAATAATTCTACAAAGAAGTATTTAGACGTCGGACGACTTTCTTTGGCTCTGAAAAAGGAGAAGATGATATTCTTGTATGCAAACTAAAACCTTTATCTAAGTCACTTACGCTCCTAAATTAAAGTGATGAGAAAGATGCTCTTCGTATTTTTAAAAACTTACTGAAAATAGGAGATGAAGCAAAACTTGAAAATTTCTTTCAATTTATTGAAGTTATTATAGGGCTTTGTCACGGTACAAGTCCTTAACTTAAAAATGAGATATTTCTTCAACTTATAAAGCAATCAAACACGGACTTATAATTACCATCGGTACGTGTTTTGCAGACTATGGCAGTTTACTTGCATATTTTTAGTCCAGATAAAAATTTTCTTCTAGCCGGGCTCAACTTCTTGTTTAAAAAGATTGCTTAACAAAGATTTTCGGATAAGCAGAATGAATATTTTCGATATATCTTTAAGAAAATAGTAAGAAAATTCACAAATCCTTACACGATCAGCTATATGCCTATAAAATACCAGTTGATGGCGTTAATGTGCAAGAGAAAAATATCACTGTCAGTTTATCTACCTTTGGGCAACAGCGTAATAATTAGAGTCGAATCGTACGACACCTTTGCCGACATCAAGATAAGAGCCATGGAAGAGCTTGGTATAAATCATAAAAGACTCAAACCTGAGTTATTTTCTTTTTTCGAAGTCGTGAATTTCGATAACCAAGAACTGGAGGAGTCACCCATTCATGAAAATTTAATCGTATGGGACACTATAACATACTGGGAAAAGGCCAAGTAGAAGTACAAAGAGAAAGGGATTGTGCCTCCTGTTTTCTTTCTTATGTTTAAAATTCGGTTCGCCTACGAATGTCACTACTCTGATCTAGAATCTGTTGAAATAATGTTCACACAATCTTACTTCGAGTATTTTGTTGGTCGGTTACATTTTTCATTGGAACAGTTAAGCTACTTGGCAGCGCGCATTAAAAAATTGAAATTTTTCCAAACTAATTCTGACGATTACAAATCTTCGTATCCAGCTTGGTCGCTTAAAAAGTACGAATAGAAAGAACTTATTGGAAATCTTAAGAAACGCTTGACTGAAATTGAAAAGAGCAATTTTAGTTAGTATGATTTAAAATTTCAATTTTTGAAGATGGCAGCTGACAACCCATTGTGCATGTGTCTGGTCATCGGCACTGATCAGAACGTCAAAATATATTTAAAGCCGAAGAAGATTTTACTGGTTGATAAAAATGAAATAGTGTAATAAATTTTGATAAAGTCTTTGGTGAAGTATGCTGAAGATGGTGAGAAATTTATTTATTCAGTACGAGGTTCAAATCAAACCAAAATAATGTATACAGAACACGCTTCAGTTATATGCCAATATCTGTCAGTCCTCCCTAACCTGATCAAACTTGGCACAAAACCACGAAGCAACAGCAATATAATGGATGAGATTAATTCTTGATATTCAAATTTCTAATATTTTATAAGTACTTGAATTTTTTAATATTTATGAGTATATTTTTTAGATCGAGTGTTTATAAATGAACGAGTCAACCAAAAAATTGTTAGTGCAAAGAGTTGGTCAAAAAAAGCTGATTCCATAGCTTAAAGCACAAATTGTTGCAGAGAACATTCTCATCCTTAAAAATGAAGTCATTATTGTTTGATCGACAGGTTCAAAATCTTGAAAAATTTAGGCTCATTTTGATCTCTATTACCGACAAAATTAAAGATATTCTCAAAAATCAATATTAAATTGCAGATAAAGTAACACTATTTTAATGCAGCTGCAAAAACAAATTGCGATATTGCAGATCGAGATCGAAGAGCATAAAAAGAAAGTGAAGGCCCAGTCCGTAGGAGAATCCAAATTTACGCAAATGAAAAACATACAGAAATAGTATATTGAAATTTGCAGAAATCGAATTCAGACTGCGCAAAATATAGAAATTAAAAAGCTGGCTGCAGTTCGAATTGAAAATCGGAATTCAATCGCAAACTAAGTTTTTAAATGGATCCTTACAGTTGTGTACTGCTAACCAGAGTCCAAGTTTTATTGGCCTAATTTTAAAGAACAAGTATTCTAATAGGATAAGGGCAAAGATTTTATCGAGCGTCTTGGGAAGTCTGATACTATGAAGCAAGGGACCGAAGAGAAGGCGAAAACTGACTAATTATTGTCTCATTTCGATAGAATTATTGCGAGCGAAGAATTGAAAGTAACTAATTTTAGATTTAGAAATGTACTTCCGAAATCAACAAAATACAACAAATCATTGTCTACTACCAACGCTGCTGTGAGTTAGCAAGAAAAATGCAATAGATGGAGCACTAATACGAGTAATACAATAAGAAATCAAAGCAAGCAGAAGAGTAGTTTCATAGCTGCGACAACAGAATCAAAGCTCTTGAAGGTAGACTACGAGTTAACAAAATGGCTACCGATGAACTCAAACAAATTTAAAGCCAATTATCACCAAAACTACATTTGTATACGACTACAATAGTGAAAGGAAATGAATTCATAGCATAATTTTAAGGTCTTCAGACATCAATTCCCTCCATAAGTTATTTAACAGAATAAAAACTCAACTGCGATTGTACAATTCTTTGATGCATTTAATATATAATGAATAGATAGATATTTATAGATTTGATGAACTAAGAATATTTAACACTGCCTATTCAATTTGTAAATAATGGACAAATTCGTGTAAGATCTTGATAATAGCTTCTGGCCCGAGTTACTATGCTTACTCACTCATGTAATTTGTGCTTTGGCTCTTATCGCCTACGTATATGTCAATCGTAAGGAGACCCCTATCATTCAAAATTCACCGGCCCTCACAATAACAGCGCAGATAATGCTAGTAGGGGCAAGTTTCTGCTTATTCGCAGCCAAGGTCTAAATTCTATAAGTCACATCGGAACTTAATTAGAGGCAACGATATTGTTTTGGTCAATAACGGAATCAAAGTCTCGCTATTCTAAACAGTTTGTACACTTTCGCAATATAATTCATGGAAATGACTTATTTGTTCAAGATGATCCGTGTGTTGCTTATATGCTACAAAAGTAATTTCTTAACTTATATTTTCAAGAGCGAAGGAGTACTGATTTTGCTTGCCGCGATTTGGGCAGCCATGATATTGACAACTGATATCCTAATGAAGATCTTTATGCATTCAGATGATTCCAGATATTTGCACTTGTACCCTCAATTTAACTTTTTTATGTGCGACGAGGTTATTGATGAGTAGTTTAGTATAGCATCGACAACGATATACCAGAGTAAGCTTGCTTTCTGCCTTTTGCTACTGATCGCAAGCTTCACTTGGTCCTACAAGCTATAAGAGATCGACAAGGACCTCAAGCTGAGATCACAATATTGGATCCTTTTGTTTCTCCCATATTTAGTATGGCTGGCATAAAAGATAATCAGAATTGTAGACCCGAGTATTAACTCTTCGCTGCCGGTCCATTATGTAGATTGTGTAAGCAACCTTATAACTGGAATGCTCCTGTTCTGGATTCATTTCAACTCTGCTAAGGAAGAGTTCTTTCTGCCAGACGATAATGATCTTTTGGATGTTGCCGATCTTTCTTACGTCCTCAACAGGCCAGAAATTTATTAAATTCTGAAGTCTTACTTCGCTCATGTGGGAAAAACCAATATTTTCAAAGTGAATCACTACCTGATGAAAAGCTAGACAGTTCATAAGAATCCAACCGAAGAGGAGGCTGAAATGCTATTCGAATGCTTAGGAGAAAGAGGCAGGAAGGTCAAGTAAAACAATACCATACGGGCAAAGCAAATGGATAAGGGGAGATAAATTCTTATAGACATAATTCAATAATAAATCAAAAAGTGGGAACTCACCGTTTCAGGAAACACCCTGAAGGCCAAGCTGAAGCAGAATTCTTAATATTTCAGTCGAATGAAATAATTAAAATTAGTGCGGTGAATGCAGATTATTTTTAATGATTTTGAGTATTATAGAATACTTGGAAAATGAGTATCATAAATTGGTACATGTAGCTATACTATAAGTACCGAGACTACCCCGTGAGCACTATTAACAACAAATACAAGCGCAATGAGCTTCGAAACATTTACTCCAATATATTTAGTAGGCTGTGCCTATATTTCTATATTGACACAACAGACCTGGACATAACCAAAAATCAAGGCGTAGCGTCGGTGAACCAGTCTATGGCAGGTGAAACAAGTAAGAGTATTTTCGAGAAAAGCTCAACATCTCACTCTCGGTTTCATACAACCAATAATAAGCAATCAAAAAGGCTGCGATTCAATGAAACGGCGTGCATAAACGCCGCCAAGGTTGGTGTTGATCTCGAAGTTGCTGAACAGTTATTTGCTTCGTTAGGAGCTCTCGATAGTTAACTTCAACCTGCTGTCGATCAAGACACACAAGCTAAAATAACAAAATCAAGCTCAATGCTGCGATTAATAAAGAACACAGCGAATGAGATATTATACAGTCTGATTATGAAGTCAGGGACTATCAACAGCGAGGAGGCTGTCTCAGACACGATGTGTTTTGAATGCAATAGTTAGCGGAGTGAGTCAAACTTTCATAAACAGGATACTTAATCAGCTCATTCCAGCAACTCAAATATCGAATCTGCTCGAGACTCCGGTAAACAGCAAAAGAAACTGGTTTTAAACGTTGAAACTGTGCCAACTAACAACCAATAACTAAACTATTATTTCTTGGAATTTTGCTCCGGAGTTGATGTACTTCACGAATATGATGGAAAAAGTGAACTTAATATCAAAAGTTAAATTAAGCTCGAAGATAGATATCCAAAATAAAAGACAATAAATACAAGTCTCAATATAAAACTAGGAAATTTATTAAGTAAATCAAACTCTCAAGAACGTAAATAAGAGTTGGATTCAATATTACTTCAAATTTTACAAAACTCTTTAATTTTTTCTAACAATTACATCTCAAAATTTCAAGTAAAGTCTCCCCTTTCGAGCGACAATATCAATTTCTCTGACAGCTTGAATATTATTTTAGAGACTTGGTTAGAACTTGTAATTATGGTAGAAAAAGAACACATCCTTTATGAGATTGTGTAAGAGCTCGTTCGTGAAGAAGAAATCGACGAATGCACTAATTATTTTTATGAGAAAGTAAGTTCTTATTTGTACTTTATCTGCCTGATCAGCACCAAGGATCTTCTCGTAAGCACGGTTTCAAAGTAGAATTTTCTTTGCTTTCTACCTGAGCTACTAAGCGGCTCAAGGTCACTTTCGGACTTTAGACTTAACAAGAGTGAGAAACATATCCAAATATATGATGTGTCTCTGGATAAGTATATCTATAATGGAGTGGCTTTTGCAAGCATATTAGAGAAGTGGAAGCACATTGGTAGAATGATCTCAGAGCTACTACTCGAAGACAACAAAATATTCTGGGCCCAGACATACATGTAATGCTGCAGACTGCAAGACTAGTACCTTGAATAAAAGGTTGAACTAGCATACTCCTTAGTTCTTTTGAATTAAAAACTGGAGAATGCACACAAAACTTCATCTGTTACATTGCCATAGTGGAAGCGAAAGTACTATCAAAAGTCAATCAAGGCTATAATATAAAAATAAATTGGGTATTGCCCTTATAGCTTTACTTATGAATCTTCCTCGAAGTTGTCCACTAAAACTAAAATAAATTTTCATCAAGATGTGAATTTGAGAGACTAATAAAATAGAAGAGGAGGTTATTGCTTTTACGACACTAAATCGGCAGAAACAGAAGGCAAAGTATGTCAAATGAGGCAGTGGGAGAAAATTGTTAGAGCAAGTATCGATATTTTACAAGGATATAAGTTTCTGCTCGATACAGGCCTATAACTCTTTGAAGGTACTCCTGAACTAATTATTTAATTTTTTCTTGAAAGCTACTTTAATCTCAAAAAGATAGAGGTCTTTGTCAAATTTGATTTTCTCAGTATAGTTTAAAAATATTGTGAGAAAGTAAAAAACTCAATTATTTTCAACAATATGAAAAATGCTCTTAATCCAGTTTCATAAGTGGCAATAACCGAGTTAGGACTTCATAAACAATATTATAAATACATTTCTAAACACATTACTGCTACATTTAGGTCAAAACAAGTAAGCATGTCAAAGCAAGCAGGACTAGCAAACGGCGGAGCTCAGACTGCTTCCTTCAATTTGTTAGGATAAAGAGAGAGATTGATGGAAAATGACCGCAATGAATAGCAATCTAACTTCTCATAACTGCCATCTCACTCTCAAAACATACAAGATGGGAACCTTACCGTTTTATAAGACGAAGGAGTCATCTTTGCTCTTGGTCTAATCAAAAATGGCAGAAACAAATAACTTCCAAGTATTGAAAGTACAATTAGCGTCACTGTGATAGATGACCTAAACAAATACCTTCAGCTGGTTAATGAATGCAATTATATATTCAGTGTAGTGCAACAGTTCGAGCACTCTCTTGGCGGTTCGTTGCAAGAGCTTAAAAATTCACCAGGAAAGCCTTTCCTGCTTCTTACTTCTCAGTAATTATCACATACACTAGCTGCTTGCTTAGCATAGGGAGAACCATCAAAGCTGGTGATGCAGACTCAGCGGAAGACAAGCAATCAGGGTAAGGCTATCAAAATGCCATCGATGAACTCTGCCGTGGTAGTTAAGAAGAAAAATAGTTTCTTCTCGAGGAAAGACTACATCGAGGCTGAGTCACATCACCATACTTTTAATCTCGAGAAATATAGCTCTCAAATTAAACTTCATAGCAGTTGTCTGATGTTACTTATCGAAGTATATTGCAGATATTTGCAATTTTATGAAACTCTATCTCGAAATCTTGACTGTGAATTCTGCTGCTTAGACAATGAGTAGACATCTTAAGAGGCTCTGGCAGGAGTGTCAGTAAAAAAGTAAAGCTCATCACGTAGAAAATTGAATCAAAATAGAAGACTCGCATGGTCTAAATTGCAAAAATACACAATAAAATACCAATAGATGCCGAAGAGTGGACGTAATCATAGCTTATAAGAGTTTCGAAGCAGTCTAGAACATGAGCTGTCTTTAAATAGCTTAAATAATGACACACTGTTGATTTTGATGTACATTTCGTCACTGGAGGTAAACCATGAAACATTTCTCCTAATCTATAAGCAAGAGCTGATCTCTGAGTAAAAACTATAGAAAGTAAGAGTGATTGGCAAGCAGTACTACTACCGCATGCACGACTTATTTTCAGCAGGACAAAAATGCGGGTCTGTGTTGAAAGAGCAGGGTTTTGAGCGACGTAGAAATATATATTTACAGCATACTCTGGTAGTACTGGTTTCACTTTTGCAGTTGCTATATGAGCGTGACGAGTAGACCGTCGATATGGCACCCTACACAAAGATACTTATTACATACTTTGTATCAAAAGCATACGGCATAAATCAAAGCGCGCAATAGAAACTGCATTTAGATGAAGACCTCATCAATATTCACAAAATTATATTATAGTTTTTGGACTGGAATGAGCTGGATGAGCACCCACCTGAACTCAGCGAGAGGGAACTTATTTCCAGACTTCTTGAACTAAGGACTCTTCCTGAAAGTGATTAGTTTGCATCTGCTTTAAGCGCACTGATTTCCGAGGAGTTGAGCATCCTCGACAAGTATGAAAACAAAGAAGAATAAAAAGTGGGGTATTTGCAAAAGAAAATTTGTTATTACATGCTAAGGGAGATATATTTCGACAGCTATTATGATGTGGGGATATTTTAAATCAAGTCGTTGCAAGCCCGCAAGAATTTTTCCATGTACGAAACTAAAATGCGATTATTTTTTGATGAAATTATTGCCAAAGACGAACAGTAGTTCATCGAACGAAAGAAGGAGGAGTTAAGACAGAGATCAAGCCATTTAAAGGGTTACTTAGTTGACTATCAGAAATAGCCTAGTTGCTTACCAGAGCTTAAAGAGTGTCTCATTAGAATTGTCTGCATTTTCGATAAGACTTTAAATTTACTTACGTAAAACCGATAGTTCTAAATGAAAAAGCGTGGTTCAAACTCAATTAGTTTAAGAAAGAACCGTCGAAAGTCTGACCTTATTTACATACACTATGTCTCAACAGAGTTCATAAAGCCCAACAATTAGAAGGTAAAAGTGTTCGAGAACGAAAGCTACTATTTTTTCAGAGCGATAGAAGTATATGAAGAAATGTTATGTAAAAAAGTCGAAGACTGCGAAAAGAAGTATTCAATTTATAAGGAGCTAGGGTTCTCAGTGCCAACATCAGTGTGCATTACTTTCACGTAATCGGAGCTATAAGCTATTCGTAAAAGTCGGGAAAGCATACTTGCTCTATGGATTAACTCTGAATACAGGAAACTGCATGAGACAAAAATGCAGTTAAGTCATCAAAATTATCTATCTAAAATTGAAAAACTTTACATCGACTTGGACGTGCGCCACAAAGTCTTCGAATCTTTTAAGGATAAGATTTTAAACTATGAGATGCAAAAGACTAAGATATATCACCAATACATGGACTACATACGTGGGCTTAAGCTGGACGTTTATAGTCACGTTTCAGGCGAGGACCCCCTTCCATATTTTAAGCTAATTAATGCCATAAAGTTTTATCGTCTCAACATTAAAAAGAGAGAGTTGGAGTAAAAAATTGATGAAGAGTTTGGAAAAAATCTAGGCAAATGGAATTAAGGTATTATTACTGACATGCAAAACTATCATATGTGGGCACTTTAATAAATGAAGCAGTGGGAGGGAGTCAATGAGGGCTCAAGCAAGAGAAAAAAATAGCTCTTTGATATTTTCTCCATTGTCAGCAAATAATTGAAGCGACAACAAAATAAAACAATCTATATTGAAGTGAAGGGAAAATAAACTAATTTAAAAGCGAATCAAAAAGAGACTATGCAACAATTAAGCTTAAAAAAATTAAATAATTCTGAAGCTATAAAAAGATCTGTTCGATTGTTGAAGCCTTCATTAAAGTGATCAGGTTTGAATCTGTGATATTTTGTTAAATTTATATATTTTTTTAAGTTGAAAGTGCGTTAAGTGACGTATTGTTTGCAACAATGATTATTAAAATAATTAAAATGATATAATAATCTTTATAAGATGTTGTATATCATCGAACCAATAATTGTCCTTTTCTTGCTCTACTCGGTAGTCAAGATTGTGAGAAGAAAGTTATGCAAGCCTTCATTCAAGAACAAAACAGTTTGGATAACAGGGGCATCATCAGGCATAGGTGAATACTTAGCCTATTAGTTTAGTCAATGTGGTGCCAATCTTATTTTGAGCGCTCGAAATTTGTAACAGCTGGAAAGAGTAAAAAAGAACTGTAAGTAACCTAGCAAAGTAGAAACTGTCAAATTAGATATGACCAAATTTCAAGATATCAAAGAAGTATCATAAAAAGTTATAGCTAAGTTGGAGTCTGAAGAAAACAAGTTAGATGTTGTCGTTGAAAATGCTGGAGTTTCCATGCGATCTCAATTCAAAGACTATGATTTCTCTAATCACCTTAGTATGTTTGACTTGAATGTTAATGGTCCTTTCTATCATATTAAGAACGTGATAGAGCATATGATTAAGAACAAATCGGGTCACATTGTCGGAATAACAAGTGTGCAAGGAAAATTAGCACCACCATTTAGAACATCCTATGCGGGCTCAAAGCATGCTTTTGTAGGAATTCTAGACTCGCTAAGATCAGAGCTCTTCGAAGATGGCATTAAGGTTACCAACATAATGCCCGGTTATGTAAATACTAACCTCTCAAAGAATGCTTTTGGATCAGGAGCAGGTTAAAAATCAGGCTAAGATTAAAATCTTAAGAAAGGAATGGACCCGGTTATATTTAGTCAGTAAACTGTTAAGGCGATCTATATGCAGTAAAACTAAGCACAAATAAGCAATCAATGGGATGTTCCGGTTGGAATTTTCCTTAGAAATTGTTGCCCTGACCTGGTATTTTTTGGTCTCAGACAAAAGGCCAGATATAAACCTGCCAAGAGAAATGCTTGATTTGTATAAATTATACGTTGCAATTAATTAGTGTACGTTAACTTGATTGATAGATGATGTGGCAAAATAAAAAAGAATTAGGCTTTATAAAAGAAATAAACATTATACTGAAATGCATATCTTTTATCAAATAATTATCAACGATTATGGATTCAGAAGCAGAGAAATTTGCCTTTATGCTCGATGTCAGCGGCTCAACAGGAGGCAGTGACAATTATTGGAAAACAGTCTAGGACGTATTGTGTATATACGCCAACTAAATTTCTCACTACTATGAGTGGGACTCTAACATTAAAGAGATCTCAAAAAAAGAAATGCAGGCTCAAATAACAAGCAAGAAAGGAAAAGGTGGTACTTCTCCTGAAGTAGTTGCTAGGTAAATTATTGCTAAAAAACTTAAAAAAATTATTCTCATCACAGACGGCCAGGTTGGCGATGGAAGTGTCAAATAATGCGATAAAATTCTTTAAAATTATGCTTTCACTAAAACAGTGTGCTACATCATTGCAAGCACTAACTATGGAGTTCTGAACATGTCAGTGACTTGTCCTTTTACTAGAAAGTGTGACAATGAAGTGTATCAAAAAGATGCTAGCTCTGATTTAAAGAAGCTTGTTCAATATACTCCAGAGGATTACAAAATACTAGATACTCTAGATGATATCACTCTATAAAATTTCGAAGCCAACTATGATAAAATATAAGGCCTCATCATCGCTCTTAACATGGGTAAATAAAGTAATATCCCCCTTAAAAACCAATTAGTTGTCATGAAGAACAGGCTTGTAAAGGAGCTGTCTAAGCAGAAGGCCACGGGATAGTTCGACATCAGTCAGGAAATGAGAGCCCATCTTTAAAAAGGTAACTTCGATGGTGCTATGGACATCGCGAAAACCTTTACTAAAAACTACTTCTCAGACTCGATGACTACAGATCTTGAGAAAAATATTAGTCATTTAATAAATTTATGTGGAGATTTAAGAGGCAAGTATGACATCAACCAGATAAAATCTAATAAGATAGCATATGCTCAAGATGCTAAATAAGGTAAAGTTGATAAAGAAGTTGAGGCTCATGACATATCCAAAAATTTGATCGAGTGTCCCATCATAATGGACTAAGATGTTCCTCAAATTTTAGTGGACGAAGGCGAGCCGATACTAGTAGGAATCGAGAAGTTTATTGTCGATGATATTGCTGCTTGTCCACTGCGAATCCTCAACTACCCTGAAGTCAAGTCAAAACTGAAGGCAAGGCTATCAAATTTCATGGGAGTCAAATTTGGGGACAAACTACTGAAGAACCCTTTCACTCAGAAGAAAATTTTAGGCGCTATTCCTCTTGGGTGTCATAAATCCCATGTGACTGTTGGCAATTATACGATCGCAAGAATGTTCAGCGATGGTAAGATTTTGGGTAATCTCAATATGTTCTATGCTGCTATCTGGTATATAATCAAGTAGAAGGAAATCGAGTATTTGAAAGAAGTGTAGATTAATGCAACATAACACTTAATATTCCGATTAAAAAATTCAAAAACCATGGCTTCATTATGTGGTTTAGCTCAGTTTGTAACAACTGAGCTCTCATCTGATATTGCTGTTTGGTACTGTGTCAACAGCGGGTACCTTAACCAACCGACTGACAGAGATACCTTTAGATTCCATACTTTCAACATGGACCCTTTAATTGACATTGTAAATGCGCTCAAATATCCTATTGACAAAGGAGTTTATGATCATTTAGCAAGAACAAAATCGTTGATGGGCTCTCTTTCCTGGTTTAAAAAAATTTCGAACGCGTAAAAAGCCAGCTTCAAATAAGCAATAAGATGTTTATACCAAAACAGCGTCCAGATTAATCCATAGAGCATAGGCGCAGAAGTAGCGAACCTGGAGACGATAGTGAAGTTTGTACCCATTGACGGGCAGGCATCAAAAGACAGCATTGAACAGATTGTCAATATGCTACCTAAACAGCTCCAAAAACTGTCCTTAGAGGAACAGTTCTATATTGGAAACTTATTAAATTCGCAGAAGCAAGCCTCTGACTTTTTCATCGACTACAACTTTAAGGTGAAGGAGCTGCCCGTAGGAGTTGTGAACTGGGCTTATGGTCTTAAGGAGAATAAATCATTCAACTACAAAGTTAGTAAAATATGCCCCAAGACTTTCAGACTAGTCTCAATGTATGGTGACAAAAAGTGGGAAGATTATGTGTAAGAACAAGTGCATATTCCCTCAACCGAGCTGTTCAAGGGAAGAAAATACTGGCAATAATTTTTAATAAAGTACAAGAGGGTGCCAAATAAAGATGAACTTATTGTTTTCTACTACACGAGATATGTTGTAGGTAACAAAAAGAGCACTCTCCCCTTCTTAGTTTCCGAATGGTCAGAATAATTTGTTAATGAGTATAAATTAGCAATGTAGTAATTTGGTATCACTGTGGATAAGGCAATCGAGCTTCTCGAGAAAAGTAATGCCCGTTAAGTAAGATTAACTCTAGAGAAAGAATGAAAATATGATAAATAGCAACTTGAAATTTTATAAATCATTAAATATCAGGGTTTATTATAGTCCAAATTTTCTTTTTCTTTTGCACTGATAACCGCTCTTCGCATTTTACTCGGCACAAAATGAACTATTTTCGTTTTATCGTATGTTTTATATACACCCACCAACTTGTCGGCCAGCTCGAACATGTTATTTCTAAGCGAAATTATTATGAACTGCGCATCCTTTGTCCTTTTCTTTATGTAATCTGCAACAATGGAGACATTCTTGAAGTCTAAAGCAGCATCAATTTCATCCATAAAATATAGAGGAGTTGGCTTATAATAGTGCAATGCGAATATTAAAGACAATGAACTGAGAGTTTTTTATCCACCTGATAGTTTATTGATTTCCTTCCACGCTTTTTTTGGAGGCCTGACCGAAAAGTTAATCCCATCACTAAATGGATCTAACGAGTCAATGAGCTCTAGTTATGCATCGCCTCCTCGAGTAAGCAGCTGGTATACTTATTTAAGCTTTGTGTTAATTATGCTAAAGCCAGATCTAAAAATGTTCAATCTTTTGTCCTTCAACTACTATATTCTGCGCTTAAGTTCCATTTGAGAGTTCCGAACAGCCTCGAACTACTCATGCTTTTTTTTATAGTCCTTGAACTTGTTGCGAAATTCGGATATTATTTGCAGGTTGTTGCCGCTCATTTTCTTCAGGTTTTAGTTTTCTGTCACCAACATTGTCCTCATTTTCTCAGTGAATAATAAAAACTGGTCTAGCTTTTATTCCGGCAGGTCATCAAAGGGAGAACTTTCTAACAGGCTTTCAAGAGGAAAGGTTTTTGTCATTGATGTATTCACAGAATCAATAGATTGGTTCAATATTACTGAGGTATCCATTTTAGATTCTGAACTTTTTTTTACCTCGTCAACACTCATGAACTAGATAGTACGAAGGTCTTCAAGGAAGTCATATGTTGCAGATAGTTAACGATAAGTCTATCTATCTTTTTTCAACTCCTGTTATGCTTAATGAGTAAGTCTGTTGAAAACGCTTATTTTCTCTTTGCATATTTCAACCTATTGTTTTGCTTTTTCAATCTTAAGTTTGCTTTCTTTGACTTCTTTTTAATCCTATTCAAACATCGTCTTCATTTGTTGCTCTTGTTTTTTACAGTATTCAATCTTTTATTCGTTGGTTTTAATTTTGTTAAATGTTTCAGAAGCCTTTACTTCAATGTCTTCTCTTTACTTTTGAAGTTTCTTTATCTATCGATTCAACATATCAATTTTCCCTTTCAGACTCTCCTTGTTTCGCTTGTTTTCTTACACTCTTTTTATTGTAGTTTATAAGACTGCAACTTTCTTTTGAATATCCTTCTCCAACAAATTGTACTATTGTTTTGAAATTTTATAATCATCTCTAAGTCTTGTTATTCTTTAAGTTTAGTTAGATCGTTGTTACTTTTAGATCTCTGCTATTTTTGACAAAATTTATCGCTTCTCACTCTCCATCTTTCTTATTTGACTTGAGTATGATTCTAGTTCTTTCTAATGCTTCTACTTCTGGTCATCATAATTTTTGTTATTTTTATGTGATTTTTTTTGAAGTTCGCTCAATTACTATTTTGCTTAAGCTAAACTCGATTCAATAGTTTTTTTTTCTCTTCTAAATTATTATAAATCTTTTTGAACGCTTTAATATTAACGTTTTACAGCTTGAAATCTTTCTTCAAATTTTGTAATTTTTTAATTTAGCGTTTCCTTGAGTTTTTCAAGCTCTTTAACTTCTGCTAGTTATACAAGTTCACCTCTGGCTTTAGATTTAGCCTTGACTGAGAAGCCTCCTCTCTTGGCAATGCAGCCATTCATTAATCCGTTTAGCTCATAAATGATGTAGCCTCCACCTCCAGCTCTTTTTGATATGACTCTTCTGCGGTTCATGTCATCCTTCATCGAGTACTCAACTCCAAGTTGACTATTTTAACAGTAAATGGTATCGGAAATTGCAAAATAAAAAGCAAGCCTTACTTCTTAGTTTATAGGCTGAATTACATCAAACAGGCGAATAGAGTTTGGTAAACTATGCCACTCTCTATCCATGAACTTTCTTTGTTCTTCAATTTTATCCAGTATTATACAGGTTGCTCGACCGAGTTTGGAGCTTTTCAAAAAATTAAGCACAGCATTGGCAGCTTCCATATTCTTAACCAGTATGTTGTCAAGCCTGTAACAGCAAGTAGTGATGATCTCGTCGTATTCTCTAGATACAGTACCAAGGTCTCCAAGTCGACCTATTACTCCAGGAATATTTTGCTGCATAATTTTTTCAAACATGTCGTTAAACATTCCCATTTCTCTTCTTTGATTCTGATGATCACGGATGCCCAAAGAAACTTTTTATAATTATCCGACTGCCTACTTGCGGTGAGCTGACAGCTGTTCAAGCTCTTTTGAGAGTGTCTACTTAATTTTTATAGCTTCAATTTCTGCTCTTGAAATTTTTTCAATTGTTTAGGTGTCTTCTGATAATTTTCTCTCAAGGTCAAGTATTTTTATCTAATTGTTTTCGCTGGTTTTAAATTTTACATCAAAATTTTTTCTTGTAAGCCTCTATTTCTACTGAAAAGTTTTAATTTCATACTAAATTTTCTTTTGCTAAGATTCCATAGTTTTAAGCATTTGCTTGAGTTCTGGCTTATCATACTTCTGAAGTTAATCCTCCATCTTCGATATTTCCTATTTTAGATTCTACAATTTTTATTTATTTTCAGGCATTGCTTTCTTTACTTACTAGCTTTAGTTGATAATTTTGGTGAGCTCAGTATCATGCTCGTTAATTTTGCGAGTGTATTTTACCAGATCTTCACTGCGGAAAGAAATTTACTGATTAATGGTTTTATCAACTGCTGACATTTTTGCCATTGTGTCATTTTCTCGAGACAGCTACTTTTAAATAGTCTAAATTTAAGCCCTGTTTTTCCGTATTTCTTTAAAACGCTCTGCTTGTTTCTTTAACTTTTATTTTTATTAACTCACTATTCTATCTTTCTCAGCTTCTGCTTTGATAAGTTTTTACTCGAATTCCTTCGATTCATACTTGTTATTTGAAATTATAGTCTGCTGTAAGATATTGTGAATTTGATAAATCTGCCTTTACTTTTTAACGAACTTAATAGCTTATTATTTCCCTTTGTTCATGTTCTTAAGTTATATTTCTGCTAGCTTCATGAGCTCTCCTTTTTCATGTTTGGTTTCCTAGATGGCGTTGTACTCAGTTGTAGACATTTAAATTTGTTCAATATAAACATTAGAGCCAATAATGTCTTCTAAATACTATAGCAGTCCTGGTTTGTCCCTATCGCCAGATTTCTGCTTCATCTGTGAAATCTGCTCTACTTCACCTTGTAGAATGAGAAACCGGTTGTTGTTCAAGTCTATTCCCTATTGTTGAAATCGATCTTTAACTTAGGACTGAGTTGACTCGCTCTAGTTAATATAGTACTTCGAAACCCCTGCCTTATTTACAGTGCGTTTTATGCTAAATGCTGAGTCTGGCAGATCTGTCACTGTTCCATCTTCTGCTTGCAAAATCTTACGAAATTGGACTTTGACTGCAGCTTTCTCTACATTTCCCATTGTGGATGAGTTATGAATCAGCTGATTTAACCTATTTAGTCGCATCCAGTTTGCCTTGTAACCGAATATAAACAGCATGCTTTCTATCAGGTTGGATTTGCCTGACCCATTGGGACCGATTACACTGGTGAAATTCTCATGGAAGGGTCCTATTTAAAGCTTATCAGCATACGACTTAAAATTTTATAAAATAATTTTGTCGATAATAAGTCTCGGCCTGCTCTGGGCTGGAGTTACTACATAATTATAGTTGTACATAAGCGAGGGGCTTGCAGGTTTATTCGTGCGACTGGCAATTATTCTTGCATTTAGTTTTGATTAGGCTGCATAGCTACAGGAACGCTATCTCTTTAATGCTTCCCGCTTTCATCAGGAGCCAAGTGGTTGAGATCTGCGCTTTCACTATCACTCTCTGAACTTCGAGAGGATGTTTATTATACTCTACGCATGTACGGGATGGCGCGCTTATTCAATTATTTATATAATTAAGTTATTATATATGGCATAAACGATAATCTTATTTATTCTTACAATTATATCTGATACACTTATATAATATAAAAATAGCAATTGATCAATCACTTGCCTCCTGCAGAAGCATTTGTAAAGTTTGAATATAAAATCGCATAAATTTACTGCCGTCCTCGCTTGGGTCGATGGCTGCTACCTGGACTACAACTGTGAGATCTGGCCGGATGAAGATGTTGAGTGCCATTTCGTAGCTGTCATAGATGTCCACCAGGCAGCACAGGTTGTAGTCAGTGGTCGATCCTTGCCTACTAAAGTCTTAGTACGAAGTCACCTCCATCAAGTTAGGCAGGTACTTCAGCAATGAATTTGGAGCTAGATACCTAGTCAGCTTGAACTGCTCCGATCTGTATATTTTTGTAACCGACTGCCAATATGATTGGAATTAATTTTTCGATAGTTGAACACAAGTTGATAGCTTACAAATTGAGCTTGGTAAAGCCACTGTCGTACGAGTTGGCATTTGCCCGCATTGGTAAGAAACTCTCATATTACTCACACTGTAAGGAATCTTGAGAGGAATCAACATTACTTCATATTTTATTTGAGTATTCGCATCGATTGTTGAATTGATTTGCCGAGGACTCGTGTAAATAAGACAGTCTGTATTAATATGAAAATTACTTTCATCGCCTTCGAAATTTATTTATAAGTCTCTTATTTGTGTATTGCTTTTGTTACCAAAATACAGCTATATTGATAGAAAAACGCTGAAACCATCAAACTATTAGAAGATTGGCTAGCTTTTAAATCCAATTTCAAGTGTTGAATTATCGAACAATAGGCTTCTGCTTTTAAAATTGGCAACTTTGAACCTTTTATGTCCCTGCTCTTTCTTGATATCAAATAAGATATTTTCGATTTATTTACTCCTTTTAACAACTTCACCTTCATAATTTCTATAAGGAACATTCGAATTGGGAGGGTGAGTAAAAATATCGTATGCTTTAATATCTGATTTAGATAATCCCCTGACCCTCGAGTTTTTGGCATCTTTATAGCGAGGAGGCGGATTTGCATGAATGTTTTGCTTCTCTTTTTCCAACGATTGTCTCAGCTCCTTAAACCCTCCATGTGGTGATTTTGATTTGCTTTTCAAGTTTTCGAATAAGCTATTTATAACATTTCTTGAGTTCGACTCAGTAATTGAAGATCTCTTCACAGCTTTAATATTCTATTTTTAATTTCCACTGTTTAAAGTATCTGTTCTCTTCACCTATTTAGAGGCTGTAACCTTAATTTTACGTTAATTAGTATTATCGGGTGTTTCGTTACCTGCAAATATTTACTAAAATTTAACTTTCATTTGTTGATAGTAATTGGGGAATGAATTTCTCTTGGCTACTTCTTCATCATAAACCCTCTGTTCTTATTCCAAGAATCCTCTAACCTTTAAGTACTCTTCAAGAAGTGCGCTATTCTATCTTTCAGACTTGCTAGGGTTAGGCTGGTACAATGAATCTCCAAGCTCATCAAATTTAGTCAACTATCCAATGAATATTTCGTGTGTGCTCATGATAATCTTCTGCATATCTTAAACTTCTTAGGCCTATTCTAAGCTTGCCATGTATATCTATATTTTGTTCTTCACAAAGCGCACAAGAGATTCAAGACTGACACTTTGCTTCTTCTCTCTAGACTTGTCTGCATCCAAGGTCTAATTTTTCTTCACCTATTTAACCGATGATTGAGTTTTGCCTTTTTATTATTTACTCGCTTCTTTGGATTTGGGGAAATACACAAACTACGGAGGGAGCACCACGTTTTCTGACTCTAATTTCATTAAAGAGCGACGAAAGCGAGTCACTTCGTCATTGGATTTTTTAGGAAATCTTTTGCCCAGGTACATAATAATTTACAGAATCAAGTGGATGTACTTATTGCCGAAGCCTTACTTGTCCTGTGCGAACATGTTCTTGCCCTTCTCTGCAACAGGTTTCTTCGGGTCCACTTTCAAAGCTATATTTTGTAGTGCTTCCAAAAAAACAGAGGAGTTGGCTAGAACACCAATCATTTTGAGATCGTTTTTGGCTATCACTTATTTCAATACCTAGGGTTAAGCAGTCGATTACATAGAGTGAATAGAATTTAGTCTTAGGACTATTCGATGGATTTTCTAAATAGTGATGTAGATCAGTGATAAACTTTTGAGAGTACTCCTTCTGAAAAACGTTATCGACGTATGCACCTTCCATGAAAAGACCATACATGTTCTTAGCAGCCTGTTCGCTGTCCATCTGCTTAAATTCGAAGTAACTCTATTCCATCGAGTGATAAAGTTATTATTATACTCTATTTCGTTTATATAAATTGTGGATATCAAAATCAAAACATAAATCACAACAAAGCATTCCACTCAAGCTAATGACACATCTTTTATGCGATTTTTATTAAATATTAATACTTAAATTATAAAATGCATTCGATTGTATATTTAATTAGGATATATCGAACAATATGATTGAAGTTATATTAGTTCCGAGGCGTTGTCATTCGAAAAATTTTCTAAGCAAAACTTCTATTATGCCTGCACTCTTCTAAATAGAGTTATTCTTTGTATTATTGGCGGATGTTGACTTTAACAAAAAAACTGAATTCCTCAATTGTTCATATTATTCATTATTCTTTTGCTTTTGATTTTTGAAATATTCCCATATATGTTTTAATTCAGAAGCGCTTTTAATACTTTGTATTGTATCCTAAGTATGTATTTTTGAGGTTTCTTTTTAGTTTTGAATCTTCTTGCTTATTTTAGAATAGAATTGATTAAGTTTTGTACTTGAAGTAGTCCCATTTGTGGAGATCACTTATCCAAAAATTGCTCTCATTGAGCGCAGCTGACTGTCATTAAACAATATCATTTAGTACTGGCTTGCTTTAGTAAGTAATTTTTATATAATTTGATGCATTTTACTACTGGACAACTGCAGACTTTTCGCATTAGAATAAAAACTATAATTGGGCTTAGCATTAACGAGTCTTTGAACATATTAAATAGATTAGATCAGACTAAAGAGCCATAGTATAGACTTATTTGTTTACAAACTGTCACCAATTTTACTCATGATAGCAAATGCCTTCTCCACAGTCTTTTCTCTGTCCAGTTTGATGTTCCTCAGATTTGATATCTTTTCGAAAGCTAACCCTTTTCCTAGAAATTAGTTTAACTTATTTTGAGCAGTAAGTCCCGTTAGTTGGTTATACAAATAAGTAATAATTTAGAGTTTTGCCATCTCAACTCGCATATGAAGTTTCTGTATTCTTCGAATCTAGTATAAATCTGATTTTGAATTAGACCCTTAGATTATGATAGGCAGTAAGTTAATTTGACTTAATTTATGACAGAATTATTATAAATTCATAATCAGTGAATCATTAGTGGGAGCAAATATGCACTTAACTGCCAGCCAGTCCAGATAAAGTAGATACTGATGGGTTGTAATTTACAAATATGTTATGTCCTTAGCATTGATTATTTAACGATGCTGATTTAGCTAAACTATTGTGGAAATTCCGATATCATATTTTACATCTTTTGAATCCATGATGCTACACAAAACAGAAAGGGTCTTTTTTACTATTTAAGAACTTTACGATGAACTCATCATTTATAGCCTGTTTAAAATTTTTTGAAGCAAGGGGATATTGGTGCCTTGTCCTTCTGCTATTGATTTTAATATAATTTTTCGAAGATATTGGATTGCCATTATGTTGCTGATATTCAAATCTATTAAACCTTCCAAGATCTCAACTTGCTCTAATTAAAGTGAGACAGTGAGCATTAATTGCAAGTCTAATTCATCTAACTTCTTTCTTTTGGAAATGTTAACTAAATGTTGGGAATACCAAAAAAATTTGTCATTTTTCTTAGAATCTAATTCATTAAGTTTATTTGATTAGTCCATTTGCTAATTATCTTAATAAGCCTTTGCTATTGCTTTAAGCTGGTATTAATTATTGTTTTGTCGTCTACTTTAGAAATAGGCTTGCACTTTTTTATAAATTGAGCTATCAAACTGAAATTTGCCTTTCAATTATTATGTTAGAGCTTCACGTTCAATCAACTACTTGCTAAATTTCATATAGTTCTTTTGTATCTCTTTGTTTTACGGATTCTTTGCGAGATCTGATATAATTTGAGCAGAGAATAGCTTTTGGTTAATGCTGTATATTGATGCTGGTAGATTTTCGTTGTTCATGTAAGCCTTCCATATTGGACTGTGACTAAGATACTAGTTTCTGAGTAATTTCGGGAATTTTAATGCAGCCATATTTAAGGTATATAAATCACATTTAATAATCACTGTCCTTGAACTGCTTCTAATAGTCCTCCACTTGGTCCAATATAGCAAAACTTATATTGCTAATCTCCATGTTTTGGTGGTATGTTTTCGCAGTGATGTACGTTTTCAGTTTTGAACTAATTATAGAGTTAATAAATGGATTGACTCCTGTGTCTTCTGATTCATTGCCACTAGCATACTCGGTTCCAATTTCGATCAAAGAGCTTATAATTCTGAGGATATTTAGAGTAGTGTCCTGATTTTCAATTTCAATGTCAATACAGCACTGCTCCATCATTTTTTCCTCGAGACCAAGCTTGAAGATTTGGAAGTGGTCTCCGAAGTGTATCAAATGTACCATCACGTAATAAATTTACACTCGAGTATTTACATCAGTCTAATTGCGGTAAAGCTGCAGTAACTTTTATAACAGGTATGATTTAGCAATAAGCTAGTTTGCAGTAACTGAATCACAGACATAGTTTGAAAGCAGCTTGAGGGTGTCCTTTATTAGATCCAGTTTTTATTTGCCTCGCAGTTTACTGACACCCTGAAATACTACACAGACTCGGTCCAATAGTCCGTATTTGGATAATAATTAATAGTAGCTCTCCTTCTCAGCTAGTATGTTACTGATAATGCGAATGCTGTAAATTTGAATCTATGTGTTTCCTTTGGCGAGATGTTCGAGTATGGCTTCTAAAGCAGGCTCGCTTCTCATTATAAACTCAATGATTTAATCCTTCTGATTATTGCTCATCTCGTATAATGTTCGATATACAATTGGAATGCCACGAGGCAAATACTAAAGTAATAGTGTCGACTGAATTCTGCGTTCATAAATGTGATTGATGAGCACCCAAAGCTGGCTCTCATCGTTGTTTACAATGCGCAAGATATCCTCTTCCCTACCTAGCACTTTATTTCCTGCTGCGATAATAGCCATCTCTTTGATTTCAGAATAGGGCATCGCAAGATAAGCACTCAGATTGTCCTGGAATTCATTTACTATTTTAAGGTGGTTAGAGTAGCTTTAAATGTCTTCTATGCCAGCCAGTCCCCATAAACTCTACAATGTCATATGTGGGTCATTGCTTGTGGCTCCTTCCATTTTTGTCTTAAATACCGGTTTTCCTGATCTCCGAAAGTAAGCGATATTGGCTGGGCATATTTCATTAAATGGCGGTAGATCCTGCGGTATTATTCCGATTAGTGATTACTTTATAGCCGCTTGAGTTTTTTAGTCATATGCTGCAAGATAAGTTGAAGCCTGCTGCCGATTCCTCTCGAACATTTAATTACGGATGAGCATCCTCACCGTTTTAGACTTATTGTAACTTTTTTCGTTGAGTCTATTATCCATTGTCAAGTTTCTACAATTAATGCTGATTTTAACTATTATAACATAAATCGACAAACTATTTATGATCAGAGAGACTGCGCATATTGCTAAATGCACTTAATAACATTATTGGTTATAAACTCAATTCTATAATATTCTAAAGATGATATCGCACTCAGACTTGAGGCGTAACATCCCTGAAACTCATAAGTAACGTCTCTTTCGCTTCTTCCACTTGCTTATCAACGACTACAAAATATCGCCGTACTTACTGTGCATATTCTTCCTGCTTGAAACACTACAGATTCTGTACTTTGCTCTTCACCCTGCATGCTGTCAGCTCTGGCAACTCGCTGCCATCCAAGGGCTCTCCAAGACTCTAGGCTATCTTAACGGCTCCCTCTTGTTCGTAAATAATGGCTCTATAATAATTATAGCGTTTGCTATCTTTGTCCTTCTGCTCTACGGCATTGCATTAGCTATCATCGTATATGAGATAAAGTTTTGCCCTCCCTAAAACAGTATCTCTACGTTCTTTCAAGAGTTACGATATAAATTCATTCAGTACTTGGCAGCTCTTTCGTTGACCATTCTCTTGACCCCTACCTACTCCATGTTTACCTGCTCGATACTAAACATAATTTCATCGCAATCATCGCTTAATGTGATTACCTTACTGGTCTCAATATTGTCATTCAGTTTGTACTGCGCCCATATGTATCTGTTCCTGCACCTTATGGTGGACTCTTCACCTTTCTCGCCTTTCCCGCTTTCGGGCCCAATCAATCAGATTTTCAAGTATAAAAATTTATCCAAGGCAATCCTTGCAGTCGTGAGCTGTTTACTTGGTACTAAATGCTCCTCATTTGATTCCATCCACTTAGTGTTTATGATTGGCTTTGTTTTAGTGTTCATTTACTTCTCTTACATGTACTTTTCTTGCTCACACATAATAAACAAACCATTAAGACGTTGTTGCGAAAACTCCAACGCTTTTCTGGTCTGTAGTTTCCTCATGATCATAATCCACAAGCTACTGACTCCCAACAGCAACATAAGTCTGCTTTGGATTGTACTCATTAACTTGCTGGGTAACTTTATGTGGACTTGGCTTCAGTCCGTGAGGTCTCGCTCGCTTGTGTTCAGTCTGTACCGAACCCTTACTACTAATGAGCAAATTCTGGCCTACAACTATATAATGTGTCAGTATATCAGATACCACCACAGCGACCCACTCAGTCTCATTAAGCTGGAAGGTATCTTAGCTGACCACGTACTCTCCTGCAAAAAAGTATAAGAGCTCTGTAAATGTAAAAGCATCAAGGCAAAACTCGGCAAGTTTGGATACCGAACACTTGATGCCGCTGAGATCTCATAGCAGACTGTCATGTGGTTTGAAATTATCAAAAATAACTTGGTCTACAACACTGAAAAAATGAACCACTTGCCCTAATTTCACTTATTGTTGTCCCAGATATAGGAAAAGATATTGACCAATAAGTTCTTGTCCTACGCCAATCTTGAGAAATGTCTTCTGAAGAAGCCCACCCTCACAATGGAGTTCTTGATATACCGGCAGAAGCGCATAATTGAGAAGGTATTCGAAGCCGAAGATGTCAGAAATAACTAAAAGAAGCAAGCCGATGTCAATAAATATATCGCCCTTACCGAACTAGTTGAACAATTTCAGGAAATGGTGCTAAAGTC
>APMI01002542.1_pt1 | contig 32116 bp, 29 predicted proteins | sample 667938 | NCBI WGS metagenome assembly APMI01 (sample SAMN01084076, study PRJNA167559) | wastewater metagenome | biome: Wastewater | place: Denmark: Ejby Moelle, Odense | collected 2011-11-28
TTGGGATGAAACCAGACCTTGAAACAAATGTTCAAGTGAAAAACCTTCATTCCCATCTATTTAGGAAAATTAAGCCATAGGCACCTAAAGTCTCGGACAGGGTGCGGGTAAAACCCGCTTTTAACAGGGTTTCCCCTGTAAAACGCGCACTCCATATAAGAAGTGTACGAAAAAGTCAATTTAATAAAATTCACCCCGTAATAAATACGGGGTGATAATTAGTGAAATTATGCGTTCAATGCAGAAGCAGTATCAACTTTGACGCCTGCACCCATAGTTGAAGAAAGTGCAACTGACTTCACATAAGTACCTTTTGCGCCAGTTGGTTTTGCTTTAACCAAAGCGTCAACCAATGCGCGAGCGTTTTGAACCAATGCTTCTTCAGTGAAAGAAACTTTACCGATACCAGCGTGAACGATACCTGCTTTTTCAACACGGAATTCAACAGCGCCGCCTTTAGAATCTTTAACGGCAGTTTTAACGTCCATAGTAACAGTACCAACTTTTGGGTTTGGCATAAGACCACGTGGGCCCAATACTTTACCCAAACGACCAACCAACGCCATCATATCAGGGGTTGCAATTACGCGGTCAAAGTCAGAACGACCATTTTGCATTTCTTCCAATAGGTCTTCTGCACCAACGATATCCGCACCTGCTTCTTTTGCTTCATCAGCTTTAGGGCCACGAGCAAAAACAGCAACGCGAACGTCACGGCCAGTACCATTAGGAAGGTTGCATACGCCACGAACCATTTGGTCAGCATATTTCGGGTCAACACCAAGGTTAACAGCCAAATCAACGGTTTCGTCGAATTTTGCTTTTGCATTTGCTTTTACAGCAGCAATAGCTTCTTCGATTGTATAAAGTTTGTTTGCGTCAACAGCAGCACGAGCAGCAGCCAGACGTTTTCCAATTTTCGCCATCTCTACTACTCCTTAGTCTTTAATCTCAAGACCCATAGAACGCGCAGAACCCGCAATGATTTTCATCGCTTGTTCAACAGTGTTCGCATTTAGATCTTTCATTTTGATTTCAGCAATTTCACGCAATTGAGCTTGAGTAACTGCACCAGACTTATCACGACCAGGTTTTGAAGAACCGCTCTTAAGACCAGCAGCTTTCTTAAGATAATAAGACGCAGGTGAGGTCTTGATTTCAAAAGTGAAGCTTTTGTCTTGGTAATAAGTGATGATTGTAGGCATCGGAGTGCCTTTTTCAATCTCTTGAGTTTTCGCATTGAAGCCTTTGCAGAACTCCATAATGTTCAAACCGCGTTGACCCAAAGCTGGACCAATCGGAGGAGCAGGTTTTGCTTCGCCTGCTGGTACCTCGAGCTTAATCTGCCCGAGAATCTTCTTTGCCATGTTCCACTCCTTTTAATGCCTTTCGGCATCATGTGGTTTGGTGGTGCGGGTAACAATGGACTTTAGCCCCCTACCACCGGTTATGCCCCAAATGGGGCGGTTAAAATCAGGCGACTTTTTGCACCTGATTGAAATCCAAATCGACAGGTGTTGCGCGACCAAAAATCGAAACACCAACTTTTAAACGTTCTTTCGCATTATCAACTTCGTCAACGATACCTTCAAATGAATTGAATGGACCATCGATAACACGAATTTTTTCGCCAACTTCGAATGTAACGACCACTTTAGGACGCTCTGCACTTTCGACAGCCTGACCAAGAATTCTATCAACTTCACCTTGGGTAACCGGAACCGGACGCTTACCATGATCTGAACCAAGGAAGCCGGTAACGCGCGGTGTTTCTTTTACAAGGTGATAAGTATCGTCGTTAAGAACCATTTTCACCAAGACATAGCCAGGGAAAAATTTACGTTCTGTAACGCGTTTACGACCACGGACAACTTCGGTAACCTCTTCAGCAGGAACAAGAACTTGCTCTACCAAGCTATCAAGGCCTTTAGTAACCGCAGCTTCTTTAATAGCCTCTGCAACCTTTTTCTCAAAGTTTGAGTAGGCATGAACAATATACCATCTTGCTTTATCTGACATTTGTTAAAACCCCCTAAGGAAAACTATTGAGAAATTATTTACCGCCAAGCCCAGCAGCAAAGCTTAAAAGACCGCCGATACCATATTGCAAGATAACATCAACCAAATAGAAAAACAAAGCAGCAATCGCCACCATTATAAATACTTGGATTGAAGAAGAAACAGTCTCACCACGGGTTGCCCATGTTACTTTGCGCATCTCCGAACGTACCTCGCTAAAGAATTGCATAGGTGACGTCTTTTTCTGTGGTTTAGTTTTCTCAACCGTTTCTGTCATATCTTTTTACCAAAATTGTTTATGTCTGAACCAAATGGGGTTTTAAAACTACATTTAAAGCCCAAACACTGCTTTTGATATTAAAACTATTCGGTGGCAGGGGCGGAGGGACTCGAACCCACGACCCTCGGTTTTGGAGACCGATGCTCTACCAGCTGAGCTACACCCCTATACCGAATTAGTTTCCATCTCAAGCAATATCGCACCCAGAGCCGAGTGACTTGGGTGCGCAATGCTGCCTATGCCAAACCATTTGTATTTTTTCAAGTCCTAAAATGATAATTCTGCTGTTGAAAAATGATTCTACCCAAAAGCAGGTTAAGTTAAAGCGCAATGGCTTAATATTCATTTGGTACAGAGTTAAATAGAGAGAAAACAGAGTTGAAACGGGTGGCAACAATTGTTTATTTGTTGCACATATGTTAGTTTTTTAAATATTTTACATATGTTTTATGAATTTTTTGCAACCTTACGGTAGATAAAACCAATTAATGTCGCCAAATGATTGCCCCGAGTATTTAGACTCACTAAATCTTGGGGAACCTTCATGAAAAATATCCTTAAAACCAAGCCTAGCCTTGCGGTATTGATCGCGGCTGTTGGCGCTACAACGCTACCTTTTATCATAAGCCCGACGATGGCACAGGCGCAAACGCAAGCGCAAAATGACGACAAATCAGTTGAAATAGTAGTTGTTACTGCGCGTAAAAAATCAGAAGCCGCAAAAGACGTTCCGATTTCAATCGGTGCCCTTCGTGGGGACGCACTTACCAACGCTACTGCTGCGGGTGGTGCAACTGATATGACATTGCTTTCAGCTCGTTTGCCTTCATTGGTTATTGAAAGCTCTAACGGACGGGCTGCACCGCGCGCTTATATTCGCGGTCTTGGTAATACCGACTTTGATTTGAACGCATCACAACCGGTTTCATTCGTGTATGACGAAGTTGTTTATGAAAACCCTGCCCTAAAAGGCTTCCCAATTTTTGACGTTGCAAGTGTTGAACTTCTTCGTGGACCACAGGGGACATTATTTGGTCGTAACACCCCTGCTGGTATATTGAAATTTGATAGTGTTAAGCCAGGCGATGATAGCAATGGCTATTTAAAAGCCGGCTACCGCACTTATGACGGTGTTGATGCCGAAGGTGCATATGGCGCAAAAATTACTGACACCCTGTCGTTCCGCGTTTCTGCATTATATTCACATTTGGGCGATTGGGTTAATAATACTGGCCCTGCACCAGACAAGAAAATTGGCGGTTATGATGATACTGCGGTTCGCGCACAATTGTTATGGCAACCAAGCGATAATTTCGACACTCTTTTAAGCGTGCACCACCGCGATGTTGACGCAACCGCGCAATTATTCCGCACCGGAATTATGACCAAGGGGCAACGTGGCGTAAATCCAGACTTTAAGTGGGATACTGTTAATTTCGACGGTGGTAATGGCAACCCGCAATCAATCAAAACCACTGGCGGCTTTATTAAATCAAACCTTCATTTTGGTGATTTAACCCTTACTTCAATTTCAGATATTGAAAATCTTGAATATTCAAGCCGTGGTGACGTGGATGGTTCAAGCCTTACCGTTCCTTTCAGTTCTGATTCTGCGGACAAGGTTGATTACCTTCAACAAATCACCCAAGAATTCCGTCTTGCCAATGACAAGGCCGCAAAATTCAACTGGCAAACCGGCCTTTATTATTTCCATGAAGATGCCAAAATCTCTACATATGGCTATTATGCCAACACCGATGATGCATGGTTTGGTTATGGCAAACAGCACCAAAAAACCGAATCTTGGGCGGTCTTTGGCTCTGGTACATATAAATTATCAGACGCCCTAAGCGTAACTGCGGGCGTTCGTTATACCGATGATAAGAAAACCTTTGGCGCAACCCGTTCAACCGATGGTTTGACCCCTACCCCAGTTTCTTTGAGCGATTCTGCGGTTTCATGGGATTTATCTGCGGTATATAAAGCAAGCCCTGATACAAACTTCTATACCCGCGTTGCACGTGGTTATCGTGCACCGGCAATTCAGGGGCGGATCTTGTTTGCGGACCCTGCTTTGGGGCCAGTTATCACCACCGCAAAATCTGAATATTCAACCTCTATCGAGGGCGGTATAAAAACCTATGGCTTTAACCGCCGCGTAAGCTTTGACCTTTCTGTCTATGCCTATATGATTGACGATATGCAGCTTACTGCAATCGGCGGCGACAGCAACGTTGCCCGTCTTTTGAATGCCAACAAAGGTTATGGCAAAGGCTTTGAAGCCGAGCTTAAATGGCGTCCAACCAATAATCTTTCATTGAATGCATCGGTATCATTAAACGATACAAAAATTGAAGATTCAAAACTTGGTGTTGCCCCTTGTAGCTTTAATGTTTGTACCGTCCTTAGCCCAGTTGTAAATGGCAAAGCATTGGTTGATGGCAACCCATTCCCGAATGCACCTAAATGGATTGGCGACGTTGGCGCGAAATACACATTGCCGCTTGAAAATGGCAATGATTTATATTTCCAAACCGATTGGGCATATAAAGGCGAAACCAATTTCTTCCTTTATAAATCAATCGAATATACCGAAGGCGGCTTCTGGGAAGGCGGCGCACGTGTTGGCTATATAATTGGCGACAAATATGAAATCGCCGCATATGGGCGCAATATTACCAACGAAAAACGTTTGGTTGGCGGCCTCGACTTTGTTCAATTAACTGGCTTTACCAACAACCCACGCGTTTGGGGCGTTGAAGGCAAAGTTAAATTCTAATCAGTTTCATAACGCAACCTCAAAAGCCCCGCCGTCAAAAGCGGGGCTTTTTTCTTGTAATTTATAAAGAAATCGGCTTTAGAGAACATAAGAATTTTATCTCAAGAGAAAATCATGTCGCACAATACATTCGGTCATTTGTTTAGGGTTACAACATGGGGGGAATCGCATGGTAAGGCATTGGGTTGCGTTATCGATGGCTGCCCACCCAATATCCCACTGACCGAAGATGATATTCAAGGTTTTCTTGACAAGCGTAAACCAGGACAAAGCAAGTTTGTAACCCAAAGGCAAGAGGCCGATTTGGTCGAAATCCTTTCTGGCGTTTTTGAAGATGATGACACAGATGGACAAGTTACAACCGGAACCCCTATTTCATTGATGATACGTAATACCGACCAACGCTCCAAAGACTATGGCGATATTGCCAAGGCATGGCGCCCGGGGCACGGCGATTATACCTATGATCAAAAATATGGTTTCCGTGACTATCGTGGTGGTGGTCGAACCTCTGCCCGCGAAACTGCTGCACGGGTTGCGGCGGGTGCGGTGGCGCGCAAAGTATTGGGCAATGGCATTGAAATCATTGGCTATCTAACCCAAATCGGGCCACATAAAATCAACCGCGATAATTTCTCACTTGATGAAATCAATAATAATCCATTCTTTGCACCCGATGCCGAAATAGTGCCGGTTTGGGAAGAATATTTGGACGGCATCCGTAAAAATGGTTCATCAATTGGTGCAGTAGTTGAGGTAATCGCAAAAGGCGTTCCCGCAGGTTGGGGCGCGCCGATTTATGGCAAAATTGATTCCGAGCTTGCAATGGCAATGATGTCCATCAATGCCGTAAAGGGTGTTGAGATTGGCGCGGGCTTTGGCGCGGCGGAACTTGAAGGCCCGCAAAATGCCGATGAAATGTATCTTGATAGTGACGGCAATGTTGCATTCCGTTCCAATAATAATGGCGGGGTTTTGGCGGGGCTTTCAACCGGGCAAGATATCGTGGTGCGCATGGCGATTAAACCCACCTCCTCACTTTTGACCCCCGTTAAATCATTGAATCGCAAGCTTGAAGAAATCGACATAATCACCAAAGGCCGCCACGACCCATGCGTGGGTATTCGTGCCGTTCCAGTTGCCGAGGCAATGATGGCATGCGTATTGGCTGATGCAAAGTTACGTCATCGGGGACAGGTGGGGTAAATTACCCCCGTGCATAAACCTCAATCGCGCTGATTTGTTTGCGTTTTTCGGCATCCGACAAGAATGAACCTTCAAAAGAATTTTTCGCCAATGTGATTATTTCTTCACGGGTTAGATTAAGTGCCTTTTGGGTTTCATTATAGTTTTTGTTTAAATAGCCGCCAAAATATGCGGGGTCATCGGAATTTATGGTGGCGCGCAATCCCTTTGCCAACATGGTTCTAAGCGGGTGTTGTTTTAAATCTTTTACCACACATAATGAAAGGTTGGATAAGGGGCATACCGTAAGGGTTAAACCATCATTTACAATGCGTTCAACCAATGCCGTATCTTCAAGGCAGCGGTTGCCATGATCAATGCGGTCGATTTCCAATAAATCCAATGCCTCATAAATATATTCTGGAGGCCCCTCTTCGCCGGCATGGGCAACAACCTTTAGACCCAATTCTTTTGCCGCCTTGAAAACATTTTTGAATTTGGATGGTGGATGCCCAACCTCTGATGAATCGAGACCTACGCCGATAATTTTGCTTTTGTACGGTATCGCCATATGCAGGGTTTTGAACGCCTCTTCCTCACTAAGGTGGCGCAGGAAACACATGATAAGGAATGATGAAATTCCAAATTGTTTTTTCCCATCATCCAATGCCCGACTTATGCCATTTAAAACGGTTTCAAAGGCAATGCCGCGATCGGTGTGGGTTTGCGGGTCAAAGAAAACCTCAACATGTTTGCAATTATCCGCCTTCATTTTTTTGAGATAATCAAAAGTTAGGTCGTAAAAATCCTGCTCATGAATAAGGACACAGGCACCTTGATAATAAATATCCAAAAATTCCTGAAGGTTATTAAACTTATATGCGGCGCGCACTTCTTCAGGGCTGTTGAACGGGATTTTTATGCCATTTCTTTTGGCAATTTCAAACATCAATTCGGGTTCTAACGAACCCTCAAGATGCAAGTGAAGTTCAGCTTTTGGAAGACCATTGATGAAGTTTTGAAGTGCCGGCACGGCTTAATCCCCTTTATTATTTGTTGGTTTGACTTTGCCAAACTTGATGAACAAATGCAATTGCAAAAAAAGCCGCACCAACACTAAAATTGATGCGGCAAGATTTTTTAGGGGAACTTATTGTTATGGGTTTTATTTAGCGTGCATAGCATACACGTTGGTGTTTATTCTGTTTTTTCCAGCAATCTACTTTAACTACTTTGCCGTTTTTCTTGCGCACATAAACATAACGTTGATGTTTAACAGGTTTTTTATAAATATGGTGCGGTTGGGCATCATTTGGACCAGCATACATCTGACCATTCATTGGCACTGCAACTGGTGCGGGCTGCGGCGCGGCAAATGCCATGCCTGATGCAAATAAGATTGAAGATATTACAGACGCTGCGATAATTTTATTATTTATTTTTGTCATTTTACACCTCTTAGAAAAATTATTAACTTCCCTCGTTGCTGTATTTTTTAACGACACTATTTTATAAAGCTGTCGCCACCTCCTGATTAAACTTATTTAATATTAGGCGGAAAAATTCGGCGCTTGCGATTGTGGTTTTTATAATCATTGTCTAATAAAGACGAATGAGTAACAAACCAAAAGACGCAATTAATAATAGCTTTGTTTACAAAGCGCCCGACAAGCTAAAACCATATTTGCAATTATCCCGATTTGATCGCCCGATTGGCTTTTGGCTTTTGGGCATTCCGTGCCTTATGGGGCAGGCATTAGGGCGAATTGGCGTTGGCTTTTCATTTTATGATTTATTCCTTGTGATATTATGGTTTATCGGTGCGGTCGCAATGCGGGGGGCGGGTTGCACCATTAATGACCTTGCCGACAAAGACTTTGACGCAAAGGTTGAACGCACCGCACAGCGCCCATTACCAAGCGGGGCAGTAACCACCAAACAGGCCTATATGTGGCTTGGGGCGCAACTATTTGTTGGTTTGATTGTCTTATTGCTTTTGCCAAAAGTGGCGCAAATTGTTGCGCTTTGGTCAATTCCGATGTTTGTCGCCTATCCTTTTATGAAGCGGATTACATGGTGGCCCCAAGCATGGCTTGGCATGACGTTTAATTGGGGCGTTTTGGTTGGCTATGCGGCGGTTGCATCACAACTTACACCCGCAACATTTCTATTCTGGCTTGGTGGCATTTTCTGGACCCTTGGCTATGACACCATCTATGCCATGAGTGATGTGCAAGATGATGCTTTAATCGGCGTTAAATCAACCGCCCGCAAATTTGGCGATAATGCGCCGAGTTGGGTCAAGGGGTTTTATATCGCAACCATGATTTGTTTTATGTTTGCGATTTTCCTTGCCGCAGAGGGTAGTTTTGCCACCCTTGCCGCCCTTCCATTTGCCGCACTTTTTGGCCTAAGTTTGAAAAAACAATATGATGCACTTGTGGCGGGCGAAACCGATTTCACCAAGCTTTTTCGGCAAAACAAAAACGCCGGTCTTTTGATGACGGGCGCAATTGTATGCGTGGTTTTGGTAAGCTGGCTAATATTTTAATCAGAAAACCCCACACTACCCCGGTGGGACGATTTTAAAGCTTTCGACCAGGCTTTCGGCAATAAGGCGCCAGCCATCAACCAAAACAAAGAATATGATTTTAAACGGTAATGAAACCACCGCCGGCGGTAACATCATCATACCCATCGCCATAAGGATGGATGCAACCACCAAATCAATCACCAGAAACGGTATGAACACCAAAAACCCAATTTCAAACGCGCGGCGTAATTCGGAAATCATGAAAGATGGGGTAACAACGCGCATCGGAAGCGCATTAAGATTTTGTGGGCGTGGAATTTTGCTAAGTTTGACGAATAACGCCAAATCCGCCTCACGCGTTTGCGCAAGCATAAATGTTTTTAATGGTGCAGTCGTTGCGCCCCATGATTGTTCAAGCGTGATTTCTTTTTTGGTATAAGGCACAATACCAGCGTTCCAAGCGCGCTCAAACGTTGGCCCCATGACAAAGGCGGTCAAAAATAGCGCAAGAGAAACAATAACCGCGTTTGGTGGCGCTTGTTGCAGACCAATTGCCGTCCGAAGCAAGGATAAAACCACCACAATCCGCACGAATGATGTGGTCATAATCACAAAACTTGGCGCCACCGAAAGAATGGTGATTAATGCGATGGTTTGAATAACCCGTTCGGTTAAGCCACCGCCATTTCCCAAATCGACATTGATTGATTGCGCAACCGCACTAGCAACACCAAATGACGTAAATAAAAAGCCCATCCCAAACACCAATGCCCAGTGTTTAAGAGATTTGATTAATTCGCGGCGTTCTGCCTGCGTTATTTTCTTTGTTACTTTTTCCGGCGGTTTCTTCGCCGTAACAATATTCTTTGTCATTTTATGCCTGTTCGGAACGCCCCCTTAATGGGGTTATTGCAGCGACTTCTGGTTTAGTTTTTGATTTGCCAAGGTCTTTTAGGATTTTTGCGCCGTTTGGGGCAATCATTAATAATTGCTCCTCCCCGTCGATGGCGACAATCATTAATCTTGAACCCTTGGCATCCAAAAAAGTTTGTTCGATGATTTTGATTCTTTTTTCGGTGTTCTGCATGGTGAAATTACCGCTTAACCAACCATAACGCTTTGCAAGATAGGCAAACCCTGCAAGCAGTCCTATGGTAATTAATAATGCGGCAATCGCGCGAAACACTTCAAAAAACGACATTTCATCACTCAAATTAAGTGTAAAATCTCGGATGTTTCGCTTAATCAATTATTAACGGCACGTGAAATTTATTAATCCGATTTTAACCATATTTATTCATAATTATCTTGTTTAAGAATGAACAATCGCGGGTAAAAGACCATATGAGCGTTAATGATGCACCATATTTCTCAATGCTTAAAAGCAGGATGCAGTTTTTGAATGATCGTCAAAAAGTGCTTGCCGATAACGTTGCCAATGTCTCTACCCCTAAATTTACGCCCAAGGATTTGGACGAAAAATCATTTCAAAAAACCTTAAGCCGCAGCTATTCCACCGGTTCATCTGGCCCCGGTTCGATTGCCCCCGTGAATATGGTTGCCACAAGCCCAATGCATATTAGCGGGACACGGGTTTCAACAACTGGCACAAAGGCCGTTAATGCCCCAGATAGCGAAACCACGTTGGACGGCAATTCGGTGGTTGTCGAAGAACAAATGATTAAAGTTGCCGATACGCGAATGAATTATGACGTTGCCCTGACCCTTTATCAAAAAGGTTTGCAATTAATGCGCATGGCAAGCAAACGGCCTGGTTCATAGTGATTGGGTTATAAGATTATGGAGCAATTAAATGCCATCAAATAATATTGCCGCTTTGAATACTGCTGCCGCGGGTTTACGTGCGCAAACTGCGCGCATGAAGGTTATTGCCGAAAACATCGCCAATGCTTCATCAACTGGTGCAAACGCTGGAAGCAACCCATATCAGCGAAAAATCGCAACCTTTGGACAAGTGCTTGACCGCGCAACCGGTGAAAAAGAAGTGAAAATGACCCGGGTCGTTGCCGATAAAAGCGACTTTAAACTTCGTTATGACCCAACGCACCCTGCGGCAGATGCCAAAGGTTACGTCAAAATGCCAAATGTGAACACACTTCTTGAGGCAATGGACATGCGTGAGGCGCAACGTGCCTATGAAGCCAACCTTAATGTCATCGAAAGTGCGCGCGCAATCGCATCCCGCACCTTGGACCTATTAAAAAAATAACGCTTAAGAATTAAGTGGAGATATAAATGAACGCTGCTGCATTACTCGCTTCAAAAGCTTATGGTTCTTTACCAACCCCTGCTGCTAGCGGTCCACAAGTTGCACCCGCCAAGGATTTTGGTGCAATGATTGCGGAACAGGTTTCAGGCGCAATTAGCGCAAGCAAGAATGCCGAAACCCAAGCCACCGCCGCCGCAACTGGCAAGGCCGAACTTGTCGATGTTGTTACCGCGATTTCAGCCGCCGAAGTGCAAATGGAAACCATGATTGCCTTCCGCGATCAGGCAATCCAAGCCTATCAAGAAATCGCGCGGATGAGCATTTAATAACGCCAAATATATAAACCTATTATTCAACTTACCAAAAAAAGTGATTCATATATCATTGGTAATATTATCCCTTGCCGCCAATCACTACTTTAAATACATATTCATTGCAATTTTCTTTTTACTTTATAACCAATGACTTAAAATGTTTATCGGCAACCTAAAATTTACAGTAATATTACTTAAATTTTATCTTTTTCACATTCCACTATTGCGTACAAAAAAAAGCAATGGCAGCTTACGAGATTGTTACAAAAATTTTACAATAATTTTTGTCTTAGCATCAATTCTCATGGTGGCATTTATTTGAAATGTCTTTTTCTCTGGGGGGAATTATTGATTATGAAAAATCATTTAAAATATGTATTAGGCGTTAGCGGTGTCGCAATTATTATGGCTTCAATGCCACAGATTGCTTCTGCACAAACGACAAAAGAAGAAGTTGTGGTCGTTACAGGTTCAAGACTACAAGGTAAAATCGAAGGCGCCGTATCGCCTGTTGCAATTATCGATAAAGAAAAATTCATTGAAGAAGCTGTAATCGATATTGATGACCTTCTTAAAAAGCAAAATGAGTTTTCAGGCTCAGTTGGCTCGACTTCCACACCAGGCTTGACCGATGCGCAAGGTGCATCAACGCTTGATATGCGTGGTATGGGACAAAACAGAACATTGGTATTGGTGAATGGTACACGCGCCGCACCATTTGGTTTCAGAAACTCGGTTGATATCGATACAATTCCAACCACATTAATTAAACGCGTTGAAACACTAACTGGTGGTGCATCTGCGGTTTATGGTGCGGATGCGGTTGCGGGTGTTACCAACTTTATTCTTAACGATAAATTTGAAGGTCTTGAAATTTCTACAAGCGGCGGCATTTCACAACGCTCTGACAATTTATCTTCAAATCTTGGCATTACATATGGCAAAAACTTCCTTGACGACAAACTAAATCTAACCGGGTTTATTGGTTATGCAGAACGTGGCGGCATTGAACGTACCGACCGTGCATGGGCATATCCAGAATATCTTGATGGCGGCCTAAGCACGACTTCAACAACTGCGGGCGGAAACTTTAGCCGTAAAGACAATGGTTCAGTATTCAATATGACGCCATATGGTGGCGCGGCAAATAGCAAAACCTTTGCATTTAACGACACTGGCGCACTTGTTCCAACTTACGCAACTGGAATGTCGCAATACGAATCTTTTGTGAACCCTAACCAACGCTATAATGCGGCGGCTTTTGTGAACTATCAGGCATCTGACAAAATCAAATTCTGGGGCCGTGCAACAGTTTCAAGAATTAAAAATACTGGTAACTACACCTTCTCAAACCCATCTGGTTCAGTTGGCCAATATATTCTTATCAGAAAAGATAACCCATTCCTTACACCTGCACTTAACGCTGTTTTTGCAAATGCTTGGAACCGTAACTTAACTGATACTGCGGCGGGTACAGATGCTTTTACCGTGAACATGACAAAAGCACTTGCTGATTTTGGTATCCCAAGAACCGATCGCAATACACGTATAACAACCCAATTCGCATGGGGTGTAAAAGCAGAGGTTAACGACAATCTTCGTTGGGATGCAAGCGTTGTGATGGGGCATTCAGACGAAGACACTCTTCGTTATGGTGAAGGTTCACCAGCAAGACTTTTACAAGCTGCAACCACAAGAACTGTAAACGGCGTTGCACAGTGCGTTGACACATCAAATGGCTGCGTTGCGGCAAACATTTTTGGCCCAAGAGCCATGAGCGAAGAAGCAGCAGCATGGATTATGGGCGACCCGCTTTATTACGGACGTAACCGTGATCAAGTTGTTGCATCGGCAAACCTTTATGGAAGCACAGAAAACTTCTTCAAACTTCCTGGCGGCGCTGTAAACTGGTCACTTGGTTATGAATTCCGCGATGAAAAAGGCGATATGTATTGGGATCCACGCATTCTAGCTGGCGACTATTTCGGTGGAACAAAACGTCAGAATGCTGGCGCAAAATTCAACCTTTCAGAAATCTATGCCGAAGTGCGCGCACCACTACTTGCGGATTTACCATTCATCAAAAAACTTGATTTTGAAGGCGCATTCCGTCATTCGGAGCATTCTCAAGCCGGTGGATATGACAATTCCAAACTTGGCATGAACTGGCAAATTGATGACAATTTCCGTATTCGCGGCTCTCGTCAAACCGTGTTCCGTGCGCCAAATATTGGTGAGCTATGGGGCGTTGTGGGTTCATCAGTTGTGACAAGAACCTCTGCTTCAACAAAAATCGATGTTTGTAGCAACCCAGCAACCACAGGCGCTGATGCCGCATTGTGTATTGCAACGGGCGCACCCGCTGCACCATATACCGAAGTTTCAACTTCTTACTTTGCACCATTTGGCGGTGATCCAAATATGAAGCCTGAAACCGGCACAACCTATACAGCAGGTTTTGTTTTCACCCCGAAAATTATCCCTGGCTTCTCATTGGTTGCCGATTACTGGAACATCAAACTTGAAGATGCAATTGGTGGCTTAACCGCACAAAACATGGTCAAACTTTGCTATGTCGTTACCAAAGATGCAAACTCAACCTATTGCCAACGCATTAAACGCGGAAGCGACGGACAAATTACCGAAGTATCATTGGTTGATATCAACGTTGCCAATTTTGAAACTTCTGGCGTTGATTTCACAATGCGTTACGGCTTCAAACTTCCAGAATATATTCCAGGTGATCGTCTTGATTTAGTTCTTGATGGTGGCTGGTTAGAAAACTTCACCAAACAAGCATCACCTCTCGAAGCAGTTGTTAATTGTGTTGGTAAGTTTGGTGTCGCTGGTTCTTGTTCTGATTCCGGTGTAGGAAGCCGCCCAATGCCTGAATGGCGTGGCACAATGTCAGCAACATATTCTATGAAGCCAGTAAGCGTTCGTTTTGCTTGGCGTTATATGAGCGCGGTTGACAATGCGACCACTACACAGGCCGTTAAACGCATTGCGGCGTATAATTATTACGACATGGCGTTTAATTGGAAAATTAACGACAATGTTCGCGCATCACTTAGCGTTATGAACATGACAGATAAAAAACCACCAATGTTATGGTCTGCGGCGGTTGATGCCAATACTATTCCGTCTAGCTATGACATTATCGGCAGACGCTATGGCTTTAGCCTTGTTTATAAATATTAATTTATAAAACATAAAAAATAAAAGACCGCCTCAAAAGGGCGGTCTTTTTTTGCCTATATATTGGGCATAGCAAATCAGTTTTTTTAGGTAGAATTTATTGTGCAAAGCACAATTAAACATATCTTCAGTGGTATTTTTCCCAAAAAATACCTATGTACAGAATAATATTTCCATTTCTGTGCCAAAAATGTCAACAATATAACAATAATTTTGTTTTTTTCATATCTGCCTATTGCCTATGCAAAAAAGCAATGGCAGCTTGGTCGTTTCTAACAAAGACTTCATTAAAAAAAGTTTTGTTATTGAGCAAAAATAAATTTGGATAAATATCCATTTTCTTTGGGGGTTTGAGATTAAATGAAAAACCATATTAGATCTATTTTGGGAGTAAGCAGTTTCGCCATTCTCGTTGCGTCAATGCCGCAAATTGCTGCCGCACAAGATACGGACAAAACATCTGCTAAAGAAGAAGTGGTAATTGTTACCGGTTCAAGCATTAAACGAAAAGTTTATGATAATGCACTTCCGATTCAGATTGTTACAAAAGCGGATCTTGAGCGTGAGGGTATTGTAAACACCGAACAGCTAATCATGCAATTATCAAGTAACGGTAACGGTCTTGATAACCTTGCGGCAAACGCAGACGTTGTTTCTGGTGCGGCACGTGGTAACAACGGTATGTCTGGCGCCAACCTTCGTGGTCAAGGTACCCAAGGCACATTGGTTCTTTTGAACGGTCGTCGTGTTGCTGCCCACGGTCTAAACGGTGGTGCGGTTGACATTAACCAAATCCCAATGGCGGCGATTGAACGCGTTGACGTTCTTAAAGATGGTGCGTCGGCAATCTATGGTACCGATGCAATCGGTGGTGTTATCAACTTTATCACCAAGAAAAACTATCAAGGTCTAGACCTTTCTGTATTTGCAGATAAGACCGAAGATGGTGGCGGCGATATTTACCGCGCAAGCATTTCTGCTGGTTATGGCAATCTTGCCGAAAATAAATTCAACATCATGGGAACTTTGGCATATAGCGAAAATAAAATTTTGCTAGCAAGCCAACGCGATTTTGTTGACACTTTCCAAATCGATAAAGGCTTGTCCGTTGATACACGTGGAACGCCATATGCAACAATCTTCCCACGTGCCGGTACAATTTTCACATCTAATAGCACTGCGCCACTAATCCCTGGCTCTACAACTGTTCGCGCTTCTGGCGGTATCAACCCATTAACTCTTAACGGCATGGGTTGCGATTCAGTTGCGGGAATGGACGCATATGCATCAAAACTTTGGGGTGATGCAGCCGGAACCACAAAATATGCGTGTTCTTGGGATACTGGTCGTGCGGTTGTATTACAACAACCTGTTAAAAACCTAAACTTCATTTCGCGTGCGGTTTTCAAACTTGGCGAACATGAGCTTTCTGTTGAGGCAACTGCTTCTAAAGTTGATGCGACCAAGCAATTCTCAAACATGCAATTGTCGTCAAACACAACGACTGCAAACTTTGTTTATCCGCGAAATTCAATCACCCAAGCAACATATGATGAAATCTTTGATTTGTTGAAAACCAACTTTGGTGTTGCTGAATCCCTTCGTGGTCAGCCATATGCGGTTAGATGGCGTTGCGACATTTGCGGCCTAAGAACTATTGATACCGAAACCAAAACTGGTCGTTTATTGGTTGGTTTAGATGGTCCAATGGGTGAAACCGAATGGAACTACCGCACTGGCGTTTCATATGCATATAGTGAATCTAAATCTACATTGGGTAAAGGCTTCTTCTATAGCTATGACACATATGACACCAGCGGAACTAAAATCGCCAATGGCTTATTTAATGTTCTTAACAGTGGCGTTGTAAACTTCTTCCTTAAACCAGGTCAAACGCAGACACAGGCGGCAATTGATGCGGTTAACTCAACATCTGCTGAAGGCGTTGTGCTTTATGGTGGTAAATATGAAGTTACCCAATTTGATGGTTCAGTTTCTGGCCCGATGTTCGACCTTCCAGGCGGCAAAGCATATGCTGCATTGGGCTTTGAACTTCGTGAAGAAAGCTATCACTTCAATGGTGACCAACGTGCCGCTGCGGCTCGTCCTGTTATTTATAACGCGCCATTTGATGATGCCAACGCACTTCAAGGTGTAAGCCGTAGCATTAACGCTATCTATGCAGAAGTTGCGCTTCCACTTATCAAAAATATGGAATTGACGCTTGCAGGACGTATGGATCAATATTCTGGTTTTGGCGTAACAACCAACCCGAAAATTTCATTGAAATATAAACCAATTGATATGGTTATGTTCCGTGCGTCTTATAACACTGGTTTCCGGGTTCCAACCTTTAACCAATTGTTTAACGGCGTTACAGAAAGCCCATATACCGCAACAACATTTGCCGACCCGACAAAATGTTCAACTGGTTACAAGTCAAACACTACAATTGCTGGCTGCGAACCGATTACGTTTAACTATCTAACTGGTGGTAAACAGTCTCTCGGCCCTGAAGAAGCAAAACAATATAGCTTTGGTGTAGTTTTGGAACCATTCAAAAACCACACTATCAGCTTTGACTGGTGGCATATTGATAGAACTGGAACAATCCAAATCCTAACTTTGGATCAATTGTTCTCTAACTACAATCTTTTTGTGGACAACTTTGAACGTGATGCAAATGGCAATATTGCCCGCGTTGACCAACGTTATGTAAACGCCGGTGAACAACTTACAGAAGGTCTAGAAGTTAGCTTCCGTGGCGGTGTTCCATTCTATAAAGGTAAATTGTCATACGGTATGGATGGCACTTATCTATTAGAGAAAAAATCACGCGTTCTTGAAGGCGTTCCATTTGGACCTAGCGAAGTTGGTGTTTGGACCGCATATGGCGACCTTGGCATCGAGTGGAAGCATAATCTTTATGTAACATATACCCAAGGCGATTGGAGTGGTTCATTATCACAACTATTCCGCTCTGGTTATGTTGATCAGGTTTACCCTGGTGTTGCTTCTGGCATCTTTACTGCTGCTGATGGTCATACCAAAACAGACGATTATATCACCTATAATGCTTCTGTTACCTACAAAGGGTTCAAAAACTTCACTATTACTGGCGGTGTCAAAAACCTACTTAATACTGATCCACCATTTGCGTATGCTTATTACTCAAACTCTGGTGCGAACTCTGACTGGGAACCACGCGTTGCAGATCCACGTGGTCGTTCATTCACTCTATTGCTTAACTACAAATTCTAGTAGGCATATAAAATATATAGAAAAGCCCCCAGGAATGGGGGCTTTTTTAATACCATAATTATAATTTTTATATCGCGCTTTTTAAAGTTAGCCTGAAAGACGGGGCATCAAGCGGGTGAATGTTGATATAATCAACATTATTGTTTTCAAGATTATATTTTGTGCGCGTTACGTTATTATTTGCCGACAATGGTGTTGAAAATTCTGCTTCTAGTGCGGCATCACGACTAATTTTATAATTTACAAACATGCCAATTGTGGAATTTTGCGGCACAACAACCGCTTCATCATACGAAAAATAACGGTTTCCGCTTGAAAATTTATAATATGCACCCCAATCAACCCCACTATTACCAATTTTTCGTTTAAGATTAAATTCGGTCAGTTGACGGTTGTTATTGATACGGTCCCCATTAACCTTGTCAAAGACATCGGATGAACTTTGCAGGCCATAATCAAAGCGACTTAATAGGACATATTCATCATCGCCCAGCACGAATGGGTAATTTATTTGCGCGCTTACACCAGAAAATGTTTCATCAAGACCATTTGCAAGCTTTTGGGTGCTTATTACACCGCCATTATATACCGGAATTAGGCCAATTTTATTGGGAATGATTTTATTGGTTAATTCCAAGGATAATTTAACCTGATTGGGAAAATTCTTTTCAAATTCAAGTTCAGCAACATTAACTTTTTCGGCATCCAATGAAGAGCCATTTTCCACATTACCAAGGAATGAATAACCGCCATAATAAAAGTTACCATAGTCTTTTTTGAAGGTTGCACGTAAAACAGTGCTTCTGTCTTTTGCATATTCAATTTTGATATTTGGAACATAATACAGGTTATTATCGGCAATATTATATATATTATTCCGTGTATTGCCCCACATAACCGCAAAACGCGCATTTAAAGAAAGCTTTGGCGCAAGCTGATAGCGGGTTTCGGCATATGTATTACTCATAAATTCTTCGACATTAGTGCTTGAAGAAGGCTGCAAAAATAATGCCTGATCATAATTTTCACCAGCGCCATAAAGCGAAGAGCGGTTCATTTTACGAACCACATATTCATTGCCCAAAGAAAGTTTATTTGAACCAAAATTCGTATCAACTGCGGCGATAGATTTTACCTCAAAATATTCGCTATGGCTGAATGACATATCATAATTAGCGCTTCCGACCCCTCTGCCGGTGCTTTCATATTGTTCTTCAGTGTTGGCAAATCTGCTATTTACGGCAAATCGCCCCTTATAATCTTCGCTGCCAAAGAGATAAGACGCATTTAATTCGCTATTTTTGGATATATTATTACTGGTTCCAAATTTGCTAGTATCAATTTGGCCAATGTTTTTGTCACCCCAGCCAGATGAAATATAATTCCATGCCTTTGAAAAAACGGAGGTTTTGGTATTTGCACCAATTATTAAATCATTATCGCCAATTTTTTCATTATAAACCGCCGAAAATTTTGACAATGAGCTTTGCGATTGCGAGCGATTAAAATCGCGGTTTTCAACATTGCCATTACTTCCTAAATTTACTGAATTACTCGCGCTAATTTTGGGCGCGCTAGCAGATGCAGAAAATTCAGTTTTAATTTTATTTAGGCTAGTGAAACCGTAATAATTATTTGCAAAACGATTGGCATCGATGTTTTGCGACGGCACCACATATTTATTTGTTTTTGCCGAAAACATAGTGATATGACGGCTTACGATATTTATACGCAAAACCTCAACATTCGTTTCTTCGACAGTTTTTGTTTCCGCCTGCAATTCAATTTGATCAACAAATTCATAAGGAATCTCTGAAAGCGTATTTTTCAAATCCTGCTTTTCAGTATCAATTTTTTCACCATCAATAAAATAATCAATTTCTTTAAACTGGTTAAAGTCAATTTCTTCTTTTATTTTATCGATTACTTTTAGCGCGCTATTTTGTGATAATTGGTCAAATGATGCGATGGAATAAATTTTGACCTTATTGCCAAATTGTTCTTCAATTTTTTTATTCTTAACGAACTTATTTATAGCCTCAATATCATCGGCACGAGCAAGATTAGGCATCTGGCATAATGCCAGAATAGAGATGCCAAACCAAAATTTTGAAACCTTGCAATTCATACCAATAATCAAGCTATTTATTCTTGCGTAAACCTTTACACAATTACACCACTAATGCCAACACAGATACAAAAATCTAGTAAGCATGTTATTAATAGAAGTGTAAAATAGTCTCTAACAGAAAAGATTTCAATGTTTTAGCAAGTTTTTATAAAATCTCATTTGCAATATGCTTGATTAGATGCAATTTAGACGGCGGATCAAAAAAACAGATTCTTTCAATATTGCAGATTTTAAATGCCAAGCAGTCTAATGCGAAATAAAACCAAGATTATTGCAAAAACCCTTATTGCAGTTTCACTTTTTTCAGGAATTGTATATTTTCCTCAAATAGCACAGGCACAGTCTTTACCAGCTAATAATAGCCAACAAGCCAACAAAAGTTTTGCGCCATTGGCAAAAAAACTATTACCAAGCGTGGTTGGTGTAAGGGCATTAAATTCTAATGCGCGTGATGCCTCACTTTTTGCAAATAAAGAGGCGACAATCGCGACAGGGTCGGGCTTCGTTTATGGTAATCAAGGCTATATTATAACGAATAACCATGTTGTCGAAAATGGTCGTGAGTTTGAAATTTCATTTAACGACAATACAATTCGCAAAGCTACCTTGGTTGGACGTGATATTGAAACCGATATTGCGGTTTTAAAACTTGTTGCCCCCTATTCCGCCCCACCGGCAATCATTGCCAACAGTGATGCAGTTGAAATTGGCGATTGGGCAATTGCAATTGGTTCACCATTTGGACTGGGCAACTCATTTTCGGTTGGGGTAATTTCTGGGCGCAATCGTGATTTACAATCAGGGCGTTTTGATAATTTCCTGCAAACAGATGCGGCAATTAATTCCGGAAATTCTGGTGGTCCATTATTTAATGACAATGGTCAAGTTATTGGCATAAATACCGCAATTGTTGCGGGCGCAAAAGGTGGTGGAAATATTGGTATTGGCTTTGCAATTCCATCCAATATTGTAAAAAGAATTGCCGGCGACATTATTCAATATGGTTATGTTCGTCGTGGTTATGCGGGTTTTCGTGCACGTAACGCCGCACCAAATGAAGGCAACGGCGTAATTATTACTGCGGTTGATAATAATGGTTCTGGTAAAATTGGTGGGTTAAAGAATGGGGACCGCTATTTTGCCTTTAATAGCAAACCAATCAATGATGCACGGCAATTAGCACGTATGGTATCTGATACGCCAATTGGTCAAACCATTCGTCTCGATGGCTGGCGTGGAAAGCAACGGATTTATGCAAATATAAAAATCACCCTGCCCCCATCATTGCAAGCACCGCAAAATTATGGGTTCGATACCATAATCAAAACTGGCGGAATGTCGTTGCGCGCAATTAGTAATGCAGAGAAAAATAAATATGGCGCCGATGCCAATGTGATTGTTGTTGCGGTTGATCCATATAGTAAATCGAAAAGCGCAATCATGGCCGGAGACATAATAATTGAAGTTGGTGGTCAAAAAATCGGCTCTGCTGCAATGGTTAGAAATATTGTTGATGATTTATTGCGGAGAAACAAAATCGTTATTTTAAAAATAAAACGAAATAATCGTATAATGTTACGTGTTTTTAAGTGATAAAAACACTTCAATAAGCAAAAATCTATTGCTAGTTTTCACCAAATTAGCGAAAAGCCATATTAACAAAAGCCCATATTAAGATAAGCAATGCATTCACAGCCGGAGTTTTGCCTAAATGTCTGAAGAAAAAAATTCTAATCAAAAAGATATATGGAAAACTGCACGCAATAGTGATGATATTGATGAAACTTTTGGCCGCCGCAAAAAACCCGGCATATTTGCCAAAATGGATATTTTCGGCTGGATATCCTTGTTTTTAATTGCGGTTATCATTGGCGGCTTGGGTTCAATTGGCTATCTAAGCTGGACTTTTAATAAGGCTGCTAACTCAAAAAATGCTGAGGCAGAGGGGCTTGTCCCTGTTCAGGGTGATTTTGCACCAGGGCGCGCAAAAAAAGCCGATGTTTTATTCCGCCTTGCCGGACGTAAAAGAGTTGGTGAAAACCTTATGCCTGATTTGGTGGTAGCGTGGATGAAATCATCTGGCTATGGCAATGTTGGCGTTTCAAAAGATGCCAATGTGACGACGATTAGTGGTTCAAAAGGCGGCAAATCATACCGCGTACTATTATCATTGGGTTCGGCAAAAGGTGGCTTTGATGCCATGCAACAGGGTCGCGTTGAAGGTGTCTATTCACTGCGTTCAATCCTTCCAACCGAAGCAGACAAATTATCGGCATATGGTGATATGACCTCACCCGATAATGAAAAAGTTATTGGGCATGATGTTTCGTTTGTTTTTGTAAACCCAAGCAATAATATTTCGACCTTTAACGGCGATACTTTGGGCCGTATTCTTTCGGGGGAAATCACCGATTGGTCAGAGATTTCAGACAAAAAAAGCGGTGAAATCAACATCCGCGTTGAAGAAGAAGGCGGCGATAAAAATGCAAGCCTTTTGGCAAAGCTTCTTGGCGACCGCGAATTACGTGATGCAGCAAAAACCTATAAAAGCGCTAACGAAGTAATAAAGGCGGTTGATGCCGATAAAGATGCAATTGGTTTTGCGCATAAAGATGGAAACACATCAGGCGTAAAAATGGTTTCAGTAAATGAACGTAATGCCCGCGCCTTTGAACCAAATTCGTTCAATATCTCGACCGAAGCCTATCCTTTTGTTGAAAGAATTTTGCTTTATATCGGCACAACAACTTCAAACCAAGCGCTTGAAGATTTTGCAAAATTCACTTTAACAAGTGCGGGCCAAGAAATTGTCGAAAAAGACGGATATGGCGCGCAAAAACTTTTGGAAGAAGGTTTTCAACCACCGCCAGAAGCACCACGTGATTACACCGAATTTGCGCGTAATGCCAAACGTCTAAATTTTGACTTCCGCTTTAAAATGGGCGCAACCAACCTTGATAATAAGGCAATTGCCGATGTCACAAGGTTACAAGAATATATGACCCGCCAAGGAATAACCCAACAAAGGATTGCCCTGTTTGGTTTTGCCGATAACGTTGGCTCCCATGAAACCAACGTTGGTGTTGCCCAAGCGCGTGCAGAAAAAGTGCTTAGCACCTTGGGACAAGCGGGTATTAACCCATCTATGGTGCGGGCGTATGGCGATGTTTTACCGGTTGGCTCAAATGCATATGAAGAGGGCCGCATCAAAAATCGTCGGGTTGAGGTTTGGGTTTGCCCACCGCCATCTTGTCCGTTGGTAAGCATTGTTGAAAATCGCCCACAAGCGACACAGGAAAGCGCACAAATTGGCGTTATCCCAACCGGGGTTCACCTTGGTAAAGCTGTCAAATCAGAGGGTGAGGTTGCGCCAAAAGGCTAATGCAGGTCAATAGTCATCCACTTGCACAATGGCTGCAACCACTACGCAGATTAATAAAGAATTTTATTGGTAAACTTCCGCTACCAATTGCGGAGTTTTTGCTATTTGGTTTAAAAATGGCATGGTCATGCCTATTTGCGGCAAGCCTTTTACTACTGCTTTTGCTGACGCATTATTTATGGCAGCCTAATTTTGTTATTGCCCGCTATGATTTTTTGCTTTTGGCGGCAATTATAATACAATCCATCATGCTTTGGACTAAACTTGAAAGCTTTGAAGAGCTAAAAGTTATCATGGCATACCATATCGTTGGCACAATTATGGAAATTTTTAAAACCCATGTTGGATCTTGGGAATATCCCGAATATTCATTAATTAAAATTGGCGGTGTGCCACTTTTTACCGGATTTATGTATGGCACGGTTGGCTCATTCATGGCGCGGGCAATTCGGGTTTTTGAAATGTATTTCGAAAACTATCCCAAACAAGTCCATACAATCATTATTGCAATTTTGATTTATATAAATTTCTTCTCCCATCACTATATATGGGATTTTCGCTATATTATTTTTGCGCTCATTGCCCTCACCTATTGGCGGACAATAATTCATTTTCGTCCAATGGACAGGGTTTATAAAATGCCGCTTTTGCTTTCGGCGATCTTGAGTTCGTTTTTTATGTGGGTCGCCGAAAATATTGGAACCTTTACCAAAACATGGATTTACCCCAGCCAAAAGCAAGCGGGGTGGCATTTGGTATCTATGCAGAAAATGGGCGCATGGTTTTTGCTTTTGTTTATTTCATTCACAATCGTAATGGTAATCTTGCGCCCAAATCAAAGGCATTTAGCCAAGCAAAAGCCTGATTGAGCCGATGTTCTTTCCAGTTTCTAATAGATTTAATGCCGCCTGATAATCAGCAAATGCGTAATCATGCCCGTGCTCAAAACCTCCTGAAGAAACCACAAAATCAAAATATTTTTTGGCAAGACTTTTGTAAATTTTAGCGTCTTCAATAAGCGACAAGATGCTGGGCCGTGAAACAAATATATTTGTAATTTCTGCAATATTTATCGGCGCAATTGGCGTAATTTGCCCAATGTTGGCAACAATGCCAAATTGCCTAACCGCCCTAAAACTATCACGCAAATTATCGCCACCAACGCCGTCAATAACATAATCAAGGCCTTTACCATTTGTAATTTCCAAAACTTTTTTAACAAAGTCTTGGCTTTTGTAATTAATCACATGGTGCGCACCATTTGCTTGGGCAATTTCTGCCTTATAATCATTGCTTACTGTTGCAAATATTTCTATACCAAGATGCGCCGCCCATTTAGTAAGAATTGTGCCAAGCCCACCCGCCGCACTATGAACAAGAATTTTCATGCCATTCTTTGGTTCTATAACATGAAATAAAAGCGCCGCCGCAGTAAGACCGCGCAGAAAATTACCTGCCAATAATTTGGAATTAATTTTGGTTGGGATTTTTATAATTCTTCGGGCATCAATATTACGATATTGAACATATGATCCGATAGGAAAACCCGCATATGCAACGATGTCACCAATTGTAAAACCAGACACATTTTTGCCAATTGCGGAAATTTCGCCCACCGCTTCGACACCCAAAACGCCGGGTAAGTTTGGAAATTTATAAATCCCGTCTCGGAAATATATATCAACAAAATTTACCCCAATTGCGCTTTGTTTAATTTGCACTTCATCATCATTTGGTGGTTGAATTGCCTGTTCCAAAATCTCTAAGTTCTCTGAATTTCCGTATTGTTTCAAACTGATAATTTTATTCATTTTATTCTCCTGAATTCAAATATAGCCTTGAAATTCACTGTGGAAAATTGCATAAATATTCGCATCAATTGCGCATAAATGCACAATAAAATTAACAGAGGTAAATATGGATTGGCAGGATTTAAAAACCTTTCTTGAGTTTTCTAATAATTTAAATCTGTCAAAAACCGCTGTATCATTGGGGGTTGACCATTCAACCGTGGCACGGCGCATCAAAAATCTTGAACAAAGCCTTGGGGTTCAATTACTTGAACGCACCAATAAAACGGCACGCCTTACATCATCTGGAATCATAATTGCCGAATCTGGCAAAGCGATGTTTGATACCGAATTAAAGATTAAACGCGATATTGCGCGCCTTGACCCCGATATGCAGGGCAAGGTTCGGATTAGTGCACCGCCATCATTTTCAAAAATAGTTTTACCCGCAATTATCACCGAAATTGTGCAAAGTTTTCCCGCACTTCAAATTGATATCAATGCCGCTTTGACCCATGCGGATTTAAACGCCATGGAGGCCGATCTTGCAATCAGGCTTTCTAAACCATCCGAACCAAATTTTGTCCCGGTAAAGGTTGGGGAGTTTGGCTTTAAACTTTATGGCACTTTTGATTATCTAAAACATACCGCAACCGACAATATACGATATATTGCCTATCCCGATGATTTTAATCATTACCCGCAACAAAAATGGATTTTGGATAAATTTGAAAAAGAAAAAATCGTGCTGCAAAGTGAGGATATTTTTGTTCAGGCCGAGGCGGCAAAACTTGGTCTTGGGCTTGCGCTTTTGCCCGATTATGTTGCCAATGAATATCCCGACCTTATGAGCGTGCCGATGAAATATCATTATCCAAAGCGCGAAGTGTATTTAATCATTCACGAGGATATGCGCAGCACGCCAAAATATCGCGCCGTGTTTGATCTTTTAAAAAACCGCTTGAAAGAAACTAAATTTTAAGTCCGCAAAAACCCAAAACACTTATAAGATTTCCCGAAACAATGCGGGCCGGTGCACGCGCGGCAACAATTGGCTTTGCCATATAAGCAATGCCGAGACCAGCACGTTCAATCATCATCAAATCATTGGCGCCGTCACCAATCGCAATTGCGTCTTTTATGTCAATTCCCTTGGTTTCGCATAGATATTCAAGGCGGGCAAGTTTCGCCTCTTTGCCCAAAATCGGCATTTTAACCTCGCCTGAAAGGGCATTATTTTCATAGATAAATTCGTTTGAATTGTCTTCGTCAAAGCCGGCCCAATCGCGTACACGCTCGGTAAAAAATTTAAAGCCGCCGGAAACAAGTGCGCAATATGCCCCTGCATCTTTTAAACCCGCAACCATTTCAACCGCACCTTCATTAAGTGCCACACGGTCATCAAAGCATTCTTGCAAGGCATCCATCGATAGCCCTTTTAACATCATGACACGCTCTTTTAATGCGGCTTCAAAATTCAATTCACCCGCCATTGCACGTTCGGTGATTGCCGAAACCTGTTCCTTTTTTCCCGCAAAATCGGCAAGCTCGTCCAAGCATTCGCAAGATATAATGGTTGAATCCATATCGGCGATAAAAAGTTTTTTAGGGCTTGGGGCAATAGTTGAATAATCAAGCCCCAAATCCGCAAGCTTTTCCAAAATTGTCGGCAAAATAGTGGGCGCAATATTATGCGTAACGGTCAAAATCTTGCCCGCAACCGAAACCTCTGCATCATGTCCATCATCCGCCGCCTTTATTAAAGCAATCGCATCATTAATTGCATCTTCGCCAATGTGGGAAATAATGGTTAGGGTTTGGGTGTTCATTTAGGTTTGCCTTTTAAAAAAATTCCGCCATCCACTAAAGGCATTGTCACAAGTTTTCAATCTATATATTTACTTTTGACATTTGTTTTCTGGCTTCTTTAAGCTGTAAAGCCACAAAAATATTTTTTATATCACATTTCCATTCTGGAATAATAAGCATTATTGCCATTGCTTCTAATTGTGAAATTATTCCAATAAAAAGTGTTACCCAAAATAAAGTATCAATTTTTCCATTTATAAAAATTGATGAAATCATCGCCCAAAGGAATAATGTAAATATCTTTGAAAGAAGATGGTGGGGCGATGCCTCACGTTTGAATCTTATTTGACTTATGGCACGTGTCACAAGCTCCATCCCACCAAGGACAGCCAACATTATCCAGGCCGTGTTTAAAACTGATGGGTATAGAATGAACAATCCTATTGCTGTAAGAAGCCAAAAGACAACATCAACACGACTATCCCAAACCCGAAGCCGATCGGTAGCGATATTATATTTTCGCGCAATTACGCCATCAAAAATATCGGATAAAACCCCAAGCGCCAACAAGGTAACACAAATAATTGATGCAAATTTAGCATGCAAAAGACATGTGGCAAAAATGACAATCCCGCAAATAAACCTAAATATGATTAGTAATGTTGGAATTTGCCGCTTCATAAACAGGTTAGATACAATTACCCAAAAAATGAGAAGATTTTTTCAAAAATAATTCCGATTATAACCAATGCAATAATCATTATTTCAAAGTAATTGAATAAAACCATCGCTGCAATGCCCCACGCTAGAATTAAACGGCTAGAATTAACTTTTGAAAAGCTAATACAAGTATTATACGCATGCAATAATTATCTTTAAATCACGATGCCAAATATTTTTTAAGTGCTTTAATCGCCAAATCTATTAGCAAAAATAGACGAATTAAATAATAACCCCCAGCAATTACCAAAATTGCGCCAAATAGATATAAAAACCCAAGCCCTGGACTAAGCATATAATTCCCCATTAAAAATTTAATTCTAAATAGTACTTTACTATAAGCAACAAAAGGCTGCTCGATGACAACCCTTTATTACATTTATTGCATAGTATCGATAATATTCAGATTTATCACTTTACGGTTTTTAAGCTTATGCCTTTGTATATCATCCATAAACTAAGTGCCAATTCGGCAAAAAAGCTGATTTTTAATGCGGTGCCACCTATTAATGATTGAAAGCCAGGATAAACAAACCAACTGAAACTATTGGTAAAATATGATACCCCAAATAAAATTGCGGCAAATGCAATTGTCTTATGGAAATATTCTGATTTAAACATCAAAACACCGATTATAACATTGTTAAACGCAAACAAAATCAAAGAGATATGATATATTAAATTATGCGTCTTTAATGATAATAATGCCAAGGTTGCCAATTGACCTGTGTCAAACGTCTGAAGATAGTTTTGTCCATTTGTTAAAAGCACTGGCAGGAAGTGAAAAACCGCCCCGATCGCCAAAATGGTTACGGCAACAATCCTTATTAATGCGGCCAATAATGAAACTTGTTTGTTTACCGGCTTTAGAAGGAAATAAATACAAACTGCGGCAATGATATCAAATGTTACCGTCATAATATCGGAAACCGCAGCCCAACGCCAAAGCGTCATGTTTTCGGCAATATTTTTAACCGTAATTTCCGCGTTTTGCCCATCTGTCAAACCACCCCTAACAACGCCTTCGGAAAACACACCGGTTATTATTACGCCCAAATAAGCCAGACCGCCGAATAATGATAAGTTTTTTATTGTGGAAACTTCGGATTTTTGCATCACACACCCCGCTTTTATTTTTGGTTATTTAACCTATATAGCAATATTTAGTGTAATATATAACCAATACACCAAATATGTCAAACCAAAGTTTCCAACAAAAAAAGGCCGCATACGCGACCTTTTAAAATTATTGTATATCAGGATTAAGCACCCACACAAATTTATGAAGGATTTTTCGATGTAGGCAGGAAGAACCCCGATGCGTGTATTGGACATACACGCGAGGGGGCTGACGAACCCACAGCGAAAAAGACCCACAAATTTTAGTTTTTAGCTTTATCGACTAGTTTATTCTTACCAATCCAAGGCATCATTGCGCGAAGGCGACCGCCAACTTCTTCGATCTGATGCTCTGCATTTAGGCGACGGGTTGCTTTGAATGATGGCGCACCAGCGCGGTTTTCAAGCATCCAATCACGGGTAAAGCGACCGGTTTGAATGTCAGTAAGAACGCGTTTCATTTCCGCCTTAGTTTCAGGGGTAATGATACGTGGACCAGTTACATATTGACCGTATTCAGCAGTGTTAGAGATTGAATAATCCATGTTTGCGATACCGCCTTCATAGATTAGGTCAACGATAAGTTTAACTTCGTGAAGGCATTCGAAATACGCCATTTCTGGTGCATAGCCAGCTTCAACAAGGGTTTCAAAACCAGCGCGGATAAGCTCAACAAGGCCACCGCAAAGAACAACTTGTTCACCAAACAAGTCGGTTTCGCATTCTTCGCGGAAAGTAGTTTGGATGATGCCAGAACGACCACCACCAACGCCAGAAGCATAAGCAAGCGCAGTTTTTTCGGCATTGCCAGAAGCGTTTTGATAAATCGCAAACAAGCAAGGAACGCCGCCACCTTTTAGGTATTCACCACGAACAGTGTGGCCAGGGCCTTTTGGTGCAACAAGTGCAACGTCAACGTCTTTTGGCGGTTGAATAAGTTCAAAGTGAACGCTGAAACCGTGTGCGAAAAGCAAAGTCTGACCAGCTTTTAAATATGGGCCGATTTCCGCTTTATACAAATCTGCCTGACCTTCATCAGGGGTAACAATCATAATGATATCAGCAGTTTTTGCCGCTTCGGTAACTGAAACAACTTTAAAGCCTTCGCCTTCTGCTTTTTTCGCAGTAGCAGAACCTTCGCGCAATGCAACGACAACATTCTTGCAACCAGAATCACGCAAATTAAGTGCGTGAGCATGCCCTTGAGAGCCATAACCAATAATTGCGATGGTTTTATCTTTGATAGAACCTAAATCCGCATCCTTATCATAATAAACTTGCATTCTTCTCTCCAGTTAGAATCTTTGGCCAATTATAATTTTGGCCAGTTTGAGCATTGGCGCAAAATAATATTGCTTATTTTTAAAATTATTGGGGTTCATTTGCGCTTTTTTTCCAAAAGGTCAAGCAAAAAGGGCAAAAAATATGCTAAATTAAGCAGGAAGTATTAATTCACCGTCCTTCCAAAGGCATCTTTTAGCTTTTTGGCTGACAAAGCGGGGTTTTCTTTTGCGCCCGTTGCCTGTGCGCTTGATGGTTTAGCCGGCAAAACCGGTGCTGGCATGTCTTTTCCGGCGGCAAGTTCGGAAACAATTTTCCATACGCCCTGCTCTTTGCGCCATACCGCAAGATAACGACCGCTAGAAAGTAATTGTGTGCCACGATATATTTTATATGCCCCCCAAGACGAGCCACCATTTGCCGATGCCATTGCTTTTTCTGGCACCCTTACAAGGGTAATAGCGGTTGGGAAGTCTTTAAAGCGTGCCTCGGCGGAACTTACACCTTCGGGCGTACCACCATCGGCGTCATATAAAACCCCGGCTTTTGATAAATGTTTTGAATATGCCGCCAAAGGTCCATAATCGCTAATGTCAGAGGCAAGGTGCAAATCAACCGCAACCAATTCTTGGCTTTGATCTTCGGCGGTAACATTTGTAACGACCGTCTTTGTTGGCGCTTTAAAAACAGTCTGTGATGAGGGTTGATTTACTTCGGGCGCTTTGAACGTTGGCGTAATATTGTTCTTGGTTGGCGTTTTGGTTGCCACAATTTTTGTTGCCACAACTTTCTTTTCTTGGGGTTTTGTAACCGGCGCCTTAGCATTAGCAGGTTTTGTAGTTTGAGCAGGTGTTTTAGCAACAGGTTTTGCCGGCCCCCAATCGGGCACTTGCGCCGCGACACTTGTACAAAATGTAATACTGGCACAAAATAACGGCGCAACCGCCATCAAAGCGATATTTTTAATGTGCAGTGTCTTTCTTGGGCGCATCTTTTTTACCAAACATCTTCTCCCCCGGTGGGGCAAAACCATCAATAGATATATTCTTTAGAACTGATGGAATTCGGTAATCGAAATCCGCCATCAACTCGCGTATTCTTTCGTCATCATAACGGGTTATGACGCATTTATTTAATTTAGGGGCAGCAATTTCAATAATTGCCTCAGCAGGAATTGCGATTTCCTTTGCTAACAATGTTGGTTTTGGCTTACCCCAGATTTTGGCATCTTCAAAGGAATTTACCAAAGAAGCCGCCTGTTCGTATTTTAAATCAGATTCTTCAAATTTTGCAGCATTTTTTTCAAAAACACCTACCTTAACATGTCCCGCAGTTTTGGTATTAGGCGTATTGAAAGTAATGCTGATTGATTTTTGGTCAGTTGGACGCAAAACCAAGATACGGTAAATTGCCTTGTCCTTGTCGCTTAAAGAAAGTGGCCCAGAAATTTCAAATGCTTTTAGGATCTCAGGCTTGGCATAAACACCTTCGGCAGGTGAAGTGCAAAGTTTCATACGTGGGTCGCCATCAACCCCCATAAACATATTTGCCTCTTTACCGTGAATTGGAACAAATTTTAGAACAGCGACAATCGCCACCAAAACAACCAAAATCGCGGTGAATATCTTCCACTTGAGATTCATTTAAAACTACCTTTAGACTTTGCCTTTTCCACGACGGATGGTGGCAACCCCGGTTCTTGATACTTCTACCAGACCCAAAGGTTTCATCATAGATATAAAATCATCAAGTTTTTTTGAACTTCCTGTTAATTCAAACGTAAAATGTTCAAGACCTGCGTCCAAAACCTTGGCTTTGAACGCATCCGCAAGACGAAGTGATTCGACACGGTCGTCGCCCTTGCCCGCCACTTTGATTAATGCCAGTTCGCGTGAAAGGGCATCACTATCGCCGTGGAAATCAATAACGCGCTTAACCGGAACAATGCGGTTTAACTGCGCCTTGATTTGCGCCAATGTTGCAGGCGTGCCAGAGGTAACAATGGTAATACGTGATGTATGCTTGGCGTGATCGGTCTCCGCCACAGTCAAGCTTTCGATATTGTAGCCACGTGCAGAAAATAAA
>APMI01000178.1_pt1 | contig 32096 bp, 51 predicted proteins | sample 667938 | NCBI WGS metagenome assembly APMI01 (sample SAMN01084076, study PRJNA167559) | wastewater metagenome | biome: Wastewater | place: Denmark: Ejby Moelle, Odense | collected 2011-11-28
TCTGCGGGTATGACTACCCCAGAAATTCGAGCCATGCTTAACCCTGCCTTTGCTTATTCTTAGGTTTTTTCTTGTTGATGACACGGAGACGCCCTTTACGGCGAACCAGCTGATCATCGGGGCTGATTTTTTTGACACTCGCACGAACTTTCATGAGCGTACAAACTCCTTCAGGAAAAACCCTGCGTTAGAGAAATCAAGTGATATCGTCTTGACTTCAGTTATTAATCTTTTGCGCGGAAGACGATTCTGCCCTTCGTGAGATCGTAAGGGGTCAACTCGACTTCTACGTTATCGCCTGGTACCAGTCGGATATAGTGCTTGCGCATTTTACCGCTGATGTGAGCGATGATACTTAGGCCGTTCTCTAATTCCACCTTAAACTGGGTATTAGGCAGTGCTTCCACTACCTTACCTCTCAGTTTAATAACTTCCTTAGTACTTACCATAGATATACAGTGGCTCATTATAGACCATAGGCACACAAAAGTAAACAGATTGAACAAAGAATCATGGAGCTTTCTACCGCGTGCTCGTGAATATGTATTTATTGTACTCGATATCACGGCCCCGTCAACCATTATCTAGCCCATGAATATGCCCCGTACCTGGTGTGGTACGGGGCGGAAGATGGTTAAGGCCGGGATCGCAGCTCGTGCTCGAAATTCACGAGCATCTCATCGACAATGACATCGGGAATTCCTCCTCCTCGTGTCTCGCGGTACTGATCTGTTCTGCGCCTTAGCTTCGTCACATGACTGTCTACTGCTGCGGCCTGGGCGGCAGCGAGGTTACGCTCAGTCTCATCAAGCTGTAGCCGTACTGATCTGTATTCATTTCTGAATTTGCTGAAGAACCGCATCATGTTTGCCATAAAAATACTATATCATTATATAGGCAATAACACAAGGTGCGCGGATCTATTTATAGTCGTCGTAAGTGACCATGAGCGCGCGCGAGTTGATCTGGCGCAATGTTTCGAGACCGACTGTCACAACAATGAGCAGCACCGTACCTGGTGTGGTGCGGGGCAAGTGTGCTTGATTTGTGGCTATAGCACATCACTAACCAATGTCAGCCAAGTCGTAGAGCGTCGAGATTAATATTGACAAAATGATAACTATTTGGTATAATACTATACAGATGGCTTGCCGCGGAAATTCCCGGCAGTATACCTACGAAAGAGGTTGCCATGGACAACATTAAGGTTCTGTCCTCGCGTCCGACCGCGCCCGACCCCTTCAGCAGAATGGGAGTGGGCGAGTCACGTATCGTCATCTGCCTTTCCGACGCGGGTTTCACACCCACGGTCGATCTCGTGCAGCGTCTTGCTGCGCGCGGCAGCCTGGTGGTCGTGACGCTAGGCACGGTGGACGTGCCCGGTGAGTCCCTCTTTGGGCTGTCGGACATCAACGGCATCATGCTCGAGTTGACGCTCGAAATCGGAGCTGACTCGGCAAACGAGCTTGACGCCGTGCTCAATCGGCTCTCGCGGGTGCTCGAGGACGGGATAACCGTTCCCGAAGTGCTGATCGAGGTCGACTATGTGCGGTCGCGATGGGGCGAGTCTGAGCTGCGGGGCTAACGCCCCACATGTCGTAAACACGGCAACTGCCCCGTCGGAAACGACGGGGCCTTTCATTATGTACTACTTATAGTCATCGTAAGTGACCATGAGCGCGCGCGAGTTGATCTGGCGCAGTGTTTCGAGGCCGACCGTCACAACAATGAGCAGCCCCGTGCCGCCGATTGAGATATTGGCGACGCTCACCCCAAGCTGAGCAAATGTATAGTCGACGAGGAATGGCATGACAGCAATAAAGCCGAGCGCGAGTGAACCAAACAGGATGAGTCGATTGACGGTCTGGCTCAGATACTTTTCTGTCTGTAGCCCAGGGCGAACACCCTCAATGAATCCACCTTGCTTTTGCAGGTTCTCAGCAATTTCGTTACTGTTAAATACAATACCGGTGTAGAAGTAGGTGAAAAGTATCACGAGCAGGAAATACGCAACAGGGTAGATAGCAACTCCCCAGTCGCCAGTGACGAAACTACTCGCTGTCGGGGCCTGGAACCATTTGATTAGATTGTCAGCAAGCTCTAGGTTGGCTGTGTTGCCAGTGGCTTTCATGACTTGTCCGACGAAAGGCGGCAAGCTAAGGAAAGCAACGGCAAAGATTACGGGGATCACGCCGGCTGCAATGAGTTTTACTGGAAGGATGCTTTTGATGCCACCATAGGCACTGTTTCCGCCAACGCGCTTTGCATAGTTGACGGTGATAATCCGCTGGGCTTCATTGATCTTCACCAGTGCGTACAGTATGGCCAGCCCCAGTGCCGCGATGCTAAGTACCACCCAGAAGCTTGTCGGGTTAACCGGTAGGTTGAACCAGCCGAACACGCTTAGTGTGCCCTGGCTTGTGTCAAATAGCGAGCTAATCATCGTCGCGAATGTACTTGGCAGCTGGCTCACAATACCAGCAAAGATGATCAGCGAGATACCGTTACCGATTCCCTGTTCGGTGATAAGCTCGCCTATCCACATAAGCAATACTGATCCAGCGGTCATCGCCGTGACGGCTACAACCCACTCAATAGGACTCGTGCTCACTTCGCCTGCCGTGCCGCCACTTAGTACACCCTGACGAAGAATGTAAATAAAAGCAATTGACTGAATAATCGCAAGTGGCACGCTGATAATGCGAGTCCACTGATTTATCTTACGACGGCCCGACTCACCGTCCTTGTGAAGCTCTTCAAGCTTGGGAATTGCCTTCGTCAACAGCTGCGTAATGATACTTGCTGTAATGAACGGGCTCATCCCGACGAGTACGATCGACATCTGGCTCAGCGCACCACCGCTCATGAGGTTCAGGAAGCCACCAAAATCACTACTTCCAACGACCTTGTCGATAATATCTTTGAGCTCAGTTGGCTCGGCAAGCGGCACTGGTATATGTGCCAAAAAGCGAAAGGCAATAATAAGCCCGAGGACGATGCCAAGGCGTTTTTGCATATCGCGGTTTTTGAGTGATCGAAGAACGGTGCGCCAATTCATGTCAGTCTGTTTCCCTGTTTAGTTGAATCTAAAAATCTTACTCATTATAGCACACGTATTATGAAAACACCCCGCCACCCTTTCGGGAGACGGGGTCTCGACCGGGAGGATAGCGAGGTCACGCGCGCTTGAGCTCGAGGATGATGTGTGTTGCATCGTCCATCTCAGAGTGGGACAGCGTAAGCCTCACCAAACCGAGATCACCAATAGATGCGACGAGCTCGTCGAACCAGTTGTGCATGTCTCGGTCTGCTCGCTCGGCATGCTCATCGAAGTCGACAAGAACCGCGAACCCAGTGGCTGGCGGCTCCCCACTCCTCCCCGACCGCAACCAGTCGAAGAACGGCTCGTTGTAGCCCAGCCATTGCTCGACTGTGGGGTTGTGGTCTGTCAGGTAGCTTCCCAAGGTGCTTTCCTTTCACGAACATGGAAATGGTTGATGATACTATACCACAAAAATAGCATCGAAACAACGATGCTATTTTATTGCCTGTAGCTAGGGGCTATTTGTCGCTGGCTTCAGCTTCTTTGGCTGATTTTTGCACAGGAGTAGCGGTCTTTTCAAACGCACCGCCTGCTTTTACAATCGCTTCAACGACGCTTTTACTCGCGCCCTGAGTTTTGAGTGTTAGCTTTGCGGTCAGCTCGCCACGTGCAATCACCTTGACAGTGTGAAATGGTGTCGCAACAAGTCCAGCTTCGTACAGCTTGAAGTTGTCGACGCTACCTTTGAGCTCGTTGAGATGGTCAGAGTAGACTACCTGTGCAGGTACGCGTTTACTCTTGAATCCACGGCCCTTTGGCACTGCGCTCACGATGCCATTCTGGCCACCCTGAAACATGCTATGGAGTTTTTTACCAGTACGAGAGTTCTGACCCTTGGTGCCACGACCGGCTGTTTTACCACCGCCAGCACTGATGCCTCGGCCAACGCGCTTGCGTGAGCGATTGCTCGCTACCTGGAGTTCGTTGTACTTAGTCATTACTTTGTCTCCTTCTTGGCAGCCGGCTTCTTTGCAGCTGGCTTTTTAGCGACAGCTTTTGCAGGCTTTTCGTCTGCTGACTCAGCGACTACTGGGGTAGACTCGGCTTTTTTTGCCGCAGTACGATCACTTGTGATCCATTTATCACGTGGCACGAGACCGCCAAGAGCATTGACAGTCGCATAAGCGATGTTGACTTTGTTCGTCGAGCCAAGGCTCTTGCTGACAAGGTTGCGGATACCTGTTGTGCTCACGACTGCTCGCACAACACCACCGGCAATGATGCCCGTACCAGGAGCAGCAGGCTTAATAAGCACTCGCGCACCACTCAGCTTCACTTCTGTTTCGTGTGGAATTGTTTCCTTAGTAAGTGGAAATGTCACGAGGTGTTTCTTGGCAACGTCGGTTGCTTTTGCGATGGCAGACTGCACATCCGCACCCTTGGCAACGCCAATACCGACTTTGTTTTTACGATTACCAACCACAACAAGTGCTTTGAAGCGGAAACGGCGACCGCCACTGACGACGCGTGCGACGCGGTCGATATTGATAACTACTTCTTCGAATTCCTTTGGCACATCGGGCGCCTGGTTGCGTCGATCATCACGACGACCGCCTCGTCCCTGCTGACGACCACGTGGGGCGTCAGGGCGAGGCGTTGTTGTTGCTAGGGCTTCTGCCATACTAGAACTCCAATCCTTCTTTACGTGCAGCATCTGCGAGCGCTTTGAGTCGGCCAGCGTACTGGCGACCATTGCGATCGAAAACGACTGCGGTTACTTTTGCTTTCTTTGCCTTCTTGGCGATATCAACACCAATAGTTGCACACTTTTCAGTCATAGTGCCGGTTGCTTTGGCACCGACTGTTGTTGCGCTAACGATTGTGCTCTTGGCCACATCATCGATTAGCTGCGCTGAAACATGTAGGTTGCTAATGGTGACAGTGAGTCGTGGGCGTTCAGCGGTGCCGCTGATTTTGCTACGCACACGCGCTTTACGCAAGCTACGTCCGAGCAGTTTTTTTGCAAGTGTATTACTCATTATTTCTTACCTGCCTTTCCGGCTTTACGAAGCACTTGTTCGTCGCTGTACATGATGCCCTTGCCCTTGTATGGCTCTGGCTTCTTGAGCGAGCGAATCTCGGCTGCAGTTTGGCCGACTTGTTGCTTGTCGATACCACTGACGATGATCACCATCTTGTCATTGCTGACACTCACGCCCTCTGGTGCTTTGAATTTGACCTCATGGCTAAACCCAAGGCTCATAGTGAGCTCGTTGTTGCTGCTTGATACGCGGAAACCCACGCCCTTAACTTCAAGCCGCTTCTCGTAGCCCTTGGTGACACCCTCAACAGCATTGTTAAGGAGTGCACGCTGTAGCCCGTGCTGGGCCTTGGCGATGCGCTCGTCATCTTTGCGTGTGACGATCATTTTTCCATCATCTTCTTTGACGGTCACGTCGCTCAGATGTGGCACGGTCAGTTCGCCTTTTGGTCCCTTGACGGTGAGCATGTCTGAATCGACTGTGATTGTCACACCCGATGGGATTGTAATTGGTAGTTTTCCAATTCGACTCATATCTTATCCTTTCTTAACGATCTTTACTAACGAATTCTTGGTGATTTTCTTACATCGAGCCGAGACTCAGGGGCTGTTGTCGCCCCGTGCTGGTTGTTGAGTGCGGCTTGACGATCGATCGCAAGTTGTCTATCTACTGCACGAGCAGCATCACGGGCCATATAAGCTGGATTACTAAGCGCACCAAACATCTTACCAAGTTCGTCCGCTATTTTTCCAAGTTCTACAACCAGCTCTCTTGCTCTCTCTGTATCACTCTGAGACTCAAGGAGATTATAGTCTGTTGGCTGATCGAGCGTTAGTCGGACCATAGCTTCTCTATCTGCCATACTAGTAAACCTTTAGCAACACTTCCCCGCCCAGCTTGTTACGGACAGCTTCGCGGCCAGTCATCACGCCCTTGCTGGTGCTGACGAGGACGATACCACGGCCAGATTTCACTTTTGGAATCTCGGCTGCGCTTGCGTACACTCGTCGGCCTGGCTTTGATACACGGGTGATTTCGGTAAATACGGCGTTTTCACCTGGCTTTGCGATGGTCACAACGAGTGTTCCTCGTGGCTTGCCATCTTCCAGCTTGACGTCGACCAAGTAGTTGCTCTTGACGAGCTGCTCGGCAACCGTCTTCTTGAGCTTGCTGCTAGGTACACGAATTTCTGTTTTGCCGACCATTGCGGCGTTTCGGATGCGGGTCAGGAGATCCGCGATTGGGTCAGTTGATTGTAGTGACATATCTTGTTTTCTCCTTTCCTTACCAACTACTCTTAGTGATGCCAGGGATCTCACCCTTGACTGCTTTTTCGCGGAAGTTTATGCGGCTGAGGCCGAATTTGCGCATGTAGGCGCGGGGTCGTCCGCTCAGTACGTCTCGGTTCTTCCAGCGGGTTGGGCTACTGTTCTTCGGTAGCTTCTGGAGACCTTCTAGGTCACCCATTTCCTTGAGCTCTGCACGCTTAGCGGCAAATTTCTGGATAAGCACTTGACGCTTTTTGTCGCGAGCGATCATAGATTTCTTTGCCATCTAGCGTCCTCCTTCTTTCTCAAACGGTAGGCCGAATTTTTCTAGTAGTGCGCGACTTTTTACTTTGTCGCCGTTCTTGATAGTAAACGTTACCTGCATACCATGCACCACCTGTGTCTCCTCAAATGTTAGCTCTGGGAAGATGCTCTGGTCGGTAATGCCTAGGTTGTAATTGCCACCTCGGTCGAATTTCACGCCGACGCCGTGGAAGTCGCGTACACGAGGCATTGCGATGTTGACCAGGCGATCAAGAAATTCGTACATACGAGCACCACGTAGTGTGACGGTGACGCCAACTGGCGCGCCCATGCCCTGACGGATTTTGAAGGTTGCGATTGATTTCTTGGCAAGACGCTCTACAGGAGCCTGGCCGGTGACACGTGTGAGCGTGTTTTTGACAGTTTCAAGCATACGCTTGTCGTCTTTGGTTTTGCCGGTTCCTACGCTTACCACGATCTTCTCGAGGCTTGGCACTTGGTGCACATTCTCGAGCTTCAGTTCGGCCTGTAGTTCCTTGGTGTACGTTGATTTGTACAAGGCTTTCAAGCGAGGAGTGTAAACGGCGGCTTTTTTGGATTCAGCCATTATTTGATCTCCTTATTCTTTAATTGGCGGGCAACGCGGGTTTTGACACCCTCAGTGACCTTGTAGCCTACGCGGCTGGTTTTGCCAGACTTTTCATCTGTCACCAGTGCGAGCTTGTGTAGTGGCGTTGGTACGTGAACGTCCTTTTTGCCACCACGAGGATTGAGCTGGCTTGGCTTGACGTGGCGATGACCGAGGCCAACACCTTCGATAAGTGCAGAGCCAGTCTTTGGGAAGACGGCGAGCACTTTACCAGTGGTGCCTTTGTGTGCACCAGCGGTGATCTTTACTGCATCACCCTTGCGAATACGAAGTGCCATACTAGAGTACCTCCGGCGCAAGGCTGATAATTTTGGCATAGCCCATGTCTCGCAGTTCACGTGGCACAGGGCCGAATACGCGAGTTGCTTTGGGGGTTTTGTCATCGTTGATAATCACAGCTGCGTTGTCGTCAAAGCAGATGGTGCTACCGTCTTTGCGGCGGATCATGTCACGCGTACGCACCACAACAGCCTTAATAACTGCCTTCTTCTTGACAGTTCCTGTCGGGTTGGCGTCTTTGACGCTGGCAACAATGACGTCACCAACACGCGCATAGCGACGCCTGGTACCGCCAAGCACACGGATACAAAGAATTTCTTTGGCACCGCTGTTGTCGCATACTTTGAGGCGAGATTCTTGCTGAATCATTAGTCTTTATCCTCCTCGACCTCTGGAACTACATCGGCAACATCGTTTTTGACTTCAATTGAACCCTTAGACTTCTCTAGGATTTCCTGAAGCTTGAACGCTTTGCGTTTGCTGATTGGTCGTGTTTCGATGATCACCACCTTGTCACCCTTACCTGCTGCATTCTCTTCGTCATGAGCGGCATATTTGCGGCTGACGGTGTACTGCTTGCCATAGATAGGATGAGTTTCACGTGATGTCACGGTGACGGTGATAGTTTTGTCACTTGCAGTTGAAGTGACGATACCTGTCAATGTCTTAGCCATATTATTTACTCTCCTTTGCGTCTAGTGCAGCGGCTCGAATGGCCGTGTGCAGTCGCGCGATTTCTTTACGTAGGCCGCCCAGAACCCGTGGATTTACCAGCTCGCCGCTCTTGTGCGATCGCATGCTTTCCAAAAGATCCTTTTGCTTCTCGGCAAGAGTTTTCTGTAGGTCAGCCGTGCTTTTCACTTCAACAGCTTTCTTTGCGGCAACTTTTTTGGTTGATTTCTTTACGTCAGCCATATTATGCCTCCTCTCGCTTTACAAATCGGGTTCTGACTGGCAATTTATGGCCGGCAAGGCGCATGGCTTCGCGTGCAATTTCTTCAGTCACGCCCTTCATTTCAAACAGTACGGTGCCAGCCTTCACCTTGGCTACGTAGTACTCAGGCTGTCCCTTACCACCGCCCATTTTGAGGCCAAGTGGTTTTTTGGTGACAGGAGTGTGTGGGAAAATACGAATCCAGATTTTACCACCGCGCTTAATATAGCGGGTCATAGCCTGTCGGCTTGATTCAATCTGGCGGCTGGTAATGCGCTCGTTCTCGAGGCTTTGCAGACCGTAGTCACCGAAAGCAATATAGTGTCCACGAGTCGCAACACCTTCGTTTTTGCCGATGCGCACTTTGCGGTGGGCAACTTTCTTTGGCAATAACATTAGCGTGTACTCCTTTCACCCTTGTAGATCCATACCTTGACACCGACAATTCCAACACCCGGGCAGTTAGCGCGAGCTGTATGGAAGTCAATATCGGCACGAAGCGTATGAAGTGGGACTGATCCTTCGATTACTTTTTCACGGCGAGCCATCTCGGCGTTATTGAGACGACCGGCTACCTGAATGCGGATACCTTTGGCGCCAGCATTCATAGTGCTTTGTGCGGCCATTTTGATGGCACGACGGAAGTTCGCGCGGCGCTCAAGCTGACGTGCAATGTTTTCAGCAACTAGCTTGGCAGCGAGCTCTGGGCGCTTCACTTCTTCAACGTTAATGCGCACTGGGAGGCTTGCGATCTTCTCAATATCTTTCTTGAGCTCGGTAATACCGACACCACCGCGACCAATCACAACACCTGCTTTCGCGGTATGGATGGTGACAGTAATCAGGTTGGCACTTCGCTCAATCTCGATACGATTGATTGTTGGACGGCTCTCAAATTTCTTCTCGATGAGCTCCCGTATGCGAATATCTTCTGCAAGCCACTTGGCAAAGTCTTTCTTGCCAGCGAACCAGCGTGAAGTCCAGTTCTTGTGAACTTGCAAACGGAAGCTGATGGGGTTAACTTTCTGGCCCATTACTTCTTCTCCTCTTTCTTAGCTGGCGCAGCGTCTACATCTGCTTTTTTCTCGACAGGTTTCTTGCGAACTTTTTCTGTACCGCTCACCTCAACGAGGATGTGGCTGCTTCGCTTCTGGAATGGCAGCGCACGGCCGCGGCTTGCAGGCTTGAAACGCTTCATGCGTGGGCCAGCCGTGACACTCAGCGTCGCGATCTGCAGTGTTTTACTGTCAAGGTTGTGGTTATTAGTGGCATTAGCAGCAGCGCTCGCAATGGCTTTTTTGACAACCAGTGCAGCACGCTTTGGCGTATGCTCGAGGATTACCATAGCATCAGCGACGCTACGGCCACGCACGAGGCTAGCGATCAAGCTCACCTTGCGGGGAGTCTGGTCAACGCCTTTGATATGTGCGCGTACTTTTTGTGAAGTTACTTCTGCCATACTACTTCTCCTTACCGCCATGCTTGCGGAACTTGCGCGTAGGGCTAAACTCACCGAGCTTGTGGCCTACCATGTTCTCGCTCACTAGTACTGGTACGTGCACGCGACCGTTGTGTACCGCAAATGTATATCCAACCATTTCTGGTGTGATCGTACTGCTGCGAGCCCAGGTCTTTGTCACCGTGCGGTCGCCAACTTTCAGAGCTGCCACTTTCTTGGCGAGCTTCGCGTCGACGAATGGGCCTTTTTTGAGTGATCGACTCATAAACTACTTCTTCCTCTTAGCTTCGTGACGACTGCGAACAATCATCTTGTTAGTTGATTTACGGGTACGAGTGCGGTAACCCAGCGTGAGCTGACCCCATGGAGTACGTGGTGCTTTACCAGTACCATGACGTCCACCGTCACCACCACCGTGAGGATGGTCTGCAGCGTTCATAACCACACCGCGAACACCTGGGCGAATACCCTTGCGACGGTTGCGGCCAGCGCTACCGATCTTGATATTCTGGTGCTGAACGTTGCCAACAACACCGAGTGTTGCCTGGCATTCCAGACGGAACTTGCGAACCTCACCACTTGGCATACGCACCATAGCGTAGTCGCCCTCTTTGGCCATTAGCTGCGCTTTTGTACCAGCGCTGCGTACCATCTGGGCTCCCTTGCCTGGGTTGATTTCAATCGCGTAGATCTGAGAACCAACAGGAATGCGAGCAAGTGTCATGCGGTTGCTTGTCTCGACAGGAGCTTCTTCGCCTGTCTGAATGACAGCGCCCTTCGTCATTTGTGTACCAGCAAGGATGTAGTGATACAAGCCATGCTGATCCTTGACGCGTGCAATGCGCGCGCTACGGTTTGGGTCGTACTCGATTTCCTCAATCGTCAGCGTCAGTCCAGCTGGCAGACGATGATTTAGGATACGGTAGTGCCTGCGCACGCCACCACCACGATGGCGAACGGTGATGCGACCGGTGTTGTTGCGACCGGCGACCATCTTCTTGCTCTTGACCAGGCTTTTGAGTGGTTTACGAGTCGTAATGTCGCTTGTGTCTTGGCTTGTCATGCCACGACGCGCAGGAGTAGTTGGGTTATATGCTTGAATAGCCATTATTTCTTCTCCTCCTTCTCTGCATCTTGCTCAAACACCTTAATCTTGCCTTCACTGAGTGTGACGTAGGCTTTCTTGGTGTCTTGACGAGTAGTGGTGCCGGGGTAGCGGTTTTTACCACGGCTAAAGCGAACTGATTTGCCGCTTTGCACAATGGTTTTGACACGAGCAACTTTGGCACCTTCATACTGAGCCTCTACGGCTGCAGCAATTTGCTGTTTGTTGGCGTCGGTAGGAACGTTGAATACGTAGGTATTCTGTGCGGTCACAAGACGATACGCCTTTTCGGTGGCCCTAGGAGTTACAAGTAGCATTATGCATTCTCCTTTCGGCCAAGCCATGCCTCAACTACCTTGAGGGCAGCAGGAGTCATGATGATGTTGTCAGCGTTTAGTACGTAATACACACTGAGATAATTTGCTCGGATGAGCAGCGCTTGCTGTAGGTTGTTGGTAGCGCGTAGTAGCGCAGGAGTCTTTTCGTCAACAACGAGCAGAATCTTTGCGTCTTCATGGAATTTCTGGTCAGCAAGGAATTTTGCCATATCGGCCGTTTTACCGGTTGCTTTGATGTCAGCAACAACGATCTTCTTCGCCTGGTCAGCTAGGGTGAGCGCCTGGCGTAGGGCAACAAGCTTGCTCGTTTTAGATAGCTTCAGCTTGTAGTTCTCGTTGCCGCTTGGGCCGAATACGACACCACCATGGCGCCAGATTGGGTTACGGCTGCTTCCGAAGCGTGCACGGCCGGTACCCTTCTGCTTCCATGGTTTCTTACCACCACCACTCACTTCACCGCGAGTTTTGGTGGTAGCGCTTGCCTGGCGTGATTTGGCGAGAAACGCATCATACGCGAGCTTCAAGAGCTCGTGATTTGACACGTCAACTGCAAAGACGCTTTTCGGCAAGGTAGCTTTTGCTGGCTTGGTTTCTGCAGTAGCCATTACTTAGTCCCTCCGTTTATTACGATTAAGCCCTTTTTAGGACCTGGCACCGCGCCCTTCACACCGACGAGATTGTCAGCGGCCGAGATGTAAGCAACCTGGAGGTTCTTCACCGTTACCTGGTCACCGCCCATTTGTCCGGCCATGCGCTTGCCTTTAAAGATTTTCTGTGGGTACATGCTACCGATCGAACCGACCTTGCGCGTGTTGCCCTTACCACCGTGTGTTTTGCGGTGACGTTTGAAATTGTGACGCTTGATGGTACCGGCCCAGCCTTTACCTTTGCTGATACCTGTTGCGTCGACGATATCACCGAGTCCAAACTCACTGATATCCCATGAATCGCCAACCTTGATCTCACCAAGGTCGTCAACTCGAAATTCCCGAATTTCTTTCGGGGTTACACCGGCTGATTTTACATGACCAGCCACGGCCTTGCTCAGGTTCTTACCCTGACCATATGCCACTTGCACTGCGTTGTAGCCGTCAGTTTCGACGGACTTCACCTGAGTCACAGTACAAGGGCCGGCTTGGATAAGTGTCACAGGAATAGTAACACCGTCTTCGCCGATGATCTGGGTCATACCAATTTTGGTACCGAGAAGTGCTTTCATAGCCCTTTTGCTCCCATTTAAAATTCCCGGTGGCAGGTAGTATCCGGGGCCGGACTTACCTATTCACTCGAGGAACAAGTTTGTATTACGTAATAAGTTACCGAGCTATCGTAGCACACTTTGCCGCCGCTCGTCAAGGGTTTTAACGGGGTGAGTCTCGTTGACTATGCCGAACTTGACTATTTTAAGATAATTTGATATAATAGTAAAAGATAGCTGTACGCGGAAATCCCACGTACAAACGACCTCCAAGGAGGAGCTATGTATGGCATCAGTCACACGCCTATCGAGGCGGACGACCTCGGCCCCGACCCTGGCATGTCGGGGATTCGCAACGGGTATGTCACCGTCGCGACACTTGACGTCAAGCGCGTCGTGCCAACGCTCGAATTGCTGCAGCGGCTGCTGCCAGGCGGCAAGCGTGGTGGTACTGTCACGATACTCGCGACAGGGCATCGAGACGATGAATTTGCCGTGTCGGGCGTGCCCGCTATGGTCATTGAGGTGAAGATGACCAACCTCGATGGTGACCCGGCTGACATGTTTGCACAATACCTCGGTATGGTGTCCGCCGTGCTGCAGAGCACCAGGAGCATCAAGTCTCAGCTGGACGCTGCGGCCGAGCTTCATCGCGCTTCGACGCGAAGCTACTACTGACCCCGCCACAGCGACCCCGTCTCCGACAAACAGGGGCCCCGCTACGGCGGGGCTTTTCATACGGTCAATAGAGTGTCCACCACAAGTCATCGACACGACTTGTCAGGGGCATTAATAGATCTGGCATAGGCTATGACAAACTTGACAAAGCTGCTGTTCATATTATATATATGAGTTGGTAGCATACAACCTGGAGACACCGGGTGTACCTTACAAGAGAGGTGTACTGCGTTGAAATCACGACTGATTGGCATGACTGCAGCTCTTGTCGTGCTCACTGCATGCGGTGCCTCGAGCACCACTGCCGCCGCCGAAACTCCACCAAACACGAACCCGAAGGCTGGATGGGTCGTCGTACGGAATAATGGAGGAGGCGCGCTATTCAAGGTGTGTGATGGGTCTACGCTCGTCTACGCGTTCAACAGCAATGGCGGGCTGGCCGTCATTGCAAACAGTCCTGAGTGCTCATAAGAGAACTGGAGGTGAGCTCATGGCCAAGCCCACGATGAGACTTGGTAGCCCAATTAACGACAAGCAGGCGCGTCGACTCGAGCGAGTGTACGAAGCGGTACGGGGCGTGGCAGATCACGTCGACGCACCACTCGACACAAGCAAGGGCGATCAGCACTTTGTGACGGAAGTCGCGAAGTACATCGTCGGCGTTGATCGCAAAGCGGTCGACCTGCCGTTTAACCCCGAGGCAAAGAACCCGCTCCGGGCGAAACTGACGAAGCGCCAACGTCGCCTGATCGGTGACGTGATCTACGTCTGGATGACGCACTTTGCGACGGACGTTGGGTATGTCGAGTATGCTGGCAGGATCCTTCTGCTCGCTCGATTCGCACGCCCGTCCCACCCGCTGCGCCTAGCATTTGCCAACTTCCGCGTTGGCCACGCACATCACCAGATGGTGCCGCGCTGATGGCACGCATGCTGTCAAACTGGGTCGGCGGCGTGATGGACTGGGCGTCACAGCGCGTGCTGCCCTCTCTGGAGCTCCATACACGTGTTGACGTGAATGACGAAGGCGCCAAATCACTCGTTGTCACCATGGGTGACCGCGAGATACGCCTGCATTTCGAGGAGGCCACGCAAATGGCCGGTGAGCAGGCGCGACACGTTGCGCTTGACATGAAGGTTCGGGGAGGCCAGCTGGTCACCCGTGTCGTCGGTGTCTTTGACGCCGCCAAGGGTGCGTGGATCAGCCTCGCTCCTGAAAAAAAGGGAGCGACAACACCGTGGCACCACACGGTCAAGCCGATTATTGACGTCAGCAAGCAGCGACTTCACGAGGACTGACCGCGCAGCAGCCCGCCACCCATCCGATACGTCGGTGGGCCTGGCGGGCTATTTAATTGCTAAATAAGTACGCCAGCTGGCATAAAATAGCAGATAATCGTCACGATAATCAAGACAAGGTACCAGAGCTTTCGGTCAGCCTGATTTTTCTCAAATAGACGTACGACAAGTAGCCCAAAAATCATGCCAACTGGCACACCCGCTAACGGAACGCCGGCGATCACAAGAGGATGGGCAAACTTAAGCCAAAACGTGCCAAGTAATACCATGAGGACGAGCTTGAGCAGGTATTGGCTGTCACTTTCTCTCGAAACAAGATAACCGCGACGGGTTATGGCACGGTTACGTGCATAGGTACGTGGCTTGCGTTTCCTGCTGGTCATGCATGAATTATAGCATAAGCATCTTGCATTCTGTGTCTGTTGGCGGCATAATGGAGGTAAACTAATGGGGATTTATATATGGTACGCACAAAGAAAGCTACAAAAAAGGTAACGACAGCGCCCAAAAAGCCCGTAGTGCATGCTGCCAGCAAACACAAAGCTCCTGCAATGCGCTCATTTGCTCCGTCCCGCCCAACTGAACCATTCTTTACCTTTAGGATGACCCACCAAACCTTCTATTGGGCAGTTTTGGCTATTCTAGTGCTTGCACTTGGTATCTGGGTAGTCACAATCAACGACAAAGTGCAGCGTATATACGACCAGATCGACGCTTCAAATGCTGCGCTGACAGAAGACACCCCCAGCAACAAAAAACCATAGTCCACCGTGCTATGTAGTAGCAAAAAACGCTCCCGAAAGAGCGTTTTTTGTATAATACGCGTTGATTACATGCGAATTTCAGCATCAACACCACTTGGCAGGCTAAGGTTCTGCAAGCTGTCAATGGTTTTTGGTGTCGCGTTGGTGATGTCAATGAGGCGCTTATGTACGCGCATCTCAAATGCTTCACCGCCCATTTTGTAGACATGCGGGCTCTTCACCACGGTGTAGGTACTGCGACGAGTTGGCAGTGGCACTGGCCCCGCGATACTCGCGCCAGTGCGAAGCGCTGTCTCGATAATTTGTTTTGCTGATTGGTCGATGACCTTGTGATCATATGCTTTAAGGCGAATGCGAATCCGCAGTCCCTCTGCTTGTTTTGCGTCTGCCACTAGTAGACTCCTTTCATGGCTAGTGTGTAGTAACCTCTCCGAGGCACGGTGTCCACTACGGCTCACGTCCTGGCGAGTTCTCTACACGATTGATAGTACATGAGTAGTATACCATCAATATCGCGCCAGGAAAAGCACGAGGGCGTTGACAGCCCCCAGCGCAGCGTGATATAACAAGCACGTATATTGCTGGGTGCGAGACGAGATATACACATAAACATCTTAAATGGAGAAACTCTCTATGCATCAAGCAGATCTTCTACATGTCGGCCAGAGTCCCGATACACTTACGGAGGCCCCGGAAGTCACAATGGCATCATATGAACGTGCCACCGCAAGTCGGCATCTCGATGCGATTGGCATGGGTATGATGGAGGCGGTCGCAAACGGTGACAGCACATTTAGCTATGTCGACACATCGCGGGACTGGTCGAGCGACGCGCACAAGGCAACACTCTACGCATTACTACGAGATTATGTGAATTATCAAGAAGGCTGGACCTGCACGATGGTGTGGATAGAGGAGTACGACACGAGGCAGGATCTCCCTTACAACAACACACATCCCGGCTATGCCGATCCGCACCAGCGCATTGTTGTTATCGCCGAGCGCGTCAACCTACCCTAGTAATAGAGACAATTAGCCATTTTCACTAATTGCAATTCTTTCATTGCCTCTATTATATGTAGCCACCGGGCAAATTATCTCAAAAACGCCCCTGCACGAGGCGGGGGCGTTTTTACTAGAGTGTAGTGTGACTATTTGTTGATCTTTGTCACAACACCAGCACCGACAGTACGGCCACCTTCGCGGATTGCGAAGTTTAGACCCTGTTCCATGGCAATTGGAGCGAGCAACTTAACCTTGAAGGTTACAGTGTCGCCTGGCATGACCATTTCTTTGTCAGCTGGAAGTTCAACTTCACCAGTTACGTCCGTTGTGCGGAAGTAGAACTGTGGCTTGTAGCCCTTGCTGAATGGGGTGTGGCGTCCGCCTTCTTCTTTCTTCAAGATGTAGACTTCAGCGTCAAACTCAGTATGTGGCTCAAGGCTACCTGGCTTCACAACAACCTGACCGCGCTCAATCTGCTCGCGCTCAATACCGCGAAGAAGAAGACCGGCGTTGTCGCCTGCTTGACCTTGGTCAAGGTTCTTTTTGAAAGCTTCGATACCAGTAACAACAGAAGTTTGAGTGGCTTTGATACCAACAATCTCAACGGCGTCGTTTAGCTTGATGATACCCTGCTCAATACGTCCAGTCGCAACAGTACCACGACCCTTGATTGAGAAAACGTCCTCGATAGGCATAAGGAATGGCTTGTCGAGTTCGCGCTTTGGCTCGTCGATGTAATCGTCAAGTGCTTTGACAAGCTCCATGATTGCATCTTCGTTGGCAGTGTCACCTTCAAGCGCCTTTGTTGCAGAGCCCTTGATGATTGGTGCGTTGTCGCCATCGTAACCGTTCTTGGTGAGTAGCTCACGAACGTCCATTTCAACAAGCTCAACCAATTCTGGGTCAGCAAGGTCCATTTTGTTCAGGAACACGACGATCTTTGGTACGTTTACCTGGTGCGCAAGCAGCACGTGCTCACGAGTCTGTGGCAACGGGCCGTCGTTTGCGGCAACCACAAGGATTGCGCCGTCGATTTGCGCGGCACCGGTGATCATGTTCTTGACATAGTCGGCGTGGCCTGGCATGTCAACATGAGCGTAGTGACGGCTCTCCGACTCGTACTCCTGGTGTGAGCTGGCGATGGTAATACCACGAGCCTTCTCTTCGGGTGCATTGTCAATTTGGTCGTAAGCAACTGGTTTGTTAGTTGCACTAGGAAGGCGCTTTGCGAGGACACTGGTGATCGCAGCGGTAAGAGTTGTTTTACCGTGGTCAACGTGGCCCATTGTGCCGACATTTACGTGGGGCTTGCTTCGGTCGAAGTCTGCCATGGATGATAAATCTCCTATTATTGATTAGTTTATTGCTTGGTACGCGAGCTCATGGATGTAGTGAACAATGTTCATCACACAATAATCCGCGCCCATGCGTATGGGATTGATTATAATGTAAAGCAGCTACCTTGTAAACACCTATCATCGCGCATGTCGCCACGCACACAGCTGCTTGCACTATCTTAATGTATTCTTAAGCTTTTCATGGGTATACTATATTCAATGACCGAGCAACACAAACGACATGTAGTGGTTGGCACGATCGCCATGAGCCTTATTCCATCGGTTCTTATTTTAGAACCGCCAAGCGCTCCAACACTCAAGCACGTAGCACTTTACCTGTCTGCCCTTATTGGCTATTGGGGCATTGTGTTGATGCTTTGGATGTATCTATTGGGCACGAAATCCGTCACTGCGCTTATCTTTCGCGACCTGGCACCTGTGCTGCGTGTTCACAAATGGCTTGGTATATACGCTATACCGATGATCTTCCTTCACCCTTTGCTTGTCGGGCTTAGCTACGGCGCCAACTTGCTGACCTTTTCCATACTTCCTAGTATTGCCACACAGTACGATAGGCATGTGCTGCTCGGCCAAATCGCACTCTGGCTACTTGTAATCATATGGGTATCTTCGGCTATCCTGCGCAGCAAGCTTGCCTTTCGTCCCTGGAAATACATTCACTATCTCGCCTACGTGTCGATACCCTTTGCCCTGCTCCATGTGCCCGATCTCGGTTCGCAGTCAACGACCCATGTCTTCGTACGGGGCTATCTATTTGTATTGATGCTCACTTTTTTTGCCATTTGCATATTACGCCTTCGCTCAATCCTCAATCTCGATAAATCTACGTACACCGTAGCCCGACACATACAGATTACCAAAGCTGGCGACTACGTGTTGATAGCGAGGCCGGCTGATGGTTCGCGCCCACTCCGTGCACCCCGTCGTGGCCAATATGTCTATATTAAGTTAGGTTTTCTGAGCGAGGACCATCCATTTAGCGTGACACAGTACGACGAAGACACTGGTCAGTTGACACTGGCGTACCGACTGGCCGGCATGTATACCAAAGAGCTGGCCAAACTTCAGGTCGGACAATCCGTCCATCTGAGTGGCCCGTATGGAAGCTTCACTGACGATTTAGCCGAAACAGACACGACGCCAGTGGTCTATTTGGCCGGCGGCATTGGCATCACTCCATTCGTCGATCGTGTAATGAGTGAAAATGATATTCGCGAGCAGTGGCTATTTGCCGCCAATCGTAGCCGTGAAACTGCCGTGCTCCTGCCGCAGCTCAAAAAAGAGCTTGGCGACAGATGCGTGGCTATCTATAGTGCTGAGCAAGTGCCCGCGGCCAACGAAGAGCATGGATATATCACTTCTACTCTGCTCGGCAAATATCTCAGTGATCCCACCAAATATCGCTACTATCTGTGTGGCCCTCCCCCCATGATGCAGGCATGTCGCGAAGCGCTTGCCGAGCTAGGCGTACCTCCAAGCCAGGTTCGAAGCGAAACGTTTGGTTGGTAGTAAATTATTCGCCTAATCACCGCTGCAACGATGACCCGTTCGACATGCGTAAAAGCTTAGTCTGTAAACGATAGCGAGCAGCCAGTGTAGCTTCGAGCTCTGGCCGGAGAATTAAGATCGTTGCCATTGTGTCCGCGACCAGTGCAGTTGGAGCGGTAACAAAAGACGCGGCAATACCCGTCTTGCTCGACTGCCCCGTCACAGGATCAATGATGTGGTGATGATCCCCGGTCTCACTGCGCCATGTGCGTCTGAGGGTACTACTAGCAGCCAACGCGCCAGTAGTGAGCATCACTTTCCCAACCATTTTACTTGCATCGTATGGATCCTCCAGGGCAAGTTCAACTGGCGCATCGGACTGCACAAATAAATCGCCGCCACCGTTGATAATAAACTGCTTTACGCCGTGCTGACGAAAAACATCAGCCAGTCGGTCAATCAGCCAGCCCTTACCCTGACCCCCAAAATCCAGCATTACTCCTTTTGGAATAGTAACCTTCTGGGTGTCGTACGTGATGTCCTCCCAGATACTCTTTCTTACCGTACCGCCATGCGTACGTGCGCCATACCCCAGCCTATGCAGTGCCGGGCCAACCGCGATCGTAAAAGCACCCTCACTTACCTGCTCCATTTCGTGCGCAAAATCAAGCATGCGCAGCAATTCTTCCGGTGGGTTAACCAGCACGCCAGTGCGCGCAAGCTCGGCAACGAGTGAATCATCCCGAAAGCGCGAATACCGCCTGTCAAATTCATCACAAATAACCGCTATATCGTGAATAATAGCGGGACTAAACACCGAGTCGTCGAGCATCTCGCACCACCAACGGGTGCCGATACTCTCAAATTCATATTGCGCCTGGTCTGCCACCAGAAGCTAGGCGGATGCCTGAGATTTAATGGTGGTCAGGGCATCGTCGAATGCATCTGTCGTCAGACTTGCGCCGCCGATACGGCTCGGACTATAGCTGGCAATACTCTGGCCGCTTGCGTCGCTCGACACTTCGCTTTCAAAATCACTAATCCATGAGCCTGACTCGTGGTCGGCGTAGTTATCGGTTGTTTTCACAGTGGTAATTTTGCCGCCGCTAATGGTTACTGTTGCAGATAATGAGTTCTGGCCGCCTTTTGGAACGCTGTACGTAGTGCTCGCGGTGTAGGTACCATCTTTATAGCTTGTGCTTGAGCTTGCTGTCGTACCTGACGATTCAGTAGTAGCACTGGCTGTTGTTGCTTGCGCTGTCGTGACAGGCGTGGCGGCAACCTGGCTCGATGTGCTAGCCTGCGAAGTCGCGGTCGTATCTTTCGTAGCAAAGAGCGTGTAGCCCCCAAGCCCGACAGTAGCTATCAGCGCTACTGCGCCAACAACAGTAAAGATCCTATTCTTAGTATCCATATCACCTACCACCTATCGCATCATAGTACGATTATTACCAGTGCGATCACTATACTGTTGCATCATAGTGCCACGTCCATCTTGATATGGTGAGCGTGTATCCTGCTGCGCAACGCCGAGTAAGTAGCCGAGAATAATCCCAATGATAAATAATACGATCGCGCTAGCGACCCCTAGGATGAGGTTTCGCTGTGCTCGCTGATACTCACTACCACGCACCACAACAGCTTGTGTCGCCTCATTCTCAGTAGTGTCCTCAATTATTACGCTGTCGTCTTGCTTTTTCATACTACTCCTTGTTGCTTATTATGTGCTTATAGTAAGCCTCGTTTGCTTAAATGAAGCTTAAGTGAGTATAAAAGTAGGCTTTATCGTGCTTCGACAAACGTATGCGCGTGGCCCTTGGCGCCACCTCGCCCAGTACGGCCGATGCGGTGAACGTAGTCTTCATACACCTGTGGTGTATCGAAATTGATCACATGGCTGACATTTGGAATATCGAGGCCACGTGCAGCAACATCAGTTGCAACCAGTACGGCTACTTTGCCAGACTTAAACGCATCAAGCGCACGCTGACGCTGACTTTGTGATTTATTGCCATGGATAGCCGCAGCAGCTATCTCTGTCTTATTGAGCTTATCGGCAAGGCGCTGAGCGCCAAACTTTTTGCCACAAAATACGAGTACTTTGTCGTAATTCTCTTTGCGCAGCAGCTCTAGCAGCTGATCGTATTTATCATCAGCGCCACGGTATTCAATCACATCCTGTTCGACATGATCGCTCGTTTCAGAGGTGCGCACACTGATCGTCACTGGGTTATCCAAAAACTGCGATGTCAGCACCTGAATCTCGGGCGTGATGGTAGCGCTAAAGAATAGCGTCTGGCGTTGGCGTGGCATTTCCGCGACGATACGGCGGATATTAGGCAGGAAGCCCATGTCGAGCATGCGGTCGGCTTCGTCTAGCACTAGTACCCCCATGTCACCACAGCGTAGCTCATGGCGATCAAGTAGATCAATCATTCGACCTGGCGTACCAATCACCACGTGGGGGCGACGGCGCAAGTCACGAATTTGACGGTCGATATTCATACCACCGACGACGAGTGTGGAATATAGATTCATGCCGCGCGCAAACGTGCGGAATTCCGTATCGATTTGCTGGGCCAGCTCACGAGTTGGCGTGACAATCAAAACGCTTGGTCGCAAAGAGACGCCTCGCAGGTGCTCAATGATTGGCAGCAAGAAAGCGGCGGTTTTGCCGGTTCCTGTGTTGGCAAGGCCAATAACATCTTGCCCGTTTAGAATTGGCTTGATCGCTTGGTCTTGAATTGGACTTGGCGTCACATATCCCTTGCTGGCGATGTTGGCCGCGAGCTCTGGGCCAAACGCAAAGTCAGCAAAGCTATGCTGCGCATCGTAAACAACCTCGTCAGCTGCCTGAACGGCCTTGTTGATATATTTGCTAGGGTGAATAAAGCTAGTCTTGCCGCGTTTTTGACCGCGACCGCCAGCTTGTGGCCTAGGTCGATTGCGCCCACGCGTGCCACCAGGTCGTGGCGTACCGTTGTAGGTCGGTCGTGCTTGTTGTTTTCCTCTGTTGATATAGGGCATAGTGCCTCCTTTAGTGAGATAGTATCAATCTACAGTCAGGCGAATAGCGAGATTGATCCTGGTGCCCACGTTGGAGTGTAGCGGTAGAGCCGGCTCGGCATTCTATCGAATGTAACATCTATATTATAGCACAACCAAAATAAAAATGCAATAGTTTATAGCTTTTTTCTAGGATTAACATCATGCGTCAGAGACAGCAGCCATGAAAACAACGTAAATTGTCCGAGTAGTTCAGCCATAAGCACCGTGCCGATGTGCAGTATATGGAAGCCAGCAAGCAGCAGAGATACCCCCACGACACTCGCTATCCCGATTATGTAGGTACGGCTAGAAAACCGTGGGCAAATTTGTTTTAGTCTTAGCATCAGTATACTAACAATCAAAAATTGACCGTAGCCAAACACATTGTGCACCACCGGATATCGGTCAAAAGGAAAACACGCTACACCCACCCAGCAGATTGCGATACCACTTAGCATGTTCCGCAGCGCGATTGCTCCAGAGTGCCAACGCGTCTGTCTGATGTCATTGACAAGGCGAGTAGCGATGACAACGAGGATTACGGATGATACGCCCATTGTGAAGTTAAAAATAGCCGAGGCAATACTTTCACCCTCGCCGAGCCGACTCAGGTGCCACTGGAACCACCTAGTATCTTTTGTGAGTAATATGCTCAGTAGCAATCCCATTTGCGACAGACCAATGAGCAGCCAAGTAGCGACAAAGCTTGGCACTTTTCTCAAAGCAAACAACTCAGGAATATGCGTCATGTAGCAAGTATATCACCGCGCTACCAGGTCGAAAACCGGTACGGAAAGCGGTACTGGCGGATCACTCGTGACTGGCGCAGCTTTCGCGTTTCCACCCAGTGCTCCTCTAGGCATCTCAGCGCAAAATTGAGCTCTTCAAAATATGGATCAACCTCCGCTTCGCAACGCTCCCTAACCTGTTCGTTCCAGTACCAAACCACGCGTAAGTAGTTATGCAGTTCATCGCGAGAAATGCTCCCGCCGTTACTGTCGATGTGCTGAGCAATAAGCTCAAACGACAATCGGGCCAAGACAGCCGCCACTCGCTTTCCATTGTTGGATAGTAGGTCTCGGGCAACCTCATGAGAAAACAGCGGGGTATCAGCTGATAGGTCTGCCACTTTGCCAGGACGGGCATACTGCCTGTAGGCATTAGTATAAGCCTGCAAAAAGTCACCATCGACTTCGATAACGGGATACGCTTCATCACCCCTATCAGTATCCGGCAAAAAATAAGCAAAAGCATCAACCACTCGCCTCAAGTCTTTCGGGAATTCTCCTGCTGTATCTGGAGTTTTCATTACAACCTAATATATTGCCGGATGCTCATATTCACAACCATATGCGGTATTGGATCAAACCTTGGCCACTATGCCGCAAGTTGCTCTTGTGCTGCCCGCAGAATGGCGCAATCTCGTGCCTTCATCATAGCTAGCCCAACCGCACTACCGTCCTCATCAGTGGTCGTCCCACTCTCAATCCATGCGATCGCTTCGTCGATTGACGATGCCCACTGTAGGTTCATGCCTTCATGTGCCTCTTTCTCGGTGAGCGCTGTCCCAACATGGTGAGTAGGACGCGCCGTATAGCAGTAGGAAATTTGATTCATACCGCAAAAATAGCGATTCTCATCAACCGCACCGAGCTCTTTGATATCGGCCACTTCGTATCCTGTTTCTTCCTGGAGTTCGCGCCTCAGCGCTGCAGTGTGTTCTTCGCCCTCATCAATCCCGCCACCCGGCAGTTTGTATGAACCAGTACGAGTAAAATGCATCACGGCGATTCGCCCATGCTCATCAACTAAGACAGCACGAGCAGCTAGCCGTATCCAGCTGATCGGCCCATCATTTGCATCGTGCAGCCCCATGGCGTGCTGATCAAGACGAAGAAATGTGTTCATAAAGATAGTATAGCAGCAAGCACTGTGCGAAGGGCACGCGCTCCTTACTCAAATTGGACGAGCGCGCTGAGAGACGCAAATTCATCGCTTGCTTTGAGCCACGGTATGCGAGTAAACGCGACCTCGATACTAACGGCATCTGCATAGCGTATCGTGTCCGCCGCAGCCTGCGCGGTATCTTCGTGTGATGTATCGAGCCGTAGGTTGCTAGGCGTATTCTCTAGTTCTAGAAGATATCTCACCTGTGTATACTTCCTTACGAGACGTCCATTCTCAATTTCGCGCACTACATAGTAGCCAAAAAACACTAGTCTGTCGGCAGACCCGCTAATGTCGAGGCGTGTCTCCTCGCCAACCTCACGAACAGCGGTTTCAATCATTGACTCATCCCACTCCGGCTTACCGCCTGGTAGCTGCCACGAGTCTCCATCCTTCGAGACAATAACAATAGATTTGTCCGCACCGACAAGACACACGTAAACCTGCGTGCATGTTAGCGCCCTATGCTGAGGTAATATGGCACCCGATACTACCCATATTACGTCTGTTGTAATCATAGTCTGAGGGTACCTGAAAATTTTCGTTGTGGCAATGCCAATATTGACTATGATCGTCTTTGGTGCTATAATATAGATATGAATAAATTTGCAGTGTTTGATATCGATGGCACGCTATTTCGTAGTAGCCTTTATATTGAGCTTGCGTCTGAACTAGCAGCCGACGGGTTACTCGACAGCGACCTGATAGCCGATATCGCCACAAAGCGCAAGACGTGGAGCAGCCGACAATCAGACAGCGCATATGAGGAGTTTGACTCTGCTGTAGCTATGGGCATTGACGGCCTACTACCAACCATACCAGTTGCACAGTACGAACTTGCAGTTGCACGTACTATCAGTAATAATGCCGATAAAATCTATTCCTACACCAGGAAATTGATCACCACTCTCAAGTCCAAAGGGTACAAAATCATTGCCGTGAGCGGCTCCCCTAAAGAGCTGGTTGAACAATTTGTCGCTCATTACGACTTTGACATCTGGGTTGGGCAACACTGGATACAAGAAAATGGCGCCTTTACGGGAGAGATGGTTAAGACACATACCAACAAAGATGTTATCGTCAAAAAACTAATCGAGGACTATAACCTAACGCTCGAAGGAAGCTATGCTGTTGGCGATACAGAAGGCGACATCGGTATTCTCTCGATGGTTGATCACCCGATTGCGTTTAATCCAACCTATGGTCTGATCAAAGAAGCTGAAATGCATGGCTGGCCACTTGTTATCGAGCGAAAAAATATCTGCTACACGCTGCACTCAGAATTACCTGGTGGTGCATATGCTCTCGTCGACTATAACCGCGTTTAAAGCTCGGCAAGGCGAGCGGCCGCTACGGCAGACATTAGTACATCATCAAAACCTGCCCTAGGCCTCCAGCCCAATTCGCACAATTTTGATGGGTCGCCACATAAATATGATGCATCTTTTGCTCGTAGATTCGCTGCTGTCTCATAGCGAACCTCTCCGGTCGACTCTGCGAGCGCGTAGATACGATCAACCGTTTCTTTGACAGTATGCGTCTCGCCCGTTGCAATGATATAGATCTCGCCCGCTGGCGCGTCTTTAGCGACAAAAAAGGCTTTTGCCACATCTTTCACATATACGAAATCACGATGGGCGCTTGCCGTCCCTAACTCTAGCACTTCGTTTCGCACAGCCGCACGCGCTACTTTTGGGATGAGGTGTGGATGAGGGTCAAGCTCCCCATATACATTAAACAGGCGCATCAGGACATAGTTATGCAACTGATATGTAATAAGATGCTCGCCAGCTAGCTTACTTGCTCCATAAATGTCATTAGGTGTGACGGGCGTGTCAATTGTACAGCGCTCGTTGGGTGACCCATATACCGACGCCGATGATGCAAAGATCAATCTAGTATCGGATCGTGCCCCTACCTCCGTGATAATATTCTGTAGTCCCTGATAATTCGTGGCGAACACCTTATCAGGATTCTCAATGCAGTACGGGATATAGTGTATGGCTGCTAGGTTGTAGACAATATCAGGGCTCGCCGCCATAACTGCTTGATGAACGGCTTTCGTGTCTGCGATATCGCCCTCGTAGACTGCCACACCCGTCAAGTCTTTCATCTTGTCGCGGGCAGTTTGGTCGCCATTTGAAAAAGAATCAAAAACAGTTACCGTGTCACCGTGCTCATGAAATAATTTTGTTAGCTGATACCCCACATACCCAGCCCCGCCAAATATCAGTACATTCATCTGCTTATACACCTTTCTCGCATGACCGCATCGCGTATTGTTCCATGATCCCAAAATGCAAGCATATTGCCCACGAGCTCCCTATCGCAGTCTGATGTGTGAATCACCGAACGAACACGTTGAGACATTGGTAATAATTCGTTTTGTTGATAGCCCTCGCCATACAGGCTTTGTCGCAATGCCGACTTCAGCGCGAGCAACGAGGCACTTGCGCCGATACCATGCACAAGCCACACGTTCACGGGTGCACTCGTCATGTATTCTACTGTCGCATCCCACCACGGTGATGGAGGTAGCGGGTCACCCCGCTCATTGGTTGGCGCAGGCCATATCTGATTAAGCATTGGTAGCGATAGCCCCACATCGTGTTGACTAAGCACAATACCAGAACGAGCAATCCGATCACTAACATAGCGTCGTATTTCGTTCTCAAGCCCCTGATGTTTACGGGCATCCGGTTTGATAATACATAGCGCCCAGTTGTCGGCATGAAGCGTACCGTATGTCGTTTCATAGCCAAAACCTTTAACACCAAGATTTGCCGCACATCGAGTACTCACATAAAGTCGCGAGGATTCCGCAGGATTATTACATAACCTCCACTCGCTGCTGTTTGGATGACTTTCAGGACCACTTGTCTGCATAACGCATACTTCCGTGACTTTTGTCATATCCGTATTCCTGCTTTCCGCAGAGCTACGAGTGCAGATGCATAGACGTCATCTGCACTCTGTGTGCCATCAATCACGATCACGTCGCTGCGATCCCGATAGGTCTTGTTATAGTATGCCTCAACCGATGATAGTAGCCCTCGATCTAGCCACATTGGATTATTCCATGCGTTCTGACGATCCAGACTGAGGTCAATCGATATATCGAGATATACTACCGCATTCGGCTTGCGCAATTCGCCTTTCTGATACGCCAGTTCCGTAGCCTCACGTGATGCCCGATACATCTCAGAAGTGGGATGATGCGACTCAACAGCAAGCGTTGAATCAACTCCACGATCCATGATGGTTATGCCATGGTACTGGCTAGATGCATATTTCTTTAAGTCGTGATCAATGTATGGCAACGCGCTCGTGTAATCGATATGGTGCATTATCTCAGGTACAATGCGTGCTCGCGTGTTTTCGGCAAACTTTGAAATGAGTAGCGACTTGCCGCTACCGGGTAGCCCTTCCAGCACCACAAGCTGCTGCTGCTCTGGGCGCAATACCGTGATTTCAGTGACGCAGCTAGTCAAAGATTCTCGAAATTCACGCACCCAATACATTTCATGAGGATCGATCTGGCTTTGGTCTATAGATGGCATCACGCGTTTTTTCGATCCATGATAGTTTTTGATGCAGTGTTGATAGAGCATCATCGCCCGATTATCAACGTGGGCAGACTCGAAGTTTCTTCGAAAAACCTCGCTCGCGGTGCGCGAAAGCGCAACAAGACGCTTAGCGTCTGCTGCAAGAGTGCCGATAAGTAAGGGCCACCGCGATAGGTCATCCTCGACAATGATAGCCTCCGATTTAGGATAGCCCTGAGCGCCAACTGATGTAGTGAGCACTGGAATGCCGTGCTTAAGGTACATGAGATTTTTTATCTTCATTCCTGACCCACTAAAAATTGGCGCGAGGCCTATAGCGGTCTTGCGAAGAATCGGGCTAATGTCATCAACCATACCAAGTCCGCGAATTTCAGATGAGTCGAACTCTTCAGATCCCCGTCCCACAAAACACCAGTCGTAGTCGGGCAGTGAAGGAGCCATATCTACAATTGCTTCCGCACCCTCATAGTTTGGCTTATAGCTCATGTTACCTATGTAGCTAAGAGTTGTCCTCTCCTTATCTAGTGTGAAATCACTTTCAGCAGCTGCGGCCGCAACGGGAAGCCACACGAAAGTGTTCGAGTCGTAATCCTCCCATGTTTCCGACATAATATCAAAGTCAAATTTTGACATTACGCGAACAAGGCTCGCATATGATGCGGCTTGGTGCTGGTATGCATCATGCTTCATAACTTCACTCTGGCCATCTTGTCCCGGAAAGTAGAGTGGAACAACATTCATTTCAAGATCATGTACCTCATATACCATGGGAATGCTGGCGCGCTTACACGCCTCACCAAGTACAGTCGCAGCAATGTATGTTTTGTGTGTCTGAGCGATGTCGAGGTCATAGCGCGCAATAAGCTCCGCGGTCCGTGAGATATTAAAAAAGTCTTGCTCTGGGATAAGAACCGTCGTAAACCTTTCCTTAAGCAATGCGTCGGTGTTGGTCATTCCTCGATCGCACATAAACAAGACCACGTCGTGCGTATCGTCATTCGCGATAAACTGCAGGAGCTCATAAACATGAAGGCTAATACCTTCTTTTGGCGGAACAGAGATAGAGTCAGAAAATATTCCAATTTTCACCGCAATAGTCCTTTTATCGCGCACGTATGGTAGTAGTATCGATACTACGCATTTCTATCATAACCATCCAACAGTTTAGTTATCATGTTGTATTATATCACACTAATTGCCTCTAGTCAATAACACGTCCTGTTGTGTCTCTTGCGCCAAGTTTTGCATCCTGCTAGGATATGGTCATGAAACAACTTCGACCTATTGCGCGCGTTATTATAATGCACGAGCAGCGCATTATGCTTGTACGGAACCGTGGTGCGCATTTTTGGTACCCACCCGGAGGCGGCTGGGAGTATGCGGATGAGACCATCGCCGAGTGCGCTCGACGTGAGGTCAAAGAGGAGACAAACTACGACGTCGATATCGAGCGTATGCTCTGGCTCGGTGAATTTCGGGAAAATGACAATGTCTACCTAGAAACATTCTGGCTTGGGCGGCTGAGGCCGGGCTCTGACCTAAGCGCCCATACTAACCATGCGGATCGTGACCCAAACGGAGCGGTCACCGAGGTTCGCTGGTTTACCGAAAGTGAGCTGGCAGATTTGACGGTATTTCCAGAGAGCATCAAAACGTTCAGTAAAATCGACTTATCAGGCCAAAATCCCTACCTAGGCTAGCGCTAGTAGCCCACACGGCAAAGATTGTATAGCCTATAGTCCGTTTGTGCTTGCCAATTAGCAGCAAAAGGCTATAATACAACAACATCCAACCGGATTGCACCTCAGAAAAGGGAGAGTCATATGCGAAATATGTTGCTAGCCGCTACTGCCGTAGTTGCACTAGCCGTCGGTGCCTGCTCGGGTCCGGCACCCGTTGGTGCTACGTCAGCATCGCCGCCCCCTACTAGGGCTGCGACGTATGAGCCCCCTACGTCAGCCCCGCTGGATACCTCCATTGATGGACAGGGCGGTGGCGGCGACACACCAGTTGACTACAGCTCTAGTGCACAGGAGTTGTTTTACACGTGGGTGTCATATGAAGCGCTGGATGCCAAACAGCTCACGCACTCTGACAGCGAGTTCTATGCTGCGGGTCTCGGTGTTTGCTCATGGATTGTCAACGGTCAGGCAACAGCTGCACGATCGGTTGATGTCCTCAAGCAAAATGCCGGCTACACCGGCACCGAAGCAGCAGCAATTGTGCGCTCGGCACTTGTTGCGCTCTGCCCATCGTACGACCTAGGCTTTCGGACTGCCTTTGACGCAGATTTTGCAAAATTCGTCGACTCCATGCGCGGTCGCATCACCTTTTTGCGCGACATTGCGTATGAAGAGGTCGGTACGTTTATGGCAGCAACGTGCATGATTCTTGGTGACCCGAGCATCGGCGGAGCTGGTGTATATGGAGCCATCCAAAATATGGCCGCACAGCGGTACATCACGATGGTAGACGCAAACGACGAGCAGACGATCAGGGTTCTGATCAACCTCGCAACCTCGGCACACTGCAACGGCTACTACTCGCACCTACCGCCCGTGATCCAAGGTGCTGTGCGCTACTAGCTGCCGCCACAAGCCCCATAGGCTCCAACCCCCGCCATGCGCGGGGGATTTTCATTACACAAACCGGCTGCTCTGCGATGCAGACCCTGCCTCCCATTTGGATAGGGCGAGCGATGCACTATAAACCTATAGTAAAGTAGGATAAAATCTAAACTATGCTATTCTATTCGATCATCATGCTAGTTTCTCTGGCTACTGCATTGTTGCCGGTTTTCACTAAGGTCCTGAGTCGTTATATGCCGTCTACAAAGTTTCATCGAGCAAGCATCTTCCTGCCAATCATAGCAGGAACATTATTTTTCATAAGTTTTTTCTTACCCGACATACACATATCGAACGAAACTAGCACGTTCCAACAGCATTTTGTTGGTGGTGGATTGTATGCTGGCTTACTTTATTACTATGTTCGGAATCTACTCGCTACTCATAGAATAAAGTGGTGGCAAGATGCCGTGCTACTATTCATGTGGGTATCTGCCTTGGGCGTAGCGAGTGAATTGTTAGAATTTTCCCTGCTCAAATTTCACATCTTATACATCGACACTACGGACACGCAGTGGGATCTGTTGGCAAACACACTTGGCGCGTTTATGGTGTTCAGTGCCCATCAGCTAGCAACAGTTGTCAATAGCACGTTTTTTCGGAGCCATAGGATCCGTTAAGATTTTTGACCCCTAGCAAATTGTTTATTATCGCTGCGCCAGAGAATAATTGCATGCGTTACATTTATAGCAAGCCAGACAACTAATGGGATCATCCACCCGCCGTTATCCATACCCCACCATACACGATCCCAGTATGCGCAAGGTAACATGTCAACACGCTCAGTCCCGCACTCCGGATGCGACGGAATAGACGTCAAAAGTCCAATCGCCAACCCGAAAAGTGCACTTAGAACAGCAAATAGGGTTACTTTTTTTGTAAAACGCATTGAATCTTTCATATAGCCTTCCGTTATGGATTACAAGAGTTTAATACAGTGTTCCAGTAGCCTGCGTCTGGTCTGTCGCTATCTAAATTCCAGCTTTCTTTATTGATGTATCCATTGCGTGGGATTGTTGACACGATATCCCAATGACACATGAACTGATTTTTCATGGCTTGGGTATTAGCTTGTGGTGCCATTGCCACAACTTCATTCCATGCTAATTCTCTTGCAACCATATAAGTATTATAGCTTGTTATGGTTGGTATTTTCGTGACCACAGCTTCTATTCTTCCAATGGCCGATGGGAATACTTTAATCCGATTGTTAGTAGTATCAACTTCTACATGGTCAATAAACACGCCTTTCTTCTGAGTCTCCTTTTTCACTGGCGCACCACTCCCTTTCGCCGAGACAGGCGTAGTTCCAAATCTTGCTACAGCACTTACGACTGTATTGGTGGTCGCCACCACCGTATTCACCACCTTCTTCGCCGCTGCCTTCACCACATTTACTACACTCTTAAACAGTCCGCCTATACTCCACTTCCCATTCAGGTCTAGTTGGTTTATAGGATCAGTCACATACACATAGTTATTGGCTGTTCCTCCCTCCACCGGGTCCATCTGCATGAATCTGCCTAGTTCTGGTATATAGACTCTGGCTCCCATTTGGATAGGACGAACTAAATAGTCTGTTTCGGTAGCTTTAGCGTGAGTGCCAAGGTAGTCGTGGCTGGTGCCAGGTGTGGCGTTGGTGGGTGCGGTATGATTTGCTACTTGTTCACCGAAAGGCCCCGTCGGTGCCACAATGGTCGGTGTGCCATCGGCATTGACCGTTGCCATAGTGTCACC
>APMI01022964.1_pt1 | contig 32069 bp, 28 predicted proteins | sample 667938 | NCBI WGS metagenome assembly APMI01 (sample SAMN01084076, study PRJNA167559) | wastewater metagenome | biome: Wastewater | place: Denmark: Ejby Moelle, Odense | collected 2011-11-28
TCTGGTACAATTACCTGAGCAATGGAACGGGCACCGGCTTGAATGGTCCTACCAACAGTACCTTTAACCTGGCAACCACCGGCCAAAGCATTACGCTGCAACCCGGTGAATACCACGTATACATTTATCACCCGGCTAATGTGTACATTTTTAACGGAAGTGGTAACTGGAATGATGCTGCCAACTGGACGTACAATACCGTTCCTCCGGCAGTATTGCCTGCCGGTTCCGAGATCTACGTAAATCCACGGATCGGGGGCGAGTGTACTATTAATACGACCCAGACCATTTCACCGGGCGCAAAATTTACCGTGATGGCTGGTAAAAAAGTTAAGATACCATTAAACCTTTCTGTACAATAAATATTTCCCCGGCATGTCCACAGATCAATTAAAGCAGCAGCAGCAAGGAGTCAAGACCTTACAGGCCATCCAGTCGGAGGTAGAAAACATCAACAGGATCGCACTTTCAGTAGACTGCGTGATCTTTGGGTTTGATGAGAATAAATTGAAAGTGTTGCTTATTAAAAGTGACCTTAAAAAATACCTCGGCAAATGGTCATTACTGGGCGACCTGGTTTTTCCCAATGAGGACCTTGATGCTGCAGCCTACAGGGTGCTGAAGCAACGTACAGGGTTGAGTGATGTATTCCTGGAACAGGTTCATACATTTGGAACAGTGTCCCGCCACCCGGCCGGAAGGGTTGTTACGGTAGCATATTATTCTCTTATTAATGTACAGCATCATAAGCTCAATACGCTCGATAATGAATTGCACTGGCACGATGTAAAAAGCATCAATAACATGGCTTTTGATCACCAGCAGATATTCGACACCTGTTTAAAACAATTGCAAAAACGGGTACAGGAACATCCTTTGGGCTTTAATTTACTGCCCAGGAAGTTTTCCCTGAGGGAACTACAAAACCTGTACGAGGCCATACTTGATTTTAAAATGGACAGGCGGAATTTCAGGAAGAAGTTCTTTTCAATGGATTTCCTCATAGATCTGAAAGAAATGGAGCAGGATGTACCGCACCGCCCGGGTAAACTGTACCGGTTCAATTTTGAAAAGTACGAGAAAAAGAAGAAGAAGTTTATCGGCATCGACTTTTAAAACAGTTTGAGCGGCTGTTGCAGCGAAACCGTTAATCTTATTGTCTTTTATAGCGGATTTTAAAAATTGTATTAAAGAAATACAGGGCAAATAAAAAAGAAAAACTATTAACAATACTTTTTCATAATTAAAAAAATGTCTATAATTGTGTAAAATTTACACATTCTCATAAACAACCCACTTTATAAATTATGGTTGATTATGAAATACTGATAATAACGAAATGATTGCTTATGACGATTTGCAGCCATGCTTCCTGCGCCGCCACTTATCATCCCCATTTCTTTTCCTGTTAGTATTTCGACGCCATTAAAAATTACGCAGATGAAAAAGAGTATGAACGAAGTTTTAAGAAAACTGTCGGAAACGATTGCGCTAACGATTGCACTTACCTTGTTTTGTGCGGTTTCGGTAGCGCAAAATGCTGTTACCGGAAGGGTAACGGAATCAAAAAAAGGAACACCGGTCGCTGGTGTTACCGTTGCCGTTAAGGGCAGTAAGGTTTCTACCCAAACGGGCGGAGACGGTACATTTAAGATCCTCGTACCGCAAAATTCCAACACCCTGGTATTTACCTCTGTTGGTTACATCAGCCAGGACGTTGTTATCAGTGGCAGCGTTGTAAATGTAACGCTTACCGAAAACAGCCAGCAGTTAACCGATGTGGTGGTAGTTGCTTATGGTACCAGGAGAAAGACAGATCTTACAGGTGCAGTAACACAGGTATCTGCAAAAGATTTTCAAAAAGGAAACAACAACTCTGCGGAACAGTTGCTGCAGGGTAAAGTAGCTGGTTTGCAGGTTACCTCCGGTGGTGGTTCTGCAGGTGGTGGCAGCCGTATCCGTATTCGTGGCGGTGCTTCATTGAATGCAAGCAACGATCCATTGATCGTTATTGACGGTGTGCCGGTCGAGAGCAATGGTATCAGTGGAAATGGCAACCTGCTTAACACGATTAACCCCAACGACATTGAATCAATGTCTGTTTTAAAAGATGCATCTGCTACAGCTTTATACGGTTCGAGGGCAAGTAATGGTGTTATCATTGTTACTACTAAAAAAGGTGTGAAAGGAAAACTGAAGCTGAACTACAACAGCCAGTACAATGTTGGAAAAGTTACTAAAACAGTGAAAGTTCTTACGGGAGATGAAGTTAGGTCGATCATCAATGATGATGCAGCCAAAACAGGGATCAACACTTTCAAAAACTTACTGGGTGTAGAAAATACCGATTGGCAGAAACTGATTTACCAGAACGCCAAAGGATGGGATAACAATATCAGCGCCAGTGGTGCCATTGGCGGCGTATTACCGTTCAGGCTTTCTGTAGGTTATCTTACACAGGAAGGTATAATTAAAACAGATAAGTTCGACAGGTGGACCGGCGCTTTGAACCTTTCACCAAAATTATTTGATGATCATTTGTCAATTAACCTCAACCTCAAACTGAGCCAGACAAAAAATCGTTTTGCTGATGGTGGTGCTGTTGGTGCTGCTGCTTCATTCGATCCTACACAACCTGTATATTCAACCAACAAATACGGTGGTTATTTTGAATGGTTGCAGGGCGATGGTATGCCAATCGCTACCAACGGTGGATCTTCACAGCCTAACCCGCTTTCTTTATTGTACTTCAGAAATAACAAAGCAACCGTTGATCGTTTTATCGGCAACCTTAGCCTGGATTATAAATTCCATTGCCTGCCAGACCTGCATGTGCTGGTAAATCTCGCCAAAGACCATTCTTTTGGTAATGGCAATGACTTAAGGGACACCAACCTGGTTACACAGGTACAGACCGCTTATAAAGGAAGGTTTACACACTATGCCCAGTATAAAGAAAACCAGTTGATTGAAACCTCTCTCTTTTATACAAAAGACATTAAGTCTATTGATACTAAGGTAGATGTACTGGCAGGACATACTTACCAGGAATTTGAAACCGATGTTTTCAACTATCCTGACTACTCTTATGGTGGCAGGCTCATACCGGGCAGCACACCAACTTTTGCAACAGATGTACCGCAGAACAGGCTTGAATCTTATCTTGGAAGGGTGAACCTTACTGTGAAAAATAAATACCTGCTCACTGCTTCCTTACGTCGTGATGCAAGTTCTAAATTTTCAAAAGCAAACAGGGTAGGTTATTTCCCCGCAGTAGCTGCAGCCTGGAAACTGAAAGAAGAATTGTTTAAAAACTCTTCTGTTATAAGTGAATTGAAATTGAGGGCGGGCTGGGGTATTACCGGTCAGCAGGATGGCGACCAGGTAGGTCTTTACAGCTACCTGCCTTACTATTCTGCCAGCAACTCTGCTGCACAATACCAGTTTGGAAATACCTTCTATGGTTATTTAAGGCCATCTGCTTACGATCCTACCAGGAAATGGGAAACAACTACTACAGAAAACCTCGGCTTAGACTTTGGATTTGCTAACAACAGGATTTCCGGTTCTATTGAAGTGTACAGGAAAAAAACAAAAGACCTGTTGAGCACTGTTCCGGTAGCAGCGGGTGGTAATTTCGATATCCAGTTGCTTACCAATGTTGGTAATGTAGAAAACAAAGGCGTTGAATTTACATTGAACACCACCCCTATAAAAAGAGGTAAACTTACCTGGGATTTCGGTTTCAACGTTACTTACAACAACAGCAAGATCACTAACCTGTTAAAGAACCAGGATCCTAACTTTAAGGGTATTGAAGTAGGTGGTATTTCGGGCGGTACCGGTAATAACCTGGAACGTCATGTGGTGGGATATTCTCCTTATACTTTCTTTGTGTTCAAACAGGTGTACGACCAGGCAACAGGTTTGCCAATTGAAGGTTTGTATGAAGACCTTAACCGTGATGGTGTAGTAAACCAGAGCGACCGTTACCTCTACAAAAAACCAGCACCGGATGTACTCTATGGTATCAATACACAAGTTGCTTACGGTCCGTTCAGCTTAGGCCTGGCTGCCCATGGTACACTTGGTAACTATGCATACAATAACTATTTTTCAGGTGCAGGTGTTTTAAGGGCGATGAAAAATCCGCTGAACTTTATCAGCAATGTTTCCCGTAATTACCTGGATACTAAATTCAGCAACAACCAGTACATTTCTGATTACTACATCGAAAACGCTTCTTTCTTAAGGTTGGATAATATCAACATTGGTTACAACGTAGGTAAAGTATTCAATAATAGAACAAGCCTGCGTTTGGCAGCAAGCGTACAGAATGTATTTGTGATTACAAAATATAAAGGATTAGATCCTGAAATTTCAAGTAACGAGCAGATAGACAATAATATTTACCCAAGACCACGTGTGTACTCTCTTGGATTTAACCTGGATTTTTAATTTTTTAAATTAATGTTTGTATGAAAAATAGATTAATAAAATATTCACTCTACACATTTATTGTAACGGTTGTTGCAACTTCATGTGCAAAAAAATTAGACCTGTTTCCGCAGAACGATCTTACGCCTGAGAAAACCTATTCTACTGCGGCAGGTTATAAAAGTGTACTGGCTAAAATCTACGGAACACTTGCCAGCTCTGGTAATACCGGTGCTGCAGGAGCGCCGGATATCAGTGGTAACCTGGATGAAGGTTCACAGATCGCCTTTATCCGTATGTTCTTCAACTGCCAGGAATTGCCTACCGATGAAGCAGTAGTGGCATGGAACGACCAGACCATCAAAGACTTTCATAACATGCGCTGGAACTCAGCCGATCCTTTCCTGAAAGGCATTTACGCAAGGCCAATTTATAATGTTACGCTTATCAACGAATACCTGAGAGAAAGCACCGATGCAAAGCTGAGCGAAAGAGGTATCACCGGTACAGAAGCGGCAGATATTAAGAAGTCAGTGGCTGAAGTACGTTTTCTGCGTGCATTCAACTACTGGGTAATGATGGACCTTTTTGGAAAATCAACCTTTATTACAGATGCTGACCAGATTGGAGCAGCGCTTCCAAAAGAAGCCTCCCGTACAGAGTTGTTCAATTATATAGAATCTGAACTGAAAGCGATCGAAGGCGACCTTGCCCCGGTAAAAACCATTGAGTATGGTCGTGTTGACCAGGGTGCTGCCTGGGCATTACTCGCCCGTATGTACCTGAATGCACAGGTTTACATTGGGGCTCCCAAATACACAGAAGCCATAACTTACGCTTCAAAAGTGATCAACGGCGGGTACACTTTATACCCTGGCTATCCAAGGGTATTTATGGCTGACAATGATAAGGCAAAAGATGAATTTATGTTTGCCGTTAATTGTGATGGTTTAAGAACTACCGGTTACGGTAATACTACTTTCTTTGTTCACTGCGCTTCCGGCGATGACCACAATGACTATGGTGTTGGCGGCGGCTGGTATGGATACAGGGCTACTTCTGCACTGGTTACTTTGTTTGATGACAGAACTGGTGCTACTGATAAACGTGCTTTGTTTACCACTTCAGCTTTTGGAACCAGCGATGCACAGTTAAAAATTACCGATATCGCTGACTTTAACAGCGGGCCTCATGTAGTGAAATACAAGAATATCCGTGCAGACGGTGGTACGGTTTCTGATCCTGCCCAAACTTTTTCTGATGTAGATTTCCCAATATTCAGGTTATCTGAGATGTACCTTATTTATGCAGAAGCAGTATTGCGTGGAGGTACAGGCGGAAACACTGCGACAGCAGTTGGTTACATTAATAAAATAAGGGAAAGGGCATATGGTACGCTGAGCCAGGGCCAGATCAATGCAAGCGATCTTACCCTCCAGTTTGTACTGGATGAAAGAGGAAGAGAATTATATTGGGAAGGACATCGCCGCACAGACCTTATTCGTTATGGTTTACTTACCACAGGCACTTACCTGTGGCCATGGAAAGGAGGCGTTGCATCCGGTACAGCGGTAAATGACAAATACAACCTGTTCCCTATTCCTGCTTCAAATATTGTTGCCAACCCTAACCTTACTCAGAATACTGATTATTAATATTAAAAGAAAAAATTACTGGTATGAAAAATTTAATAAAATTCTTGTTCCTCATTTCCGTTGTTGCAGTGGGCTTTGTTTCCTGCAAGAAGGAAGAGAACAAAGTTTTGTTTGAAGGAGGAACAGCCCCTGTTTTAACTTCAAATGCAACGGCCGCTATGGTTTTAGACAGCACCAATGCTGCCAACCGCATAGGCATCGTTTTTAACTGGACGAACCCGGAATACAAATTCACCACAGGGCCAAGTTCACAGAACGTAACCTATATACTGCAGATCGATACAACCGGATCAAACTTTACCAATCCTAACATCCAGGAAGTATCGATTTCAAATGACCTTAGGTTTACGCCTTCGGTTAAAGAATTCAATGGCTACTTAAATAAGATGGGACTGAAGTACGACATGGCGCACAATGTTGAGTTCAGGGTGAAAGCCACTGTTGCCAACAATACGGTAGCAGATCTCTACTCCAACGTAGTAAAGATCGTTATCACACCTTATCTTGATGTTGCGTTGCCAATACCTGTAACCGGTGAATTATACATCACCGGAAATGCATTACCGAGCGACTGGACGAACAATCCTCCTGCTAACCAGAAATGTACCAAAGTGTCTATCACTGAGTATTCTATTATAGTGGCACTTACTCCCGGTAAGTTTTATAAATTCCTTACCAACCTTAATCAATGGCAGCCGCAATACGGTGTTAAGATAGGCAGCGGCGGAACTGCAGATGGCGGCGACCTGGGACTTAACAACAACACACCCGCTTATTCAGGCGATCCGGATGCAATACCAACACCGGGATCGTCAGGTAACTATAAAGTCACTTTGAATTTTGTAACAGGTAAATACAAAGTAGTAAAACAGTAAACGTTAACAGCATTAAAAATTAAACTGATGAAAAATATTTTAAAAATAGTTGTAGCTGTCTTTGCTCTTACTGCGCTCTTTGCAGCCTGCAGCAAAATTGACAACCTGCACAAAACAGATCCACTGCCGGTTTACCAGTCTGGTATATCCCCTGTTTTAAGCAGTTCTGTGAACACGGTTGCGGCTACCCTTGCTGATTCCAGCAATACCGTAATTACATTTAACTGGACGGATCCAAAATACGCCAATGATGCGTCTACTACCAAGTATGTACTGGAAATTGATACCACCGGCGGCAGTTTTTCTAACCCGGCCTCAAAGATCACTACCGCTGTTTTAACCACAGGGTTTACCGGCAGGGAATTAAACGCTATCCTGTTGGGATACGGCTTCCCGGTAGGTACAGCTAAATCTGTAGATGTAAGAGTGATATCTTCTTACGCCAATAACAATGAAAGATATGTATCTAACATTGTAAAAGTGACCACTACGGTTTTCGCAGATCCTTCAACGCTGTCGGCTTCTGCCACTTCTGTAAGCCTGAGCCTGGCAAATGCAGCCAGTAACGCTGTTGATTTTTCATGGAACCGTGCATTCAGCGGTTACACCGGCGTTATCAGCTATTCATTACAATACGATTCTGCGGGTAAAGGGTTCGTGAGTCCGCTGGAATTTTCATTGTCAAGCGCTGCAGCCTTGTCAAGGTCTGTTTTGCAGGGCGATCTGAATACAGCCGCTATCAACGCTGGTATTCCGGGCGGAACTTCAGGTAAACTTGAATTTCGTGTAAAAGCGGTTACTGCGCTGGGAGCCGTTGTTTATTCAAACGTGTACCTTCTTTCTGTTGATACCTATTTTCCTATCAGGCGTTTTTACCTGCCTGGCGGTTACCAGTCAGCAACCGGGAACGGAAGCGATTGGGATCCTCCAACAGCACCCGAATTTATCAGGGACCAGCGTGCAGGTTTACTGAACAACATGTATTATATCTATATCTTCATCCCGGGCGGACAGGAGTTTAAAATTACCCAAGGCAGATCATGGGACATCAATTATGGTGGTTCCGGTGGCAACCTGGTTGCAGGTGGTGCAAACTTTTCAGTGCCAACCTCAGGATATTACCGCATCTCTTTTAATGCTTCAACCATGAAGTACGACATCAGGGAAGGAAGAATGGGATTTGTAGGTGGTGCTACCGGCGCTGGCTGGACTCCTCCGAATGTATTTCCTAACTACGCACTTGGCGCCGCAGCCACTAATCTTTTTGTTGGTTTAACAGACTTTACCACAGACGGGTGGAAGCTGATCGATAACGACCAGTGGAACAATGGCAGCAATGCAGTTGATGAAACAAGAAGCTATGGATCAACCGGTGCAAGCGGAAGCAGCCTTGAAACCAATGGTGCCAATTTCCCTAATATCACTACTGCTGGCCGTTACAGGGTTATCTGGGATGGCCGTGATCGTGACAATGTGAAATATGAAATGAGCCCGGGTACAGAAATGAGGGTAGTAGGTGATGGAATGCAGGGCGTAAATGCCTGGGATCCCGGAACCAGTCCTCAAATGACCTACCTTGGAAATGGTAAATGGCAGGCAACATTAACGCTGATCGCCGGAAAGGACATTAAATTCCTGGCTGGCAATGCATGGGGTGCTTTTGACTATGAAGACAATAGCGGTGGTACTACAGCTACTGGCGTTGCCCGTTCCATTAAATGGGAAGGTGGAGACAATTTCAAAACACCTGCTGTAACCGGTACTTATACCATTATACTGGATGAGAATGCCCAAACAGTAACGATCAATTAATCAAGGGGGTTGTATATCAAAAGCCGGCTCACCAGGGCCGGCTTTTTTGTTGGTGAAATAAGTGTACTCTCATCCTGACTAAAAATATTTTGTCAATAATTTTACTGAATATCAATATGTTGTGAATGTGCGGTGAAAAAACTTCCGGTTTTAATAGGAAATCTGTAAGTATCGGCCTACCTTCGCCGTCCAAATTTTAAAAGTACCTGGGATAGCGGGTGCGTCACTTAAAAAACAAATACAATGAGTAAACTTCATTTCACAACAAAACATGCGAACGAGGCTACCGTTGCCCGTAATTGGTACGTGGTGGATGGTACTAATCAAACCGTTGGGCGTATGTGTTCAAAAATTGCTGCTGTTCTTCGTGGTAAGAACAAAGCTTATTTTACTCCTCATGTTGATTGCGGAGATTTTATTATCGTAACCAATTGCGAAAAAATCAAACTGACGGGTAACAAAATGGACGAAAAAGTCTACGACAATTATAGTGGTTACCCCGGTGGACGTAAAGAAGAGATCGCAAAAGACCTGATCAGGCGCAGACCGGAAGTTTTGATTGAAAGGGCTGTAAAAGGCATGTTGCCTAAAAACAGGCTTGGAAGAAAAATGTACAAAAAATTATTTGTGTACGCAGGAGCTGAGCATCCACACGGAGCACAGCAACCAAAAGAACTCAAATTCTAATCATTCTAATCAAAAAATTATCCTGGTAGCCACCGGGACCAAATAAACAAAAATGGAAAAACAAAAAAATGCAGTTGGCCGCAGAAAAGAAGCTGTAACCCGTGTTTTCTTAAGCAGGGGAGAAGGTAAAATAACGGTTAACGGAAAAGACTATAAAACTTATTTCCCATTGGTGTATTTACAAAACCAGTTGGAAGCGCCATTGAAAACTGCAGAAGCTGCAGACAAATTCGACATTGTGATCAACGCACAGGGTGGTGGTGTTAAAGGACAGGCAGAAGCTGCTAAATTAGGTATTGCCCGTGCATTGCTTGAAGTAAGCGCAGACTATCGCCCGGCTTTGAAGGCAGCTGGCTTTCTTAAAAGAGATCCACGTGCTGTTGAGCGTAAAAAACCAGGTCGCAAAAAAGCAAGAAGAAGCTTCCAGTTCAGCAAACGTTAATACGGAGTTGGTTCATGTTGATAGTTCATGGTGCTGTACCATCTTCTATAAACAATGGGCTATCAACAATTTTAAAAACTATTTCAACTATAAACAATGGAAAATACAACTTCCTTACAACAACAGCTTCTTGAAGCTGGTGTGCATTTCGGTCACTTAAAAAAGAAGTGGAATCCTAAAATGCTGCCTTATATTTTCGCTGAAAAGAAAGGTATCCACATTATTGATCTTAACAAAACGGTGGAAGGTTTGCAGGAAAGTGCTGCTGCATTAAAATCGATTGCCAAAAGTGGTAAAAAGATCATGTTTGTTGCTACAAAAAAGCAGGCCAAAGAAATCGTTTCTGAAGCTTCCAAGCGTGTGAACATGCCATATGTTACTGAGCGTTGGTTGGGTGGTATGCTTACCAACTTCAATACGGTTCGTAAAAGCGTTAAAAAGATGCAGAGCATCGAAAAAATGCTGAACGACGGTACTGTTGACAGTCTTACTAAAAAGGAACGTTTAACCTTATCACGTGATAAGGATAAAATGGAAAAAGTATTGGGTGGTATTGCGCAGATCAGCCGTATCCCTGCAGCTTTGTTCCTGGTAGATATCGGCCATGAGCACATTGCACTCGCAGAAGCAAAACGTTTGAACATCACTACGTTTGGTATGGTTGATACCAACTGTGATCCTAATAAAATTGAATTCCCCATCCCATCTAATGACGATGCGGCAAAATCAATTGCCATCGTGGTGAATTATATCACAGCAGCCATTGCTGAAGGATTGGCAGAACGCCAGGCTGAAAAAGATGATGACGACAGCAACTCTGAATCAGACGAAACAGCAGAAGCAAGGGCAGCCCGCTTTGAACAAAGGCAGGATGGTGGTGATGATAAGAGCAAGCGTGTAAGAGGCGGAGCACCTGCCAAACGCAGGGTGCCTGGTCCGGGTGCAGGTGGAAGAAAGCCGGCAACTGGCGGTCCTAGATAATTTTTTCAATAACCTACAAGTGTATACGCAAATAAGCTTTTGCGTGTACACATAAAAATATTTTACAATGAGTGTAACAATAACCGCAGCAGATATTAACAAGCTGCGTCAGGCTACAGGAGCAGGTATGTTAGACTGCCGTAAAGCACTGACTGAAAGTAATGGTGATTTTGAAGCTGCTATCGACTGGTTGCGTAAGCAGGGCCAGAAAGTAGCTGCAAAAAGAAGCGACAGGGAAGCAAAAGAAGGTGTTGTAATTGCTAAAACAACTGCAGACAATACTGCAGGTTTAGTAATCTGTGTGAGCTGTGAAACAGATTTCGTAAGCAAGAATGCAGAGTTTGTGGCTTTTGCACAGAGCATTGCTGATGCAGCAGTTGAAAACAATGTTAAAAGCGTTGAAGAACTAAATGAAGTTAGTATCAATGGCGCAAAAGTATCTGAGTTAATCAATGATAAGCTGGCAGCCATCGGTGAAAAGATTGCGCTGAGGTTTGAAAGGATTGATGCTCCTTTTGTAGCAAGTTATATCCACGGTGCTAACAGGATGGGTGTACTGGTTGGTTTTAACCAGGATGCCGGTGATGCCGGAAGGGATGTTGCGATGCAGATAGCAGCAATGAATCCATTGGCAGTTGATGAATCCGCTGTTGCTCCAGAAACAATTGCCCGGGAAAGGGAAATTGCGATAGAGCAGATCAAGGCGGAAGGTAAGCCGGCTGAAATGGCTGAAAAGATTGCTGTAGGTAAGATCAACAAATTCTTAAAAGACAATACACTGATGGCGCAGCCTTTTGTAAAAGACAACGCAAAATCAGTAGCAGACTACCTGAAAAGTGTAGATGCGGCACTAAAAGTAACAGGTTTCAACAGGGTTGCTGTTGGATAGTTGATATACTTCTTTTAAAAAAGGGCGGAACTCAGGTTTCGCCTTTTTTGGTTTATATAATTATTGTTGTTTTATAATGCCTTTTGTGCGCTTAAAAAACCGCTTCTAATGGGTTTCTGTTGGTTGTTTCCTGCAAAAAAAGGGGTACTTTTGCGCCAAAAATTATTCGGTTTGCAACGATTGGCAATGGCATTTCCGTTGTTTCAATTGCGTTCCATAAACAGGTGATTTTTTTCTTACCCCTTACAAACAATATGTATCTTAAATATTTGCCTGGTTTCTATATAGCCTCTCATCGTTTTATGAATGTGACTGAGGCCGGCGAAGCCGTAATCAGTTGTGAAAATTACAATCGTTCTATTCCGTTTATATTGCGTTTTTTAATATCTTGATACACTGCTATCATCTTAAAAATAGCTAAACAGTTATATCATCATGCATCACATTTCGCTACAACGTTCCGTAATTGCAATAACAGTACTGCTGGCTTTCTTTGCTGTATCCTGTACCTCCACTAAAAAAGTGATCTACTTTAACGATTACCAGGACAGTACTGCCAACTCTATAAAAACAGCCAAAGCGAATTTCGAAAACACCATCCAAAAGAACGACCAGTTGTGGATCAGCGTAGGCGGAAGTAATCTTGCCGATCTGCAGGTGCTTAATTCCGGCAATGGCATTGGCGCTACCGGCAGCAGCAGTATTGGCGGAGCTGCTACCAGCGCTATCCTTGGATACCTTGTAGAAGCGGATGGAAAAATTAAAATTCCTTTCATGGGGAAGGTACAGGCCGAAGGATTAACAAGGCTGCAGCTTGAAAACAAACTCACCGACTTCTTTAAGGAATACACCAAGGACCCGGTGGTAAACGTGCGTTTTTTAAACTACACTTACTCAGTACTGGGTGAAGTTACGAGAAGTGGCAAATACAACATGACCACAGAACGAACCACCATTCTTGAAGCCATCAGTATGGCGGGCGATCTTACTGAACTGGGAAGAAGAGACAATGTTACTGTGATACGGGAAGAGAATGGTGAACGAAAAGTAGCAAGACTGAACCTGCTTTCAAAAGACATTTTTAACTCACCCTATTTTTATCTTAAAACCAACGATGTGGTTTATGTAGAGCCTGTTAAAGCAAAATTTATTGCCAGAACAGGGTTGCCGCAGTACCTCAGCCTGGTGGCAGTCGGGTTAACCATGATACTCACTTTTATCAATATTAAGGGCAAATAATTAATCAATACTGAATGTCAAACAATTCACAACCGGAATTTAATGCACAAGAGCAGGTAGTAGACCAGGGAGAACAGATACAGCGGTTACTCTACCGGGTATTACCCTTTTGGCCTTTGATCATATTGTCGGTAGCACTGGGCGTAGTAGGCGCCCGTATCTACCTTCGTTACCAAGTGCCTATCTATGTTGCAAAATCAAGGCTGGTGGTAAATGATGAAACGCAGCAAAAAAGCGCCAACCTGCAGGAGATCATTAAACTGGATACCAGGAATCTTTCCTCAGAAACAGAAAAGGAAATGCAGGTACTGAGCTCAAGAGACCTCCTCACTAAACTGGCAACCAAACTTCAACTGAACATAACTTATGTACAGCAGGGGCTTGTAAAATCATCCCAGTTCTACGATGTGAATCTTCCATTTACCATGGAACTTCAATATCCTGATTCTGTTAAATCGAGCTTTTCAGGCGAAGCCGAGCTGGTCGGTAACCAGGTGAAATTTGATGGCATGCTGTATCCGCTGGATACTTTCGCCCAAAGCAGGGTGGGCAATATCAGGTGGATCATGAATAAGAATTTCACCGGTTTCCCGGTATTAAAAAAATTACAGATCACCGTTACTCCTATTGCTGCGGCAGTAGGCAGGTTAAAATCATCGCTGAGTGTAACGCCCATTTCAAAGCAGTCGTCTATACTTGACCTGGTGTATTATGACCCGGTGCCTGCAAGGGCTGTTTCTATTCTGGAAAACCTCATCAATATTTACGGCAATTCCATGGTAGATTATAAAAGCCGTATCTACGATAATGCAAGAATATTTCTTGATGGAAGACTGAGGTTGGTGTCGGATGAATTGAACGGCGTTGAGAAAAACCTCGAATCATTTCAAACCTCACAAGGGGTGATCGATCTGGGAAGAGAGGGTGAAATTTACCTGGCACAGTCAAAAGAAAATCTCCGCAAACAGGGCGAACTGGCCGTGCAGCTGGATGTGCTGAGCGAAATAGAAAAGTATGTTACCCAACGTAACAATTCCAACAGCGCCATTCCGGCTACGCTTGGTTCTACAGATCCGGTGCTGAATGCTTTACTCACACAATTGTACCAGACGGAATCAGAACTTGAAAGAACCAAACAAACATCGGGAGAAAAAAATCCACAGATACCGGTGTTTGAAGACCAGATAAAAAAGTTGAAGCCCAGTATCATCAAGAGTATTGAAAACCTGCGCATCAATTTGACTGCTGCCAGGACCCAGTTGCTTACTGAGTATGGTTCAATGACCGGATCGCTGAACAAGATCCCTTCTAAAACAAGGGAATTACTGGATATTACCCGCCAGCAGGCCATCAAGAATGCCATCTATACTTTCCTGTTACAAAAAAGAGAAGAGTCTGCCATTGCTGCAGCTTCTATTGTACCCAACTACCGGTTGATCGAAAAACCGGAAACCGGCGGCATTGTATCGCCGGAACCTAAAAAAATATATACGATCTCGGTGCTGATCGCTTTGCTGCTCGTGATCGTATACATCTACATCAAGGAGTTTTCCAGTAAAAGGATCTTATTCAGGGCGCAGGTAGAAAATGCCTTACCCATTCCCGTTATATCAGAGTTGATCTTCCATCCGCATAGTCCCGAATCACCGATCGTAGTGGGGGCCGGTAAAAGGACACTGATCGCTGAACAGTTCAGGGAACTGAGAACAAACATCAATTATATCACGGCTGCATCAAAAGACCGCTGTAAGGTGATCCTTTGTACCTCTTCCATTCCCAAGGAAGGAAAAAGCTTTGTGGCCATCAATGCTGCTATCAGTTTGAGTCTTACAGGCGACAGGGTAGTATTGCTTGAATTTGATCTCAGAAAACCAAAGATCAGTAAGCCGCTTGGCATTACAAGGGATCCTGGTTTGAGCAATTACCTCATCGGCAAATCAACCGAAGAAGAAGTAGTTAAGCCACATGCAACCATTGAAAATCTTTTTGTGATACCATCAGGTCCTATCCCACCTAACCCGGCGGAATTACTGAGTGGTCCAAGGCTGCAGGAACTGATGGCTTATTTAAAACAGAATTTTGATTACATCGTGATTGACTCACCACCTGTTGCTGCTGTTACCGATGCAAAAATTCTTGCCAACATCGCTGATGCCACCATTTATATTGTGCGGCACAATTACACCAACTATGTTTTCCTGAACCTCATCAATGATATCTACCAGAAAAAAGGGCTGCCCAATATCAATCTTGTTTTCAACGGTATTGTAAACAAGCGCATCATGGGATACAGCTATGGTAAAGGTTACGGCTATGGTTATGGCTATGGTTACGGCTATAGTTACGGCTACGGTTACGGCTACACCGTTGAGGAAAAAAAGAAGAGCCCGGGAATATTTAAAAGGATAAAAGGATTCTTTAAAACACTGATCGGAAACGGGTAATGGCAGTAGTTTCTTTTTTAAAAGAACAGCAAGGTGGCAGCAATTAAAAGGCTTTTACATAAGTATTTTGAGAATTTTGCGTACTTCTACCGGTATCTCAGGTACAGGGTGTTTGTAGTAGTGGCGCTGAATATACTGATGGGTGTACTGGATGGCCTCGGGCTTTCGATGTTTTTGCCCATGCTGCAGATGGTGAACGGCAACAATGTTACACCTGAAAAACTGGGCCGGCTCCGTTTTATTTTTGATGGTATGCAGGCAATGGGCATCCAGCTAACGCTGGTATCCGTGCTGGTTTTTTTATGCGTCTTTTTTTCGCTCAAAGGCATTGCCCGGTATTTCACGGACAGTTACCTGGTAAACTCCCAGCAATATTTTATCAGGCAAGTGCGGTTAAGGATGCTCGGTTCGCTCAACAGCATTTCATTTAAATCTTTCATCACTGCAGATACCGGGCGTATCCAAAACACCATGAGTGGTGAAGTGGAAAAAACCTCCCGGGCATTTCTGTCTTATTTCACCGCTTTTCAGCAAATCATCCTTGTGATGGTGTACATGGGCATCGCTTTTTTTGTGGATGCCCGTTTTGCAATACTCGTAGGTATTGGCGGAGCGCTTACCAACTTCGTTTACAAAAAATTAAACAACAATACCAAGGATGCCTCAAGAACACTTACTGAGGATGCACACCAGTTCCAGGGATTGATCATACAGCATGCAGGGAATTATAAATACCTCAAAGCAACCGGCCTGTTGCATTTTTTTGGTGAACGGCTTACCCGCAATTTACTGAGGCTGGAACAGGGCAACCGCCGCATTGGTAAACTCACGGCGATCGTTTCAGGTGCCAGGGAGCCGCTGCTGATATTTGTAGTAGCAGGCGTAATACTGGTGCAAACACAGGTATGGAATGAACCACTGGGGCCGATACTCATTAGCTTTTTGTTTTTTTACAGGGCACTTACTGCCTTGCTGCAAATGCAAACCGCCTGGAATTATTTTTTAGCAGCGGCAGGCTCCATCGAAAACATGCAAACCTTTCAACAGGAGCTGGATGCTAACCGGGAAACCGATGGTGGTCTTGTATCAAAAGGGTTTAATTCTTCCTTTGTATTAAAAAATGTTTCTTTAAAATATGGTGACAAGACAGTGTTGAAAAACATCAATCTGGCCATCAAAAAAAATGAGACCATTGCATTTGCTGGTGAAAGCGGTAGCGGTAAAACCTCCCTGGTAAATATCCTGGCCTGTCTTATCCCACCAGACGAAGGAACCATGCTGGTAGACAATGTGGATCGCCTGCAACTCAATGCAGCATCTTTTCAAAAACGGGTGGGCTATATTACCCAGGATCCCGTGATCTTTAATGATACCATTTTTAACAATGTAACTTTTTGGGCCGAACCTACTGCACAGAATAAAGAACGCTATAAGATGGCCACAGCCAAGGCTGCCATTCACGATTTTATCAATACCCTTTCCGAAAAAGAAAATACCATGCTTGGCAACAATGGTATTAACCTGAGCGGTGGACAAAAGCAGCGCATTTCCATTGCCAGGGAATTGTTCAAGGATATTGACATCCTTATTATGGATGAAGCCACTTCCGCACTCGATTCTGAAACAGAAAAAGCCATCAAGGATAATATTGATGCACTCAAAGGGCAATACACCATTTTAATTGTGGCGCACCGCCTTTCTACCATTAAGAATGCCGACAGGATCATCCTGCTCAATAACGGAAACATAGAGCAGGAAGGAACTTACCAGCAGTTAACAGAGAACACGCCTATGTTTAAACGAATGGTAACACTGCAGGAATTATAACCGGCAACTGCTTTAATAAGCGCCGTCAATACAAACAGTTTTATACTCATTCAACTCTTTTTAAAACCACTCATTTTCTAAAATACTAACAATGCTAAACGGAAAAAGCATCCTTATCACCGGGGGAACAGGCTCCCTGGGAAATGCGCTTACCAAACATATTTTTAAAAACTATCCTGGTATCAACAGGCTGGTGATCTTTAGCCGGGATGAGCAGAAGCAATACCACATGGCGCAGGAATATACTGCTGATAAATATCCGCAGATACGTTTTTTTATTGGCGATGTGAGAGATTACGACCGCTTAAAAAGAGCGATGAAAAGTATCGATTATGTTATTCATGCCGCAGCAATGAAACATGTGCCCATTGCGGAATACAATCCAAGTGAATGTGTTAAAACAAATATCAACGGAGCCGAAAATGTGATCAATGCCAGTCTTGAAACTTCGGTGCAGCGGGTGGTGGCGTTATCAACCGATAAGGCAGCAGCTCCTGTGAACCTGTACGGCGCTACCAAACTGGCTTCAGATAAATTGTTTGTAGCAGCCAATAATATCCGGGGATGGAATGATATTATTTTCAGCGTAGTGCGCTATGGCAATGTAATGGGCAGCAATGGCTCTGTGATACCATTTTTTATGAAGATGAAAAAAACAGGGGTATTGCCAATCACCGATCCAACCATGACGAGGTTTAATATATCGCTGCAGGGAGGTGTTGATATGGTGATGCATGCGCTGGAACATGCCTGGGGTGGAGAAATATTTGTTCCCAAGATCCCTTCTTACAAAATAACAGATGTTGCGGAAGCGATAGGTCCCGGTTGTGAGCAAAAGATCACCGGCATCAGGCCCGGCGAAAAGATCCATGAAGAAATGATCACCGATTCGGATTCTTATTACACCTACGACCTTGGTAAATATTATACGATACTTCCTTCCTCACACCGCTGGAAGCTCGAAGAATTTTTGACAAAATTCAATGGCAAGAAAGTGCCTTATGGTTTCCGCTACAACTCTGGCGAAAATACGGAGTGGGAAACGGTTGAGGGTTTAAGGAGCCTTATCAAAGAACATGTTGACCCCGAATTTTCGGTGTAATAAATAACAGTAATCAAATCTGGCAGTTCCTCAACAGGCATGTTATTCAACTCTATTAGTTTCCTTGTTTTTTTACCGGTTGTTTTTATCCTGTATTGGTTTGTTACCAATAAGAGTTTAAAAGCGCAGAACATTTTATTACTTGCTGCCAGCTATTTTTTCTACGCCTGCTGGGATTACCGGTTTCTCTTCCTGCTCATGTTCAGCACCCTGCTGGATTATTATACCGGGCTTAAAATGCAGGATGCTGCAGGGGAAAGAGCCAAGAAATTTTGGTTTTGGCTCAGCGTGATCGTAAACGTTGGTTTTTTAGCGGTATTCAAATACTATAATTTTTTTGCCGCCTCCTTTGCCGAATTGCTTTCGCATACAGGTTTAAAAATAAATGTATGGACCATCAATGTGATATTGCCGGTCGGCATTTCTTTTTACACTTTTCATGGCCTCAGTTATGTAATTGATATTTATAAGAACAGGATAAAGCCAGAGCGCAATTTTGTTGACTATGCAGTGTTCGTGAGTTTTTTTCCTTTGCTGGTAGCGGGCCCCATTGAAAGGGCAACGCATCTATTGCCGCAGGTAAAACAACAACGAACATTTGATTATGCAAAAGCGATCGATGGGCTGCGGCAGATATTGTGGGGCCTGTTTAAAAAAGTAGTGATCGCAGATAATTGTGCAGAGTTTGCGAATCTTATCTTTAATCATTCGGGTACTTATTCGGGCAGTACACTGGCATTGGGAGCGCTGTTCTTTACCTTCCAGATATACGGCGATTTTTCAGGATACTCTGATATCGCCCTGGGCACGGCAAGATTATTTGGTATTGAACTGCTCCGCAACTTTGCCTTTCCCTATTTTTCAAGGGACATCGCTGAGTTCTGGAGGCGGTGGCATATTTCGCTTTCTACCTGGTTCAGGGATTACCTGTATGTTCCGTTGGGAGGCAGCCGTGGCAATACCTGGATGAAGGTTCGCAATACATTCATCATTTTTATAGTAAGCGGTTTTTGGCATGGTGCCAACTGGACGTTTATTGTATGGGGCGCCCTGAATGCACTGTATTTTTTACCGGTGCTGTTACTCAACCGCAACCGTAACAACCTGGAGACAGTGGCAGCAGGCAAACTGTTTCCCACGGTAAAAGAGGCCGCAGGAATGCTGGTTACCTTTGGGCTTACCGTAATTGCATGGATATTTTTCAGGGCCGAAAGCCTGCACCATGCGGTAAGCTACCTGAAACGATTGTTCTCCGCATCTCTCTTCAGCAATCCTGATTTTGAAGGAAAGAAAATGGCGATGCTCACACTGGGGCTTTGTGTATTTTTCTTTATGATAGAATGGCTGGGAAGAGAAAGGCAATATGCTTTGTCGCATATCGGGGAGCATTGGCCAAGACCGCTGCGCTGGAGTTTTTACAGCTTCCTTATTTTCCTGATGGGCATGTACATGTCAACCAGTGAAACCCCGTTTATTTATTTCCAGTTTTAATCAATGAAAAAATTTTTCATCAACGGCTTTTTGTTCCTGGCAACCACAGTGGTTTTTTACACGGCGGCCGTAATGCTGTGGGGCAGTTATTTACCGGCTGATATGAAAAAGAATATCAATTACCGCCGCGGCTCTTTTGGCTTTACCTATACAAGGCTGCAGGAGGTGAATCAAACCGGTAAGGTAGATGTATTGTTTGTTGGTTCATCCCATGCTTATTGTGGTTTTGATGCAAGGATTTTTGGCCAGCATGGGTATACTTCTTTCAATCTTGGCAGCAGTATGCAAACACCGGTGCAATCAGACCTGTTGATCAACAGGTATCTTGACCGGCTGTCTCCATCGGTTGTAGTGTATGAAATATATCCTTACGCATTTGCAAGTGACGGCGTGGAATCAGCGGTAGATATCATTGCCAATGACCGCATCAATGGAGGTGATGTTGCAATGGCCGCAACCGTCAACAGCATTAAAACTTACAATACACTGTTGTATGGTTTTGTAAGCCGCCTGTTCCGTAAAGAAAAACCAATACAGGAACAACTGAGCATTACCGCCAGCAGCGGCAACATCATCAGCCATTCAAAATATATCAGGGGCGGCTTTATGGAAAAGAGTATGGAGTTGGCAGACAGCAGCGCTCATACAGGCTTTGAAATAATTACGCCGGCCGTGGAACGTAAAATGCAGGCCGATGCTGCTGTGGTACAAACAAAAGATGGTAAATGGTATGCCCGCTCTTACCAACTGGCTGCTTTTGAGAATACGCTGCGTAAAATGAAAGAGCGAAACATCCGGGTGATACTTGTGCAGGCGCCGGTAGTACCAGCTTACTATGCATTGCTCAGGTGCAGCAATGAAATCAATGCTTACTTTTCTTCCAAAGCAGAGTACTATAATTTCAATGAAGGCAGCAGTTTTGATGAAAAAGTTGATTTTGCAGACTATCATCACCTGAACCAGACAGGAGTGACAAAAATGAATGAAGTACTGATACAAAAAGCATTTTCAAAAAAATAAACAATGGCTATGAATACGATCGCAGCAACTGAAAATGATACCATGCAGCAAAAAAAATTTGGCGCCATTCCTTATGGCCGCCAGCATATAACTGCAGAAGACCTGCAGGCAGTGAATGAAACCCTGTTGAGCGATTACTTAACACAGGGGCCTAAGATCGCTGAATTTGAAAATGCTTTTGCAAAATACATTGGTTGCAAATATGCGGTGGCCGTTGCCAATGGCACGGCGGCATTGCATCTGTCTGCCCTGGCATTGAATGTAGCAGCCGGTCAAAAAATAATTACACCTCCAATTACATTCGCTGCCTCCAGCAACTGTATCAAATATTGTGGCGGGGAAGTGGTATTCGCTGATATCGATCCTTCCACTTACCTGCTCGACATCAATAAAGTAAGTGCTCTGCTGGAAGCTTCGCCCAAAGGAACGTATCATGGCATTGTGCCGGTTGATTTTGCCGGCAGGGCGGTTGACCTGGAAGCATTCAGGAAACTGGCAGATGAGTACGGCCTTTGGCTGCTGGAAGACAGTTGCCATGCACCCGGAGGATATTTTACGGACAGCAGGGGTAACAAACAATTTTGTGGCAATGGCAATTTTGCAGAACTGGCTATTTTTTCGTTTCATCCTGTAAAGCACATCGCCTGCGGCGAAGGTGGCATGATCACTACCAATGATGAAGATCTGTATAAAAAATTGCTGCAGTTGCGTACCCATGGCATTACCAAAGAGCAGGGAACTTTTTCAAACGACATCAGTTTAGCCGCTGGGGAACCAACTAACGGAGATGCATATCCAGGCTGGTACATGGAGATGCAAACGCTGGGATACAATTACCGCATCACCGACTTCCAGGCAGCGCTTGGGTTGAGCCAGCTAAAAAGAGCCGATGAAGGTTTGGCAAAAAGAAGAGCGATCGCGGCAAACTATGCAGCAGCATTTACCGGCAAAAATTTCATATTGGGTCAGTCTGGCTCCGTTGATGGGCATGCCTATCATCTTTACATAATAGAAACTCCCCAAAGATTGGGATTGTACAATTATTTGAAGGAACAAAAGATATATGCACAGGTACATTATATCCCTACTCACCTGATGCCTTATTACAAACAGTTTGGCTGGAAAGAAGGCGATATGCCGCAGTCAGAAAATTATTACAAACATTGCCTCAGTCTGCCGATGTACCCAACCCTTACGGCAGAAGAACAGGCTTATGTAATTGAGCGCATCGAAAATTTTTATGCTCAATCATAAACTTGGCCTTGGTACGGTTCAGTTCGGCCTCCCTTACGGTATCAGCAACACTACCGGGCAAACAGGCGCTGCAGAAGTAACCAATATTTTACAGGCTGCCGCAGAACATGGCATCACTATATTGGATACGGCTTCTGCTTATGGCACTGCAGAAGCAGTATTGGGAAAAAATGACCTGCAGAAATTTGACATTGTTTCAAAATACATCAGCCCGGCAGCAGGCAGTTCGATCGAAGAACAATGCAGTAATTCATTGAAACAACTACAGGTAGAAACTTTGTACGGCTATCTTGCCCATCGCCCTGCGGAAATTTTAAAAGATGAATCACAGTGGAAGATGTTACAATCACTGCAGCAGAAAGGCAGGGTACAAAAAATCGGCTTTTCACTCAATACCACTGAAGAACTGGAAGCCTTGCTTGGCAAAGGTTTTACGCCTGGGCTGGTACAGGTGCCTTATAATTATTTTGATAAACGTTTTGAAAAATTACTGGTAGGCCTCAAAGAAAGCGGTTGCGAAATACATACCCGTTCTGCTTTTTTGCAGGGACTGTTTTTTAAAGATGTAAATACACTGCCCTCTTTTTTTGATGCGGTAAAACCGTTGATAAAGCAAGTGCAGCAACAAACACATAATATCTCAGGCGCATTGCTGCATTTTGTGGCAGCACAGCCTTTTATCGATAAGGTAATTATTGGTGTAGAGAATGCCCAACAATTGCTGATCAATATCCGTGATCTTAAACTGGGTATTGAATTGAAAAAAAGCACCGAACGCATCCCTGAACAAATACTGATGCCATCCAACTGGCCAACACTATGAGTAAATTAAAGATCGGCGTAATTGGTATGAGTGAAGGAAATGGTCATCCCTATTCCTGGAGCGCTATTTTCAATGGGTATGATCCTGCATACATGAAGGATTGCCCGTTTCCTGTAATACCCGATTATTTATCTAAGCAGCAATTCCCGGAGGATGGCCTCGGCCAGCTGGGCCAGGTAACACATGTGTGGTGCCAGGATAAGGCAATCGCAGAACACATTGCCGCTGCTTCCAATATTGCAAATGTGGTAACGGATATGGAGCAGATGATCGGCAGCATTGATGCATTGTTATTGGCAAGAGATGATGCAGAAAATCATTACCAGATGGCGCTGCCTTTTTTAAAGGCGGGCATCCCGGTATTTATTGATAAACCAATGGCGGTTAAAAAGGAAGAGGCCGAAAAGATATGGGCTGCCTGCCAGTACAGTAACCAGGTTTTTTCATGCAGCTCACTCAGGTTTTCCAAAGAACTGCAGCTTACAGCGCAAGACAGGGAAGCGATCGGTACCATCAGGATTGTGGAGGGAAGCATGGTGAAAAAATGGGACACCTATGCCATCCATGTATTGGAACCGGCTGTGGCGCAAATACCGCATCGTGGCAAATTACTTGAAGTAAAAAGCATCGGGAGTGAAGAAGCAAGACAGGTGCTTATCCGCTGGGAAAATGTGACCGGTTATTTTAAAACAACCGGCAATATTCCTTATCCGCTCGAAATAAAATTTTTGGGAGAAAAAGGATCTGTAGCTAAAACAGTAACGGATACTTTCAGCGCTTTTAAAAATTCGCTGACAGCATTTGTTGCTACCATTCAGGATCCATCAAAAAATATTCCGCAGGAAGAAACCATGGAACTGGTAAATATCCTCGAACTGGGACAGGCATGAGAATACTGATCATTGGTTTAGGCTCTATTGGAAGAAGACATGCGGCACTGCTGAAAGATGCAGGTGTTGATATTGCTATTCTTCGTTCAGCCCAGGGAACTCTAAAAGAAAAAAGTGAGTACCTGGAATTTTACAGCCTTGAAGAAGCAATGAATTACCAGCCTGATGGAGTCATCATCGCCAACCCTACCGCACTGCACGTAAGTTCCGCACTGCCTTTTTTGCAGCAGGGCATTCACACCCTGGTTGAAAAGCCTGTAGCAGAAAGTGTAGTTGCGGCATTGCAACTGGAACCTTTTGCAGAAAAGCTGCGGGTGGCATATTGCATGCGCTTTTTGCCATTGGTAGAAGTGATAAAGGCAATTGCAGCAAAAGAAAATGTATTCAAAATAAGTTTCCGCCGGTCTTACTATTTGCCCAAATGGCATCCTTATGCTGACTATCGGTTGGAGTACACCGCACAAAAGCAATTAGGCGGCGGCGTTATCCGAACACTCAGTCATGAAATTGACCTGATGCTGTACCTGTTCGGTGAGCCGGTAAGTGTAACAGGTGTTACTGATAAACTATCGCCGCTTGAAATTGATACAGATGATTTTGCCAGTTTGAGTTGCAAAATGAAAAACGGGGCCAGGATAAATTTCGAACTCGATTTCTTCTCGCCTGCGAATATCAATGTGGCCGAACTGTTTACTGAAAAAGGAAAGTATACCTGGGATGTAAGCGCTATGTATTTTACACCTTATACTGAAACAGTGCCGGTACAAATTCATGGAGCAGAATTGTTTGGCATTAACGAAATGTATCAAAACCAAACAAACGATTTTATCAATTTTATTAAAAGTGGTGAAAGCAGGAACGCAGACCTTGCAACTGCCGTAAGGGTTTTAAAAATTATTGAAAGTATTGATGGCTGAAAAAAGAAAAGTAATTGCAGTCATCCCGGCGAGGGGAGGTTCTAAACGGGTTCCTAAAAAGAACATCATTGATTTTTTAGGAAAACCCATGATCGCCTGGACGATTGAAGCAGCTCGGGAATCGGGATTGTTCGACAAGATCGTGGTGAGTACCGATGATGAAGCGATCGCTGCTGTCAGCAAACAATACGGTGCTGAAGTGCCATTTTTAAGAAACAGCAAAGCAGACGATATAAGTCCTGTAAGCGAAGCTACAGCAGTAACGCTGGGCCAGTTGCAGGATGCCGGTGAAACCTTCGATGATGTGGTGCAGTTGTTTGCCGTTTGTCCGTTGCGTACTGCAGAGGATATCAAAACAGCCTACAGTTTTTACCTCAACAGTAAAAGAAATTTTGCTTTGTCCTGTTTTAAATATGCCTGGATGAATCCCTGGTGGGCCATTGAGCTAAACGAAAAAAAAGAGGCGAACTGGATCCACAAACAGGTACTTGATAAACGTTCACAGGATCTGCCAGACCTGTTTTGTCCAACCGGCGCTGTATGGATCGCATCCATCCCATCCCTGCTCGAAGAAAAAACTTTTTACGGTAAGGGACATGTGTTTTGGGAAATGGACTGGAAGCATGCAGTAGACATTGACAATTACGAAGACATTGAACTGGCGAAGGCGCTGGCCGCACTATGAGGAAAATAATGCTGAGGGCAGATGGTGGCCCAATGATCGGATGGGGCCATGTGTACAGGTCGCTTGCGCTGCTGCAGATGTTGTACCGTGATTTTGATTGCAGCTTTATCAGCGACAGCAGCCCTGAATTTCTTACAACAGCTTTAAGCAGGTTAAATGTACCGTTGATCAATACAGCGCCTGTTGCCTACCTGTCACCGGAGCAACGGTCAGCCGGTGATGAAGTGCCATTTGATATGCAGAACTTATTATCCGGTGATGAAGTGGTGGTGCTGGATGGTTATTGGTTTGGTACTGCCTTTCAATCAGCAGTAAAACAAAAAGGTTGCAGGCTGGCTTATATTGATGATCTGAATGATGTAGCAACAGCCGCCGATCTGCTGATCAATCCTTCCTGGGAAATTACGGCCGCCGCATACAAAGCAGCGCCTTACACAAGGTTCGCTCTCGGGGCGGGCTATTCGCTTTTACGGCCTTCTTTTTTAGATGCAGCAAAAGAAGACCTGGCAAGTAAAAAAACAAAAGACATTTTTATATGTTTTGGAGGTGCCGATCCTTTGGATCTTACTACCCGAACGCTGAGGGTTTTAAAACAGTTCCCTTTTTATTCAACAATACATTGCATCACCGGTCCTTCATTCAGTAATATGACTGGTCTGCAAACAGCCGCTGCCGAAGATAGCAGGATCAGGAACTATCAAAATCTTGATGAAACGGCCATGGCATCCGTCATGAAAAATTGTGGTTTTGGAATAGCGCCCTGCAGTTCCGTATTAGCTGAAGCGATTGCCTGTGATGTACAGTGTATCACATGCTATTATGCCAATAACCAGCAGGGGTTTCACCACATCATTACCAGCAGGGGAATGCTGTCGGCCGGGTGGGCAGGAGATGATTTTGAAAAAGAACTGGCCCGCTGCATGAGGGAACAGGCCAGCGGCTACAGCATAACGTATCCAATGAGAAGCATCATTGCGGGTTCAACACAAAATTTTGTTGAGCAGTTTAAAATATTGCAACAATGAAAATATTTAAAGCAGAACGAATCTTCATCCGGGAAATAAACGAAGAAGATATTACCGACAGGGTTATGAAATGGTTTGAGAATGAGCGGCAGATGAAGTACTATACCAACTCCGGCCAAAAGATAAAAAAAGAAAATTTACTTGCTGCTATCAGGGCGGGTAAAGAAAAAGGCGATGTGTTCACTTTCGGCATATTCGACAATGAATCAGAACAGTTGTTTGGTACCATAAAGATCGGCCCGATCAACCAGGTACATAAAACAGCCGACCTTGCCGTATTGGTAGGAGACAAGTATTTTATGGGCGTGGGACTTGCGGAAGATGCCATTAAACTGGGCGTTAAAGTAGCTTTTGAAGAATTTGATATCAGGAAATTGGCAGGTGGTACTTACCAGTCGAACATCGCTTCCTTAACTGCATACAGGTCGGCAGGCAGTTTGGTAGAAGGCAGGTTAAAGGGACATTATTTTGTTGATGGGAAAAACCAGGATAAAATTTTGCTCGCCACTTTTAATCCCAGGTATTTTACAGAAGAAGAAATAAAAACAATCAGGGAAAATGAACATAGGTACATTTGAGTTAGGAGGCAGCAGGGTATTCATCATTGCTGAATTATCCGCCAACCACAACGGATCGCTGGAAAATGCACTGGCGCATGTAAGAGCTGCAAAAGAAGCCGGCGCAGATGCGATTAAGCTGCAGACCTACACTGCGGACACCATCACCATTGATGCTAAGAGCGACGATTTCCGTTTGGGAAAAGGAACACTCTGGGAGGGCAAATATTTGTATGAACTTTACCAGCAGGCTTACACGCCGTGGGAATGGCATCAAACCATTTTTGAAGAAGCGGCCAAATGCGGATTGGTTTGTTTCTCCTCTCCCTTTGATTTTACAGCCATTGACCTGCTGGAAGAATTAAATGCACCGGCTTATAAGATCGCATCTTTCGAGATCACCGATATTCCGCTAATCGAGTACGCAGCTTCCAAAGGCAAACCGGTGATCATTTCAACCGGAGTGGCGGAAGAAGAAGATATAAGGGTTGCAGTGGATGCCTGCCGCAGAACCGGAAATAACCAGGTGATCTTACTGAAGTGTACTTCCAGTTACCCCGCCCCGGTAGAAGAAGCGAATATCTGTATGATCAAAGACATTGCCGAAAGATTCAATGTAATGGCAGGCTTAAGCGATCATACAATGGGTAGTACGGTGCCGGTACTGGCCACCGCTTTTGGCGCCAAAGTGATCGAAAAACATTTTATTATTGACCGGGCTTCGGGCGGACCCGATGCTGATTTCAGTTTGAACCTCGAAGAATTTTCGGCGATGGTAAAAGCTGTGAGAGAAGCAGAAAAAGCCATCGGCGTAGTAGATTACAGCCTTACACCCAAGCAAAAAACAGGAAGGGAGTTTGCAAGATCATTGTACATTACCGAAGATGTGAAAGCAGGCGAAATCATCTCCAAAGAAAACATACGGTCTATCCGGCCGGGACTGGGCCTGCATCCCAAACATTACAATGAAGTGATCGGCAAAACATACAAGGCTGACTATAAAAAAGGGACCAGGCTGTTGTTTGAATACATACAGTAGTTTAATTTTTCGGGCTGCAGTCATTACTAAAACCTTACCTGGCACTGCTGCAGTTATTTCAATAACTTTGGTTCAATTAACAATCAATCAATATAAGTATGGAACTCAATGACTTTGTAGAAAATTTCGCAGCACAGCTCGAAAATGAAGAAGGCGTAACCATCACCCCGGAAACAAATTTCCGTGATCTTGCTGAATGGGATTCACTCGTGGCGCTGTCAATTATTGCCATGGTAGATGAAAAGTACAATACCAAACTTACCGGCGATGAAATAAGGGCTTCTCATACCATCAGCGACCTGTATGAAAAATTAAAATCAAAAGTTGCTTAATGGGAAATTTTTCTGTTAGTGGTGTTGCGTTAAAAGGGATTGCAGCTTGTGTACCCAAACAAACGGAGTTCAATAAGGATTATCCTTATTTGGCGGAGGCAGATATCAGCAAACTGATCGAAGCCACCGGCATTGAACAGCGCCGGGTAGCGCCGAAGGACATCTGCAGTTCTGATATGTGTGGTGCCGCCGCAGAAAAACTCATCGCCGAACTTAACTGGGATGCAGCAACAATAGATGTACTGATCTTTGTTTCGCAAACGCCTGATTATATTTTACCCAACACGGCACCCTTGCTGCAGCACAAACTGGGTTTGTCAAAAACGGCCATGGCTTTTGACATGACGCTCGGTTGCTCCGGTTATGTATATGGCTTATCGGTGCTGGCCGGTATTATGAAAACATCAGGCTTTAAAAAAGGATTGCTGCTGGCCGGTGAAACTGCCGCCAGGATCGTTTCTCCAAAAGATAAGAGCGCCATGCCCTTATTTGGTGATGCTGGCTCTGCTACTGCACTTGAATTGCAGGACGATGCTCCGGCAATGCATTTTGGATTGGGCACAGATGGCTCGGGCTACAAAACAATCATTATTCCTGATGGTGGCGCAAGAAATGTAGTAACGGAAGAATCATTGAAACCGCATACGGTATCAGAAGGAATAGAAAGAAATAACTGCCAGTTGGTGCTTGAGGGAATGGATGTGTTTTCATTTGGCATTACCACGGTTCCGAAAGCCGTTTCATCCTTTATGGAACATTTTAGTTTACAGCAGGAAAATGTAGATCATTTTATTTTTCACCAGGCCAATATGATGATGAATAAGATGATCGCAAAAAAATTGAAACTGCCGCTTGAAAAAGTGCCTTTTTCTTTAAAAGAGTTTGGCAATACTTCATCTGCCACCATACCTCTTACCATCGTTACCGAATTGAAAGGTCAGCTTCAAAATAAAAAGACCAGTATGGTACAATGCGGATTTGGCGTTGGCTTATCGTGGGGTACCGTGTACATTGAAACCAACGATCCGGTTATACCAGACCTGATCGAACTATAACAACTATGCTTTCGCTTGATAAAAAAAATATTTTAGTCACAGGTGCTTCTTCCGGCATCGGCAGGCACATTGCTACTACTGCTGCTGCCGAAGGTGCTTTTGTAACAGTAACCGGAAGGGATGCAGCAAGGTTGTCGGCTACCTTTGAAGGATTGACCGGCGATGGCCATTCCATGGTAGCGGCTGACCTTACTACTTCAGAAGGGATTGCAGAGATCATCAAAGCGGGCCATGTTTACGATGGTGTTGTATTCAATGCCGGTGTGGCAGAATACCTGCCCGTAAAATTCATCAACCAGGAAAAGATCGATCATATTTTTTCGCTCAACGTAAACAGTGCCATGCTGCTTTGCCAGCAACTGTTAAAAAATAAATTGATGCGTAAAAAAGGTTCCATGGTATTTATCTCTTCCATTTCTTCCAAACTGGGCGTACCGGGCACCGCATTGTATGCAGCTTCAAAAGCTGCATTGACTGCGTTTGCAAAAGTAACTGCAGCCGAGTGTGCGGCGCAGGGAATTCGCAGCAATGTTATTTCTCCCGGCATCGTGGTTACTTCCATGACGGATAAAGCAGTGAGTGTGATGTCTGCAGAAGAAGTAGCAAAAGCATCTGCTGATTACCCGCTGGGATATGGTGAACCTGCAGACATTTCCGGGCTGGTAATGTATTTATTATCGGATGTAAGTAAATGGATGACAGGTACCGATATTGTAATAGACGGAGGACTCACCCTGAAATAATTTTCATGCAGTTTATAAAAGCCATATCATATTATTTGCCGGAGGCGGAACTTACCAACGAAAAGATCAACCAGACTTTTCCTGAATGGGATGTAACCAAGATCAGCAGTAAAACGGGCATTGTAAACCGCCACGTTGCAGCAGCAGATGAATTTGCTTCAGACATGGCAGTGAAAGCGGCCGAAAAATTATTTGCCGAACACAGTATCGACAGGAGTACAATCGATTTTGTATTACTGTGTACACAAAGCCCTGATTATTTTTTACCAACAACGGCCTGCCTGCTGCAGGAAAGACTGCAACTGCCAACTACCGCCGGTGCCCTTGATTTTAACCTCGGTTGTTCCGGTTATGTATATGGTTTGGCACTGGCAAAAGGATTGATCAGTGGTGGCATGGCAAAAAATGTATTACTGATCACAGCAGAAACTTATTCGAAATTCATTCACCCAAAAGATAAAAGCAACCTCACCATATTTGGTGATGCGGCTGCCGCCACGTTGATCAGTGCAACAGAAGGATTTTGTACCATCGGGAATTTTGAATTTGGTACCGACGGCCGTGGTGCAGAAAATCTTATCGTAAAACAGGGAGGCCTCCGGCATCGTTCTTCGGTAGGCGGTGATGATCTGCCGGATGAATTCGGCAACGTGAAGAATGACAATTGTCTTTATATGAACGGCCCGGAGATTTTCAATTTTACACTTGGATCTGTACCGGTACTTGTAAACGAGGTGCTGAAAAAAAATGATCTCACGATCCAGGATACCGGCCTGTTTATATTCCACCAGGCAAACAGGTATATGCTCAATCACCTGAAAAAGAAGATCGGTATACCCGACGAAAAATTCTTTCTTTTTCTTGAACATTGCGGCAATACGGTATCCTCCACTGTTCCCATTGCATTGTATGAAGCCTTGCGGCAGGGTAAAACGGCAAAGGACATGAATGTTTTACTGGCAGGTTTTGGCGTGGGTTATTCCTGGGCCGGCTGCAATCTCCGCTTTCAATAAAGCTTGTAAAAGCTCCATATTATTTCACTCATTTTACTGTAAAGACAGAAGGATTAATGCCAGACGAGGTAGCGCAACTCTCCGCCCATTTTAATACCAACCAGGAGGTTATTTCAAATGTATTTGCTGCAGAGCGGATCGATATCAGCGAGGCTGTTTTTAAAGAACTGGCCCCGGTGATGAACGAACTGCATGGAGTTAACCACTCTTTCCGTTTCTGGAAGATGGTGATGAGCGATTATGTAAATGCTGTGGTAAGCATAAAAAACATTCTCGACCACCAGCAGATGAATGACAAGCCGTTGATCTTTGCCATCAATGGTCACCGGCTGCCTACGGCTAAGCAAAAGATCATTGCCCGACTGCCCTCGATCATAAAACATTACAAAGCGCCGGGTACATTCAAACAGATACACCATATCCTTGCTGAGAATGATAATATCAGCATTGGTTTTCATCCGGGTAAACTGGTACAAACTGAGATCGGCTACCCGTTACCGGTATATTATCCTGTATATGCCGGTTCCGGCGATTTGTCGAAGCGTGCAATCGTAAACAGGCTCGAGAAAAAAGCAATTGGAATTTTTTCAAAAAATATCATCCGGCGCCTGCCCAAAGTATATGTAGAATATTTTGAAAAGGATTATAACAGTATACAGTTGATCGATCCTGCTAAAAAAACATTTCACCTGCATGGCATGCCTCCCTATTTTAATTCGCTGCTGGTAGCCAAGTATGCCGAGCACGGTGCAAAACTGGTCTGTTACCAGCACGGCGCTTACTATGGCGAACTGGTGGGTCACAATTCTTACCTGCACGAGAACAGCCTGGCAGA
>APMI01001083.1_pt1 | contig 32050 bp, 21 predicted proteins | sample 667938 | NCBI WGS metagenome assembly APMI01 (sample SAMN01084076, study PRJNA167559) | wastewater metagenome | biome: Wastewater | place: Denmark: Ejby Moelle, Odense | collected 2011-11-28
TGTGTTTTCGTGCAACTCGGTGCCAGCCGGTGCCAGACGCCGAATCATTCCCACTCAATTATTTCCTGCGCCTGAAAACCCGCATAAAACCTAGCATTCAGTTCGCTCATATTTCCGTCTACCGTCACTTCTACCGTCAGTTAACGATCGCTTTTCCTGGCATGGGAGATGGAGCGATTTGCGGGGCGGCGACTCTGGCGACACCATCGTCAATCAGGCCATAGCATACCGAAAACGCTGTCTTGAGTCAGTCACGGCCTAGAGCAGTTGGCCCCACTCACAACTTCTCCGCAAGCGCCTTCAGCCTCTTGCTCTCCCGCGATACCTTGATCTGCGCCGTCCCGTCTTTGCTCACTCTAATTGAGGTAGCATATTGAACGATGGCATCATACGCCTCCTTGCTCGTCGCTTCATACCAGCCGGACTTGTAAGACAGCTTTCCCGCAGCAACCATGCCCTCTAGGTCAGGGTAGTTGTCTACTCGATCTCTGATCAGCTTCTTCAGGTCAGCTAGCTCTTTTTCTGTGAGTGACATAGTCGCTATCCTCGTCTTTGGTCAGTGTGTCGGTGAGGGAGGTGTTCGAGTGAGGAATTCAGCCCTCTTAACGGCCCTTCGAAGGGTGTTCAAGCAAGCTGCGCAGGTTGCTCCGTACGGTCGCTGCGATCGTGACCGGCGTAACATGATGCAAACTGCTCAGCATTTCAACGACCACCGCAACATCTGCAGGCTTCGACGGCCTCGACCCGGTCTTGGTGAAAGGTCCGTCCGTCTCCGTCAGCAGCCGGTCAATCGGGATGCCTGCGACCATGGCCGAGAGTCGCTGGTTATTCAGCATCTCAGCATTGATCGAAAAGTAGCACCCTAGGTCGAGCGCGCGCGCTGCCTCCGCCTTCGTACCCGTAAACCAGTGGAGCACAATTTTGCCTCGTGGCGGCGGAAGATAGGATTCGATGTGATCGAGCACAATCTTGGCAGCACGGATGCTATGGACCGTGATGACTTTGTCCCCCGCTTCCGCGCAACGCTGCAGGACATGCTGAAAGACTCGCTTCTGCAACTCGATTGACTTGTAGAAGCGTGGCCCCGCGTCCAGGCCCACTTCGCCGACATAGCGTGTCTCTGGCAGGTATCGATCCCATAGATCGAGTTCGTTTGCCCGGTCTGCGACCAACTGCGGATGCAGGCCGAGCGCCGCGCGAACGTGACGCGTGCTTTGGGCCAGTTCATGGTTACGAGGCCACGCCCTCGGAGTCGTGGTCACCGCCAGCGTAAAGACGCCCGCATCCTCTGATGCTTGAACTGCGGCCGGATGATCCGGATACAGATCCAGATGGCAGTGAAAGTCCACGAGGCCAGCCGTGGTGACTGCGTTCGATCGCGGCATCAGCTTGGCTTTGTCTCGACGCCATCGATCAAACGCGCGACTTCGTCAAGGCCTCGGCGATAAACGTCTGCAAGCCGATCGAGGTGTGCAACCTCGTCGGCAAGCGAGCCAGGTTTGTGGATCAGGAGGTTCGCGAGTTGCGGTCGACCACGCAGGCGCTCGATCGCATACTGGAACGAGCGCACTTGCTTTCCTGTGGCCTCCCTCGTGTCCAACGGATTGCTGTCCAGGTCTGGTACGGTGTAGGTCGTTGTGTCACTCCCAGACCCCCAAGCACTCTCCACTGCAGCGCGTCTGATAAGGCAAGGCAGGCAACAGCCACAATGTTCTTTCCACCTTCCTGCCTCTCCTAGCCATCGCACGTTTCCAGGATGGGCGCATGAAAAAGCGGCAGGAGTTAGATCACGCAATAGAGTCCGATTCTGGCATGCAGCCATCATCTCGCCCTTTGTCCTATCCCAGTAAGGATTCTCGACGTGACCATCAATACCTAACTCAACTAATAATTCGTTCCAGCGCGCCATATAGTATGGATGCGTGGTACGGGTGCTATTTGAACCGAGGCGCAGCGGATCCAACGGAACATTCAACGCGATCAGCCCATTCTCAGGGACTTGCAGCACAAAGCTCTTACCCAGCCCAGTCCCAGCAAATACTCCCAATGCAAAGAACAAAAATGAACGCCCTCGTGTGCTATTTTCTTCGGCGACGTCATTGAACAGTCCCCTTTTGAACTTCATCCCTACCTGTAAGCGCTCGAATGACGACTTGCTGTAGTTTTTCTTCAATCCCGCGAAGAGTGCGTTTTGCGCATCGCTAGTGGCGCCTTCTCCATGGTGACTAACGAGCAACGGCGTAGTCCCACCCTGCAGCAGATCGATAGCACCAATCAGACTATCCAGGCCACCGGAAAACAGGCTCACCGAATCGAACGGTGGCGCAATCAAGGTTGGAGGGGCTGCTTGGGCGATGGTCGCGAACCTGAGCGGCCGTGCCCGAAACCCGATCGTCCAGTGATCGCCAGTCAAGAAATTTAATGCCTTCGTCAGCGTTGGTATCGCACCAATCCAGCGTGGCGGGTCACTAACCGGAACAACTAACCGGATCTCTCGGGTCCAGGAATCCTGTGACTGTTCAGCGCGAGAAATTCGGGTATCCGCCGCATGAACGTGCGCGGCCATCACCAACAGATCGATACCGATTTCAGAAGGGAAAATGCCCAGCTGCCTCAAACTCGTCAGGGCACCACCGATGCCGTGGTCCAATGATTTCTCGCCGACGACCATCTGGAGTATGGCGCGCTGTTCATCTTGGCCAGTGGGGATGTCCGCTTGATCGTCAGGGCCGAAGCGCCCCACCAGGAGTTGTCGTTTCATTGGTCCGCCTCCGCTTGCCCCAGAGACTGCAGGATCGCGAACGCGGACTCGTACACCGTGTCCACGAACGACTGGATGCGCTCGGGGGGAAGGTTCGGAGATTCGGAGCGCGCCCTCGTGAGCGCATCGCTGACACCGCCCCGGATGAAGTCGCGCAGTTGCGCTTCCACCCGATGCGCGGCCTGCACGTCAGTCGGCATTGTCACGGCCTTCGTGCCGATGTCGTTGCAGATGCGCGCTTCGATCGCATGCGTCACATACAGCTCGAACACGGTTTGCATCTGGTCTGGCGTGAAGGTCGAAAGGTCGGTAAACCCTTCGGTGGTCAGTTCGATGATCGTCTCAATGTAGGCTTCCCGTGCGATGCCCTCATCGACAGTGCCGGCTCCAGGACAGATGACGTCGGCCAATCCCACAAAGATTTCTGCGATCGGGCGACCCGCAAGCGCCTCCAGATTGAACTCGCGCAGCGCTTCCCGCACGCCACGGGCCTGCGCATCCGCCAAGAAACCGAGCAATCTCGCGCCGGATACCCGCGATGCCCCCATTCGTTGAGCCGCCTGTCGCGCGCCCCCGGAGGACGTCGAGACGTATCGCGAGACGGCGCGACCGAGGCTGGCCCGGTCAGTTCCTCCAGAGCCAGCGAATCGGGTGAAGCTGTTTCGCGCGCCGGAAAAGCGCTGGGGATCGGCCGCCGCGGGAATGGCCGGTCGGTTGGGCGCGGCAGGTGGTGTGGCGCCATCGCCGTTCGCCCCATCGCCAGCTGCGGGGAACGCTGGCGACGAACCACCACCGTCCGCATCCCCCAACCACGAAGGCACCAGCGGCGTGCCGCCGCCCGGACCGCCATATGCCGTCGACGTCCCCATCAGCGTGCTCCCTTCGTATCTTTCAGTGCCAGTTCAGCGGCTGCTTTGAGGGCGTGGTTGTTCGTCACCTTGCTCCATTCGGTGAGCAAAGTCGTCAGGCGCCCGACACAGTCCGCGTCCTTGACGACACCCTGCCAGCCGCTAACCGCCCACGGCCCGCACTTGCTGCTTGGCAGAGCCTCCAGAAAGTCCAGCAGCTTGCTCTGCAGGCCCGGTTGCGCCTTTACCAACACGATGAGGCCGTTGACACCTGCGGGCAGGGTCTCAAGAGCACCGGTGCCCATGATCTTGGTGCGCACGGCCTCGAACACCTTGTCCGCTTCCGGCTGCACCAACTGCCTCAACTCGGCCTCATAACCCTGAACGGTCATCTTTCCGCCGAACAGTTTCTCCACCACGCTAGCCAGGTGCCCCAATACCGACACTGGGCCGAAGTAGTCCTTCTTGTCCTTCGTCACGAAGAGGTACGGGCGCAGATCGATGCCAGAAAGCAGGGGCTGCACCCGAGCCCAGTCGCGAACCGTTTCCGACGACTTCCATTCCGACAGGACGACGCTCTCCGGATCCAACGCAACGGATTCCGTCGTCTTGGCCGCTTTGCGCACGTCCGTCGCAGCCTTACCGTCAGCCTTGACGTTCGCACCGTCGGCGACAAGGCTCTTCTCAAGGTGCTCCAAGTCGTCGCAAATCCCCTTGGGATGAACGGCAGAGACGAAAGCAATCTGCTCGAAGAGTCGGGGAATGAAGCGCTCGGCGAGCATGAGCTTCGCCAGCACGGGCAAGGTGATGTCAGCACCGAATCCGCGCGCGTTCGCCGTACGCTCCCGCAGCAATAACGTATTGAGGAAGCGCTTGATCTGGCGAGGATTGCCTTTTGTACCGCTCGCCAGGATCGGGCCGATCTGATCACTAAGCGCGAGCGCGTTGTTGGCCTTATCCGCCTTAGCCCCAAGTGCGGCCTTGACGGTCGCAGCATCGAGACCGGCGTTTTCCCATGGCCGCTTGAGGCGTTCACGCGCTGCGGCAATGAGCTTTGCGTAGTCAGCGTGCTCGTCGCCGATCTCAGCGCCCGTCAACAATAGCGTCACGTAGATGCGCGTCTCGGTCTCGCCCAAGGCCGGGATGCGAAACGGAACCTGGATCAATTTCTCCAGATAATTTCGAGCGTAATCGCGCGGCCCCGTGGTCTCTGGCAAATCAGGGAAATGCTTGCGCACCGCGTATTCGATCATCGCCTCATCCGCGGCAACGACGAACGCCGTGCGGGCAGTAAACACGAACAGCCGGATCGCTTCGAGTGTCTCTATGGCCGTATCCGGCAAGCAGCGGTCAAGGTCATCAATCAACACAATAAGCTGCTTGATGCCAGCATCAGTCAGGAGTTTGTCGAACGCCTTGCGAAAGGCCTCAACCTCCTCCGGAACGTTCTTGGTTTCTGCCGGCTTCAACATCGACTTCACGCCTTCAATTGCAGACGTGAGGTTTTCTTTCGTCGCCAGCTGGCCGGGGTCGGCGAATATGCCTTCGAGCGTATCCACGACAGCGCTGATCTGGTCCGGTGTCGGGACGCCGGTGAATGCGGTAACCGCCAAACCCCCTGCGCGTTTCGCGACCTTCAACCAATCGATGCGATTGAAGACATCCTTGAGTGCACCTGCAGCCTTGGTCATTGCCGGGCGCTTTTCGACCAGGCCGGTAACGATGCCCTCGATCAACGCGATCTTGGCATCCTCGAAACCTTGGAAACGCCAACCGTTGAACTTGAGGCAGAGCACATCCTCCTTGCCCGCGAAGCCCGCTTCGATCATCTCCAAAACACTGGATTTCCCAGCCCCCCAATCGCCGTGCACGCCAATCGTGACCGGATGATCTGGGTTTTCGCGCAGCAGTTCGATGATGGTCTTCGAAATCGCCTCGTTGTTGAGCAAGTCAACTTTGGTTTCGTTGTCGGTCAGAATCATTCGCCTCGTCCTCCCCCAGGTAAGCCATGCGGCAGCGCCAGCAGCACCGAACGGATTGCAGCGGAAAGCGCATCGCGCGGTCCTTGCAGCCTCAGCGCCATCGTCATCTCGATCTGCACACCAGCTTCACGGCGCCCGCGATTGCAGATATTCTTCGGATCGGTGGCCGGGAATGGGTGCCCTCGCAACCGCGTGTCGTCCCCGAGCTCGGCGATGGCTTGCCCTATCGTGGCCTTCAAAGGCTCATCGAGGCCACCCACAAGCGCCTGTTGCGCATGACCATCGCATCCGTGAATCGCGACCACATGATCGCAGCAGGACAGCAACTCCAGGCATCGCGGCTCATCAAACCGGTGGCTCGTCAGATGGAGCGCGGCATAGTTGCCAGCACGCCGGATTCCCTCGAACAGGTAGAGGTTGAAGTCCACTCCGGCAATAGCACGCGCAAATTCCGACGTGTACTGCTCGATAAAGCCTCCATGCGGTGCTATCACAGCGATGGACGAACCTGCTCTCGGACGCACGTGAACTCGGTAATCAGAGCCTTCGACCTGGGCTTTGGCGAGATCGCTGAATCCCATGTAACTGTCCGCGGGGTTGCTCACAAGTCAGGCCGGCTCGGCGATTGCAACGCCCGCTTCCTGAAATCCGCGGGCGAGCAATGCCGGCCGAAGTTCCGCGAGCGCGTTGGCGGGCACTCCAACCCACAGGAGATTCCTGGCGCGCGTAGCGGCGACATAGCCAATACGACCGAGTTCGGCGTCCGCACCAGCCAGCAACGCTGAGACATGCTCCTTGGTTGCAAGGTAGAGCACCGCGTCCAGGCTTTCGCCTTTCGCTTGGTGCACGGTGTCTACGCGGATACGTGCGTCCTTTTCAGCTGCCAGATCGCCGCCGGTCATCAACGGAGCATTGGGGAGCGCCTTCTTCGCCAGTTTGTTTCCCAGGTTGTCGGCCACTTTCAGCCCAAACTTCTGCGTGAGAACGGTCAGCAGTGTCTTCGTCTTCGCCAGCAACTGCGGATGCCACTCCGTATCCGCCGTCAATCCAGCGGCGGGCAAGCCAGTATCCGGGTTGCGCGTGAAGCTCCAAATGAGGCGGCGCAAGGGCCTCATCTCCGGGTAACGCGCCGGCTGTATGATCCGCCCAACCAGCCCCTGCGGTGGGTCAGCGAGCAGGCCAACAACGCCCGCCGCAACCGACTTGAATGCACCCAGGTAGTCTTGCCGCTTGTCCCTGAGGATTGCTGCCTGCGCAAAGACCTTCATTATTCCCTGCCCTGCAGGGGCATCATTGCCAGCCAATTTGTCTGCGAGATCTCGGCCTCGACACAGCACCGCTGACCGTTCGACGTTCAAGTTTGCTGAGACGACAGCCGCATGAAACGCAGTAATGAGTTGCTCGCGTTCGGCATTCTTGTAAGCGATGAAGTACGCACCATGCGGTGTGTCAGGCGCGTGTCGGTGTGCAATGTCGGTGCGGGTCGACAGTTTGTTGGCCAACGTCAGAATCGCAGGTACAGATCGATAGTTCCGAGTCAGCCCATAGCGCTGAACCCCCGGGCGTTGCCCGTATTGCGTCAGGAACTTTCCGTCCGCGCCGGCAAATTCATAGATACCCTGGTTCGGATCGCCGATCAACGAGACCTGAGCACCAGCCTTGATGAGTTGCTCAAGGATTGCCTGGTGGAGCGTGCCGATGTCTTGCGCTTCATCGATCAATATGTGCGGATAGCGCCGAACCAATGCACGCAGTACGCCTGGTTGCTCCAACAATGCGCGATAGCACCAGTATCGCCCAAGGTTGTGGGTATACGCTCCCACTTCTGCTAACCGAGTGGCAATCGTCGGGCCATTGTTGATCGGCAGCAAGGCGTTGTGCTGCTGGTAGTGAAACAGAGCAACTCCGGCCTGGAGGTTCACCACCACCTTTCGCATGTCGATAGGCTGTACGGGAAAAAAGTCCGTGGCCGACGACTGTACCCAGAACCTTAAATCCTGGTTCCGGAGAAATGGTTCCGTTCCAGCAATCAGGAATGGCGTCCGGTCACAACCCATAGTTCGATGGCCGTGCGGGCGCAGCACATTGCTGGTGATGAATCCATCCAGCGTGTCGATCTCCACCCTATCGCGACCCACGTCTTGGGACAGATCCTGTGCCAGCGATTGGTAGCTCTCGCGGAAAGTGTCTACGGCCACATTGGAGAATGACAGCAATGCGACCCGACCACGGTGATCGCCAAGTCGCTTGCGGATTTCTGCAAGGCGGCGCACTGCGGTGCGTGTCTTCCCGCTGCCCGCGCATGCAACGACTGACATCGGCTCAAGGGGCGCATGGATGATGGCCAACTGTTCGGCAGACAACTCCGTCATGGCTGCGCCGGCGCCGCTTGGCACGCGTGAGCGATAGCGTCCCGAATGTAAACGGGCACCTTGCAAGCAGCGCCGTCTGATAGCACTTGCGCCAGCGCCTGACCGAAGCGTCCCTTCTGTACGTTGTTCTGTTTGCGCTCGAACATGCCGCTGAACAGGACACGCGCTTTCGCTGCATCGTCTACGGCCGCGTTGACGTCCGCTTCAACTGTCTCACCGATCTTCGGGTGAAGTTCCTTGAGCGCCTTCAGCATCGCGGTGCGGTTGTCGGCATGCAGCGCCAAATCGTATTCGAGGGTCTTCAGCCCATGAAAGACCTTGACCAAGGAGTCTGCGTTACCCTTCATCTTGGCAGTGTTGTCCGACACCTTGATCACATCGCCAATTGCCGGGTACAAGGCCTGTGGCTCACTGCCATCGGCGGGCTCATCTACGGGATCGGCATCGGTGATCACTGACACTGGAATCTTCAGTGCTTTCTCACCGAACAACGGTAGGAAGGAATCGAAGTTCAAACCTTCGACGCTGATCAGGCTGACGCCGTGTTCGCGCAATTTGAATCCGGCTTTCTCAGCCAACACGCTCACTAGCATCAACTCAGCCGCACCTTCGACGAAGATCACTCTGCGCGCGAAGAACAGTTCCGCGCGGGTGACGTCCAGATAGCGCTCCAGCTTTTCGCGCTTTCCCTTCGCGAACGAGATCGTTCGCGGAAAGAAGGTTTCTACCGTCGCCCCCGTATCCACAAGGCAGGTCAAGCTGTTGAGATCGGCAATGCTGGCAAAGTTGGGTGAATGGCTGGTCACGAAAAGCTGCACCGGCTTTTCACCCTCGACAGCCTTGATCGTCCCCAGATAGCTGAGCAGAATCGCCTGGAGTTGCGGATGCAGGTGCGCTTCGGGTTCTTCGACGATCAGGCCGCGGTAGCTTGCTTCCGGGTTCTTGGCGAGCTCGCTGAGTACCACCGCCATGAAGATCAGATTGTTGAAGCCCAATCCGTTCTGTTCGATCTCGAAGGCATCCACCACCAACGACAGGCGCGACGCCAGGCGCTGAAAGTCGCTTCCGCTCAGGCCCATCTCCAGCGCCTGGGCCAACTGTGGGCCCAGCATGCTGCCGTGCCGGGTGCTGATCGCTGTATGCGTGCTGACGATAGGCTGGTGCTTCTTCAGTTCCTCGTCGAGCGTCTTCAACGCTGCATTGATTCCATCGCGTCCGGCGTCGTCCGCGAGAAGCTGGAACAATCTGGCCAGTTGGCTAGTACGGCTTGGTTTGAGGCTCTGAGAGGCGTCGCGCAGAGGCGGCAGATAAACCCCGCGCAGGTTCTCCATCATGTCCGCGGTCAGGCCCACGTCCTCATGGTCGCCGCACCAGCGCTTGGCACGCAATCGACCAGCCTTGTCCGCCTCGGTATAGCGGATGGTGATGTGTGCTTCCAGATTACCTGCCGCGTCGGGCCTCAACGCAGCAAGGAAATCGGCTTCATCGTCCGCGTCGAGTTCTCGGAAGATGTACTGGAAAACAATGTCCCCGGCTGGCTTGCCGCCCTTCGGGTGATGTAAGTCCTCGATGTCGAATCGGGGGTACGGCTCCTCGTGTCCCGCCAGCAACGCGCGTAGTGCATCGACGACTGCGGTTTTGCCCACGTTGTTGGCACCAACCAGGATATTCAAGCCAGGTTGGAAGCTCAGTTCGGCCTTTTGCAGCTTCCTGAAGTTCGAGATATTCAACTGAGCCAAATACACCGGTTGCCCCTCCTATCGCATTTCCGTTGCGTTTCCGGTACTTATGATTACATATTAACGCACTAATCGAATATCGAGAGAGCATAACGATCCTGTGAGGCTCGAAACGTGATATCCGGGGCGTAGTGCCGTGAAGCTCGCGGGCTTTGCGCCTGGAACACTCGTCTCCAACTCAATCGCGGCGTGCCCGCGGCGGATACTTGGCGTCAAATATTTTCTCTTCGAGCCATGTCAGAAACTGGTGTATGATTCTCACACCGTGAGGTATCCATGAAAACGCTCCCTGAAGCCATCCTGCTCCACGCCCGATCCCTGCCCGAGGGAGGACTGGTGTCGCCCAAAGAGTTCCTGCACATGGGCACACGGGCCGCAGTTGATCAGGCGCTCTCAAGGCTGAGCAAAGAGGGCAAGCTACTGCGGGTCGCGCGGGGCGCGTATGTCGCGCCAGTCTCCAGCCGCTTCGGCACGCGCGCGCCTACGCCGGAGAAGGTGGTGGAAGCGCTGGCAGCCCAAAGCGGTGAAGTTTTCGCCCCGCACGGCGCCATCGCGGCGAACACCCTGGGCCTGACCCAGCAAGTGCCCGTTCGTGAGGTCTACCTGACCTCTGGGCGAACGCGAAGGCTCAAGCTCGGCCGCTCCGAGATCGTGGTGAAGCACGTGCCCCGCTGGATGCTGGCTTTGGGCACCGGTCCGGCCGGCGCGGCCGTGCGTGCCTTGGCATGGCTGGGGCCGACGCACGCCAGTAGGTCACTGGCGACGCTGCACCGCTCGCTTCCACCGGCGGAATGGCAGATCCTTGAATCCTCCCGTGCGGCGCTGCCATCGTGGATGGCGCGAGCGATTGGCGAGGAAGCAGTTCATGGCTGAAGCCTTCCTGAGGCTCAACCAAGACGACCAGCGCGAGGTGCTGGAGATCGTCCGCGAGAAGACGCAGCGGCCGACGCTTCTCCTCGAAAAGGACGTGTGGGTCGTCTGGGCGCTGGGCGCCCTCTTCGACTCGGCGCTCGCCGACGACCTGACCTTCAAGGGCGGAACCTCCCTGTCCAAGGCATACAAGGTCATCGACCGCTTCTCCGAGGACATCGACCTCACGTACGACATCCGCAAGCTCATCCCGGATCTGATCGGCGGCGATGGCTTTCTGCCGTCGAGCCGGAGCCAGGCCAGCAAATGGACCCGCACCGTGCGGGAGCGCTTGCCCGAATGGATCGCCACGAACGTCCGCCCCGTCATCGAAGCCTCGCTGGCACGTGACCGGCTGGAGGCACAGCTGGAAGTGGGTGGCGAGGACAACGACAAACTGCTGCTGCACTACCCCGCGCTCAAGCCCAGCAGCGGCTATGTTCGCACGGTCGTAACCCTGGAATTTGGCGGGCGGGCGACCGGCGAGCCGCATCAGGCGCTGCCCGTTGCCTGCGACATGGATGGACATGTCGAGAATGTTTCGTTCCCGACCGCCAGCCCCGTGGTCATGAGCGTGGCGCGCACCTTCTGGGAAAAGGCAACCGCTGCGCATGTCTACTGTGCGCAGGGACGGATACGCGGCGAACGGTACGCGCGTCATTGGCACGACCTGGCGGCCATTGCGCGCAGCCAATACGGCGATGAGGTCAACACCAACCGCGCCGTAGCGGCGGCGGTCGCCGATCACAAGGCGTTCTTCTTTCTGGAGAAGGATTCGGATGGCAAAGTCATCGATTACAAATCGGCCGTGACTGGCAATCTGCGCATCGTTCCTGAAGGAGCGGCGCGCGATGCATTACAAGAAGACTATGCGGCCATGATTGGAGACGGCATGATGCTCGGCGAATCTCTCGCCTTCGATCGGCTCATACAGGCCTGCAGTGACATTCAAGATCGAGTGAATCAGGCCGCTAAGCCATAACACCACACAAAAGGGGAGACTATGCGCGTGTCGCGTCTGTCTTCGCGTCCCCTACTCGTGGCTCAGGCGCGCATGGCGCCGCAGGAACTCGTTCAGCCCCACCTCGCCACTACAATCATAGGACTCGCGGTCATGCGCCTTCGCGGATCGGCGGTTCGTGCCAATTCGGCAGGTTCATATGCTCTTGGGCACGCGGTGCGCCGCGCCGCTTATTTGGCGCTTCGATGGCTTCCCGTAAAATATCGGCATGACCCGCTCTGAACTCGTCTCCCGTCTCGCCCAGCGTTTTCCCCAATTCGTGCAGAAAGATGCAGAAGCCGCCGTCACCGAAATCCTCGTGGCCATGCATGGAGCCCTGGTTCATGGCGACCGTGTCGAAATCCGCGGCTTCGGGAGTTTCGCCGTGAACTACCGCCCGCCCCGCCAGGCCCGCAATCCGAAGACCGGTGAGCCGGTAACCGTCGCAGGGAAACGGGTTCCCCACTTCAAGGCGGGAAAAGAACTGCGGGAACGGGTATTCAAGAGCACCACGCCACCGCCTTTGCGCTTGGCCGCCTGACAAGTTCACCGGATGTCCAGGGCATCCCCTGGCATGCATTGAATTGCACGGGCGGCAACGCCCCCGGAGTGGCCGGCGCCGCCTGCCGTCTAAATCGAGTTGTTGGTCGGCCTTTTCAGTACGGTGCGCCCCATTCGCTCACGCAGCCGTTGCGAGATTGCCCGCAATGCGATCACGGCAACATGTGGATCGACAGCTTCCCGCCAGACTCAATGACTGCGTGATCGTTGATGAACACCAGCTCACCCCACCGTATGAAGGTTTCCCGAACGCCTTCGTGAAGCGGCCGTGATTCCTTGCGCACCGGCGGCTCATACTGTCGCCATGCGCTCTGCCGACGACTGCGAACGGGCCTTCTTCAGCTCATCTGCAATGAATGTCAGTTGTTTATTTTGGAAAAAACGGGGTATTGTGCCGAATACGTAACGTCAATCCCCGTTCTCCCGTGCACGGCATGCACTTGAGGGCGAAGTGACCCGATGGGGTCAATCTCTAAGGAGTATGCCAAATGATGCACCTGCCCCAGCAGGGCGGAGCGTCCGTGCAAGCCCGCGGCCGAATTCCGTCCACCGACCTCGCCTCCCTCATGTCGCTTCTGGTCGAGGCCTTCCCCCCAAATGAGAAACGCCCCGGCAGCGCCTTGTCGTGGCCGGTGTTGAGCTTTGATGCGAACAAGAATCGGCTGGGGCTGAACACGTATGGTGTTCTTCGGCGACTCTTGCTACAAAAGGGCCTGCTCGACACCTTCCGGCAGTCGGATGCGACAGGTTTCCTACGGGACATCGCCAGCCCGCCCAAGGGCTTTACTGCCAAGATGGGTGGGAAGGTCTACCAGGACAATATCGGCGGCATCTCAAAAGGCGTAAGCAAGTTAAAACAGCTCATTTCTGACCAACTCGAGGAACTGGGCGTGACTGCCGACAAGGTTCTTGTCGGTGATCCTGAAGCCGCACTAAAACAACTGGCCGATGAAGTCGGGCTGAAGGATTTTCTCAAAGAGCTGCCGGCCCAGATGGTTTCCATCGAGTTCGCAAAGACCGATCGACCGACATCCCAGCGCGACAGGGATGTCGCTCGGGTGTTCTCGGCGGAAGAGGAAATCCAGGCCGAGGACTGGCTGGAACGCATGTCCAGCAGCATAGCCGACACTCAGGCTCAACGCGACGATGAATTTGACGAAATTCAACGCGAAAAGCTTACCGAAACGCTGCGCCAGGATTTCGACAAATCCGATAGCCAAGTCACCCGCTTTCTGAACTTTCTTGAAGACGAAGCCCTGGCCCGCATCCGGCTGGCCGTGAGTTTCGCCATCATGCAAGGCCTCGCCACCCAAGCAGCAAAATCAGATGATGCGAGCAAGAATCCGTTCGAAGACTACGTTAAGCGCGTCGTAGCGCTTTTCGACCTCTACGGATCTCCAGAAACCCGGCACTCCTGGCATTTTGATCTATCGCGGGATTATGGATTGGCGGCCGATTTCACGGCCTCCACGGAGCTCGTCAAGGCTCTTTTCTACAACTGCCTACCCGTGTGGGCGGAATGGAATACCCAGCTGTTTGAGTCCCGACGGGTAGATCCCGGGTCGCGAGGCGTATCCCTCGTCCGGGAGGTCAGCTACCGTTTCCGCGTCAATGGCAAAGATCCTCGGAACGAATTGAAGCATGCCTTTGACTCCCGGCTCGAGCGGTTACAGCAGGTCTTGGGAAATGACGACGGGGACGCGCGGCAAAGCCAGTATCGAGTGCGCCGCAGCATCACTGAAGCGGCCTTCCTTTGGTTGGTCCTCAATCCGGATATCTCTACCGGGAATATGCAAGTTGAAGCCGAGGCATTGGCCTCCCGTCTCAAAAGCCAAGGCAGGAACGGCATGCTCGGACTTCTCGCCGACCTGTCGTCGTGGAGCCCGCGGGTCAAAGGCTTAAGTAGGACGCTGGTGGAATTGCTGCGGACCAAGACCCGAAACATCATTGCCCATGCCCAACGGGCTGTAGAAGATCTGTACCTGGTTGTGCAACAAGGTGTCGTGGACTGGGCCGCCATTGAACGCTCGCGCGGAAAGGTCCGAGATCCCCTTGTCAAACCGAGTGAGGGACAGGCCGAAAGCATCGAATGGTTCAACCATATCAAGGTTGCCAAGAGGCCAAGCGATGTCATTGATCCCCTCTTCTCCGTTCGCGTTCGCACAGTCCTGCATGAGCGAACACTGACTTGCCGGGATGATGATGCCGCGACGACTCGGACGGTGCGCGAAATTCCCAATGAGTTGCTGAATATCACTTGGCGACCGATCCGCGTGGACCTGTCCGAAGAAAAGCATCGAGCGCGGACGCGGGGCGGCGATATCGACCCCTGCTGGCTGATGGGCAGCGGTATCGATATCTGGTACGAGCCGGAGCTCCTGAAACAGCGTGAGAACGCGAAAATCCCCGAGGAAGACCGCCGCCAGTATCGTGCCGCCGCCATTTCAGCACTGACGGTGCTGGTATATACCGTCCTGCAGGTGCTGGCCGAACGGATTGCAGAAGAGCGAGAACAGCGGATCGCAACAGTGATGCTGCGGTTCCAGACGCAAGGCAAGGAAGCAGCCGGTTCTGAAGGCGATCCGCTGATCTATGCGGCGGCTCAGGCGATCGAGTCCGCATTGATGCGGGAATTCCCGCTACGGATGCAAGGCTTGGTCACCACCGGCAATCGCATCTACAAAGACCGCGGCACGGCTTTTGCGCTATCCAGTGCCTTCCCGTTGGTGCTGGGTACGGGCAGCACTCCTGCCGTCGGCAAGGTAGCCGTGGTGGTCTATGCCACGCGGCCCTGCGATGACCATCCAGATATCAAGGATGCCGATGGCTTCGTATTTCGAGCCAAGACTTATCTGGCGGAGGCTGTCGAAGCGCCATTCCCCGGTTACCGGCTAAGCTTCGAGCGCATGCAATCGCACGTTGTCGAGAATCGGGACGCTTTCCGAAGCCCCCAACTGATTGTGGAAGAGGTTTCGAGGCTCCATGGCTTGGGCTACGAGCACGTGATTCTCATCTCGAACCACTACGGCAACCGTCGAATCAATCGCTCAGCACAACGCCACTCGCCCCATACCCAAACCACATTCCTGGATGAGGTGGCCACCAATTTCCCCGATGTCAGCCTCTACATGCTGCGGCGGGACGTATTCCCGGCCACCCGGCTCCATAACCGGGCGAAAGCGGAGTCGGCCTTCGAGGCCGTTCGCTTGTCCGACCACAACGACTTCGCGATCATGCAAGGTGACGGCGTGGTCAAGCAACTGGTTCCGGCCTTCACGTTTGGCACTTTGGCCGTTGTCGGCAACGATGACGCAGCAAGGCCGCAATCCGGGTTCTGCACCTACTTCCTCGATACCGACTACCAAGTGCGCAACGCCGAGTGGCGAGAGCGGGTGCGTTCGAACATCATGAGCACGTCCGGAGTGCGGCAGTGCCTGCTGACCGTGCTTAGAGGGCTGCATTTCCTTGAGGCCGAAAAGCAACCTGATGGCGGGCTATTCAAGCCGGTGCTCGATCCATTCAGTTGGGTGCAACCCTCCAGCTCTGGCGCTGCTGGAGAAATTCTGGTGGCCCCGCCCAGCCGCCGCAAGGGCGACGTCTTGCTTTCTCTGCCGGCCCTTCTTTCACATGTGACAGACGCCCTTCACCGCGGGAGGGGTTGATGCTCGACAAGCTCCAACAATACTCGCTCTGGGGCCAGGCATTTGAGATCGCCGTAAAACGCGGAGTTCTGCTTGCTCTCTTGGCCAGTGGCATCCGGAAATCGGAAAAGCTGGGGCTTGAACCCTGGATGGATATCGGTACCGCCGACGTGTACGGCGTTTTGGCGCGGGAGCTCAAGGAGGTCGATCCCAACCTGAAGACCAGATCAAGAGAAACCGTCCGGCATCTCTTTCAGTTGGGGATGGGACTTGGGCAGACCGCCATGCGGGAATATCTGCGCAATCTAAAGGAGGATGCAGAGGACTACACGATCCAGGCCTTATGGTGTCCTCTGCAACTTCCTCGCGTCGGTGCCGACTTTGACCGCGAAACGGAGGAGTCGCTGGCTCAATTTTGGGCGGTATTCGGGCTCGATGGCCTTCCCGACAGGGCATTGACCGGCAAGGGGTTCCCTGCGCGCGCCGACTTTCTACTGTGGCTCAAACCTCGTTACGAGAAGCATGACCAGGAATTCCTGTGCCTTGAGTTCTCATTGAACGGATTTCCTGAAAGCGCCGACTATGGGAAGCCGATGGCCCATCTCGATGAGCTGAGGCGGTATGCCTGGTTCGTGGATTCCCGCAGCGTATTCTCCAGGGTATGCGCGGAAGTCTCCGGAGAGGGCTTTGCGCTATCGCCATATATCAAGGAGCACCTGCCGGCCTTTACGGGCCGGGACAAGCCCCTCTACAAGCTCTGCCAGGCGGCTTCCTATGTCCAGACCACCATGCGCTGGCTGAATAGTAAGGATTTGGCCGGTCGGCCGTTCAACACCCGCGCACTTTCCATCACGCAAAATGGTTTTGAAAGCCTTGCCGCCAAGTATTTTCAAACGGAGAGTCCCGATCCGCGGGCCATGTTGATGGAGTCCTTGGGGCGAGCCTATCGAGAGACCAACAAGGTTCCGGATTACGCAGAGGACGAGTTGGACGAGCATATTCGATTCGCCTTCGACCAGATCCGTAAGGCCCTTCCCAAAGCGATGAGCAAGCAGTTTGCGGAGTTGCGGGAATTGCCCGAGCCTGGAGCGAGCGTGGATTTCAATTTCTCCGAGGAGATTGAGGGCTTCTATAACCCAATGCAAGCCCTGAAATGGGATGAAGCGCTGAGCCAAATCGACTCGGATGCCGCACTCACCTCATTCTTCAAGCAAGACTCAAAAAGCGCCATCACCGCTGCACTTACCGAGCGCGTCTCGCCCGGAGATCCCGTGCCCTTGCGGGATCTTCATGCCTCGGCAATTGTTGCCGGCATGCGGGCATCGACGCCCGGTCAACTGACCGTCCTGGGCCTTGAAGGCAATCCGGGCATCGGGAAGACCACCGCGGTTGTGCATTACCTCCGGGAGGCGCCGAGCGGCTTCTTGTTCCTCTACGTGAGCCCGCGCGTCATCATCAACGATGACGTTACGGGAACCCTGTCTTGCGACCGAGAGACGAAGCAACCGACGGGCATCCTTACCGTCACCACCAATTCAAAACTCATCGGTGCCGCCAAGGCGTGGCATGAGGAGCAGGTCAAGAATGGATCGGGATCGGCACGGAAGATCGATAGTGCTGTGGTTGCCGAGGGCGTGCCCGGGCTCGTGCGCCCCGATGGCAGCACGCTCATTTTGTCCCCGGAGCAGAAGGAAGAACTTGAACTGATCCACACTGGCTCGCGTTCCACCAAGCACTCCGAAACAGAGCGCCAGGACCGCATTTCCGACAAGGCGCTTCCCGGCGTCTTGCTGGTCCTCGCCAAGACAAGCCGCTCACTGCTCGACGAGAACCCCGGTGTGACACAGCTTGTGCTCACCGCCGCCATCCAGGGATACAGGGAACTGGGTGCGGGCAAGAGCACGCTGAATGCACTCGGCAATATTTTCAGAAATCCCGTGACCGCCACTACCGGTATCGAGGAGCGGCGCGCCTTTGCCCAACGCATTCCTACCATCGTGGTCATGGTCGACGAACTCACCGGGGACCCCGCCGGTGCTCGGTTTGTCGTTTCAGCAGCCCGGTGGCTGGAAGAGCAGTTCATTCGACCATTCCAGGGCGAACCATTATTCCGCGTCATTTTGGTCGTCTCGGATGCGTCCTTGGGTAACGAGGTCGTGATCGACCGATATCTCAATAGCGGCGAGCGGGCGCCGGACAAAATATTGGTGGCGCCGAGCGCCGGCAAACGTCCGTTCCGTTTGGCGGCGACCCCGGTCCGAATCGGTGGCGCGGCCCGCCCGGTCCTCCACGTCATGACCAACAGCTATCCGGCGGCCAAGTTGTCCCTCGATTACCGGGTACGCCTCAATGTGGTCACCCCGGGCAATCTCCCCGATGGCGGTACGCAAAGCATTCGCCAGGCAATCGCAGAGCAGCAAGGGGAAGCCCTGGTGGCAAACGTGGTGGCTGAAATTGATCGCGCCTTGGATGCCGGTGCTGACCAGATCATTTTCTTTGCTCAGGACAAGGCTTTCCTACGCGCGATCGAAGGGGTGCTGACGGGAACCGACGGAATTCCCGCAATCCTGGACCGGCACCAAGTCGCGATTCTGGATTCAAGTGTGACGGCGACCAAGCGAAAGGCGCTGATTGCCGACAATCACCGGGATACCGTCAAGGTGTTCTTGATGACATCGAGCGGCGCGCGCGGGGTTTCCTTCCCCAAGACCGACTGGATCATTGCCCTGATTCCACGATTTGGCATTGAGGCTGCCCTGATGGAAGTGGCGCAACTGATTTACCGGGGCCGCGGCAAGAAATACGTGGATGACGTTGGGCAACTCCATACGGATGGTGATTGGAAAAATCGACGCCTAGTCATGCTGCTGCAGGACTTCCTGCCCCAGGATCTGGAACCTGAGCCTCGGCAGTGGCTCCGGCAGGTGAGCGATCTCCTGACCTTCCTGGTGCTATTGCGATCGACGATCCATACCCGCATTACGGGCGATGCCGGCCTGGATCGCCAGAACCTGGCGATCGTGCCCGTGGGGGGAATCGGGTCAGAAGAAATGCTTTCATTGATGAGCACGCACGTACGCGACTTCCTGAAGGAGAGCGATATCTTCCTGCGCGACTCGTCGTCGGATGTGGAGCGCCGGGGGCTGGTTTCGAATGCCCAGAAATATGCTTTCCATCTATTCTCGAAGTTTTCCCTGGATGCGACGGCACAGCAAAGTTCGATGCGTAGCGCAGTGCGCTTGGGTGATCTGGAGCAATTTACGATCCGCGCGAGTGCCGACAACGCGCCCTTGCTATTGGACCCAACGGCCGATCCTGAAAGTGTCCTGCCAGAAAATCTCTACTGCGTCGGCCCATTCTGGCTGGAGCACTGGCAAGACCTCGAAAAGCAGGAACGATTCAGTATCGAGGGCTGGCTGACGGACGTCGGTAGCCAAGTCCAAAAGCTCTTCGGTCAGTTGTGGCGGATACACTCGGATCGCAGCCTACCGTCGAAATTGAGAGCATCTGCAGAAGAACTGTACCGAATGCTGGCCCGCGAGAAGGAAGAGGCAACCCGCGAATTTTCGACGGTCAAGACGTTGAAATCCCCTTCGACGTGGCTGGTCGTGCCAGTCGATTACGCGCGCTTCTGGAAGCCAGGCCCGGATGGGCGGCATCCGTCATTGGAGGATGAAGAGGCCTGGCGTGATTCGCTTGGCCGCTGCCTATCCGTAACCCGCAATGTCCTCCCGGTCATTCCCCGGTATGCCGATATTCCTTACGCGGCCATCGTCGGGGAACAGGACCCGGCACGGCTAGACTTAGTTTTCGACGACCGCTACGTGGCCGCATCCAATGAATTGAATCTGTTGAACACGATCTTGCTCGCAGAAAAAGAGTAGATGTAACGCACAGTGCACGCCGGATATTTCCAGAAGCTGCGAGCCCGGTCGTTCATCGGCCGATGATTCTCTCAGGGATCTCGACTAGGAGCAGTGGAGCAAGTCGAGCTGCGTTCGTCCAACAAGCGCACAGCCACTAAATTGGCATCGCTACCTGCCGACCAAAGCCAAGCGCGGCCACAGAGTGTTCGTTTGAACTGAAGCGTTGGGATTACCCGAGATTCTTGTAACATCCTTGGTGCGGCATGCCGATATCGTACGCAGCCGAGTCGGCGATAGCGCAACAAGGAGGAAATCCTCGTGAAATTCATTCATGCTGCAGATCTGCATGTCGACAGTCCGCTACGCGGCCTGGATTGCTATGATGGGGCTCCCGTGGAGCGCCTGCGCGGCGCCTCGCGCCAGGCGCTGATCGCACTGGTTGACCTCGCCCTTGAGCAGCGCGTGGCGATCGTGCTTTTTGCCGGCGACATTTACGACGGCAACTGGGCCGACTTTCGCACGGGCCTGTTCTTCCGCGAACAGATGCTGCGTCTGCGGCGCGCCGGCATCCTGGTCTTCATGGTCAAGGGCAACCACGACGCGGAGAGCCAGATCACGAAACAGCTGCCGGAAGTCGACGGCGTCCACGTCTTTAGCGCTCACAAGAGCGAAACGATCGACCTGGACGCACTCGGCGTGGCCGTCCATGGGCGCAGTTTCCCACATCGTGCGGTGCCGGAGGATTTGGTGCCCCTCTATCCAGACCCGTTGCCGGGACGCTTCAACATCGGCCTTCTCCATACGAGCCTGACCGGGCGCGAGGGCCATGATCCTTACGCACCGACTTCGGTCGAAGCCCTGTGCGACAAGGGCTACGACTATTTCGCGCTGGGACACGTGCATGCGCGCGAGGTGGTTCGGCCGTCAGACCCGCGCATCGTTTTTCCGGGCAACCTGCAGGGGCGCCACGCCAAAGAGACCGGCCCGAAGGGGTGCGAGTTGGTGACCGTCGAGGGCGGCGTCATCACCGCCGCCGATTTCGTTCCCCTGGAGGTAGTGCGTTGGCATCAGTTTCGCCTCGATGCGTCGGGGCTGTCTTCGGTCGACGCACTGGCAAGGCACTTCGTGGCTCAAGCGCGCGAACTTGTCGCCGATGCCCGGGACCGGCTCCATGCAGTGCGTCTCCTGATCCACGGAGAGTCTGTGCTGCATCGCCTGGAGGCCGAGCAGCCCGGTTCCATCGCCGCGGCAATTCAGGCGGCGACCCAAGACCTGGAAGATGCCGACATCTGGATCGAGCAAGTCCGCCTCGACCTGCAGTCACCGCTCGATCGCCCTGCCGCGGCCGGGCGCACCGATGCGGTAGGCGAAGTCGTTCGGCTGGTTGACGCAATCGGTGCGGACGAGGGGCAGCTCAAAGCCTGGTTCTTGCAGCAGGTAGCGGAGATAAATGACCTTCCGGGCGCGCTCGCCGACGCCGATCCTGCCTTATACGACGCCGACACAATGCGAGCATTTCTTGCGGATGCCGAGGCAACAGTGCTTGCGCAGTTGTCGGGTGTTGCTGCCGAGGGAGAGACACCATGAAGTTGCGCCGGCTGCACCTGAAAGCTTTTGGCCCTTTCACCGACCGCGTGCTTGACTTTGGCGCCGCCACCCAGCGACTCGTCCTCATCTATGGTCCCAATGAAGCGGGCAAGTCCTCGACCTTGCGCGCCGTCTCGGATTTGCGGTTCGGCATCCCCCTGCACAGCAAGGACAACTTCATACACGCTCATCCGGACATGCGGGTGGGTGGCGAGTTTGTTGATCGCCAGGGCAACGAGTATTCGCTGATTCGCCGCAAGGGCCGGGGCGCGACGCTATTCTTCGCTGACTTCGCGCGGGAAGGTTTGGCCTTAGAAACGCCCGTTCCACCGGATGTCGATATCCTTCTGAACGGCGGGCTGCGCAAGGAAGAGTACGACTCCATGTTCGGGCTCGACCATCGCCGGCTGCGGGAAGGCGGTCAGGCACTCCTCAAAGGCGAAGGTGACGTCGGAGCCGCCCTCTTCGAAGCGAGCGCTGGTGTTCGCAGCATTCCACAAGTCCTTGAGCGTCTGGATGCTTCCGCGCGCAAGTTCTTCATGCCCGGCGCGCGCGGAAAGAACGCACGCATCAACGAAGCGATCAAGGCCTACGAAGAACGCCATGGTGAGTACAAGCAGGCCCTGGTAAGGCCGGCGCATTGGGCCGATGTCTTCAAGAAACATCAGGCGGCGGCAGCCAAAGTCGCCGAGCTTGAGGTGCGCCGTCGGGAACTGAATGCCCAGTTGCTGCTGATCAAGGAACTGCGTGCCGTGGCACCCGTGCTCCGCGCGCTGGAACATGCGTCGCGCATCCTCGACGACCTGAAGTCGGTGCCGCTCCTGTCGCTCACCGCAGCCACCGAGCGCGCCGCCGCAGAGTCCGGCCTGTCTGATGCGCAGCATAACGCCAGCCTCGCCTCGGCTGAGGCCATGCGCCAGCAGCAACGGCTCGACGAACTCAAACCGGACACTGCGATCTTGGAGGTGGCACCGGCAGTCAAGCGACTGGTGGCCTCCGCCGAGGCGATTGATCAGCACCGCCGGGATTTGGCCGAGGCCACTGCCGACGTGGCCACAGAGACCGAACAGGTCATGCGGCTCGCGGCCAGAATCGACGTATCGCGATCCGCCGAGGCGGTCAGCGAACACGCCCCAGCGAAAACGGAACGGGTCCGAATCGAGCAGCGTCTGCATGCTGTCGAACTCGCCGAGCAGGCGCTTGGACAGCATCAGGAATCCGGGCGCCAGACCCTGGACGTCGAGGAATCGACAGTCGCGGCACTGCCGTCCCCGGAATGCCGAACGGTGCTTCGCATCGCCCAGGCCGAACTCGCGCGTAGCGACGCCGATCTCAAGCGGCTGGCTGCGCTTCCCGCTGAAACCAAGGCCGCACGGCGCGCGGTGGCCAACGGATTGGAAGCCGCCGGCTTGGTGGACGAAGCGGCCCTGCGCAGGGTACGGCCACTGCTGGATGCGCAGATCGACGCTGCGATGAAGCAGGAAAATGCCTATGCAACGCGGCGCGACGAACTCGAGAAGCGAATTGACCAGGTTTCCGAGGCGCTATGCAACGAAGTCGCTGAGCGCGATCGTCTGCTCGCGAAAGGCGAGGTCCCCACGCGGGATGATGTCGAGAAGGCGCGCTCCCATCGAGACGCCGAGTGGGTGCGGGTACGCCAGATCTACATCGATGGCACGGAGTCTCCCACCGATGCCATCAGCGGCGGCAAGCCGCTCCCAGCCGCTTACGAGGACGCGGTAAGTCAGGCCGATGGCCTCATCGACGAGTTGGCCAGTGACACCGAGCGTGCTGCTGCGCTCCAGTCGAGCAAGCGGCAGATCGAGACCTTGGAGAGGGACTGCCGCGATCTCAAGGGCCAGCTTGAAGAACTCGACCGGGACGAAGCGTCCCGGCAGGCGACTTGGCATCAGACCATTGCCGGGGCCGATCTGCCGAACCTGTCGCCGGCAGCCCTGCGTGACTGGCAGGCCTTGTTGCCTGCCGCACGGGCCGCATGCGAGGCGCTGCAGTCCAAGCTCGACGAGTTTGCGCAGGTTCAAGCCACCGAGCAGGCGCTGGCAAGCCAGTTGCGCGCAGCGATTATCGGCACCGGACTCGCCGTGCCTACAGAGGATGCACGACTCAGCACACTGTTGGCAACGGCATCCGAAGTTGATGCGGAAATCAACCAGCGCGAAACGGCGATCAACCGGGCCGCTGGGAAGCGGCTCGAACGCGAACGGCAGCTCCAGAAGAATGCCACCCGCGAGAACGAGTTGACCACGGCCCTGCTTACCGCCAAGGATACCTTGAAGCCCGCACTCGCCGGCTTGCTGCTGCCCGAAGATACGACGGTCGCCGTCGCCCGGGCGCGCATGGGTGAATTCGAAGATCTCTTGGAAGCCCAAGATCGGCTCGCCGCGGCTCAATCTAAAGAGCGCCGGGCCAGCCAGGCGCTCACCCTCCTCGACGACGCTGCCAAGGCGATCTGGCAGGTGCTTGGTGGCCCCGAACCTGCGGATCTTCGTTTGTACGTCGAGCAGGTCTTCACGCGCCTAAACGCTGCCGAGGCAGTCCAGACCGAGCGCACCCTGGCGCAGCAAGCGCTGGAGGCGGCACAGAAAACGCAGCGCGAGCATGAGGATACCGGTGAGCGGCATCAGCAAGTCCTGTCAGCCCTGTGCCTCGCCGCTGGCGTCGAGTCGGCGAATCAGCTGCCAGAAGCCGAGGAGCAGTCGCGGCGCAAGAGGGAAGCACAGAGCGAAGTCGATCGCTCAAACTCGCAGTTGGCGCAAGCATCACGGCGCTCCGTAGACGAACTGCGTACGCTGCTGGCCGACTATGATGCCGCGCGTAGGGATGCTGACGAGATGAGCTTTTCGGATGAGCTGAATCAGCTCGAACCGAATCTGCAGGCTGCCCGCGAGCACGAGGAATTGGCCCGGCGCGCCCTTGAGGCCATCGACGGATCCGACACGGCCGTGGCGGCACGCGAGGACATGGAACGGGCGGCCGCCAGCGTGCGCGCCAACATGTCCCCGTGGATTCGTTCGCGGCTTGCGCATGCGCTCCTCGCCGAAGCGCTCAAGCGGTTTCGCGATCGGGCTCAAGGGCCCATGTTGACCGCGGCTTCGAGTTACTTCAGCCGAATGACGCGCGGCGAACTGGTGCGACTGATCAGCGACGACTCCGACAAGGAGCCGGCCCTGATAGCCGAACGCAATAATGGCTCGCGAATCCGCGTCGAGGAAATGAGCGAGGGTACGCTTGACCAACTCTACCTGGCGTTACGCTTGGCTGCACTGGATCTTCGGCGCGCTGCCGGCGTCGACCTGCCGGTCATCCTCGACGACGTTCTGATGACCTCGGACGAGGATCGCTCGGGGTCCATTCTGGAGGCATTGGCAGATTTTGCTGGCGAGAACCAAGTGCTGGTGTTCACGCACCATCGGCATATGGTCGAGTTGGCGCAGCGTCATGTGCCGGCCGAGCATCTTGCCCTCGTCCCCTTGTAGCGCACAGTGGCCGCAGGATTCCACAGAAACCGATTGAGCGATAAACCGAATTACTCAGGGAAGCCGACCGTCGCATTGCCCTCGGAATGCGCACGAAAGGCACGTCTTCCGCGACTGGGGTTGTCCCGGCAAAATGCGGCCTGCGAGAATGTCTTCCCGCCTTCTGACCAAGGCGACCACCTGCTCGTCGGTCATCAATCGGACACGATGCGCGATCGGCAAGGCTCGCCGGGTTGGCGCCTTCACCATCACATACCCGTACGACGCCACCGACTGCCCCGTCTGCCCCATCACCGCCAGCCTCTGGGCGGACAACTGGATCACGTCCGACAGGAAGGGCTGGTTGCTCCAGCGAGTCTTGAACTCCACCAACACGAGCAGCCCGGAGGGCATCCGGTATGCCCGGTCAAGTTTCGCCACCAGCCCGACGGGCGTAGAAATCCGGAACAGTTTTTCCATGTAGACCAACTCGGCATCTCGCAGCGCTGCCGGTCGTGAGGCCCCCTCAGCCCGTGCGGCATCGGTCTCAACTGATCGCCACCGCGCCATGACCAGCGCCACGCCTACGACGGCAACGGCGCAACCGACGCCCCACGCTAGCGCCGACACTTGCCGCCGCCACGCAAGCCTGACCACCACCGAAAGCCCATCGCTATCGCCCCCAAGACCATGCGCACAGGAATTTGCATTTGTGGCCATCGGCGCAGGACGACGCAGGTGCCCGGTGCACCGCGATAGTAGAGGCGGATCACCCGGCGTCCCCAGGCGCTCGGTCGCAGTGCCTCATCCCTGAACCGGCGCAGGACCTCCGTCTGCCAGGCCTCACCGAACACGCAGGTAGCGATGAAACAGCGCCCCTTCCGGGCGGCCTGTGCAGAAGCCGCCAGGCCTTCCCGATAGAAGCGCTCATGCTCGACCACCCCGCGCACACTGGCTCGCTGCTGCCGGGCGGTGCGTCGGCTGCCATGCAGATACTCGAACACCACCAGCCGTTCGCAGCGGCCCATCTGGGCCAGGTCCGAAGCACTGACCATCGGAACATCTGCTGACCGGCGTGATCGCTTGCCCATGGCCGCCTCACTCGTCGATCGCGGGCGCGAAGAGGTCGTTGGTGATGTCGCCATTGCCCTCTTGCGCGCTACTTGCGGAAGGCAGACGAGGCGAGCCTCGTCCCATCCCGGCGAAAACACCGCTCTGCGCCAGCAAGCCATCGTAGGCCAGAAGCCGCAGGCGATTGATGCGTTTAACGCCCTTCTGGAACTGGATCAGATCGTCGTACAGACGGGGATGGTCGGCACGCGACAATACGAAGACCAGGCGAATAGGCGCGGCGTCCTTCACGGTATCGGTGCTCATTCGAGTTCTCCCGATGCCCCCGGAACTTGCTCCTTACCGGTGGCGATCATCTTGCTGCTCGCGTAGTTCTGCCCGGCCAGCTGAAAGCCCCGCACATTGGCGAACATCGGGTCCTTCACCTCGTGGATGCGGTGCTTCGGGAACGCCGCCTTCACCGCCTTGCGGAACAGGAACGCCCCGCCCCCGACCAGGATGATGTTCTGCAGGCTGTGCGGCGCCTCGATCCATTCCTTCATCGTTGACACAGCCTGCTCGGCCACGGTCTCGGCCAGGGGCAGCAGGCGCTTCATGTCGTACGGCTTCTGGAAGATCACCGGCTGCTTGCCCGTGCGCAGCGCCAAGTCGATGGCGTCGTAGTCCCGGTACGGTGAGCCGATGTCCTTGGTGATCTCGGCCGCCAGCAGGCGCAGCACATCCGACATGCCGCGGTTGAAGGAGTAGCTCTGCTTCTGCACGAGGCGCATGCCTCGGGCCACTAGCCAGTCGAAGGTGCGCGAGCCCGGGTCGATGATCAAGCTCTGCTCGTTGCCGATGACGGCCATCTTCTGGTGCTCGGAGGCGAAGTGCGCCAGCGCCCCTTGCGGCTGGGCGACGGCCATGGCCTTGCCGACCGTCACCATCTTGCCGCCGCCGATGTCGTGCCGGCCGGTCATGGCCTTTTCCAGCGCCGCTTTCTTGACCGCGAAGAGCGCCACCGGCAGCCCCACCACCAGGAGGTCGATGTGGCTCACCTTCATCATGGAGAGCGCCCCCCTGAGTAACGCCATGTACTCCGGCGTCTCGGTGTATTCATCGTGCAGTTGTTTGGCGCGGAAGGTATCGGCGGCGAGACTCACGTCCGGCCCGACCTCGTAGAACAGCGGGCCGATGGGGATGCACACGGTTTTCTTGCGCTCGCTCGCCGGCCACGACGGTGAGTCGTCGCTCGACGGATAGGCGACAGAGGGGAAGCTGGCGCAGCGAATTTCGGTACCGGCCGCGGCCGTGACGAATTTGGTGTTGCCGGATCCGACATCCACCGCTCTGACGATCAATTCCATGGCAAGACTCCAAGGTAGGGTTGAGGTCGATCAGCATCGACAGGGCGATCTGATCCCGCCACACGGAATCCCCACTCAAAAAGGCCGATTTCGGCATCGGGCCCGGCCCGCTGTCAGCGAACCGGCGATACACGGACATCTCGCTGACACTTGAAAGCGCCATCCCCCGGCGGGGCTGCGTGTGTGTCACTACGCTCTCATTCAAATGGCGGACATCAACCCCATGCGCGGCGGTTGCCACCGGAGCGGTCCGCGCGCGAGCATCGCCCTGAGTTCCCCCGCTCAGGACCAGAGGCAGATATTTCCCCCGTCAAGCCCGCCCGCCGCCTCGTTGCCCGCCGCTTTGCGACAATAAATGCGCCTTACCGCATTCTCCCGGGCGCGCAAGTGCCACCCGCAATCCTCCGCAAATCGCCGCGCTTTCGAGCCGCCCGCTTGACCGCCCTACCCGCTTGGCGTCAGCTACGGTTTCCCGAGGGCCATCCTGGCCCCGCTCCATCGCGGAGCAAAAGGCGTCGCAGTCGTTACCTGCCCTTGAAGCGCCGGACTCGAACCGGCAATGCCGTCGCCCCTGAGGCGGCGGTCCCGAGGTCTTTCTCGTAGTGCATGTCCCTGACTTGGCCAGCGTTAATCGCTGGGCGCTCCCTGAAGCGCGCCACGGCCAACAGAGCACCCGGCCGGCACCCGATGCCGTGCCCCTGTTCCCGCCATCCTTTGAGCACGCGTTCCACGCAGCGCGCGGTTGTGTTTGCCCCTTTGGGCTCCCCGCGCGTCTTCGCTCACACCCTCGACACCGCCCTGGACTTTCGGTCAGGGGCGGACCCATGCGAGTGGATGGCGCTACGACTCCAGAACCGATCCACCAGATGGCGCGAGGCCTGACCTTGCCGCCGATGCCCAAGTCACGCCCCAGAGGCCGGCCGGCATCACCACCCCCATGGCTGCAGAAATGCACGGATGGGCCGGATCAACCCGTTTCGTTTTTAAGACCGACCGAGTTGGCGAGCGCAGACGCGCTGGCCGACGAACCCCTGGGTAGGCGCCGCGACACCGTGGTCGCGCGCGGTGCCGAAGTTCTTGACCACTGACCGGCGCGAGCAACGGAATCCGCTCAGCCGGCGGCCACCTTGGATTCCACGCCAAAATCGGCCTGCCGTTCGGGCGGCGGGCTTTCGACCATGGAGCCATTGCCATGACTGATGCCATTCTTCGCCGCACCTCTCGCCGCCGGGTGCAGGAACCCACCAGCCCCGGGCGGTCCAGCCAGCAGCAACCCGCTCGCCCGCAGAATTGGGCGGGCAAGACCCCCCAGGAAATCCTCGCCCGCTACCAGCCAGGCAAGGCGCCGCCACTCAAGGTGCTGGAGGTACTGATCAAACTCTTCAACACCCAGCACACGGCGCTGGAGAAGACCGTCTCACACAAGACCCGGCAGGAGCGTGCGCAATTCCTGCGCCGCTTCTTCCGCGACCTGAAGCAGAAGGCGGGCTTCAAGACGGTGCCGGACCCGCGCAACCTCGGGCAGAAGCATATCCACGCCATGGTGCAGGTCTGGCAACAGGACCATCTGGCGCCGGCGACGATCCAGACCTACCTGAGCTTCCTGCGGGGGCTGGCGATGTGGATGGGCAAGCACGGGTTCGTGCGCAAGCCGGGCCACTACGGCCTGAGCCTGGAGGAGTACCAGCGCCATGAGTCCGCCCAGCGCGACAAGAGCTGGACCGCCCAGGGGATCGATGCCGAGGCGGTGATCGCTGCGGTGTGCGAGTTCGACCTCCGTGTCGGCGCATCGCTGCGGCTGATGTCGGCCCTGGGGCTGCGGCGCAAGGAGTCGGTGCAGTTCCGGCCGTTCCAGCACGTCATGCCGTTCAGCGAGACCGGGCTGCCAGAGAACCAGCAGAAGGCGGATCGATATGCATGGGTCAAGGGCAAGGGCGGCCGGGTGCGCTGGATTCCCCTGGACAGTCCGGTTCAACTGGCAGCGCTGGAGTTTGCCCAAGGCGTGGTCGACGGTCGCGACGCCCACATGGGCGATCCGCGCCGGGACTTGAAGCGTAACCTGCGGCGGCTGGACTACGTCCTGGAGAAATTCGGCATTACTCTGCGCCAGCAGGGGGCGACAGGTCACGGCCTGCGCCACGAGGTATTGAATGATGCCTATGAAGATGTCGCTGGCGTGCCGTCGCCGGTCCGAGGGGGCGGGCCGGTATCACCAGAGCTGGATCGGGCGGCGCGGCTGGCAGTGTCGCAACTGGCGGGGCATGCGCGCGCAAGGGCCGCAGATGCCTATATCGGCAGGATCATCAAGCCAAGTGGCCGGCCGGTTGGCTCGCCCGAGCCGAAGCGCGACGATGACGACGGGGCGGCCGTGCCGATGTGAGCGGCGCGCGGACAACGCGATGCCGGGCGGGACCGATTGCGCCGCCCGGCATCGCCCTGCGGCGTACCTCACGCCGTCACAGCTGGCTCGCCGGACACCCTGCTCCTGTCGTCCGCTGCAGCGTCGGTCTGCCTGATCTCGGCGGTGCGGATGCGCAGGCAGGCGGGCAGCCAGCCCGTGCCGGCCACCGTCTGTTCCGCCCCCGTCACCACGGCATCCTTTTTGAGCGCGGCCAGCGGACTGGCGGCATTGGCATCGACGGCCTCGGTGACGACTTCGAGGACCCGTGCCTTGGAGACGTGGTTGAAGTAGGAAGCCCCCGTGGCTGTCCACCATTGAGTCATGTCCAGCCCCAAGGCCCGCGCCAGTGCCTCGTTGCTTTGCCGCTCGGGCTCGGTTCCATAGATGCCCGTGACGGTGATCGCAACGACGAAGGTCAGCAGACCCAGCACCGTCGCCTGCTCCTGGGTGAGCAGCCACGGGAAGATTTCCTCCAGGTTCTCCGGCAGCCGCTCGGCCCAGGCCGTGCGCTCGGCCTGAAGCTTCGCCCAGGCGGCACTGGCCTCCATATCCTCGGCGGCGGAGCGCAGCTCGGATTGGCTGTCGGTCGCGCTGATCGCGAGGACGTTTTCCCAGCGGCAATAGTAGAGGTCGTTCCCCCGGAAAATCTTTTGCGCTAGATGCGCGGTAATGGCGGCCAGTGCCACGTCGGGGCGGTCGAGCAATTCGGCCTGGACGGCGGCGACCCGATGGGCGGTGAGACAGCGCATCAGTTTCTCGGAATGCACCGGGCGAGTCTTGGGCGACGGCAGCGACACCAGCGGCTCGTCGGTGCCGTTTTCGGCGGCTTGGCGGGCGGCCTGGACCATGTCGCTGCGGTCGTCGGGGCGGATCAGGCCGTACTTCACCGCAACGTCACCGTTGTGGCCGACATGGACGACGCAACCGGCCTGGGCCGTCAGATCGGCCGGCCAGACCGTGAGGGTTTCTTCGAGCACCTTGCGTTGTTCCTCCAGGCCTTCGGCTTCGCCTTCGAGCTGGTAGAAGGTGTCCTCGTCGCCGTCTTCATCGGCCAACCTTTCCATCTGCGCATGCAGCGCCGCGATGCGACCATCCAGTTTCTCCAGGGCGGCTGCTTCCTCGGCATCCGGTTGGCGTTTCGTCTTGCGCAGTTCGCCGTACTTGACGTATTCGTCGAAGGCATACCGGACCCGGACATCGACCCATTTCCAGCCTTCGGCCGCGATCTGCTTGGCCCGCTTTTGCAGCTTGTCGGTCGCCAACTTTTCCAGGAGGGCCGCATCGAGCAGGTAGACCTTCTTGTCGTCGTCGCTGAACAGGTCGCGCCGTAGCGCACCGCCGGCCTTCTCGTAGGCCTTAAGGGTCACGTACTTGGCGACGGCATCGCGGTCGGACTCGATCTCGCCCTGGGTCAGCAGTTGGCGCAGGTAGTCGGGCCGGCGGTTCCACGACGGCAGCGCGGCCCAGGTCTGCTCCTGCTTCTGGTGATCGTCCACCGACGCCAGCACCATCAGGCAGTCCAAGCCGATCTGGTCTTCGCGAAAAAGGGCCATCAGCTTGGGCGAGACGGTGGCGAGTTTCATGCGGCGCTTGACCACCAACGGCGTGACGCCGAAGGCGGCGGCCACGTCCTCGATCGACTTGCCTTGCCCGATCAGCTTGGCGAAAGCCGCAAACTCGTCGGCGGGATGCATGGGGATGTGGAAGACGTTCTCCGACAGGCTGGCAATGAGCGCCCGGTCGGCCGGGACGATCAGCACGGGCACGGGGTAGTTGTCAGCGAGGTCGCCGTTGCCCACCAGCAGGGTCAGCGCTTCGAGCCGGCGACCACCCGCGCAGACCTCGTAGCGGCCGCGTGAGCTCTGCACGACGACGAAGTTCTGCAACACGCCGCATTCCTTGATCGAGGCCGCGAGTTCGACGATGCTCAACTTCGGGGTGCTGCCACCGGCGCGCGCCTGATAGTCCTGCGAGAGGACCAGCTTGTTGAACGGAACGAAGGTACGGGGTGACGCTTCAATGATGGCGTCGATTTCGGCTTTCGTGAATTTCATGCGGAGGACTCCTGAACGGTTGAAGGAGGCATGCCGAGGGGCATGTCCATGAGTCCAGAATCTCATCTGAACCCCGCCCTTCAAGCCTCCGGGCGTGAGTGATGTGCGACCGCGGGCGGCAGAACCAATGTAAGTCGGATGGCATTCACCTTGATCCATCGGCTCGCCGGGGTCGCGCCTGATCTCGAAAAGGTGCCGCCAAACCGGCCGTTCCTGCTGGGCGCCCCTGCCGCGGACTAATACGCTGAGGCCCTCTTCCGCACCCCTCACAGACCTTCATGCATTCCAATTCCCAGCGGCGACATCGGCGCTCGGCCGTCATACAGCGCATCGCGGGTCTGGAGCGGGCGCTGGAACAGGCGCAGCACCTGCTTCACCAGGACGATCTCACTCCGCTCCTGAACCGTCGCGGATTCCGGCGCGCCTGCGACCGGTG
>APMI01000656.1_pt1 | contig 31969 bp, 30 predicted proteins | sample 667938 | NCBI WGS metagenome assembly APMI01 (sample SAMN01084076, study PRJNA167559) | wastewater metagenome | biome: Wastewater | place: Denmark: Ejby Moelle, Odense | collected 2011-11-28
TTCGAATCGATACTCTGCGGCTCCTGATGTACCATAGGTCGAAAAGTTAGGATTTGTCTCCAGGTTGGCAAATCGTCCGTCGACATCGTCGCGATTGATCAACACCTGGCGCGAAAAACCAGAAATAGACAGTTCCTCTTGCGCAACCGATTCGATCGAACCGAATTGTTCGATATATTCGGAGGAGACTGACGTCACGACTGCAATATCCGGTACCAGGTACCGAGTATAGATTGCCATGGTGTTTGGATGATCAATTTGCAGTTCTACGATAATGACGTCGGTATCAGTTGCAGAGGCTATATGACGTCGCGCTGTCTTGAACACCGACCTCCATTCGCGGATACTTCCGACGTCCTGCGGAGGAGTTATGCCGAGGATCGCAAGTGGTACCGCTAACTCACTATCGACAGCAACCTCACCTTCATGCATCCTGATACGAAACCGACTAGACAACACATCGGCGATCGCACGCTTGGTGCTTGTTTTGCCGACAGTGCCAGTCACGACAATGATCTTAACGTCAGGATGTCTCGCAACATACTTTTTGACATACTTTTCGAGCTTTGATTGCACATATTTCTTTAGCATACTGCCTTTATCATACTGCATACGCCTAAGGGAGACTAGTCTGTATGAGTCTTGAAAAAACGTTACTCCCGAGATATACTCACTTAGTACAGTAAAATACGCGGGTTTAGCTCAGTTGTTAGAGTGAGAATCTCCGGCAGAGATTCGGAAACGGACTTTCCGATGAAAACTACGTTTTCAATAGTGAAATCCGGGGGTCGCGGGACGTGACCTGCCTTGCAAGGCCAAGGAAGCTAACACAGGAGCGCACCTCGTACGCACATTGTTACCAACCATACGCGGGTTTAGCTCAGTTGTTAGAGCGCTTCCTTGCCAAGGAAGAGGTCGAGAGTTAGAGTCTCTTAACCCGCACCAAATATTTGAATTATGAGCCGAAAGGCTCTTTTTCTTTGCCTCAACGATGGTTCTAAAGGGGTCGTTTAGTATATAAGACAGCTTTTTGTCCTTTAATTCAATGTTTGAAAGTACGTATTCCAATAACTTCTGTCGTAGCCCCTCATCGCTCTCTTTGAACAACTGGTCAGCCCGTTGAGCCAAGTCTAACAGGTAAGAGGCGGTTACTTGGAACTGTTTGTTATCATTTGTTAGCAACTTTAGGCGGTCATTCAGTTCCTGCTGTTTCTTTTCTAGCTCAGTTGCAATTTCATCGTGGAATGTCTGTGTAATACGACCCTCAAGTAAGTCATAGTAAACCTTACGCATTTTGTCCTTGAGCTTGTCGTACTCAGCACGGGTCTGCTCAATGTTTTGCGTAAAGTAGGTTTGCTGGTCGTTATGACGGTTACGCAGCTCGGCAATGACTTTATCTAACCAATTTTCTGGCACGTCTATAAACCCTATATCTGCCGCTACTTCATCAATTACGAGGCTCACGGCTGTATTAGGATTATCGCACTTGGAGTTAGCACATCGCAAATACACTGTGTTGCGAGCCTTGAATGGCGATACTGCACGTCCGCACTTGCCGCACTTCACTATCTTTTTGAGTGTAAAGTCTTTGCTATCGTACTTAGTCTTTTCGTGTTTACGCTCATCACGGACACGCTGCACTTGGTTGAACAAGGCACGGCTGATTAGCGGCTTGTACTTGTGTGGGTACTCTCTGCCAGCGTGTACCATAACGCCATAGTAGAATGGGTTGCTCAAGATGCGTTCAAGAAACTGCTTACTTGGTGCTTTACTGCCAGCGATATTGCTACGAAAACCCATCTCACGAAGTTCTTTTGCAATGACAGCATACGACATACCTCTTGCTCGCAGTTCATACGCTTTTACAATGTAGTGTGCCTTTGCATCATCAACTTCAATATCTTTGAGTGGTTTCTGTGGCGTACCGCCCTTCAGCACGTTTAGATAGCCAATAGGAGCACGATGTACCCAAATGCCCTCACTCAGCATCTGCTCAAAGCGGCGTTTTACATTATCACGGATACTATCTGAGTAGTATTTTGCCAGTGCCATACCAATACCTAGCCGAAACCAATCAGCAGCCGATGAGTTTTTATCAATGTACAGGCTATCGTTAGGGAAGTGCAGCTCAATCTTGCCTTGTTTGACCAACTGCTGCAATGCTTTTACTTCTTCTTGGCTACTATCACGAGTAAGGCGGTCTATCTTATCAAAGACTACGTAGCACAAACCAGTTTGCTTGTGGATGTGTTCAACGAGTTTGCTGAACTTCTGACGTACGTCCTTATGAGCACTCTCGTCAAACTCGTGATATTCAGAGGGTAGTTGTTTCTGTTCGGCATACCGTTCAAGCCGCAACTTCTGAGCTGGCAACGCTTTACGTTGCTCAATGTCCGATACTCGTGCGATTAGGATTAGCTTAGTTTCCATAATTGTTTACTCCTTTATAACTTAACATTACTTACCAGTATTTTCAATGTTTGATAGAAAGTCAGACATACGTGTAGGCGTGAACCGCTGCAATGCCTCGTCTATATGCACAAATGCTGTAAAGCGGTACGGGTCAGGCGATTTTAGCAATGGTTTGATGCGATACCACGCTTGCTTGCCATAACGAGCCTCAAGTACGTTACGCAGCCCGACAATACCTACTTGGCTGGTAATAACCAGTCCAGCGACTGCTGCAAGTGCAGCCTGTGGCGTTACGTCATCGTTTGCCTCAAGGTAGTTTTGCAACAGCTCGTACGGTTCTTTTACGTCAAGGGCAAGCATATCAACTGAGCTTGTGAGTTTGTTCCAGTGTTTGAGCAGTGTGTTTTGGCACAACTTCTTTTTGTACAGGCTCTCAAATGTCCATTGCTCTAATTCGGGATAGGCTCGCTTAATAGAGGCTCTACCGACAAAACGTACTTCATACCTAAATACTTCCATTGGTCGGTATTCAGATAGGCTCTCAAGCAGGTTTAGCTGCACGGTGCTGTCATTCTCAAAAGCCCGTTTGCCGCTTTTCTTTGCTTTTAGCAGGTCAGCCATTTTGTCGTAAAAGGCTATATCAAGTGAGTTGGCGTGAATGTGTACGACGTGTCCATCACGAAAATCTGTTTTCTGTAAGTCGTACGTTTTACTCACATCTAGCTTGCCCATCGTATTGAGGATTGTTTGGCACGATGTGTAATCAAGAAACACTATGTTCTTGGACGGATGCCAAGCAGCAATATCGGCGTGGGCAAGCTGTGGCTTGAAGAACTTATGACCGAGCAACTCTTGTAGTGATGCTTGTAGTGCGGTCAGCAGTGCATCAAAGTCTTTTTCTTCCAGCTCATCAAAGTTATTGCCGAACAACATCTTTGGTGCTGAAAACTCAGCTGCTAACTGGTAGACAACGCCGAACTTTGTCATTCGCTTGTACATTGTCAAACGGGGCATATACTTGCCCATCTTGCCGTAGGTTGGCGATGGGTTGAGAAATGTCTTGCCGTAGCCTCTACTGTTCACAAGCTGCTCAAGTGTGATTGGTGTAAACCTGCTACCGTCAAAGATGAGCGGATTATGTACGGGTATGAGTAGTTTTACTGTGTCTATCATACTGTTCATCACTTCTTTCAAATAACTCAATGCACTTTGCGACAACCGCTTGCTCAATTAGCTTGCCAGCCTCTTTGGTTACAGGATGGAAGTAGTTGAGCTGACGTGAACCTATCCTTTTGGTCGGGTAGGTTATGCGGTAGCCAGTGCCATTTAGTAACTGGTGTACGCCGAGCGAGCCGACATACAACTGACCGTCAATTACACAGTTTGCAAAAGCTACAAGCCCATCAGTCGGTTTGACTGGCGTGATATTTACTTCGCTAACGGTCATAGTTTTTACGTTCCTCAGCTGCCTTTTGGTGCTTGTTAGCCCAGAGCCAAAACGTCATAAGCCAATCAATTAGCTTACGCAGCGACACTTGAAGTATTTTGTAAATCGTTACCATCTTCATCATTCCTCTCATTACGTTGTTTCTGAGCAAAATCCATCTGTATAAGCACGTCAAAGAAACCAGTAAGGTTACGAATAGCCTCATCGCTTAACTCAGCAGCCACGCCATCGTTTGCGGCGTTATTTTGTGGTTCTGCTGGTAGTGGTTTATTCTTCGTTGACATATAAAAAGTAGCCTCACTAACAAGACTACTTTCACGGCATACGAGCCAACCTAGACGCTCACTGGCTCACATTTCGCTCACATTTTACTACTGATATTTTGCAGTAATTCGCACTTTTGCGGCTTTATAGCTTAGTAACTTTCCTATACCTAGTTGCTCTCGTGCTTTTTTATTTACCCTAAGCATTGCATCGTATACGGCACGTTGGCTATCTTGGCTTTTTGTCGTGTACTCAAGAATGTCATCTTCCTTTGCGGCTGCTTTGCGGTTTTTGAAAACTAACTTGCAGATGTAGTATTCAAGCGTTTCGTCTGGTATACCGCAACTCTTACCCTCAAAGGTTAGCCTACTCGCTTTCGCATCAAACCTTACTTTATCCTGAGACACGTTTGTTTTCTCAGGCTCGGCAGGTTCGTTATCGTCATCACGGAGCGGAGCAGTATCGTCGGGGTACACAGGCTGTGGTTTCGGTTCTTTGTTGATAACGACCCCTTTCTTACGAAAGTCTTTCGCAAACGCATCAGCTCGCTTGTACCAGTTATCGGCAGCCTCACGGGCAGCCTTTTTATGTTCGGCTATCAGTCCGTCAATTTCTTCAAACAGTGCTGCTAGTTTATCGTCAAGCTCAAACTCAACGTGGTTACTGAGCATCCAATCCTTTTGTAGTTTGGCGTAATACTTCAATACTTCCGCACGGCTATATTGCCATCCCTCGCCAATGTCTTCGGCGTGTCCGAGCAATGTGTCGTACAGTTCGGGTGCAGCCTTTTCCCAGCTTTTCATTGTTTGCTTGCTGAGTGTGCTTTCTATCAAAGAAGTTAGCTTTATGTACGCAAAGTCTAGTTTGTCATCTTCAATAACTACGCCAGCCGAAACGACTGCATCCAATATGGCGATAACCCTGTTGTATAACAGTCTTAGCAGGTAAACGTCTTGCTGATGTTCCAATTCGGCGTTGCCAAGCAGCTCGTCAGCCAGTGCCTCAAATCCCGAAAGTACGTCAATACTATAAGTAAGCTCCTCAAGTATTTCAGCAAACATTTCTTCGGTTGTCTTACCAACGTCAGATGCTATTTCATACACATCAACTTGTGTTGACGGCGGTATGTCGGCTTGGCTTGCGTAGGTGTTATTGGCGGTATACTTTATGACCTTTTTATCGTTTGCTAGTATGTCCAGCACCTGTTTTTGCTCTCTTAGCCTTATGCCTTTCGCATCAAGGTTGCCTGAAAATACAATTACAGCGTTTCCAGTAACCAAGCCTTGATATGCGTCGTTTATTTCTTCAACAACGGCTTGTATTTTCTCTTTGCCTGTCATAACGCCATTCTTCTTGGCACTCGCTTGAGCGTACGATATTTTGGGGGTTGCAGCCGCTGGCTCAGGTTTTTCGCCTATCCAATCAAGGTATTTCGGATCTTTACGCAATTCCTGCACGTAGTTATCAAAGTCAGGCAATATCTCAACCAGATATTTGTTATAGGTTTGGTCGGTAGGCATAGCAATAAGCCGAGCAGCATTATGCTCTTTCTCTATCTTCTCAACCATCTGAACAAAGTCCATCGGCGGATAGTGATTGTTTAGGTCGTTTGCAGGGTGCAAACCAATGGGCTTACCATCCTCAGTAACTTCACGTTCGTCAAGCAGTCTGTTGATAAAAAACCATATTTTTTCTTTGCCGTGTAAACTCATAACTCATCACATCTTTCTTATCACGCCACTGGTAAGTGTTGTATAGTTATAGTATGCCACAAAGAAGTAAAAAAGAGCCGAAACTACTCACATTGAAACAGGCGTGTGAGATTTTGAATTGCCATCCAAACACGCTACGAGCTTGGGATGAAAAAGGCTACTTAGTTGCAGTACGTTTTGGCACACGTAGAGATAGACGATATAAACGAGAAGATGTGATGAAACTATTGGAAAAAAATGACAAAACAAAACACTGAACACACACATACTCACGATGACCATCATCACGCACACGGCGAACACGGACACTCGCACGGTATAGTAGACCCGTCTATAGTTCGCTCTAAGCAGGGCGTGAAAGCAGTTAGCCTTAGTTTCCTGGTATTGCTTGTAACGGCTCTTTTACAGGGTACAGTGTACCTCTCAGGGCATAGCGTAGCCTTATTGTCTGACCTGATACACAACTTTGGCGATGCTCTAACGGCTATTCCGCTTGGCTTAGCTTTTTTCTTTCGGAGTAAAAAGGGCGAGCATTGGGCTGGCTACTTCGTGGTAATTCTGATTTTTGTCAGTGCTTGCGTTGCTTTATATGAGGTTATTCAACGGTTTATACACCCTCAGTCACTAACAAATCTTTGGGCTATTTTTGCGGCAGGTGTCGTTGGTTTCTTGGGCAATGAGCTTGCAGCCATTATCCGCACACGGGCAGGTAAAAAGCTGGACAGCCCCGCTCTGATAGCTGACGGCAAACACGCTCACGTTGACGGCTTGGTTAGTCTCGGCGTAGTTGTCAGCACGATATTCGTAGCACTTGGCTTTCAACAGGCTGACCCGATTGTTGGCTTGTTCATTACATTGCTTATTCTACGAATAACGTGGCAGTCGTGGCAAACAATTAGGAAAGCAGCCTAGCTATGAGCCACAGTCACGATAACAATGACGGTAGTATCAAGTTCGGATTGGTATTGAACACTGCGTTTACTATTGTTGAGTTTGTCTTTGGCATACTAACAGGCAGCCTTGCATTGATAGCAGATGCAGCTCACAATTTGACAGATACGTTTACACTATCTGTATCTTTTGCAGCCAACCGTCTAGCTCGGCGTGAGGCAAATGACAGCAAAACCTTTGGCTATGGACGGGCAACCATCTTGGCTGCATTGCTTAACGCAAGCGTAATGCTCGCTGTGGCTGCCTTTATTGTTATTGAAGCCATACAGCGACTTGGTAATCCGCACCCAGTAGAGGGCGGTGTGGTAGCTGCCGTTGCATTTGTGGGCATACTGGTAAACGGCTCAATCGCTATAGTCTTATCAAAGAACCGTAAAGACCTAAATATGCGTAGTGCCTTTGTGGATATGGTATTTGATGCACTGTCTTCACTCGGTGCGGTTGTAGCTGGTTTGATTATCTGGCTGACAGGCATAACGTGGGTAGATAGTGCTGTTGGTTTAGTGATTGCAGCCTTACTGGTATACAACACGCTCAAGATACTGCGAGAAGCGGTACAAATACTGCTTGAGGGTACGCCTAAAGAGCTAGATGTTACGGCGATAACTCAAGCCATTACAGATACTGATAAAGTCTTGTCGGTTGATGATATGCACGTCTGGGCTATTCGCTCTGGCTACAATGCCTTGAGTTGCCATATAGCAATTGACGAGGCTGACTTGAAGCAAAGCCGTGACATAGTGGAGGTTGTAAAAGCTAAGTTACGGACTAGCTATGATATTCAGCACGCCACAATTGAGGTTGAGTTGGAAGACTGCACTACGCACGATGAACACGAACGACACTAGCGATACAAAACCCGATGACTATGCGTGGAAGCCAAAAGGCTTGCCTATTAAGGTACAGGGCGTTGCGATTGACCCTTATCTTGCGTTTAAGCACTTTGTAATGCCCGCTCTGGGTGACCCTAACTGGATTGAAGATAGCAGCAAAGTAATTGATACGGGTATGAGCAAACGGGAGTGGATTGGGCTTATCATTCACGCAATCGCACTGATGGACTTAACGGGCGATGACCTGCGTGTAGCTAAGATGCTAGATAATGACGATGGCGGCTTGGTTCGTGGCGAAAGTGAAGCCGTATACGTGGAGCAGACGCTTGCAACGCACAAGAACAAGAAGCACGATACTCTGCTTGAGACTGTTGCCGAGCGGGTTGAAGACAAGTCGTCTAAAGGCGAGGGTTACGCTGCTAATATGCACCTAATAGTGTTCTGCAATATGGACGGCGACCTGCAAGAGACTGAATTGGCTAAGATAGTATCCGAGGGCAGGTTTAATATCGTCAATATCTTCGGCTTTAACAGTAAGGACAGGCACTACCTGTCACTATTGTTTGATAGAGACAAAGCCGATGCACCAATACACAGGTGTGCCATCAGCGAGACAAAGTTGATTGAGCAAGCTAACAATTCTCAAAAAGTAACGTGATGAAGAAGCTGAAAAAACTACTGACCAATCGGAACAACTACGTTGATACCTCGCTGATAACGGCTCTGCAAAGCTGCTCCGATAAACCGCCCGTCAAGCTGATTGAACACTGCAATTCGCTCAACAATAGCTACAAGAAACAAAACTACACAACTGTTGCCATTGTCATACGAGGGGTGCTGGATTACATACCGACCATTTTTGGTTTTGCCAATACTACTCAGGTTTACTCGGAATTACAGGGTAAACGAACATTCAAGGACGCATTGAAACAGCTTGACCAAGCCAGTCGTAACCTTGCAGATGATGGTTTGCACAGCCCAGCTCGTAAAGATGAAACACTTAAGGTCAGTAAGCTAACCGTTGATAACTTGCAAGGTAACCTTGCTATCGTGCTGAGCGAAACGGCTGCCCAGTTACGAACAAAGGATTTGCGTGACGATGGAAACGCCAAGTTAGACGAGCAAAGAGCCGTAAAACCCAAGCGACAAAAGTCGCAACTGGAAACCTTTGAGGATTATATTGTAAGTAAGCAGTGGACTGAGCAGGAGCTAGACGGCGATACGGTTTGGATTTGCGAAACGGATAATCTCTACCAGATACACAGCAAAGGCGATTATGACGAGTTTAGTGAACCGTGGACACAGGTTTACCCCGACAGCAGAGGCTCAGGCAAGCATAGTGTTGACCTTGTATATGCTGGCACAATCATCAAGCGATTTACGTTCATCTACTGTGACGGTGGTCGTATAAGTGTAGTTATGCCTGAGCTTTATATAGCACCTGAACACAGGTATCCACAGCGTAAGTTCAAAGAGGATGATAAAGACTATCGTGAGTACATCTGGGAAAAGGACAGCCTCAAGTTCAAGTTGATGATGCTCATCGGTAGCTTTTACATTTACAACACTCCAGAGGGAGTGGCTAAGCACTCAAATATACAGATAAAATAGCTATCCAAAAACGCTTGGTCATTCTGCCCCCATAAATTCGGCATTTACACTGCGGAGTGCTGTGTTGGCAGAATAAAGGGCGACTACCCCCCTACCAACACGTCGTTTGCATAGTACCCCTAGGGGGTATATAGTAAGAGGTATGATAGGCGATATAAAGAAGCGAGCGTTACACCGAGCCAAGATACTTGAGGGGCAAATGCGAGGCGTTCAAAAGATGATTGAGAATGAAGACTACTGTATGGACATACTCACACAGAGCCTAGCCATTCAAAAGTCTATCGGTTCGCTCAATAAGCTGATACTTGAAAATCACGTACGAACGCACATCAAAGAAAACCTAAGTTCCAATTCGGAAGATGAGCAAGAAAAAGCCATCGCTGAACTTCTATCACTTTACGATCTGACGAATATCAGGGGTAAATAAACGTGAAGTACCTAACAGCTATAAAAAACATTCTAGTTTTGTTAGCTGTATTGGTGCTCAACTCGGTTAGCCACGCATCTGCTATGTCGGCAATGCCCTCGCACGAGATGAGCGGTATGAACCACGGCTCAAGCGACGCAACTTCCTGTGCTACCCTTTGCCGCACGGCAGTTATCAACAAGGAAGATAATGTCATCAACGATGACGAAAGCGAAGATGATACCGAACCAGCGATAGCTTTCTACGGACAGAGCCAAACACTATCAACAGATGAAAAATCGCTTTCTCAACACCTTTATGCCGCAGAGATAAAGCCGCCGCCAAAGATACCGATTTATATTCTGTACGGTGTCTACCGAGTGTAGGATGCGATTGTTTACACAAATAGCATCAACTTAACTTTGGAGAAACTATGAAAAATAACAGGAACAGTATAATCATCGTGGCGATAGTCGCAGTTGTAGCTATCGCAGGTGTTAGTATTTACGCCATTAGCCGCAATGACAATATGATGGACGGCGATATGATGGGCAACTCAAACTCGCAATCGGCGGTTCAAGCTGATACTAGCTCGGCAGACTATAAGCAGTACGCCGCACTCAAGGGCGAAGACTATGACAAGATGTTCCTTGCCAATATGATAGCCCATCATCAGGGTGCGGTTGATATGGCAAACCTTGCTCTAACCAATGCCAGCCATCAAGAAGTGAAAGACTTAGCTAAAGCCATTGTGTCCGCTCAAACGACTGAGATTACCGATATGACTGCTTGGCAAAAGACGTGGGGCTATCCTGCAAGCAGTGGCGAAATGATGGAAGACCATAGCTCAATGGGTATGATGAACACAAACGCTGGAATGATGAACGAATTGAACGGCAAAACGGGCGAAGCGTTTGATAAGGCGTTCCTTGAGCAGATGATTATGCACCATCAGTCGGCTATAAATATGGCAGCAACAGGTAAAACAAATGCTCAACACCAAGAAGTAAAAGACTTAACAGTTGCTATCGTTACAGCTCAGACCAAAGAAATAAAGCAAATGAAGCAGTGGCAAAAAGACTGGGGCTATTCTACTTCCAATACTACCAACTCAATGTCGGGAATGAGCCACTAAAATGGAACACTCGCACCACGAACATTCTGAGCATCAAGACCACGACAAGCACGCAGGACATTCAGTAGCAATGTTCAAGGACAAGTTCTGGCTGTCCTTGCTGCTAACGCTACCTGTACTTGCGTATTCCGAGATGATACAGCATTGGTTTAGCTTTACGCCGCCAACCTTTCCTGGCTCACAGTACGTGCCATTCGTATTCAGCACCATCATCTTTTTCTACGGCGGTCTAGTGTTTATAAAGAGTGCGTGGGGCGAGCTAAAAGCCAAATTGCCAGGTATGATGACGCTCATCAGCCTGGCAATTATCACGGCTTACGTGTATAGCGTAGCTACCCAATTCTTTATAAAGGGTGATGGTTTCTTTTGGGAACTAGCAACCTTAGTAACAATTATGCTGCTCGGTCATTGGCTAGAAATGGCATCGGTTGCCAAAGCTGAAAATGCCCTAGATGCTATATCTAAACTGTTACCTGACAAAGCTGAGAAGCTAGTCAACGGTAAGCCAAAACAAGTATTGGTAAGTGAACTAAAAGTTGGCGACCTGGTATTGATACGTCCAGGTTCAAGCATCCCTGTTGACGGTGTGATTGTAGATGGTAGCTCGGCAGTTGATGAAGCGGCTATCACTGGCGAAAGTAAGCCAGTCAGTAAAACAACCAACGATGAAGTTATTGCTGGCACAGGCAATCAAGATGGTTCACTTACGGTAAAGGTTACGAAAATCGGTCAAGACACGGCACTTGCTGGAATTATGCGACTTGTAGCCGAAGCACAAAGTTCAAAATCTAATGTACAGATACTTGCAGATAAAGCAGCCTTTTATCTGACCATCATTGCAATCGCTACTTCAATCGCTACGTTTATATTCTGGCTGATAGCTAAAGATGCTAGTTTCGCTTTAGAGCGGTCAGTTACGGTTCTGATTATAGCTTGCCCACACGCACTCGGTCTGGCAATACCACTTGTTGTGTCTATCTCTACTGCATTATCAGCGAAGAACGGTCTACTTGTCCGAAAACGTCTTGCTCTTGAAGCTGCTCGTAAGTTGGACTGGGTACTCTTTGATAAGACTGGCACATTGACTAAAGGCGAACACGGCGTTACGGATGTGTGGGCTACAAAAGGTTATACAGAAGAAGATGTACTGCACCTGACGGCTAGCCTTGAGCAGAACAGCGAGCATATTGTCGGTAAGGGTATTGTCAAAAAAGCCGAAGAACAACACGTCCATCTTGATAAAGTAGCCAACTTCAAAGCGTTACCTGGCTTAGGCGTACAAGGTACTCTACACGGAAGCGAAGTGTATATCGCAGCAAGCTATCGCTACATAGAAGATAACAAGCTAATTGTTCCAACTGAAATAGCTAAGATGGTTAAGCAAGCAGCCAAAGAGGGAAAAACTGAGGTGTATCTAATTACCAATAAAAAGGTTGTTGGAGCATTGGGCTTAGCAGATATAGTGCGTGAACAATCTAAACAGACTATCGCAACACTCAAATCAATGGGTATAAAGACGGCAATGATAACAGGCGACTCAGATGAAGTTGCAGCTTATGTGTCAAAACAGCTTGGCTTAGACCAGTATTTTGCAGAGGTAAAACCAGAAGATAAGGCTGCTAAAGTCAAAGAGTTACAGAAAAACGGGCAGAAAGTTGCAATGGTCGGCGATGGTATCAATGACGCACCTGCACTTACTCAGGCAGATATTGGTATAGCTATTGGTGCTGGTACGGATGTAGCAATCAAGTCAGCAGATATTATACTGGTAAAAAGCGACCCTCAAGACGTGGTAAAGGTAATCAACCTATCAAAGGCTACCTATCGCAAGATGCTACAAAACCTCGGTTGGGCTACGGGTTATAACGTATTCGCAATTCCACTGGCAGCTGGCGTACTATATGGAGCAGGTATCGTTCTTGCTCCTGCTCTGGGAGCTGTACTTATGTCTGTTTCAACTGTTGTAGTAGCATTCAACGCTCAATTACTCAGACGTGCAAAACTGTAAGCGTAGATAGTTTGATAGCTAGCTGGCAAACTGCTAACCAGTTATCAAACTACCTGACAGCTGGAATTGTTCAACGAGGTGTTTTAGCTTATAATCCTCTTGTGCATCAATAGCAGCTGTTTGAAATACGTCAACTATGCTGCACCAAAGAAGACTTTTCAGTTACTGGAAGGTCTTTTTTATTTGACTGACCCCTGAAAATGGAGCTTATATTATGGGTGTAAACATTTTTGTTTTCGTCAACGTATATTTTGCCTGTAAATAACAATTGTTTACACCGTTTCATATCCTCCCCTGATAACTCGAAGAAACGCCCACCCTTGTTACTAAGAAAGTTAAAGCTAAAGTCTAAGAACTCAGCTAGGTCTGTTTCGTGTTGTTCACTAAGCACAGCTATCTTATCTTCGTTCTCCGCAAACTCAGCTTTAAGCTTTTCTATTGAAGCCATTATTTCATCGCTAATCGAAACGAAAGAAGGGTTAGTAACTGCATCTGCTTTTTGAGCTATGCTTTGTTTTATATTGGCGTTAACAGCCTCAAGCCGTTGTATCTCGCTCTTAGCTTCGTGGTGCTTCGCGTTAAAGGTAGTGACTAGCTTAATCTTTAATTTTCTCATCTCAGCATTTGGCAGTATTACTGCATCTAGTAAATTGGAGAAGCTAGCGTGAGTTTCGTCTCGGTCTAAGAACCTGTTGCACTCTCTGCACTTATATTTGGCGTAGTAGCTAACTTTCTTTCTAGGCTTACCGTGGTTAGTCTTGCCGTTATTTAATGGTACGCTCGTGAAGCGTGGATATTTACGTTTTGCCGCTTCGCAAGATATACAGGTAAGTTCATTGCTCAATGGGTATTTAGTATTTTTGTCTGGTCTATGACCTTGCTGTTTCTTAACGTTACGCTCAAAGACCCTAAGTATCTTTTCGTGCTCAGTACGGGTTATTAGTGGCTCGTGTAGACCGTGTTCATTACGTTCGTTAAACTTGCCCTTAAGGTCGATAATTCCTGCGTAATATGGCTCGCAAGCGATTATCCTAAACTTGTCCATTTTAAGCTTTGCATAGCGTTTACCGAACTCAGTTTCTTGTAGTTCTTTTAAAGCGTCGGTTGGCGTTTTTAGATTTGAGGCAATCTGCCTTAAAGCTCTCTTGAGCGGTTCACCAGTAATTGGGTCTACGATATGAACACCAGCCATTGTACCTTTTTTGTAGCCTGCTTTTGGACCAGATGGCAAACGACCCTCTCTTATTGCTTTTTTACCACCAGACACTGACTTACTTATGCGTTCTTCGTTACTACCCTCAGCTTGCAAGAACTTTGTGAATTTGAGTAATTTCGATGGTAAATCATCCTTATTTAGCTCAGGGTTTGAAGCATACCAAACTCTCGTACCAGTTTCATAGAAAAGTTTAACTTCCCAAAAACCGCTTTCGTCAATTGACCGCATAAACCTATCAGGCTCGTCTACGATAAGATACTTTACTCGCTTATTTTTCTTGGCAAAGTCGTATATCTCCAGCAGGTCTTTACGTTGTACGTTACTCCCACGTTTACTAGATACGCTACCTGACCACCATTTAATAATTTCTACACCTAATTCTTTAGAGGCGTTAAATACAGCTTCGTGCTGACGATTTAGGCTATTGTTGTCAAGCTGCTCAGTCGACGATACACGACAAAGTGCTATAGCAAGGTCGCTCATCTTAACGCCTCAATAACAGTAGTTGGCGTCTCTCGGACAAGCTTGCGGAAAGCCAAAGAGACGCCAACTACCAATATCAAAATGTCATTTAGTGTCTTCCTCATTTTCCGCAATTTGTCCTTTATCTAACTCTATTTTAGCACCGATATTATCCCTTGAATGTTGGTAGGCGTCATAAAGAAAACTAGCTAGCTCATCAAGTAGCTCATCGCTACCTACCACTGATGGGCTACAACCTGCACTAGTTTCCTTTGACGCCATACCCTAAAGGTAGAATATGGTTATATTTTTGTCGTAAATCCCGTAGTGTTTATTTGCGTTTTTTAGCTTTTAACAGAGTGTTGTGCTGGTCGCGGCATTTGACCAAATATTCTTGTATTTCATCGTCTCTAACTCCAAAATCTACAGCTCGACTACGCCTAATGACCGTATGGGCGACTAGGGTGGTCTCATTGTCTCCTGCATCAAAAATAGCGTTGCTTAGTTTTTCGGGTAGCCCCGTATTGCTTATTAGCATACTCGTTCTAGCTGGTTTGGCTACTTTAATAGTCTTTACCCAGCCCTTTTGTTTAAATAGCTTCTCAAAGTAAATATCGTTAGGTTTGCCTAGCTGGAACTGTTTTACTACAAAACCGTTTAGTTTTAGTTGGCGTTTGTTCGGGTTATAGCTAAGCCAGTATGCCGTGTCGTTAGGTCTGCGTTGAGGTGGTATGACACCATAGCTCAGTAAATGTTTAAACTTATCTGGTGGGTTTAATTCCAATTCCAGTTTTAAATCATCATCCTCTGAGTTCTTTTTTTGCAAGCTTGCCATAAAGTAATTATAGCTCGAAACTCGACAAGATACCCCAGTCTTACATCGCTAACTTGGCTGAACTGTTGTATAATTTGGTTAGAAATCGAACATTTTTTCAACTTATGACAAAAATACCTGTAACCATCAGTCAACTAGCAAAATACGGACTTGATTATGTAAGCCTTATATCGAGCAGTGCCTCGAGAAGTAGACCGATAAAAACAGAACCTATGGACGCCAGCCTAGTGTCCATCCCCGACTTAATTTTCAAAAGCGAAGTCGATACGATAACTATTAACCTCGTTACTTCGTTAGATAGTCAATATGACCCGAACCTGCCAAGTGAAGATAAGACAGATGAACAGCTACAAGCTGAGCATCGCGTTATCCGTGACAGGGCCATCTTTGATAAAATCCAAGAAATAGACACAAAGATAAAGACTGACGAATACACGAAGCGGGTCGTACTGCAGACGGGCTTTATATCCTTTGAAGGTAAGCGATACAAAGAAACAGAGTTCGGTGAAGAGTATGAGAACTACGAAGCTCCGTTATTGCAAATTCCAATTGCTGCCATCAACTTCAAATATACGAGTGACGGGGCTAATGTAGTCATTGAACTTCCTGACAGCTATGTAGAAGTATTGAGTGGTCCACTAAAAAACTATTTACCGCAACAATACTACGATAACGTCTTTAAGTTTGTTGCCGATGCGGAGGCCGAAGGAAAAACTAGCCTACCAATCGGTAGTGATTTTATTGAAGATTTGTGGTCCGCAATTAGAGTACAGCTTGATAGAGTGGATGCTAGGTCTATTTCTGAAGCACCGAGCTTCGATACAAGTATAGTTGCGATTACAAATAAGACTAACCACTTCTTAGCAGAAGACCTTAAGGCGATTGCTGCTTTAGAAGATGAAGACCTGATTGAGACTTCCTTGGGAAGCTGGGTGTCTGACGAAGATATGGCGATAGAACAGGCTGTGTCCGATGATGGCAGTACAGAGATATTCTTTCCATTTGATTATGACAAATACCAACTAAAAGTTTTGGGCATTACAGCAAATAAGGCAGTCATAGTCGAAGGCCCTCCTGGTACTGGTAAATCTCAAACCATTTCAAACCTACTAGTTCATCTAGCAGCTACGGGTAAAAGAGTATTATTCGCTAGCCAAAAGGACCAGGCGATACGTGGCGTAAAGGACAAGCTAAAAACTCTTGATGTACCATTTCTTTACGGCTATATACCTGATAAAACATCTAAGTTGTATACAGCAGATGATGAAAAAGACAGTGCTGCGAATACTCTCATAGCTTTAAACAGAGAATTCCAGAAAGGTAAGGTCGGTGACTTAAAAGAGCCTCTTGAGTTACTGTCTGACCGTTCAAAGATTTTTGTAGAGAATATGAACATTGAACGTTCGCTCTACTCATTATATGAAGAGCGTCGAAGCCTTAGCTACCTAGACCCTTATTATAATTACGGAATAGACCTAGAATTCTATGAACAATGTTTAGATTTTGAAAATAGTATAGCTAACCTCGAGGCTACGATTAAACAATTCGAGAACGTACATAGCAAGTTTATAAAAACTGCTGACACCAAATTCAAAGACCTTGAAATAGACTATCAAGAAACAATATCTTCGATTGAGAACATAAACAACTATTTTAAAACCCATATGCCAGAAAGGTCTGGTTTCTTTGCAAGTAAAGTTAATGACCTCAAGCTTCGTAGTGCATTAAAAGAACACTGCAAAAACATCCTTCAAGAAATATACCTAGAATTTGAAAAGGTGTTGTTTTCAGATAATACAAAGTCAGCAAAACTGAAATTATTAGATGGCCTAAAAGCATATTTTGTATATTCAAGCGACAACCAGGTATTGGCGTATAACCGTGCGGAACTCGACGGATTACTTCAAAGTAAAGATATGCCTCATACCGCCCTTGCAAGCCTAAAGAAGCTGGTAAGTGAACACGGTGGATATAAGAAGGTATTTGAAGACCTCGAAAGGTACAACGAGATTTCTGCCCAAATAGACGAAGCGTCATTATACTCAGCAAATGAGCTAAACCGAGAAATCAAAGATATACGAAAGTTCTACAGAAAAAACATTACGAACTATGTTCGCAATCGAATACTAACAAGGGTTGGTGAGGCCAATAACAGCAAAGAGCTGAGAGCGACATTGGCACAAGTTGCTAGAAGTCTTTCAAAGAGTAAGAAAGCAAATAAAACGTTCGACAGGCTCAAGCATAACGAAGATAACTTTAGTGCTATGTCAAAAGTTCTACCTATCTGGATGATGAGTTTAGACGACGTGAGCCGTATTGTTCCTTTGGAAATGAACGCGTTCGATTACGTGATTATTGACGAAGCATCCCAGTGTAATTTTGCTTATGCGTTCCCAGCTATGTACCGTGCAGAGCATACTATTTTCTTCGGCGATACTTTACAAATGCGTGACGACAATATTATGTTCAAGTCTAATGACCAACTTAATGCCATAGCAAAGAAGCATAAAATTCCTGATGTTTATCAGATTAAAGCGGAAGAAGACACCGTTAAATCAGTAATGGACATCGCCAATCTAAATGGTTTTAAGACGACTACTTTAAAGTATCACTATCGTTCCCCTAAAGAGCTTATAGGCTTCTCAAATGAGGCCTATTACGAGCCTATTGGCCGTAAGCTTGAAGCAGTTAATGATAACATTGTGCCTTATAAAGACACTGGTCGTGTATTGCTTAATCATTTGGTAACTCCAAATGATAATGAAGAGATTGGCAGTAGGACCAACTTTGCGGAGATACACAAAATTCAACAGTTGGTAGAAGAAATAAAAATCGACCCAATTTTGAAAGACAAGTCTATAGCCATATTGACCTTCTTTAACGAGCAAGCCGAAGAAATACGTAAAGCTATTACGGATGAAGACATCAAAGTTTCGATTATTGACGGTATCCAGGGAGATGAACGCGACATCGTAATTTACTCATTTGTTATTAAAGACCCAAGCGACAAGCGACGCTATATCGCGTTGACTGGTGAAGGTGGTGAGATACGTAAAGATATAGCTGCTGGTCGTGTGAATGTTGCATTTAGCCGTGCCCGACTTCAGGTCCATTGTGTGACTTCTCTTGCCACAGAGCTTTGGCCTGAGGGTATTTGGATTAAGAAGTACCTAGAGTATGTTGATAAGAACGGAGCAATATCTAGAAGGCATAGTAAATCCGAGCAGCGTTTCGATTCGCACTTCGAGGAGCAGGTTTTTAGCTACCTATCAAAGCAGCTTGATGCAAATGAGTTTACGCTCGAAACACAAGCAGGTTCACTCGGGTTTAAAATTGACCTAGTCGTTCACCATAATGGTAGGAAACTTGCTATTGAGTGTGATGGTCCGACCCACTTTGAGGGAGGAGACGGTCAAGTTTACGTACAGAACGACTGGGAGCGTCAAGGGGCATTAGAAGTAGCAGGATGGACCTTCTATCGTATTTCTTACTTCGATTGGGTCGACGACCAAGCAGAGGAAGAGAAAGCCCTACTACTACATATAGGTGAGTATTTTAATGATGAGCATAATTCAGGTAAGACAAGTGTTGTTAAAGAGCTAGAGAAAGAAACGGTTGCACCTGAGGATGCCCCGAAAGATACGTATGTAACAGATTTTTCTGACGAACGCGTCGATAATGAAAGTCCCGTTAACGCAACGCCTGCACCACGTGCAACAAAGACTAAGGCTAAGACTTCGACAAAGAAAGAATTTAGTGTCGGTGACCGTGGTGTTGACCAAGATGTTTTTGAAAGTTATCTACAAGCAAGAGTTAGAGGAACAATAAACATAAGATACCAAAGCACTCGCCCTGGCAGCGGGAACTATTGGCGTAATGTAAGCCTAATCAAATACGATGGCACATATCTTTATTCCGAAGGGTCGGGTACTTACCCAATCCGATACCGTCGTGACCGCGTCTTAGAATTCAAATAAAACCATACCTTTAGCCAACAACTTTGCTAACATTAGCGACCCTTGTTTTTGCCGTACGATTGTTGGGCTAAACTTGAAAACAAAAGAAAATTCACCATCGACAAAAATTTAGCCTACAAGTGCGTTTACGAGCTTAAGTAAATTCTGAGTCTAAAGCATAGGGGGGGCCATTTTATAGTCGGGTAATTCACCTATTACTGAAATTCTAATTCCATATTTTGTTTTATCAAGTGTGGCAGGGTCTACTTTTGGCCAGTTTTGAAGCTCTTCGATTGTCAGTGATTCTGACTCTACATTTTGGTTAGTCTGAAATGTGTTTTTTGCTGCATCAAAAATACCTTGTGCGTGCTTAACGTTCCATTTGCCATCCAGATACTGTGTGCCAACTTCATAATTGAAGGAGAATTCGTCTATAACCCCCCTTGTACCGTCCGCCATTACAATTTCTTGCTTGGGCAAAGTATATGCGTACCATCCGTCCGCACCGTTATTAAATTCTTCAATCCTCTCAACCAAATACCCACTGTTCCAAAGCACGTCTTTGAAGACATCATATGCTATAACCGTGTGACTGCCATCGTCAGATACAAGCTCCTGTCTACCCAAATCTTGATAAACATTAAATCCTGAACCAACTGAAGTGTGTTTTATCCCAAAACTTAGAGCCTTAACATAACGAACCTCAATAAGTGTCTTCGAAGCGATAGCAAATGGGTTTTCCTTATCCGTAGTGTCTATCAAATGAGTTGGTCTTATGCCAAAAAATTTAGCTGCTGCAACTGCAGATTCTGCATAGGGGCTGTTAGATACCATCACTCCTAGTGGTACGCCTTCGTCCTTAAGCTTGAAGCCATAATCCGCCACATCCTTTATCCCAATGTTCCGTTTATGGTCTTTAGCGTCAAAGTCAATCTGTTGCGTGCCAGTATCAAGTAAAGTATCAACTTGTCGTTTGCCGCCAGTAATTGTTGCAGGTAACTTTACATCGTCTTTAATTTCAGAGTTAGGATAGAGCTTTCTAACCATAGCACTGACTTTCTTTTCATACTTTTTGCCGTCGTTAGATTTTTTATGCTTTTTCTTAGTCATTGCTACTACAATTCACTATCAAAGAAATTAACTTTTGGTCGAATTATTTTACCATCATTATCAAGGAAGCAGTCATATCCAACTTCAATATAACCACCAATATTCCAAACCTGCACTTCCAGCTTCTTGTTTGGATGCAACGTGTCTAGCTTAATATTTTTACTTGGCTTAACCTGTTTTGGCTTTTCTCCAGAATTCAATATCGTCACTGTCCTTGGCTCATTACTAAGATGTAGAGTTAATTTTTTTATTAACTCATTAGAGTTGTTCTCAATAATAAAAATCCACATTTGCTCACCATTGTGGCTAGGCTTTTGCTCGTCAAATTGAGGAACATAATGGGCTTTTAATCTAAGTCCAGGCACAAAGTATAGTTTTCGTGTAAATACGACTAGCAACGATACGCCTACAATTACTGCAATAGGCCATTTAAGTACACTTATATTCGCGGACCAAGCAGTGTGATTACCTGCTAATTGAAAAGCAAAACCAAAGACAATAAGCCCAATACCAAATCGTGACAATATTTCGTATCGTTGAGCTTTTCGTTTTAAGTGGTCGCTATTGCCAATAGAGAGTGACATAGAACCATCTCTTGCTAATAATGGTGCAAGTCCGAAGAAAAACAATAATATTGCTCCGAAGAGGTCTAGCACCAACCCTATGTCACCTAGCTGTATGTTTAATATCATCTAATCTAATATTATCAAATTAGGCTATCTTCAACGATGTAAGTCTTGCTCGGTAGTAGCATACTCTTATACTGGGCATAAGGTACGGCTAAAATATCACGCCATCTTTGTATTTCTAACCTCAGTTCCGCATAGCTATCCGCGATAGTTTGGTGTAAAAGCTTTTGGTCCTCGTGCACCATAGAAGACACCGCCTCAATGGCGGTATTTTCTATGGCTGTACACAGTTTCCACTTTGTGGGGCCAGGCCACTTGCTTTGTTTATTCAGGCAAATTGGTAGAATATTAACACTTCTTAGGGGTGAACTCCATATCCCCCTATATCCCTGGGGTTTTCCTTTTGGTAAGAGTAAAGTTTTGCTGGACACCGACAAAACAACGCCTCACCGCTAGCGAGCTTTTGAAAAGTAACAAGCTCTGCTACAATATGAAAGTATAAATAAAGAAAAAGCAATATGACATTCACTCGAAAAAAAATTATCGTAGCGCTTATTGTCGTAGTGTGTATCGCGCTTAGTGTTGGCGTTTTTTTAGGAACTAGGCAACAAGTCGTGACAACCAAGCCGGGAGATACTAATACCAGTACTCTCCAGGAGTCAGCCGCCTCATCACAGAAATCAGCAATATCTAAGACTGAACAAGGTGAAAAAACTCAGGCACCCGCTGATCAAAAAACACAAACTAGCGCAAATAGCTCAAATCAAGGCGGTGCCCAAGGTGCGACAAGCCATAGTCAGCCATCATCACCTCCCAACACCACCCCCGTGAACCCAAGCACTCCCGCGCAGATATGCGGTCAGGCTGGCTACAATGGCAATGGCAATTCATTGTCGCTATTTCAGACGGTCTACCCGGGCCAATGGCGCAGTGACTATAGCTTTGCATCACTCTGGAGTGTACCCGGACAGACGTTTGAAAATTTCCGGCTCGAAACCTCGCTTTTCGCGATGTCTGACAATTTGATAATCCGTAATTTCTATCTAGCTCCGGGTGCCGACTACTACCCGGTTCGTACCGATAACCGAGAGTCGGGTACGGGCACGCAAATCTACAATGGGACAGTCAGAGCAACTGGCGCGACCGATGACAATCTTTACAAAGGCATTCTTGTCGATGTACCACATGTCACAATAAGTGACATGGATATTTCCGGAACCCACGACGGCTTATCGCTGGCATCAACTTACACCACAGTAAGCAATGTGTGTATCCACGACCTGGCCTCTACTCCAACAGCCCACAATGACGGAATCGAGATATATGGGGGCGGTCATGTCATTATTAAAGATAGTGAGATCAATAATAACCACGGTCAGACGTCAGCTATTAACATCACTAACGATTACGGAGCTATCGATGACGTGCTTATAGAAAATGTCACACTAAGCGGCGGCGGATATACAATTTATGTTCGTGGCGATGGTGCCAGTGGCCAGCCGATTACCAATATTCGCTTTAGAAATGTAAAGATAGCGAGCCCTGGGTATTACGGAGTCGTGAGCTATCAGGGTGCGCCTGGCGCGATTGTTGAGTGGGACGTCAAAGATGCTCAGGGCAATGTCATTCAGCACCCATAACCCCTCCTAACTTAAATGACCGTCCTGGTGCAACCAACCTAGAAAGACTAGATTGTCCAAGACGGCCATTAAAGCCCGCGACAAATAAAAATAGTCTTTCGCTGGATGGTTGCTCTTTTATTATACTGCAGATCGACGCAAGGCTGCGAAAAAAAGCATGTCTTTAGACATGCCGAACCGCAGCTCTTCCCCCAGAAAAACAGATGGGTTTTGCTCCGCAAAACCATACTTTCCCAAACAAAAACGGGCGTTTCGCGCCCGGATTTGCGGATTTGTCCAAATTTGGTGGAGTTTTACAACCAAGTTCGAACCGAATTCGAGCAAAATGGCCGAAGCGCAGCCCCAACACCTGCGGGCACGCTGCGCCCGCTCGCCCCACCAGAAAAACCCTTTGGTTATTTTTTTGAGATTTCCCCCCGCCGAATTTCTTTTGTTGTTGTAAGGGGTGTTTTCTGGTGGTGGCGCGTTACATATGCTCGGTGTAGTACAATAGATCAGAGATGAACTGGGAAGTATTTGTCGTTATCAACCTAATCACCGCTTCGTTGCTCGTACCATTGCAACGTCTTTTATTGCGCCGAGAAGAAACTGATCCGTTGACTTTTATTGTTGTGTCACAGGTTATTACCGGTGCCCTACTTATACCATTCACGCTTGCACATGGCTTTGAGTTCCCCGACATTAATAAATATGGCCTGCTAATGATTACAATGTTTGGGCTTTACAGTATCGGACATTATCTCTATGCGCACACGCTCAAGCGTGTCGAAGCTTCTGTATTCTCAACGTTGCTCAACACGAGCACAATTTGGGTAATTGCAATGGGTTATCTTGTATTGCACGAAGAGTTGCATCTCTCGGATATTGTTGGGACGGTTATCATCATGACAAGTGTGTTTATGCTCATGGAGCGTAAAAAGAAACATAGGCTACACCTTGAAAAATCTATTCTCATGGGATTGCTTGTCGGATTAATATTCGGTGTCGCTTTGTCAATGTGGGTATACATAGGCAAAGGCTCGGACTTATTGTCATGGATAACAATTAGCTTCTTCGGAACGCCCCTTATTATGCTTGCCGTGAAACCAAAGGTAGCACGAAAAGCAAGGCACTTTTTCTCTGGTGAGTTGCTACCTAGAATGTTAATACTTGCTGTTGTATGGGCGGTTGATAATCTTGCCTCACTGGCTGCATATCAGCATGGTAACGTCAGTATTATTGCACCGTTGCTGCAAACAAGCGCAATCTTAAGCGTACTCGTTGCGATTATATTCTTAGGGGAAAGAACTCGGTTACGCTGGAAAATTGCTGCATCTGTTGTTTGTTTTATCGGCGTTGTACTGATTATTAGTTTCTAACAAATAATCCGGTGAAGCAATGACAGCCCTAGTTCGTGATATAATATACATGGGACTGCTTAGGCAGTCGGTACGTTTTTATCATTTTCTGCTCGCTCGAGGTGTTGTGACATGGCAACTATGCCATAAATAGTCCCCCTTTAATGTGATTCTTGTAATGCGTTAATGTGTGGCTATTACGCCCGGCTTCGCCGGCGCGAGACCTACCGGTTACGGAGCTTGTCTTTGTACCGATACGTTTCTAGAGGCCAAAGTACGTTGTATGACCTTTTCTGGACAGTGCGGAAAGCGAGACCCCGCGTATGCGTGGAGAAAGGAAATGTGATGAACTTACAGCGTACTAAATATAAACGTACGACTCCAAAGTCTCTTACTGAATACTCATCAACGAGCATCAGTCTGGGCGATGGCTTCAAGCTACTGGTTCAAACCATAGTGAAAATCATCGAAAAGTACTTTGGTCTCCTCTATGTTTCTATCTATTAGGTAGGCGCATACGGGAGAATATGGGGAACACGGAGGAACTAGAAAAATTATTAGCAGACTACCCCGCCGAGGCGAGAGTTTTTTGTGCATTAGAACCAAAACGCGACGGTACGTCGCGTCCTATTATCAAGCCAAATAAGCCGCTCAATCAGTGGCTCAAGCGTATGAAACGCGCTTTGTATCGACAACGTAGAGACTGGCCGACGTTTATTCACGGCGGAGTGAAAAAGCGAAGTTATGTATCATTCGCTCGCCCTCACGCCAACAAGAACACCGTCATTACTATTGACATAAAAGACTGTTTTGGCTCCATAACACAAAGCGAGGTGCAACAAGCCCTCGTCAGTAAACTCGGCTTACCGGACGGCCTTGCCTCTCGGCTTGCAGCAAAATTGTGCTACAAACGCCGCATACCACAGGGTTTTGCAACAAGTAGCTATCTGACCAATCTATATCTCAACGACACACTACTGAAAATCAACCGCCAACTTAAGCGCAAACAAATTGACATGACTGTGTACGTCGATGATATTGCGCTGTCGGGACAAAAAGTTGATAGTGCGGTGATTATCAACCTAGTCACGCTTGAGCTATCTCGCGCGCGGTTAGCAATAAGCAAGGCTAAGGTGAAAGTTATGCGCTCTCATAGTCCGCAAATTATTTGTGGACTTGTTGTCAATAAAGGCGTAGCCCTTTCGCGACAAAAACGGAAAGAAATTTTTTCAGATATAGCCAACGGACGTATGAGCGAGACAAGTTTACAGGGCTGGCTAGCGAACTTAAATATGATAGACAGACGGCTTATGAATAAGTTGCAAACATACGCTACACAAAAAGGCCTGGTGGTAGTGAGCGCGAAGCGCGGCGGTCTTGCCGCCTAGGCGAAGCCTCAACACCTCTACTGCTTGCAGTAGTCGCCACCACCAGAAAACACCCTTTACAACAACAAAAGAAATTCGGCGGGGGAAATCCAAAAAATGCAAAAGGCAGGGCTGGCGGGACGGGCTTGCGTTTCTCGCAAGCAATCGGCGGGGTTTGTTCACGCATTTCGCTCAAAATGGGTTCGAGCTTGGTTGTAAAAATACACCAAATCAGGACAAAATTGCAAATTCGGGCGGAAGTTTGCGCTCCGCCCCAGCCAGAAAAACCTTTGATTGTTTCTTTTTATAATTTCCCTTGCCGTGTTTTTTGGAAACTGAAAAGGGTGTTTTGGTTTGTCGGTTCTACCTTATGGCAAAAAGGAGTTGTAAAGAGTACAATTTAAATATAACCCTAAACCAAATCTCTGTTTGGCATGGTTTATAAATCCACAAAGAGAAACAGCTCGTCACGGGTACTTCTTTTTGTGTTCGCGTGGGGAAACCCGCGCGGGTGGTCGCAAGGCTGCCGCTCGTGGCGAGCTTTTTGGTACGTCACGAAAATATTGCCAAATAAGTAAAAGGGGCTAAAGTGTCAAATAGTAACGAATGGTATAAAAGAAACACGTCAATCATACTTCTACTATTTTTCTTTTTTCCAGTTGGCCTCTACCTGATGTGGAAGTATGCAAATTGGAATAAGGTAGTAAAAATAATCATTAGCGTGCTGTTGGGGCTGACTGTTATTGTAGTGTTAACTAACCCGCCAAAAGAGCCGGTTAAAGATACTCAAGAAACGAATACGGAGCAGAGACAGCAAACTCAACAAGCACAACCGCAACAACCAGCTGCGAGTGCATATAGCTACGACTGGGGTAATGAGGGGACAAATACTTACTGGTTGCTCGCGAAAGATGTAGACAACAGTAGCGCAGACTTAAAGGATCGCATCAAGGCTACAATAGCAGACTTTAGCAAGAAAGTTTCGTTCACGACAAACACCCTAGTCAGTGTCACAGATAACGCTAACGTATTTAAGTGCGAAACATTGGCGGGAAAACCAGGCTACACGGGGTCTGAATATGTTGCTTGTCTAAACGAAGCTGGAGGCAAAGACGCCTATAATGCCGCCACTTCTGCGCATAATATTGCTCTTTATAGCCATAATTTTAAGTACAATATGGACGCCACGGAGTGCAAAGATAAATGTAATGAACTAATGTTCTATCCCGATGCGTCAAAAACATCTGAGCAAGCAAAGTATAAAGAAACGCTATACTGGAAACCATAGGAGGTGTTATGGGATTATTTAGTGTTAGTGAAGAAGAGAAAGCAAAGCGAGAACAAGCGAAAAAAGAAAGCACAGCAGCTAAAGAAGAAGCAGCATTTAGCGCCTCGCCCGTCGGAAAAGCGCGCCAAGCCTACGAAGACGGTCTAAAATACTATCAAGTATCTTTTGATTTAGAGCGAGTTGGGACTAATTCTGTTAGTGTTATGGCACGCAGACAAATTAAATCAACATGCGACCCTGTCGGGGCAATTCTAACAGCCATCGACGATGAGGGATGGCAACTAATCCAGGCGGGCTATACTTTCCGCCAAACCCACCAAGATAGTCGAGATAAATTTCTATCTAGCGGCCAGCAGGTCGCCATTACTGGTCAGACAGTTGGCTTATACCTCTTTAGGCGCAGGCCGTAATTGTGTTTAGGCGGTGGCTTTGTCGCCTAGGGCGGAGCTTAGCCACTCCGCTCGTAATCGGTTCGAACTTGGTTGTAAAACTCCACCATAGAAAACACCGCCTCAATGGCGGTATTTTCTATGGTAGTACACAAGTTTCCAGTTTCTGGGACCAAGCCCCTTGCTTTGTTTATTCAGGCAAATTGGTAAAACTAACGCTTCTTAGGGGTGAACACCATACACCATACACTCTATACACTATACCTCCTATCCATATCTCCTTTATTGCGAAAAAAACCTTTTACACAAATCGTCCGTAATTTTACCGAATTCATCATGCAAGCTCTTAGTATTTTTGAGCGAGATATCCTTCCAGTCTATAAAATTTTTGAAGGATGCGACTTCAGTGGGCATTCCCACATCATTTTTCATAAGTTGTCTCTCACAGTACTCGATGATTAGCTCCTCTGCTTGCTGCGTACTCTTCTCAGCTATCGCTTCAAGGTATTCAAGTTCTTCGATATGAAGTATTACAAAGGGATAGAGTTTGTTCCTAGATAGTGTGGGAGTAACCGATGAAGCATAGCCATTGTAGTAACGACGATTAATTGGATCTGCGGGTAAGTCATCTTCTGTAACGAGTATAGGCACAATGATGTCAGGCAACTTATATCCAGGGATTTGCACTGCATTGTCACGAAGAAGTGACACGAAATGGTCAATTTGCTGAAGACCCTTGCGTTTATGCTTTTTTTTCGGGTTCCTGGTCTTTTTAGTGCCAAATAATTGTTGAAGCGAACTCTTCATGTTTGGACGCGAGGCATAAAGCTGCATTTTATAGGGGATATGAAGGGCTTTAGCCTCAATGATAAGCAAAGCTTTATTACCCAACACTAGACCATCTGCAAGCTCGCCGTATCTTTTGATGGTAAAGTTCCTAATGACCTTACTGGAACCAAATCCACTCTCAAGTCGGTCAAGTGCATATTTCTCAAACCCAACTGACCAAGCTTTAGGCAGCAAGCCAAGTCTGCTTTTATCATCGACTCGGTTCAAATATTCATTCATTTGCCAATAAACACCGAGTGTCGTCCTGTTAGCCAATAACCTAGGTGAAGCACACATGATTTTTTGTTGCCCAATCATAATTACTGGATGTCTCATAAAAACCATAAAATTATTCTGGTGCGGACTTCCACGCAGAACTGTGCTGATAACCTCTTTGTTCTCTGATTCATAATCTTGCAGTTTCATCGTATATAACCCAAGTAGTGTTTGTAGCTGCTCAGGAGTAAGCTTCATTTGAGAAAAATAATCCATATCTCTGACGACATCGTTATCTAAATCTGGCTCTGAGCTATGAATTGACCATTCAGTCATAAGCGAGAAGCCAAAACCAATATAGTCAGAGATGGTTACCCCCGTGGCATCAGTGAATAACTGCTCAATATCCAAGTTATGGGGATTTGAAGCACAGCGTTTAACAATGAGCGTTGTCCTTGCTAGCTGATGTAGTATATTTGGGCGGGACGTTAGGAAGCTCTGCTCAGCGAAAGCCATTCGCATTCGCTCCACAGCATATTTGGTCATCTTTGGTTTGCCATTTACCATTCTGTAGTGCATGCCACGCGGAGCAATGGCACGATGCGTCCATTGTTCGGTTAATACCAATAGCCATTTACCAAACTGTTCAAGCTGTTCGGGAGTTGCTATATCCTGGCCAGCATCCGAGTCGCAGTTATCAATCGCAAGTGCAATAAGTGCCAATAAGGGAGGTTCTGTAAAGAACACCCACTCGTCACTCAGCCCCTGATTCTTTCTGGCTTGAAACAACTTGGCGATTTTTTCTCTGGTTTCCTGCGAGAAGAAACTTCTGAGTAGTTTAATCTGTTCATTGTTGTCTTTTACGGGAGTTTTATAAAGAACGATGCTGAGCTTTGACGCTACAATAAGGACAGCCCATAGGTTGTAGTCTTGTAACTCTTTGCCTACTTGCTTAACACTACGCATTTCTCCGAATATATCTGAGTAGCCAAAGTTCACGTTTACGTAATCTGCAACTGCCATAATGTAAGTATAGTTTATAAGAGTAAATGTCCGTTGGTTTACGTGCGTACTATTTGGCCGTTACCCTTGTGTATGTAAGTAAAGGAGCTATTTAAGGGGTGGTGAGGCGGTATTTTCTGTGGTGCGATACGATTTTTAGTTTCGAGGGCCAAGTTTTTGCATTGTCTATTTAGGAGAGCTGGCAAGAATGTACATATCTTGGGACTCAACCGTGAACCCGATACAGTATATCTCTTGACCTAAAACTATCAGGTACTGAGTTCCTTGCGCCAGACCGTACAGTATCTGTGTTTCTCCTTGGCTGCAACATCGTCTGCAATCTTCGCAACTCGTGGATCAATCCTTTCGAACCCAAGCGCTTCATAAAACCGGTTATTCCAAAATAACGTCATGGCCGTAAGATCACGTATGTCCTCCTCACCCACAACATACAGCCCAAATAGCTGCTTCGTCAGCTCGCTACCTATACCCCGCCGTCTCGCATCGGGATGCACTACAAGTGATTCCATGTACGCATGGGGAGGCCGAAGCTCAACTCCAACACAGCCAACCAGTGTTTCCTCACCTGGTACATACGCGAGGAGCCAGCCGTCATAGTCGGCAATATCTTCCGTTGATAATTTACCCAGACGTATCAGTGCTTCAACACTATGCTCTATATTGGGCGTCATTGTTTCGAGAGGGGGATGTTTCGATATGTCGATAGATTTCATATTTCAAATATACACTCTGAGGACGCGCCACCAAACCATAAACCTATAACTCAGCGAGGCGTGGGTTGGTCATTTACATCACTGATTAGTTTGTAACGATCACCGTTGGCTTCAAGCAATTCAGTTTAAACATAGGAGCCCGCATTGAACAATCGTTCGGAGTATAGCTACAATGACGATTTGTACGTACGGTAGCTTCCGGGATTGGTGTGAATATAACGAAAGATGTACACCAGAGAAAACTTTTCGGTCACAGGAAGGTCATTATTAATCAACACTATTTAGTCTAAGCGTATTTTATATATGACCTAATCGTTATGTAAACCTGGACAGTAAATAGTACCGAGATTATGATATATGTCGATATCGTTACCGGCCCCTGTATGGCCGACGGGAAGAATAGTCGATAGAGCCCCCTAGCATAGTCATGAGCCACGCAGTCAGCGTGATGAGCACTGGCCAGCGCCGCGTCCATACATTGTGTACGGTCACAAGGTAAAACCCAAAGGCCAGCAGCACAAACCCATTGAGATAGACCACATGTTCGCTCACCTGAGAGTTGTAGATAGGGAGCGTCACGATCTCGGACAAAAAGAGTGCCGACAGAACAGGTCCGGCAAATCGGCCAACCTTTTTTGATGCGGTGATCTCGACGCGTGTGGTCATGCAGACATCTTAACAAATTTTGTCAAACAATCCCACTAAAACTGAAACTAAATAAGAAACCGGCGTAGGTATATAAACCTTTTGCTACACACTAAAGAGATTCTTGTATTACACTATACATATATGTCACGACAACAAAAAAATGACCCTAGGTCAAAGGAATCCGAAAAACAGCTTCAGGCTGATTATTTACGAGAGAGAATCTATAGTGGCATTACCCTTCTTGGCGTTAGCGCAGGCCTCCTCGCAAATACTGCATACATCTCTGCCAGTTACGCGCTCACGACAATAGTATCCGCCGCACTTGGTATAGGACTGGCAAGCATTTTTGCAGAACTTGTGTCATATCGCGTTATTCACGACAGAGCTATTCCTCGACGTGAATTCTTGCATCACCTAAGAACACACCGAGCTTTTCTGGTCGCTGCAGCCCCATCACTTATATTTATTCCTGCTGCGGCCCTCAGCATCATGACACTGCGAACTGCGCTCGTAATAGACATCGTTCTCGGGGTATTTAGCTTATTTGTTATCCTCATCCGTTCAGCAGTCACGCCAAAGAATACGTTGGCATCAATCACCGTATCGATTGGAATACAGGCGATTATCGCAGCTCTTGTGATTGGTCTAAAGATAGTAAAATAACCTAGCACTTCATAGTCATAGTTTTATTGACAGGCACTACCAAACAGCTCACCATAGGTAACTTTACCTATTTGGTCTTTTTTCTGATCAGCAACGCGAGCGCGACACTCGACTGCCTTGAGGTCTAGCTCACGCTGAGCAGCTTGCCTCTGTTGCTCTACTGCTTGAGCTCGCTTAGCTGATTCGTTCTGCAGATACATATACCCCATCGACCCTATAAGGCCCAAAATGAGGATGATTGCTGCAGTGATATATTGTTTACGACTAAACTGTATCTTTGGAAGTTTTTTAGTCTTTTTCACAGAGTGGACGCCCACTTCTGCCTTTGCTTCAATAGACGACATCATGCGTGCAGACGTTATAGCTTTACGCCCGATTTTGCGACGATATAAACCCTCTCCCCGTCTCGCATGTTGTGGTTTCATCATTCCTATCATAGCAAATCCAGGGTCCGTTTGCTAGCGACATATCCTCGACCTTGATAAAAATAGCCACCTCTTGTAGAATGGATGTTGTGTGGCTCTTTAGCTCAGTTGGTAGAGCAGAGGCCTGAAGAGCCTTGTGTCACTAGTTCGAGTCTAGTAGGAGCCACCATACGAAAGCATCCCTCGTGATATGAGGGATTTTTTCGTGAGGTGACACAAGGCTCTTCAGGCCTTGGCCCTTCGAGCGGTTAATTGAAGCTGAGGGCTCTGTCACTAGTTCGAGTCTAGTAGGAGCCACCATACGAAAGTATCCCCCCATATCTAGGAGGGATTTTTTCGTAAGATTGCATGCTATAATACCCGTTAGCGCGGGTATCGTATAACGGCTATTATATGACCTTCCCAAGGTTGAGACGGGAGTTCGACTCTCCCTACCCGCACCATT